>Ga0137297_10024_pt2 | contig 114923 bp, 106 predicted proteins | sample RamsorincwithD2O_FD_97191 | JGI IMG/M metagenome (GOLD analysis project Ga0137297, IMG submission 97191) | Mouse cecal microbial communities from Vienna, Austria - Mucin amended with D2O | ecosystem: Host-associated > Mammals > Digestive system > Large intestine > Cecum | place: Austria: Vienna...
GGCGTCTCCTTTGTGGCCATGTTGTTGACTTCCATGCCGGCTTTCTGGCTGGGAACCATGTGCCAGATCTTTTTCTGCCTGACTTTAAAATGGCTGCCGGTGTCCGGTGTGGGTACCTGGAAGCACTATGTGCTGCCATCGGTTATCCTGGGTGCAAACACGCTCGCTTCCATGATCCGCATGAGCCGTACCAGCCTGCTCGACGTGATCCGTCAGGACTACATACGCACGGCCAGAGCAAAAGGAGCTTCTGAGCGGAAGGTGATCATGCACCACGCCATGAGAAACAGTCTGATTCCCATAGTGACGCAGATCGGTATTACCTTTGCGGGCGTTATCGCCGGGGCGGTGGTGACGGAAAACATTTTTGCGATACCGGGCGTGGGCGTGCTGCTGATCAACGCGGTGAAAGCCCGCGACGTGCCGATCGTGATGGGGACGGTTATCTTTGTGACAATTATTGTTGGGATCATCAACCTGGCGGTTGACATCATCTGCGCGCTGATCGACCCACGTATTGATTTTGCGTCATAGAAGGGGGGAATGGGAATGTCTCTGGGAAAAGCAAAGAAATCTTTATCGGAATACAGCACAGGCGAACTGGTCATGTTCCGCTTTCGCAAGAATAAACTTGCCATGTTTGGCGTGGTACTTCTAGCGGTCATCGTGGTGACGATCCTGATCGCGCCGCTCATCTCTTCCTACGATGCAGTGGTACAGATGAATATGGCCGACAGATTCCAGTCGCCGAATGCGAAGTATCTTTTCGGCACGGATGAATTTGGACGGGATCTGTTTGCCCGCATTCTCTACGGCGGACGTATCTCCATGTTTGCCTCCCTGGCCGTGATCGGCATCGCTTTTGTAATTGGGGCAATCATGGGCGGCGCAGCTGGGTATCTGGGTGGCAAGGTGGACACTGTCCTGATGCGTGCGGTGGATGTGCTGATGGCGGTGCCGTCGGTGTTACTTGCAATGGCAATCATCACTGCTCTCGGAAACGGCGTCTGGAAACTGATCATTGCGCTTGCGGTGTCACAGGTGGCGCGTTTTGCGCGTACCGTGCGGGCCTCCGTACTGACACTGCGGAATGTGGAGTATGTGGAGGCGGCCAGATGTTTCGGGGCCAGCTCCTTAAAGATCATATTGAAGCATATTCTGCCCAACGGGATTGGCCCGATTATCGTCTCCGCCACCATCACACTGGGACAGACGATCTTAAGTATTTCCTCCATGGGTTATCTGGGGCTCGGCGTTGCCTCCCCTACGCCGGAGTGGGGAACCATTATTTCGGAGAACAAGATGAACATCGGCACGTACCCGTATCTGGGCCTGATCCCCGGCATCTGTATCTGTCTGGCGGTTATGGCAGTGAACTTTATCGGAGACGGTCTGCGTGACGCCTTCGATCCGAAGACAAAAAATTAGGGAGGAGACTGAAATTCCATGAGTGAAAAGAATAGGGAGAGAGCACAGGAATCAGAGAATTTGCTGGAAATTTCTGATCTTCATGTACAGTATAATACGGATGATGCCGTGGTGCATGCGTTGAACGGTCTGAGTTTAAAGGTGAAGAAAGGCGCCAAGCTGGGACTTGTGGGCGAGACCGGTGCGGGGAAGACAACCCTCGCTCTGTCGATCCTTCGGCTTCTCCCGGCGAGAGTGGGGGAGATTACACAGGGCTCCATCGTGTACGACAAAGACAATCTGCTCAAGCAGCCGGAGAGCTTTATGTTGGGGCTTCGGGGGGAGAAGATCTCCATGATCTTTCAGGATCCCATGACCAGCTTAAATCCTACCCACACGGTGGGGGATCAGATTTTAGAGGTGTTGGATCTGCATTTTAAGGAGATGCCGAAGGAAGAAAAGAACAGGAAGGTGGACGAGATTCTGACACTGGTAGGGATTCCGCCCGCCAGAAAAAATGAATTTCCCCATCAGTTTTCGGGCGGTATGAAACAGAGGATCGTGATCGCCATGGCGCTTGTGGCGGAGCCCGAGTTGCTGCTTGCGGATGAGCCGACAACGGCTCTTGACGTGACGATCCAGGCGCAGATTCTGGAACTGATGCGGGATCTGAAAGAGAAGTATAATTCCGCGGTGATTTTGATTACCCACGATCTGGGCGTGGTGGCGCAGTTCTGTGACAGTGTGGCGGTGGTTTACGGCGGGAGAGTGGTGGAGTACGGCAGTGTGGAGCAGATCTATGCGAGAGAAAAGAATCACCCGTACACAGCGGGGCTTTTCAGCTGCATCCCCGATCTGACCATAAAAGCGAAGCGGCTTACTCCCATAGAGGGAAGGATGGCCGATCCGAGAATCGTACCCGCCGGGTGTTGTTTTGCAGACCGTTGCGAGCACTGTATGGAGTTCTGTAAGAACAAAGCGCCGTCGGTATATGAGGAGGATGGACATGGAATCCTGTGCCATCTGTTTACGGAAAAGGAGGGTGAATAAATGTCGGTACCTCTGATAGAGACAGTGAATCTGAAAAAATATTTTAAGACCGGAAAAGGTATGCTTCACGCCGTGGAGGAAGTAAATTTAAAGATCGAGGAGGGAAAGACTCTCGGCGTGGTGGGGGAGTCTGGCTGCGGCAAATCGACGCTTGGGCGGACGATCCTGCGTCTGCATCCGGCAACTTCCGGCCAGGTTCTGTACAAGGGAGAAGATATACTGAAATACAGCAAAAAGGAAATGAGGAAAGTCAACGTCAACATGCAGATGGTGTTCCAGGATCCCTACAGTTCCCTGGATCCCAGAATGTCCGTGCGGGGACTGATCTCGGAACCCCTTGAGACCTGCGGAACCATAAAAGACAAGAAAGAGATTGGCAGGCATGTGGAGGAAATCATGGAGTTATGCGGTCTGCCGGCGAACCATGCAAACCTCTACCCCCATGAGCTGGACGGCGGGCTGCGGCAGCGTGTAGGCCTTGCCCGGGCGATGACGCTTGATCCGAAGTTTATCGTCTGCGACGAACCGGTTTCGGCACTGGATGTGTCAATCCAGGCGCAGATCCTGAATCTGCTCATGGATCTGCAGGAACAGAAGAAGTTGTCCTACATGTTTATCACGCACGATCTGTGTGTGGTAAAGCATATCAGCGACGAGATCATGGTCATGTACATGGGACAGGTGGTGGAGCGCGCGGAGACCGATGAGCTGTTTGCACATCCCGCGCATCCTTATACAAAAGCGCTGCTTGCGGCGATCCCGACAATCGATCTGTCGAGCAGGAAAAAAGAACGATTTGTACTGACAGGGGAAGTGTCCAATCCTATCAACCCGGAGCCCGGATGCCGCTTTGCACACAGGTGTCCTTATGCGACGGCAAAGTGCAGGGAGGACAACGCGCCGAGAGAAATATCCCCAGGGCACTTTGTGGCGTGTAATCTGTGCTGAAACTGCAGGAATGAGGGTGAACTGATTTGGACGGCAATGAGGGCTGTATCGGCGTTCCAAAGCTTATGGGCAGGGAGAAAGGGTAGTTATTAAAATGAAGAGAGACATGACGGTCGGGCCGCCCTGGAAGACCATACTGGCATTTTCCCTGCCGATCATGGCGGGGAATCTGTTACAGCAGCTGTATCATACGGCGGACACGCTGATCGTGGGAAATATGGAGGGAGAGACGGCGTTGTCAGCAGTGGGAGCCTGCGCCAGTCTGACGGAGCTTTTCACAGCCCTTGCCATCGGTTTTTCCGTAGGCGCAGGGGTGTTGTGCGCCCAATACTATGGCGCCCGCAGGGAGGAGATACTCAGAAGATATGCTTCCACCGCCATCCTGTTTATCCTGGGACTGGGGGCGGCGGTATCGCTTTTTGGTGTGGCAGCGAGCGGGTTTATCCTGAAGAATCTGCTGAATGTACCGGCTTTCATGCAGGAGATGGCGATCCTTTATTTCCGGATCTATGCTTTGGGACTGATTTTTCAATTCGGTTACAATATTTTTGCGGCCATCTTGCAGGCGGTGGGGGACAGCAGGGCTACCTTATATTTTCTGGTGATCTCCTCATCGGTCAATATTTTACTGGATCTGTGGTTTGTGAAGCTGTGGGGCGTTGCCGGGGCGGCGACAGCTACGGTGATTTCCCAGCTGTGCGCCTGTCTCGCCGGCGGGATCTATATGGGCAGGAAGTACGAATTTCTGCGGTTTCGTGTGGCTGAGCTTACGTTTGAGGGCGGGAAGGTCCGGGATGTGCTGCGGGTGGGGATGCCCATGGCTCTTCAGTACACGGTGACACATCTGGGCATCCTGATCCTGCAGAGGCTGGTGAATTCTTACGGGCAGGCAATGATCGCTTCCTTTACAGTGGTGGTGCGCCTGCAGGGATGGATCACGATCCCGACCAAGGGGCTGCAGACCACGATGACGACCTATGCGGGACAGAATATTGGAGCCGGTGAAAGGGAGCGGCTTTCCCCCGGGCTGTGGCAGGCCATCGGTATGTCCCTTGGAATTACAGTGGTTTTAGCAGCGGTGGTCTATGGCTTTATGGAAGGCATTGTGGGCAGCTTCGGTATAGACCGGGAGGCGGCGCAGATCTGCGCCAGACATCTGCGGGTGATGGTGCCGTCGGTGCTGATGTATGCGGCATATTTTCCCATGAACGGCATGTTTCAGGGGGTGGGAGACGGCGCTCATGCCAGCGCTTATGCATTGCTTGCGCTGACACTCCGGATCCTTTTTTCCTACACGCTCTCCGGGGTGGGGGACTGGGGGTATACTGCGATCTGGTGGAGCGAGACCTATGCCTGGATCATTGTCATTACGGTATATTATGTTTACTATTTCAGCGGCAGATGGAAAAATAAGGCGCTGATATCCTGAGAATATAGATACTGAAGAACATCTATGGCAACAGCTTTGCGCATAATACCTGCACCGTACTTTTCACAGAATGTTTGTGTCCGGAAAGACATAAGGGACAAGTTTGGAAATGTTATATGGGACAGATGAGGCAGGCAAAACAGATAATCAGAAAAAACAGCTGTATTTGCCCATAAATGATACAGGCAGATAAAGCGGAATCAGGATGGTCTGCCGCATTTATCTGTATGATATGGGTGGGTAAAACAGAGAATCAAGGAGAATGGAAAGGACGAATGGCTATGGAAAACTGGAGACAGATAGCTACAGAGGAGAAGAACAGCAATACGGAAAAGATCGATACGCTCACTACGCTGGAGATGGTTCGACTGATCAATGAGGAGGACAAGAAAGTGGCAGTTGCCGTGGAGGCGGAACTGGAGCATATCGCGGCGGCCATTGATATCATTGCGGCGCAGCTCAGGATGGGTGGAAGACTGATCTACAGCGGGTGCGGCACTTCCGGAAGGCTTGGGGTGCTGGATGCGGCGGAATGTCCGCCCACTTACTCTACAGATCCGAACCGTGTGGTGGGGCTTATCGCCGGCGGAAAAGAAGCGATGTTTTCAGCAGTGGAAGGCGCGGAGGACAGCGAGCAGCTGGGAGCGGAAGACTTAAAAAAGATCGGCTTTGGGAGCAGGGATGTTTTAGTGGGGATTGCGGCATCCGGACGAACGCCCTATGTAATCGGCGCCATGAAGTATGCCAGATCCTGCGGGGCTCATGTGTTTGGGGTGACCTGTTCCCCCGGCTCGGAGATCGAGAGGGAGGCGGAAATTGCCATCACGCCGACGCCGGGGCCGGAGGTGGTGACGGGTTCCACCAGAATGAAAAGCGGAACCGCCCAGAAGATGGTGCTCAACATGCTTTCCACCGGCGCCATGATCAAGCTCGGCAAAGTGTACGGCAATCTGATGGTGGATGTAAAACCGTCCAATGAGAAGCTGATCCACCGCTGTCAGAGGATCGTCAGTGAGGCGGCTCATGTCAGTGAGGAGGAGGCTACGGCTGTTCTGGAAAAATGCGATTATCGTCCCAAGACAGCCATTGTCATGCTGCTTCGCAAAGTGGGTGCGGAAGAGGCAAAGGAGCTGCTCGAGCGAAACGAAGGAAAAGTATCGGCAGCCATCGGGGAGGTGTAGGCATGGCACATTTAACCTGTACGTTCAGCTCGGAATGTCTGAAGATGAATACGTCCCTGACCATCGTACTGCCGGAGGATCGGGAGATGTGCAAAACCAGAGTGGTTTATCTGCTGCACGGACTGATGGACAACTGTACCGGATGGACGCGCTATACCGCCGTGGAGCGGTACGCGAGAGAATATAACGCAGCGCTTATCATTCCGGAGGTGCAGAGAAGTTTCTATACGGATATGGAGATGGGCCTTAACTATTTCAGCTATGTGCTGGAGGAGGTGCCTGCGTTATGCCGGAGATTTTTCGGTTTTTCGGAGAAACGGGAATACAACTATATCATGGGACTGTCCATGGGGGGATACGGCGCCCTGAAATGCTTGCTGACAAAACCGGAGAGATATGCAGGCTGCGCCACGTTCTCCGCGGTGACGGATATGCCGGGAAGAGTAGCGGCTGCGGGAGAGGAAGACAGGCGGGAATTTCAGGCGATCTTCGGCACGGCATGCAGGGTGCCTGAGAAGAGCGATCTGTTTGCGCTGGCAAAAAAGGCGGATGCCGCGGCGCTTCCGAAGATCTATACGGCCTGCGGAGAGGGAGATGATCTGTACCCGGAGAATGTGCGGTTTGCAAAACTATTGCAGGAGTCGGGGGCCGGGAACCTGTTTGAGCACTGGGAGGGGATCCATGACTGGATCTTCTGGGACAGGGCGGTGAAGCGCGGGATGGATGTGATATTGGGGGAGCAGTAGAAAGGACAGAGACAGATATGGAATTTGTGGCCGGGATAGATGGCGGGGGAACGAAAACAATTGTTGTATGCAGTGATCTGGATGGGAAGATACTGCGGGAAGAAAGGTTTGGGGCGTTTAATGTAAACAGTATCGGGAGAGAAGGGCTTACGGCGCTGATGGAGGAGATCACAACGTTTCTGCGGGGGATGGGACGGTGCGCTTCCCTGTGCATCGGCGCGGCAGGGTGCAGCAGTCCGAGTATGCAGGAAGTGGTTGCGGAGGCCATGAAGCGGGCGGATATCGGCAACTGGAAACTGGTGGGGGATCATGAGATTGCGCTCTGGGGAGCGCTGGAAGGAAAGCCCGGGATCTGTCTCGGAGTGGGAACCGGTACTTTCTGTTTCGGAAGGAATGAGAGAGGCGAGAGCGTGCGTGTGGGCGGCTGGGGCCATCTGATCGGTGATGAGGGCAGCGGCTATGCGCTGGGAAGAGATGCGCTGCGGGCGGTGACGCGCCAGTGGGACGGTTACGGGGAGACTACGACACTGACGGAAGCGGCGGCGAAGGAGCTGGGAATCGACACAGGCCAGAAGATGGTGGCATATGTGTATGGAAAGGACAAGAGCGCTGTAGCGGCTTTCTCCCGGGCTGTGGAGAGAGAGGCGGCAGCAGGGGATACTGTGGCAAAGGCAGTACTGCGGGAAAATGCGAAGCTGCTGATCGGACAGGCGGCAGTGGCGGCAAAGCGTCTGGGCATGAAAAACGGGGAGCTGGCGCTGATCGGCGGTTTGGCGGAGAGCGATACGGTTTATCGGGAATGCCTGCTGAGAGAAGCGGCGGAATGTATGCCTGGATTTACCTGCGTTTCCCCGAGACAGACTGCGGCCGTGGGAGCGGTGATGATGGGAAGAGCGCAGCTTTGAAATATGGATAATAAATGGTGGAAGATATGAGTAAGATTACATTTACAAAGACACGCATGCCAGCTGCCCACATGGGGAAGGCATCGGATTATCCGGTTTTATATACTGGGAAGCGATTTTATAAGGGGAGTGTTCTGGGCGAGGAGGAGGGATTGTATCTTAACTTCGGCGGTGTGCAGTGCGGGCTTCCCTACACGGCGCAGGACAGCTATGACCATACGGAACAGATGCGGGAGTTCGATGCGGCCATTCTGGAGAATGACTGCCTGCGGGCGACCTTTCTGCCGGGGGTGGGGGGAAAGCTCTGGTCTCTCTATGATAAACGGAGGGAGAGGGAGCTGCTTGCCAGCAATCCCGTGTTCAAACCCTGCAATCTTGCAATCCGCAACGCCTGGACGGCGGGAGGCGTGGAGTTCAACTGCGGCGTCAGAGGGCATAATCCGCTGACCTGTGATAAAATCTTTGCGGCGGAGGGAGTCGGGGAGGACGGGGAGCCTTTTCTGCGCCTCTATGCTTTTGAGAGAATCCGGGCTATTACTTATCAGATGGATTTTTATCTGCCGGAGGGTTCGGCTTTTCTGCTTGCCAGGATGCGGTTAGTGAACGGCGCTGATCTGCCTGTTCCCATCTACTGGTGGGGCAATATCGCGGTTCCTCAGGAGGAGGGTGCCAGAATTTTAGTACCGGCGGATAAGACTTATGTAAATCATAAGACGGATCCGGTTTACATAATTGATATTCCTATGGTGAATGGTGTGGATCAGTCTTATCCGACAAATCATGTGGAGACCATTGACCATTTCTACAGGATTCCGGAGAATTCGAGAAAATTTGAGGCTCATATCCGTCGGGACGGCACCGGGATCATCCATGCCTCCACGAGACGGTTAAAAGGCAGAAAGATGTTTGTATGGGGGATGTCTGTGGGCGGACAGAACTGGCAGAGGTTCCTGACAAATAAAGATGGGCAGCCCTATGTGGAGATCCAGGCGGGTCTGGCGTATACCCAGAATGAGAGCCTGCTGTTTCCGGCCCACACGGCCTGGGAGTGGGTGGAAGCCTACGGCGCTGTGGAAATGGATCCGGGAAAAGTTCATGGGGCGTATCGGGAAAGCCGTGTAAATGTTGAAAAGTGGCTGGATGAACATCTGTCGGAGAGAGATCTGGACGACTTTCTGATGCGGACGAAAAAGGATGCGGTGAAGGGGACGACGACGGCATTTTACGGGGAACCATGGGGGACTCTGGATGATGAGATCAAAGTAAGCCTCGGTGGAAAAAGGACAGCGTCGTATCTGGACTTTGGACCTGTGGGGAAGGAACAGGAACTCTGGCAGAGACTGCTTCAGACAGGAAAGTTTGATGAGCCTGCCCCGGAGGAGGCGCCGGCCTCTTTTATGGTACAGGACGAGTGGTTTGAACTGCTGAAAAAGTGTGTGAAAGAAAGAGATCAGGAAAACTGGTACGCCTGGTATCATCTGGGGCTTTCCTGGTTTGCAAGGGAAGATTACGAGCGGGCGGAAAATTGTTTTCGGAAGTCACTTGAGTTACAGGAGAGCACCTGGGCTTTCCACGGGCTGGCAAATGTGGCCGAGGCGCAGGGAGAAAGAGAAGAGGCGTCCCGGTATATGCGGGAGGCGCTTTTGCGAAACAGTGAGAATGTCACGATCACAAAACAGGCGATCCGAGCCGCTTTTCTGGCGGAAGATTATGGGCTTGTGGAAGAGATTTTTGACAGGGGAAAAAAACTCTGGCCGGAAGACGGTCTATTGTGGTGTTATCACGCCATGGCGTTAGCCCATACGGGAGAGCTTGAGGAAGCTAAGGAGATTTTTGAGACCTGGGGCGGGGAGAAAGTGGTGGACCGCAGGGAGGCGGCGGATGCCATCACGGATGAGTATATCTATACGCTGAGAGAGCTTGCAAAAAAGGAAGGACATCCTTGTGGGGAGGATGAGGAGCCAGAGGTTCCCTGCTATATTGATTACAGGATGTATTATACGAGAATGAGAGAATAAATTAGGCGGGAGTACAGAGAAAATGTAGCTCCCGCATAATTTATGCACACGGATACAGAGGCAAAAATGGAAATATGGGAAGTGTTGGGCATTGCGCCCACAGCGGATAAAAAAGGCATACGCTGCGCGGGCAAAAATGGTGCACCCGGAGGAGAAGCCGGAAGAACCGAAATGGCAGTGATTGGAATTGATCTGGGGACGACTAACAGCCTGGCATGTGTCTGCCGGTATTGGTGAAGGAGGGTGTTTTTTCGGAAGATGTTTATGGGATGTACGCCCTGTCCCATCCGGATATTGTGTTTGAGGCTGTGATCAAGTACGATATCATAGACGATACGATCTGTGGTATGAGAGAAGAGTACGGACTGCGGCTGACAGAGTATTATGCGACAGAGTATGGGCTTCACTCCCTTTTTCTGGCCGGAGGAAACGATGAATGGCCGGAGTCCATGGCGGAGTATGACATGATCAATGTTCTGTGTTATGAGGATCCGGATGAACTGGATGAATTTTGTGATACGGTGATCCGGATGTTCAGGGAGCAGGAGGAACTGGGGAAGATAGAGGAATTTATTCCGCGGTAAAAAGTGGAAAGATAATAAAAAAACGGATTGTGATGTTTTTGTTGACAATCCGTTCCGTTAGTGATATCGTAGCTTTATGGCAAACAAGTCAATCATGTTGACTTTATACAGAATCTCTCTTATTCAGAGTGGTGGAGGTACATAGGACCTGTGAAGCCACGGCAACCCCGGAGACGGAAGGTGCCAACCTGAGCGAATGAATGATCGAACAATAAGAGGATTTGAGGGTACACTTTAAATCCGCTTCATTGTCGAAGCGGTTTTTTTATGCGCAGGGGTGCATAAGGAGATTTGCTGCCAGGGCAGCGTGCCGGCTGTGCAGCGGGCAGGAAAAAGGTTTCCTGCTCCATCATCATATTTCAACAGGAGGAAAAAGAAAATGGAAAAAAGATTATTTACATCGGAATCTGTAACGGAAGGGCATCCCGACAAAGTATGCGACGCGATCTCCGATGCGATTCTGGACGCCTGCATGGAGCAGGATCCGATGAGCCGTGTGGCCTGCGAGACGGCGGCCTGCACCGGCTTTGTGCTGGTGACCGGTGAAATCACCACAAAAGCTTACGTGGATATGCAGAAAGTAGTCCGCGATACGGTAAAGGAGATCGGTTACGACAAGTCTGACTATGGTTTCGATGCCAACACCTGTGCGGTTTTGGTCGCTATCGACGAGCAGTCTTCCGATATCGCCATGGGTGTGGATAAGGCTTTTGAAGCAAAGAAGGCGGAAGCGGAGAACAGGATGAGCGACGAGGAGTTGGAAGCTATCGGCGCAGGCGATCAGGGTATGATGTTTGGCTATGCTACCAACGAGACGGAAGACTATATGCCCTACCCTGTCGATCTTGCCCATAAACTGGTAAAACAGTTGACAAAGGTCCGCAAGGACGGTACGTTAAAGTATCTGCGGCCGGACGGCAAGAGCCAGGTTTCGGTGGAGTACGACGAGGCCGGGAAACCAGTGAGGTTGGAAGCGGTGGTGCTCTCTACCCAGCATGATGAGGATGTGACACAGGAACAGATTCACGAGGATATTAAAAAATATGTATTTGATCCGGTGCTGCCTGAAGAGATGATCGATGGGGAGACAAAGTTCTTTATCAATCCCACAGGTCGTTTCGTAATCGGCGGACCGCACGGGGACGCAGGACTGACAGGCCGCAAGATTATTGTGGATACTTACGGCGGCTATGCCCGTCATGGCGGCGGCGCGTTCTCCGGCAAGGACTGCACGAAGGTGGACCGCAGCGCGGCTTACGCGGCAAGATATGTGGCAAAGAATATTGTGGCGGCAGGCCTGGCCGACAGGTGTGAGATCCAGCTCTCCTATGCCATCGGCGTGGCACAGCCCACATCGGTCATGGTGGATACGGACGGGACCGGAAAAGTTTCCGATGAGAAGTTAGTGAGTATCATCAGAGAAAACTTTGACCTGCGTCCGGCGGGCATTATCAGGATGTTGGACCTGCGGCGTCCGATCTACAAACAGACAGCGGCTTACGGACATTTCGGCAGAAATGATCTGGATCTGCCCTGGGAGAAACTGGATAAGGTGGATGCGCTGAAGAAGTATCTGTAAAATGGGGGACGCCCTGCGTCAGCAGTCTGGGCAGGGCTGATTCGATCTAGGGAATCTTCAGCGTAGGGAAAAAAATTTACAATAACTTAATTTCTGGTATAATAAAGGGGAGCGGAAACGCTCCCTTATATTATGCGCGGGGGAGGAAAGTCTTTCTTGCGTGATTGGTCATATTTCATATACGGAGGAAAAAATCATGGCATTTACCCATCTGCATGTCCACACGGAGTACAGCCTGCTGGACGGTTCCAATAAGATAAAAGAATATGTAAAACGGGTGAAAGAGCTGGGGATGGATTCTGCGGCTATCACGGACCACGGCGTGATGTACGGTGTCATTGATTTTTACCGCGCCTGCAGGGAGGAGGGGATCAATCCGATCCTGGGCTGCGAGGTTTATGTGGCGCCGAATTCCCGGTTTGACAGGGAAATAACCGGTGGCGAGGACAGATATTATCACCTGGTGCTGCTGGCGGAAAATAATAAAGGCTATGAGAACCTGATGAAGATCGTGAGCAGGGGACATACGGAGGGGTATTATTACAGGCCCCGTGTGGATATGGAAGTGCTGCGGGAATTCCATGAGGGGATCATTGCGCTCTCAGCCTGCCTGGCCGGGGAGGTGCCCCGCAATATTATAAAGGGCCTGACGGAGGAAGCGGAGAAGGCGGCGCTGAAATACGAGGAATGTTTCGGGAAGGGCAACTATTTTTTGGAACTGCAGGACCACGGTATTCCGGCCCAGTCCACGGTCAACGCGGCGCTTATTAACATGTCCAGAAAGCTTAATATTCCGCTTGTCTGTACCAACGACGTGCATTACACCTATGCGGATGATGTGGAGCCCCATGATATCCTGCTGTGTATTCAGACCGGCAAGAAGCTGTCCGATGAAAACAGGATGCGCTACGAGGGCGGACAGTATTACGTGAAGAGCGAGGAGGAGATGAAGGGGCTGTTCCCCTACGCCTGGGAGGCGGTGGAGAACACGCAGCGGATCGCGGACAGATGTCATGTGGAGATCGAGTTCGGCGTGACGAAACTGCCGAAATACGAGGTGCCGGAGGGATTTGACTCCTGGACTTATTTACAGTATCTGTGCGAGGAAGGGAAAAAGAAACGGTATCCGGAGGGCGGGAAGGAAGTGAAGGAGCGGCTTTCCTATGAGCTGGGTGTGATCCGGGAAATGGGGTATGTGGACTATTTCCTGATCGTGTGGGACTATATCAACTACGCCAGAGAGCATGGTATCGCGGTGGGGCCGGGAAGAGGTTCCGCGGCGGGCAGTATTGTTTCCTATTGTCTGAGGATTACGGATATTGATCCGCTCAAATATAATCTGCTGTTTGAGCGTTTTTTAAATCCGGAGCGCGTCTCCATGCCGGATATCGACGTGGACTTTGAGGATGAGGGAAGACAGGAAGTCATCGACTATGTGCGGGAAAAGTACGGGGAAGACAGGGTGGTTCAGATCGTGACCTTCGGTACCATGGCGGCCAGAGGCGTGATCCGGGATGTGGGCAGGGTGACGGAACTGCCTTACGCCTTTGTGGATTCCATCGCCAAGATGATACCCAGGGGACAGAACGGAAAGAATATCACCATAGACGAGGCGCTAAAAATCAACAGCGAACTGCGGCAGCTGTACGAGAATGACGAACAGGTGAAGAATCTGATCGAGATGTGCAAGAGATTGGAAGGACTGCCCAGAAATACATCCATGCACGCGGCCGGGGTGGTAATCTGCAGGGAACCGGCGGAGGATTTTATCCCTCTGGCGAGGGCCCAAGACGGTTCTATTGTCACCGAGTTCACGATGACCACCATCGAGGAACTGGGACTGCTCAAGATGGACTTTCTGGGGCTCAGGAACCTGGGCGTGATCCAGAACGCCTGCCGGATGATTGCTAAAAAGACGGGCAGTGAGCCGGATATGGATCATATGACCTATGATGACGAAAAGGTATTTAACGCTATCGGAACAGGAAAGACGGAAGGTGTATTCCAGTTGGAGAGCGGCGGCATGAAAAACTTCATGAAGGAGTTGAAGCCCCAGAGTTTTGAGGATATCATAGCGGGTATCTCCCTGTACCGTCCGGGGCCTATGGACTTTATTCCCAAATATGTGCGCGGGAAAAACAGCGGGGCGGCAGTCACCTACGCCTGCCCGGAACTGGAGCCGATTTTAGCTCCCACCTACGGCTGTATCGTCTATCAGGAGCAGGTCATGCAGATCGTGCGGGATCTGGGCGGCTATACCCTTGGCAGGAGCGATCTGGTGCGCCGTGCCATGAGCAAGAAAAAGCAGTATGTGATGGAGCAGGAGCGGAAGAATTTTATCTACGGCAACGAGGAGGAACATGTGCCGGGCTGCGTGTCCAGAGGAATTTCCGAGCAGGTGGCAAAGCAGATCTATGAGGATATGACGGATTTCGCCAAATATGCTTTCAATAAATCTCATGCGGCCTGCTATGCGGTGGTGGCCTACCAGACGGCGTGGTTAAAATATTATTATCCGGTGGAGTTTATGGCAGCACTTCTCACTTCGGTGATCAACAACGCGGGGAAGGTGGCGGAGTATATTCTGGTGTGCAGAAATATGGGGATAAAGATCCTGTCTCCGGATATCAATGAGGGGGAGGCCGGGTTTTCCGTGTCGGAGGGCGGTATCCGCTATGCTCTGACGGCGATCCGTGCGGTTGGCAGGCCGGTGATCGACGCCATCGTGTCGGAGCGGGAGGCAAGAGGTCCCTTTACGAACATCAAGGATTTTGTTACAAGAATGGCTGGGGAGGTCAATAAAAAAGCCATGGAAAACTTTATCAAGGCCGGCGCCTTTGACTCCCTAGGCGGAACAAGAAAGCAGTTTATGTGCGTCTATGTGCAGATCATGGACCATATCCAGCAGGATAAAAAGAACAATATGGCGGGGCAGATGTCCCTGTTCGATCTGCTGGAAGGGGTCCAGAAGGAGGCCTTTGATGTGAAGCTGCCGGATGTGGGAGAGTATCCGAAGGAGTTGTTTTTATCCTTTGAGAAGGAAGTGCTGGGCGTCTATATCAGCGGTCATCCGTTGGAGGAATACCAGGAGATCTGGGAGAAACATATCACGGCAAAAACTGCGGAATTTATGCTCCAGGACGAGGGTGAGGAAGCAGCCGTGGAGGATAACAGCAGAGCCACCATCGGCGGCATGATTGCCGATAAAACGATCAAGTACACGAAGGATAACAAGGTGATGGCTTTTCTGCGCCTGGAGGATCTGGTGGGTTCTGTGGAAGTTATTGTCTTTCCGAAGAGTTACGAAAAGTATTCCTCGCTCCTCACAGAGGACAACAGGATCTTCGTCCAGGGCAGGGTTTCCGTGGAGGAGGATAAGGACGCCAAGCTGATCTGCGAGAAGATAGAAGCCTTTGACGCGATACCGAAAAAGCTGTGGTTAAAGTTTGCGGATATGGAGGCCTACCGGAAGTTTGCACCTCAGGTGGAGGAGATTTTAAATGCTTCGGAAGGGGCGGATCAGGTCATCTATTATATAGAAGAAACAAAGCAGATAAAGAAGCTTCCGCCGAATAGAAATGTGCGGGCGAACGCGGAACTGCTGGCGGCGCTTGAAGGGCTGCTCTCGAAGGAGGCGGTGAAGGTGCGGTAGCTTTTACAGCAGGTTATTTGAAAAGGAGTTTACTTTTTATAAGAAGTCATGACATAAAGGTAAAATCCTGTCTGGGACAGCGCTTTATACTTGAAAAATCCGCCAAAATGGATTATCATAAAAATGCGTCAGCAAGGCGGGCTGATGGATGAAAGGACGCTTAAAAGACAGGAGGATACCCGTATGTCAAAGGAAATAAAAACAATAGGTGTGCTCACAAGCGGTGGGGATGCGCCGGGGATGAACGCGGCGATCCGGGCGGTTGTGAGAAAAGCGATCAGTAACGGTGTCAAAGTAAAGGGAATCAAGAAAGGATATCAGGGACTTTTAAACGAGGAGATCATAGATCTGGACAGGACCAGCGTATCGGATACGATCCAGCGCGGCGGTACGATCCTGGGAACGGCCCGCTGCTCGGAATTCAAGTATGAGGAAGGGCAGGCACAGGGGGCGGAGATGTGCAAAAAGCACGGGATCGACGGCGTGGTGGTGATCGGCGGTGACGGTTCCTACCGCGGGGCGCAGGCACTGGCGCGCCATGGAATCAATACAATCGGAGTTCCGGGAACGATCGATCTGGATATCGCCTGCACAGATTATACGATCGGTTTTGATACGGCCATCAATACGGCGATGCAGGCCATTGATAAGGTGAGAGATACCTCTTCCTCCCATGAACGCTGCAGCATCATCGAAGTAATGGGCAGAAATGCCGGTTATATCGCGCTCTGGTGCGGTATCGCCAACGGCGCCGAGGATATCCTGATCCCTGAGAAATACGATTATAACGAGCAGCGCATTATCAACAATATTATCAACAACAGGAAGCACGGCAAGAGGCATCATATCATTATCAACGCGGAAGGTATCGGTCATTCCACATCTATGGCAAGGCGTATCGAGGCCGCCACAGGGATGGAGACGAGGGCTACGATCTTAGGCTACATGCAAAGAGGCGGTTCTCCCACCTGTAAAGACAGAGTGTACGCTTCCGTGATGGGCGCTTATGCGGCGGACCTTCTCTGTACCGGGAAGTCCAACAGGGTAGTGGCTTACCGGAACGGAGAGTATGTGGATTTCGATATCGAGGAAGCATTGCAGATGCAAAAGGAAATACCGCAGTATATATATGACATAAGTGGCAGATTATGATTACAAGCAATTCAAACGAAAAAATCAAACATGTGGCAGCCCTGCAGCAGAAGGCGGGACTGCGCAGGGAAGAGAGCCTGTTCGTCGCAGAGGGGAGCAGGCTCTTTCTGGAAGCACCGGTTTCCCTGGTCAGAGAAGTTTATGTGACGGAACGTTTCCTGAAGAACGCAGATACTTTGCTGAAACAGCGCTTATCCGAGACCGGATACGAGGAAGTATCAGAACCGGTCTTTGCAAAGATGTCAGATACGAAATCGCCCCAGGGAATCCTGGCGGTAGCCTCACAGCAAAGCTACAGCCGGGAAGAACTGTTAGCTGGTATTCCTCTGCTGTTGCTTTTAGAAAACATTCAGGATCCCGGCAATCTCGGAACGATCTTTCGCACGGCGGAGGGGGCGGGTGTAACCGGCGTCATCCTAAGCCCGGGCTGTGCCGATATCTGGCAGCCCAAAGTGGTGCGCTCCACTATGGGAAGTCTTTTCCGCGTGCCTTTTTACCGGAGTGAGGATCTGCAGCGGGAGATTGCGTTTTTACAGAATAGAGGGGTAAAGGTCTGTGCAGCCTGGCTGGAAGGATCGGAGTGTTACGATGCGGTATCCTACCTGGGCGGCAGCGCCTTTCTGATCGGAAACGAGGGGAATGGCCTGACGAAGGAGACAGCGATGGCAGCAGACACCCGCGTTCGCATTCCGATGGCAGGGAAACTGGAAAGCCTGAATGCAGGGGTATCGGCGGCGCTTCTCGTGTATGAGGCGGCGAGACAGAGAAGAGGAGAGCGGGGGTGTCCGGTATCATGAGGAAACGGAAGTTGAAAAGAAGTATGCTTATAAAAGCGTGTCTGATCCTTTTGGCAGGTTTTCTGGCGGGAAGTTTTTTGAGTCAGGGGAGTCTGTTCAGAGAGAGTCAGGATGGGCTGATGTCGGGGATGGTGAGGGCACAGGAAAGGTTCGGCTGTCTGACGACGAATGTGGTAAAAGCTCAGGAAAATGTGGAAAATCCGGGAAATGCAGAAAATCTCGATGCGGCGGCCGAAAATGACACTGCTGTCAGGCTGGCGCAGGAGATCCTGGACGGCATGACGTTAGAGGAAAAGGTGGGACAGATGTTTGTGGCCCGTTGCCCGGAGGAAAACGCGGCAGAGAAAGCGGCGGCCTATCATCTGGGCGGTTACATCCTGTTTGGACGGGATCTCTCAGGCAAAACACAGGAGGAAGTGGTTCAGAATATCAGAAGTTATCAGGAGGCGGCGAAGATCCCGCTGTTTATCGGCGTGGATGAGGAGGGCGGCACGGTAAACCGCGTCAGCACAAACCCCAATCTTCGGGCGGCGCCTTTCTGGTCTCCGCAGAAGCTTTACAAAAAGGGCGGTTTTGAGCTTGTACGAAGCGATACCAAAGAAAAGTGCGATCTGCTGCGCAGTCTGGGGATCAATCTCAATATGGCGCCGGTTTGCGACGTCTCTCAGAATCCGAAGGATTTTATTTATAAAAGGAGTTTTGGTCAGGACGCCGAACAGACGGCCCGCTATGTGCAGACTGTGGTGGAGGTCATGGATCAGGAAAATATGGGGAGCGTTCTCAAACATTTTCCGGGGTATGGAAACAATGCGGATACTCACACCGGCATGGCTTATGACGGGCGCTCTTACGAGACTTTTCAGACCGCCGACTTTCTTCCTTTTCAGAGTGGGATCGACAGCGGCGCGGACATGGTGCTTGTCTCCCACAATATTGTGAAATGTATGGATGAGCAGTACCCGGCGTCATTGTCACCGAAAGTCCATGAAATTCTGCGCACGGAACTTGGTTTTTCTGACGTCATCATGACCGATGATCTGGCTATGGGAGCCGTGGGAGATTTTGTCCCCGCCGGACAGGCGGCTGTGTTTGCGGTGCAGGCGGGAAACGATATTCTGTGCTGTACGGATTTTGAGGTACAGATGCAGGCGGTACTGGAGGCGGTGCAAAGCGGTGAGATCTCCGAGGAGAGGATCGACGAGTCGGTTTTGCGTATTTTAAGGTGTAAGATTTCGCGGGGAATTGTACAGTAAAGAACTGTGCGGAAATTTTTTCTGTAAAACCGCACAGTTCCTGCTATACTATTTTTAAAAGCATATATTCTATTGGAATTTCTGCGGCAGATGCTGTATTCTTTGGGAACTTTCCCAATGAAAAGGCCAGAAAATCTGTCTTGCGCAGCAAATTTAAGGTGCTATCGCATCCAGTACCTCTTGGATCTCCTCTTCCGCCATCCCCGTAAACTGCAGGACCACATCATAACTGTCTGCCGTGAACATCGTAGTAGTCCGCATTCTCCCGGTTTCCGTGTCATCGCTCAGTTTAAAGGAAATACCCGCAGCATTCAGATATTCGCGCTCATTGCCTGCCTCACCGGTAGTGGTGATGACCATGGAAGCGGTCTCGGCGCTCTCTCCGGTTTCGGTCTTCCGGTATTTCTGCTGGTCTATCGTAAAGCTTCCGCTGCCGCAGAGAAATTCACCTGTGATGCTGTAATCTGTCTCAGAACCGATGCCGGCTGCTTTGTCGGTCTCATCGGGGAGATGCTCATTTTCATAATAGAAAACATCTCCGGTATAATTTTTCTGGAACAATTTTTCAAAGCCGGCCTGTTCGGCTGCAGTAAAATAATCTGCGTATTTGTATTCCGTCACTCGGGTGGTCTGATATCCCTTTGTCCAGCTTACGGCGTCATCGGAATCCCAGATTTCATCGGTCTCATCCCAGACTTTTCTGGAAATCCAGGGAGTGGCGGTGGAGCCTTCTTCCTCCGAGATGGGGGTGACGATATTTTCTCCTGTCATTTCCGGCAGACGGGCGTTGATGGCTTCTCCGTCTTCCGGAATGTAAGACATTTGGATATCTTCACCGGCCACAAAACCTTTGGTGGTAAAATGGATGCTGCCGTTATAGACCGCGGCGGCACTGACGGTTCCGCCGACCAGTAAAACTGCGGCTGCCGCAGCAGCGGCGATGCCGGAAAAACGTTTAGATGTTTTAGTGATATGCATAGTTTCATGCTCCTTTCGTCTCAACTTTTCGGGGAAATCTTCGGGCATATGGTCTGCGGGGATCAGCCCCTGCATACGGACAAGCTCTCTGCAGGCCTGATCTGCCCTGTTGTATTCCTCGCGTTCCAGATAGTACTCTATTTTTTGATTCAGTTTTTTGATCAATGCATTGTTGTTCTCCATAGGAGTCTCCTTTTTATATGAGCGGGAGTTCAGCTCAATAGTCTGGCAGATCTGCATGCGCGTCTGAAGCTGCTGTTAAGAGGCTGCGCTTACCTCTTACTTATATATTGCTGCATTCGGCGTATGTAACAGTTTTTATTCGGTAGTGGGTTCAGAATTCGTCCAGCTTCAGCCCGGCAGCAATTCTTTGCACTTTTCTGCGGAGGCGCACGTATTTCATGCGCATCGCTGTCTCGCTCATATGAAATTCCTGGGCAATGGTTTTCATCAGTTTTTTATCAAGATAATATTTCTGATAGAGATCCCGCTCTTTCGGCTTCAGTTTCCGAAGGATCTGTATCCGGTAGTCCTCTTCGTTTACAGCGGCGGAGTGCAGCCGGCAGAGTTCTTCAAAGGCATCTTTTCCAAAAGCGCTTTTTTCATATGAAAGCCTGCCTGCTTCCACTAGAAGTTCTGCTTTCATTGGCGTTTCTTTTGTTTTTTTGTAATATTCCAGAATCAGATTTCTGGCTGTCACATACAAAAAGGCCACAGGCTTTTCATGGTGAAGAAAAGCGTCACCTTTCCGGAGGGCGATCAGAAATACGTCCTGCGCGATATCCTCCGCTGCTTCTTTTTTTCCGGTTTTTGCCAGTATGTAGTTGTAGATCCGGGCGTAATTTTCCCGGCAGATCTCTTCAAATTCCATGATTTTCCTGTCTGGACGCGGTGCAAAATGATCTAGCGCTTTGACGCCGGTCTTTCCCTCCGTATCTATATGGAGGTTTTGAGAGAATGTAACGATCTTTATTGTTTGAATCAGATTTTTATTTTATCATGTCTGCGAGCGGACATGGCAGACTTCGCCGGATGCTGGCGCGATATCTGCCGACATTATAGCATATAAAATAAAGAAAAGAGGCGGAAAATATCATATCGAATATGGAACGTATGTTGTGTATAATCTGATTCAGAGGTCGTGCAGGCACAGCGAGTAGCAGGAAACTAGCAGCACTTTTGGGGGAAGCGGGGCAAATTGCAGTATTTCGGAACGTGGGTTACTACGAGTGCGGAAACGCTTGGTTGATTTGGTTACCACAGCTGGCATTGAGGATAACTTTAGAAAAGAAATAGCCGGAACGGAGATTTAATTGCATAAAGAGTAAGGATGTAATTATTAGTAAAAAGAACTGCCCGTGGGGAAGCTAATGCCGGGTGTGAGGAAAGCCATGCCCGGACTTACCACAAGGGGGCATGGGCGGTTCTGAACGACAGAGGGGCTGCAATAATAAAATATCGGAGGATTGAAGGAAATGGGTATTAACGGAATAGGAACAACAGGATATCCGCTGACAGGATACACGGCAAGGAAGATGGAAAGAAGCGCGGAGCCCGGAACTGTGGGATTCATGAAAACGGTGGAAGAAAAGGCGGCGCAGAAAAAGGCAGCCGATCAGGATGAGAAAGCCTTTGAGATGGTTGGCCCGAACGCTCCGCAGGAAGTGAAAGATGCGTGGATGGAGGCGGCAAAAGAAGTAAATGCGAATGGCATGGGAATCCGGGGCAACGGAATGATGAGCCACATATCGCAGATGATGGTGCAGCGGCTTAATAAACAGCTTAAGGGTGAAACGGAGAATTTTGACATCTTTGGAAATACAGTGGAATCTGCGGTCCAGGCAACGAAAGAAGCACTGTACGATTTGGAGCATCCCGTAGTATATACGCCCAGGAGCATAGAGGTTCAGCAGGCCCGTATCAAAGAAGGGGAATTTTTCAGAGCGTTTTTGGAGAAGCTGGAACAGTTATAAGAAGGCATACCCAATAAGCTACAGCAGAACAGGGCAGGCATCATATGCGGCAACAGCAGGCGAAAGATCGTCAAAGTCTCATGTTAGTGCCAGGACTGAGAGCGACGCGAAGTCTGGCGTAAACAGGGATAACGTATCAATTTCTGCAGCAGGACAGCAGTTTTACGCTGAAAGAATGGAAACAGATACGGATATGGATTTGATACATATCGGTTCTGATTTAGATGAATTCAGAAACGCCGTATGCTCTATGAATGAAAAACTGCCCGTTAGCTGGAAGGCAATGGTTGACCCATACAATACGATTACAAACCTGGCTAAAGCAGAGTTCCGCCTGAAACAGCTGGCAGACCCGGCGGCTTCTCGTAAAGATGAGGATATAGAGAAGGGCGCAGAGGCTTACGCAAAGGAAAAGATTGATGCATTGATAGAAAAGAAAAAAGCTATATGGAAAGAGGAAACTGATATCCCAAATAAGAAAAAGAACGAGAGCAGGCATCCCCGGTGTTCCGGCAGATAGGGGAATCGGGGGAGCAGGAGGAACAAATGGATATAAAAAGAGTATGGGAAGAATGCGAAAGGAACTGGAAAAGAACAAAGAAGAAAAGCCCGTTTCACAGAAGATGTTCCGGGGGATCTGAATAAAGAGAGTTTGTGCGCCCGGCTTCGGCAGGGCATTTTTTGCTTGAAATGAAAAGAGAGTATGATATACTACTGTATATATAAATTTTGTAAAATTGCAAGGGAAGAAAACTGTGGTAATAGAAGAAAAAATGGAAAAAAGCCAGAAGATTGGGTTAGTCTGCGGGAATTGGCTTAATGAGTCCGACTAAAGGAATATTGATTATGCAGATACGTAATTTCATTTTAAAGTCACAACATAATTATAATGAAGATTATAGAGGAGAGTTATGAGAAAGGAGATCAGGGCGTTATATACGGGAGATACGATCAGAGTCTATCAGGCATACAACCAGGCAATCGCGCAGGAGGCTGTACAGAACGGCACGTTTGGCAGCCGCTTCTGCCTGGAGCGAATGACCTGGATCAAGCCTTCGTTTTTGTGGATGATGTATCGCTGCGGATGGGGGATGAAAGAGAATCAGGAGTATATCCTTGGCATCGATATCAGACGGGAGGCTTTTGATGATATTGTGCAAAATGCCGTAGCATCTTCCTGGAATGCTGAAACGGGCATTGATCATGAGCAGTGGAAAGAACAGGTGAAAAGGTCGGACATCAGATGCCAGTGGGATCCGGAAAGAGATGTATTCGGAAATCCTCTGGAATATCGTTCCATACAGCTTGGGCTGCGCGGAGAGGCTGTGAGAAAATATGTTACAGAGTGGATCGTAAATATTACAGATATTACAGAGTATGTAAAGGGATTGCGACAGAAGAAAGAGGCGGGGATGGATATCACCCCGCTGCTGCCGGAAGAGAAGGTTTATATCTGTGGGAGATGAGCGGGAAGCAGCAGAGAAAATGGAAAACAGGAACAGGAGGAAAGGATTATGAAACTTGGGTTTATCGGCCTGGGCAACATGGCGTCGGCCATGATCGGCGGCATTGTAAAGGAAGGTATCGCGAAAACGTCGGAGATCACCGGCTCTGCGAAGACAGAAAAGACGGCGAAGGAAAAAGCGGCACAGTTCGGGATAAAGACCTGTACGGACAACAGAAAGGTGGCGGAATGGGCGGATGTGCTGGTGCTTGCGGTGAAGCCCCAGTTTTTCCCGGAGGTGATTGCGCAGATCCGGGATACGGTAACAGAAAATACGCTGGTGATCAGCGTGGCGGCCGGAAAGACCATGTCATTTATCGAAGAACAGTTTGGCGGTTCAAAAAAGGATAAGAAGATAAAGCTGGTGCGCTGTATGCCGAATACGCCGGCGCTTGTATCGGCGGGCTGTACCGGTTTTTGTGTCAATGAATATGTGAGCGGAGAAGAAAGGGAACTGGCAGAGAAACTGTTCTCCAGCTTCGGGAAAGCGATAGAGGTGCCGGAGCGCCTGATGGATACGGTGGGCAGCGTCAGCGGCGCATCCCCTGCTTTTGTGTTTCTGTTTATCGAGGCGTTAGCGGACGGCGCGGTGGCGGAGGGGATGCCGAGAGCGCAGGCACTGGAATTTGCGGCCCAGGCAGTTTACGGCAGCGCGAAATTAGTGCTGGAGAGCGGCCTGCATCCGGGGACATTAAAAGATATGGTCTGTTCTCCGGGAGGGACCACGATACAGGGCGTCAGGACGTTAGAGAAAGGCGGTATGCGCAGCGCGGTGATGGAGGCGGTCATTGCCTGTGTGGAGAAGTCGGGAAAGCTGTAGATTGCAGGAATAAAACAGCTGTTATGCGGGATTCCTTAAGGGTTTTTGAAAAATTTATTTAAAATGTTTGACAATATGTTTATAATTTGTTAATATAAGGCTGTAACAAATGTAACATATTTGTAACAAGTTGATAAAAAAAGACTAAATTCAAAAGGAAGGTTATTGAGATGCGTAACAGTAAAAAATGGCTGGCAGGCTTTTTAGGCGCAGTGATGTGTCTGGCCCTGACGGTTGTAGTAAAACAGGATGTAAAGGCCGAGGGAGAAAATGCAGGTGCCGCTTACATTACCTGTACAGAAGATACGAAGCTGTATGTGACCCCAGACTGGACCGGAGAAATAGCCGCTTCATTGCCGAAGGACAGTGTAATGGTAATGATAGGGGTGGAAGGATTCTATACAAAAGCAAATTATAATGGAATAGAGGGATACTTGGATTCAAATTTTGTGGGTTACAATGAAGAAGCGATCGCGGCCTACGAGGCGGAACTTGCGGCAAAGAGTGAGGAAGTCCGCATGATGGCGGCCATGATCCAGTGTGAAGCAGGCAATCAGCCGATGGAAGGGCAGATCGCAGTGGGAGCGGTGATTATGAACCGTGTTAAGGCGGGCAATTATCCGAATACGATCGTGGAAGTGCTGTATCAGCCCAGTCAGTTCGGTCCTGCCGACAGCCAGATGTTTGCAGACCTGCTGGCAAGCGATACGATAAAGGAAAGCTGCAGGGAAGCCGCAAGGCAGGCTTTTGCGGGAACCGATAACGTAGGCGGCGCGCTGCATTTTCAGAGAGTGGGCGTTAGAGAGGGCCTTGTGATCGGAGATCATGTATTTTATTAAGAAAAAAGGAATTTGGATATCCCGGAACATTTTCCGGGATATCTTTTTTTAATACGCAGGGGCGCGTAAGGAAAGCAACAGCTTTGCTGCACGCACCCCGCGCAGCGAGCAGAGGAAGAAAATCTTCCCTGCTCGATTTTGAGTTTTTTGTTGTATATTTTATGAAAAAGATGTAAAATAACAAGTGTATAGGCGCAGACAGCTGATGCCTGGCGCCTGACTGGCAGAAAGGAGAAAATAGAATGGAGTGGGTAACAAATCCTGTTATCGTGTGGCTCGCTATTCTGATCATACTGGTTGTGATTGAAATTTTCACACTGGGACTTACGACGATCTGGTTTGCGGGCGGCGCTCTGGTGGCGATCCTTGTGGCTGCTCTGGGTGGTCCGGTCTGGCTGCAGATCATCATTGCCGCTGTGGTTTCGGCAGTATTACTGTTTTTCACGAGGCCGATCGCAATGAAGTATTTCAACCGGGACAGGGAGAGGACCAATGCGGAATCGCTGGTCGGCAGACAGGCTATTGTGATCAGTGAGATCAATAACCTGCAGGGGATCGGCCAGGTGACGATTAACGGCATGGAGTGGACGGCGAGAAGCATTATGGACGATCATATCATTGAGCCCGGGGAAGTTGTGATCGTCAGAGGGATCAATGGTGTGAAACTGTTGGTTGAGGACAGGAAGGATTTCGAAAAGAAGGAAGAACAGTTATTGGAAAATAATATGAATTAGAAGGTAAAGGAGAGAAAAAAATGGTAGGATTGATAATATTTGGAATACTTGTGGTTTTGTTGGTATGTTTATTCGCTTCCTGTGTGAAGATTGTGCCTCAGGCGCATGCGTATGTTGTGGAGCGACTGGGGGCTTATCAGGGCACGTGGTCTGTGGGCATGCATATAAAGATGCCGATCTTTGACAAGGTGGCAAGACGGGTTGTCCTGAAGGAACAGGTGGTGGACTTCGCGCCGCAGCCGGTTATCACAAAAGATAATGTAACGATGCGGATCGATACGGTGGTATTTTTCCAGATCACAGATCCGAAGCTGTTTACTTACGGCGTGGAAAATCCGATCATGGCGATTGAAAATCTGACAGCTACCACGCTTCGTAATATCATCGGTGAGCTGGAACTGGACCAGACGCTGACTTCCAGAGAGACGATCAACACAAAGATGCGCGCATCCCTGGATGAAGCCACAGATCCCTGGGGCATCAAGGTAAACCGTGTGGAATTAAAGAATATTATCCCGCCTGCTGAGATCCAGAACTCCATGGAACGTCAGATGAAAGCGGAGCGTGAGCGCCGTGAAGCTGTTACAAGGGCGGAAGGTGAAAAGAAAGCGAGCGTAACAGTTGCCGAAGGTAAGAAAGCGGCGGCTATTCTGGAGGCAGAGGCTGAGAAACAGTCCGCGATCCTGCGTGCGGAAGCACAGAAGGAAAAGATGATCCGGGAGGCGGAAGGTCAGGCGGAAGCCATCATGAAAGTGCAGCAGGCAACAGCAGACGGTATCAGGATGCTCAGAGAAGCGGGTGCGGACGAAGCCGTGTTAAGGTTAAAGAGTCTGGAAGCTTTTGCGAAAGCGGCGGACGGTCATGCGACAAAGATCATTATCCCTTCCGAGATACAGGGGATTGCAGGTCTGGCAGGTTCTGTAAAAGAGATCATGGCAAAATAAACAGAGAAACTAATATTGAATGGCCCCCGCAGGACAGCATATGACCCTGCGGGGGAATTTGTGTCATAGAAAGGGATGGAAAACGGAAAATGGATCTGAAGGGAAGACATTTTTTAAAGTTATTGGATTATACGCCGGAGGAGATTACATATCTGCTTGATCTGGCGGCGGATTTTAAGGAGAAAAAGAAAAAAGGGGAGCTGACGGAGTATTTTCGGGGAAAGAATATCGCGCTGATCTTTGAAAAGACTTCCACACGGACGAGATGTTCTTTTGAGGTAGCTGCCCATGATCTGGGCATGGGAACGACCTATCTTGATCCGTCCGGCTCTCAGATCGGAAAAAAGGAGAGTATTGCGGATACGGCACGGGTGCTGGGCCGGATATATGATGGCATCGAGTACCGGGGCTTCGGACAGGAGATCGTGGAAGAACTGGCGGAGTATGCAGGCGTGCCGGTGTGGAACGGGCTGACCAATGAGTTTCATCCCACCCAGATGTTAGCGGATCTTCTGACGATCAGGGAGCATTTTGGTTACCTCAAAGGAATCAGACTGACTTATATGGGAGATGCCCGGTTTAATATGGGCAATTCTCTGATGGTGGCCTGCGCGAAGATGGGGATGCATTTTACGGCCTGCACGACGGCAGAATTTTTCCCGGCGAAGGAGCTGGTGGAGGAGTGCAGAAGGATCGCGGAGAAGACTGGCGGCAGCGTAGTGCTGGAAGAGGACGCGATGATAGGCACAAAGGGAGCGGACGTGGTCTATACAGATGTATGGGTGTCCATGGGTGAACCGGACGAGGCCTGGAGTATCAGGATAAAAGCGCTTTCTCCTTATCAGGTAAACCGCGCCGTCATGGAGAATGCGGGGGAGAAAGCGGTATTCATGCATTGCCTGCCCGCGTTTCATGATCTGAAGACAAAAGTCGGAAAAGAACAGGGAGAGAAGTTTGGTTTTACGGAGCTGGAAGTGACGGATGAGGTGTTTGAGTCTCCCGCTTCCATTGTGTTTGATGAGGCGGAAAACCGGATGCATACGATCAAGGCTGTTATGGCAGCGACATTGGGGATGAATACAATATGAAATCAGAAATGATAAGACTTCTGCGGGAGAGCAGTGAATATCTGTCGGGGCAGGAGCTGTGCGACCGCTTTCAGGTATCCCGCACTGCTGTTTGGAAGGTCATCAATCAGCTCAAAGAAGAGGGCTATGTCATTGAGGCGAAGCAGAACAGAGGCTACAGGCTTCTCGAGAGCCCTGATACCATGGAAGCTTATGAGCTTATGAGCCGCATGGGTACAGAGTGGGCGGGACGGAAAGTCTTCTACAAAAAGGAGACCGGTTCCACCAACATAGACTGCAAGCAGCTTGCTGTGCAGGGAGAGCCTCACGGGACGTTGGCGGTAGCGGAGAGACAGGTGAGCGGGAGAGGCAGGCGTGGCAGAGGCTGGGAGTCGCCGGCGGGAGAGTCCATCTATATGTCTCTTCTGTGCAGACCTGATTTTTCACCAAAGAAGGCGCCGATGCTGACGCTTGTGATGGGCATTTCCGTGGCGGAGGCGGTGGAGAGATATACCGGACTTGCGGCGAAGATCAAATGGCCCAACGATATCGTGGTGAACGGCAGAAAGATCTGTGGGATACTGACGGAGATGGAGATGGGGTTGGAAACAAAGGAAATACAGTATCTGGTGATCGGTGTGGGCATCAATGTCAACAATGGTTTCACCGGAATGCAGGAGACAGGGGACTGGAAACAGGCGCGCGAGGCAGCGTTTCCGGAGGAACTGCAGGATAAGGCGACCAGTCTGTTTCTGGAGATGGAAAAGAGAGAGACAAAGATGCTCCGCGCCCCCCTTGTGCAGTATGTGATGGAAGCCTTTGAGAAAAATTATGGGCTGTTTTTGCGGTCGCTTGATTTGTCTTTATTGAGGGAAAGCTATAATGGATATCTGGTCAACCGGGATGCGGTGGTAAAAGTGCTGGATCCCCAGGGAGAGTATACGGGGATCGCCAGAGAGATCGACGACGCGGGCGATCTGTTAGTGGAGACGGAGGATGGAACATTAAAGAAAGTATACTCGGGGGAGGTTTCCGTGCGGGGGATTTACGGGTATGCGCTGTGACAGGGGGAGAGGAATGATTAAGCAGCAGGAAGGGCGCATTGTGCTGTGCGGCGCCAGCAGCTATGAGCAGAAATATTATTTCAATAAATTATTTGAAAAGATTCCGCAGTCTGTTCAGGATGAGCTGCACATCATGTGTGTGCTGTTCACGGAGGAAGTGGGGGGCGTAATTACCTTTGTGTTTGAAGAGGATGGTAGCCTTTCTATTGAAACGGAGGCGGCAGAAGATGATTATATGTATGATGAGATATCAAGCGGGCTGCTTGTGAGCAAGATCCGCAATACAAGACAGGAACTGCTGGAATCACTGGATCTGTACTACAGGGTGTTTGTGAGGCATGAGGATATTTCGGCGCTGTTGACGGAAGAGGGATGACTTCTTTGCTTGGGTGACGGACGCCGGGAGAAAAACAAAATTCTCCGTCGCCACGCTTGCGCTCCGTAAAAAGCGTAGCGGACACTAAGCTCGTGAACTACCTCGCTAAGTGCCGACGCTTTTTAAGGGGCTCCTTGAGAATTTTGTTTTTCTCCCGGCTGGGAGTCGGCTAAGCAAAGAAAAGAAAGGAATGGACGCATGAGCAGTCTTACAATTGGAAATGTAACGTTAAACAATAATGTGATTCTGGCTCCCATGGCAGGTGTGACGGACCTGCCTTTTCGTTTGCTGTGCAAAGAGCAGGGGGCGGGACTGGTGTGTATGGAGATGATCAGCGCGAAGGCCGTTTTGTATCATAACAGGAATACGGAGGAACTGATGCGGATCCTGCCGGAGGAGAGGCCGGTCAGTTTACAGCTGTTCGGCTCGGATCCGGAGATCATGGGGGAGATCGCGGCGCAGATACAGGAGAGGCCTTTTGATATACTGGATATCAATATGGGATGCCCTGTGCCGAAGGTGGTGAATAACGGCGAGGGATCGGCGCTGATGAAGAATCCGAAACTGGCGGAGGCGATTATCCGAGCTGTCGTGGGTGCGTCCGAAAAGCCTGTTACGGTGAAGATACGAAAAGGTTTTGATGCAGAGCATGTGAATGCGGTGGAAATCGCGAAACGCGCTGAGGATGCAGGCGCCGCGGCCGTTGCTGTCCATGGCAGAACAAGGGAACAGTTTTATGCCGGAGAAGCCGACTGGGAGATTATTGCAAGGGTAAAGGAGGGGGTATCCATACCGGTGATCGGGAATGGGGACGTGAAGGACGCAGGGAGCGCGGTACGGCTGCTTGCGGAAACCGGCTGCGATGGTGTGATGGTGGGACGGGCGGCAAGGGGAAACCCCTGGATATTCCGGGAGATCACCGCTTATCTGGAGAACGGTGAGAAACAGACGCTGCCCACAGCCCGGGAAAAATGCGACTGTATTTTGAAGCACGCCGGGATGATGCGTGAGGTTAAAGGAGAGTATACGGCGGTCAGAGAGATGCGCAAGCATGTTTCCTGGTATACTTTCGGGTATCCGAACTCGGCGAAACTGCGGGGAAAGATCAATACGGCGGAGAGCATGGAGGAGCTGGAGCGTCTCGTGCGGGAGATATTCGGAGAGGAGTGAGGGGAAGCGGCAGACGGGAGATATTCGGCGGGAAGTAAGGCAGGCAGCAGGCAGGAAATAATCGGAACAACAGGAAAATTTTCCCATGCTGCGGCATATATTATGTTGACAAGCCGTAAAACCGGAGTGATATTTGTGGGATATCGAGTACTGTATCTTTATAAGAAAGAAAACACATTTTACAGAGAAAAAGATGGGGGGAATATTTCGTTTGCGGAGAAGGAACTGGGCGGAGAAGAGGATCCTGTTCTGAAAGCATTTTATTGCGGTGTGCCGGAATACTACGGCAAACAGAGGCGGTATTTCGGGCATAAAAAGAGCGGAAACATTTTTCGGGGATGGGGAAGGCAAAGAAAATCAAAGGATCAGGTGGCGCCAGATCATCGGGTGTCCCGGAAGGATTTTATGATTCCCTGGAATTTCGGACAGCTTCTGCGGCTTTTACAGAACTGTTGCGAGTATGTCTCGGCAGACGCCTGTTATCTGGAAGCGCAGTTTGAAAAGGAGCTTGTGGAGGGCGGATTTGGCTTTATGCCGGGCAGACAGCGGATGTACGGCGAACTGATCAAAAGAACATCCGGACAGTTTCGCGGCATCGACGGTATCCTGTATCTGGGCGAAGCGTCTGAGAACAGGGAGGAGGAGCTGCCGCTTCCGGAAGAGCTGCTTCGAAAGCTGCGTTATTTTTTTTATCTTGGAGAGAAATCGGAACAGTATGATATACTGGAAGCAAATCTGTGGCAGGAGTACGGTATGCCGGTGCTTTCGATCAGGAAGGCGGAGGAGCTTGTGACCTGCCAGATCAGGCGTCTGCTTGTGCTCGACGACAGACAGGAAGGCAGTGCGGACTTGGGGATGCTGCCGGGAGGGTGCGTATATCTGGATCTGTGGTCCGATGAAGATAGACGGGAGCAGATCACGAAAAACCGGGCGGATATCAAATATATATCGGAGTATCAGTATTTGCGCCGGAATCTTGACACACGATAAGAAAATCGGTATAATGTGCGCGAAGGCAATGAGCAGTGCCAAAAAAGACGAATATAAATTTTCGTCATGCTTGCATGTAAGAAAATTTGTGTTTGGCTTTTTTGATAGGGCTTCGTTTTACAGCAGGCCTTGCGAAGCCCGCAAATTTTGTACTACGGATGTCAGAGGAATCGGAAAGGGAGAAGTGGACAATGGAAGGAAAGAAATACATTCTTACTGCGGAAGGGTTAAAGAAATACGAAGACGAACTGTATTATCTGAAAAATGAGAGATACAAAGAGATTACACAGGCGATCAAGGAGGCCCGCGCCCAGGGTGACCTGTCGGAGAACGCCGAGTATCAGGCGGCGAAGGAGGAGCAGAGACAGGTGGACGCCCGCATTGAGGAGCTGGAGGAAATGCTGACCAATGTGGAAGTTGTGGACGAGAGAGAGGACAATTCCGTTGTCCGCATCGGCAGCATGGTTCGCATTAAGGATCTGGAATTTGATGAGGAGTTGAATTATCAGATCGTCGGCGGCAGCGAGGCGAACACAGATGAAAATATGATTTCCAACGAGAGCCCTCTCGGTCAGGCCCTGATCGGTTCCGTGGAGGGGGATATTGTCAATGTACAGGCGCCCATAGGGGAGATCCGGTATCAGGTTTTGGAGATCGGTAAGAGAGAGAGGAACTAACGTGGCAGACACACAGAATCAGAGCAAAGAACAGCAGGATTTAGGCCAGCTGTTAAAAATAAGAAGAGAAAAGCTGTCCGCGCTGCAGGAGGCAGGCAAAGATCCCTTCCGGATCACAAAGTACGATGTGACGCATCACAGCGAGGAGATCAGGGAACAGTTTGCGACACTGGAAAACGCTCATGTGTCCGTTGCAGGGCGGCTGATGAGCAAGCGTATTATGGGAAAGGCATCCTTTTGCCATGTACAGGATTTAGAAGGCATGATACAGTGCTATGTGGCCAGAGACAGCATTGGCGAGGAAGCTTACGCTGACTTTAAAAAGTATGATATCGGCGATCTGGTGGGGATAGAAGGCTTTGTTTTTCGGACAAAGACCGGCGAGATATCCATTCATGCCGAGAAAGTGACACTGCTGTCAAAATCATTGCAGATCCTGCCGGAAAAATGGCATGGACTGACCAACACGGACATCAGATACCGCCAGAGATATACGGATCTGATTATGAACGAAGATGTGAGAAAGATTTTTGTGGCGCGTTCCAGGATTATCAGCTCTATTCGCCGTTATCTGGATGGCCAGGGCTTTCTGGAGGTGGAGACGCCGATGCTTGTGAGCAATGCCGGCGGCGCCGCTGCAAGACCTTTTGAGACACATTATAACGCCTTAAACGAGGACGTAAAGCTGCGTATCTCGCTGGAATTATATTTGAAGAGACTGATTGTAGGCGGCATGGAGCGCGTGTACGAGATCGGGCGGGTGTTCCGCAACGAAGGTCTGGATACAAGACACAATCCCGAGTTTACGCTGATGGAGCTCTATCAGGCATATACGGATTACAACGGGATGATGGATCTGACGGAAAATATGTTCCGCCATGTGGCAAAAGAAGTGTGCGGGACGACGACTGTACCCTATGGTGAGGAGATGATCGATCTCGGAAAGCCTTTCGAGCGGATTACCATGGTGGAAGCGGTGAAGAAATACACTGGCATAGACTTTGATGAGGTGCCGGATACGGAGGCTGCAAAGAAGCTGGCGGATGAAAAAGAGGTGCACTACGAAGACCGTCATGTGAAGGGCGATATTCTGAATCTGTTTTTCGAGGAGTTTGTAGAGGAACATCTGATCCAGCCTGTCTTTGTGATGGATCATCCGGTGGAGGTTTCTCCGTTAACCAAGAGAAAACCGGACAAGCCGGACTATGTGGAACGTTTTGAGCTGTTTATCTACGGCAGAGAGATGTGTAACGCCTATTCGGAGCTTAACGATCCCATCGATCAGCGGGAGCGTTTCAAGGCGCAGGAGGCGGCCCTTGCGGCAGGCGATGAGGAAGCCAACACGACAGACGAGGACTTCATGAATGCCCTGGAGATCGGCATGCCGCCCACGGGAGGGATCGGATACGGCATCGACAGGCTGGTGATGCTTTTGACGAATCAGCCGGCAATCAGGGATGTTTTACTGTTCCCGACCATGAAGAGCCTGAAGAAGTCTTCCGGCAGCCGGGAGAGAAACGGGAAGGAGCCTGCCGGAACGACAGCGAAAAGCGGCAGCCGGGAGAACAGCGAAGCGGCCACAGAAAGCGGCAGCTGGGATAGCGGCGAAGCGGCAGCGGAAAGCAGCGGGAAGGATCCCGCCGGAAATGTAACGGGAAGCGGAGACCGGAAGAAGAGCAGTATCTCCCGCGGGCAGGCGTTAGAGCTGTTAAAGAAATACAATAAGGAACCGTTCCATATCCAGCACGCGCTGACTGTGGAGGGTGTGATGCGATGGTTTGCGAAGGAGTTTGGTTACGGGGAGGAAGAAGAATTCTGGGGAATCACCGGGCTGCTCCACGACATCGATTTTGAGCTCTACCCGGAGGAACACTGCAAAAAAGCGCCGGAACTTCTGCGTGAGGCAGGCGTGGGCGAGGACATGATTTATGCGGTCTGCTCCCACGGGTACGGGCTGTGCAGTGAGGAGGAGCCGAAGCTTGAGATGGAGAAAGTGCTGTTTGCAACAGATGAGCTGACCGGTTTAATCTGGTCCTGCGCGCTGATGCGTCCGTCGAAGAGCACCTCTGATCTGGAAGTGAAGAGCCTGAAAAAGAAATTTAAGGATAAGAAATTTGCGGCGGGCTGTTCCAGAGAAGTGATTGCCAAAGGAGCTGAACGGCTGGGCTGGGAACTGGACGAACTTTTTGAGAAGACGATCCTGGCGATGCGCAGCTGTGAGATGGCTGTGGCGGAAGCAATGAAGGGGAACTGACTGGCAGAATATATACTCATGAGCGAAAACATTGCCATTCTGAATAAAGTAACTGTTATTTTTATCCATTCTGAAATAATGCCCTTTTTCGGGAAGCGCATAGGCCTCCATGTGTAATTTTCCGGATTGCAATTGACAAAAACTGACAATGCCATTATAATTAGAATAATTCTAAAATAAGGGCGGTGAGAAGGTGACCAGATATGCAAGACAGATATTGGATCTGATCAATCAGTCGAAAGAGCATATGACGGCGGAACAGCTTTTTTTAGAACTGAAAAAAACAGAGCCCGGAGTTGTTCAGGCGACCGTATACAATAATCTGAACACACTGTGTCAGGGGGGACTGATACGAAAAATTTCGATCGAGGGGGCCACTGACCGCTATGATAAGATCGTGAGGCATGACCATCTTGTGTGTAAAAGGTGCGGCGTGCTATCGGATATCAGTTTCAGGGATCTGACAAAGGATCTGGAAAAGCAGTTCGGCGGGGAGATCGTATCTTATGATCTGAAAGTATTTTATCTCTGTCCGAAGTGCAGAGAAGAAAAATAGGAGGAAAAGAACATGGGAATAACAAAATATGCGGGAACGCAGACGGAGAAAAATCTGGAGGCGGCGTTTGCCGGGGAATCACAGGCGAGAAATAAGTATACTTATTTCGCATCGGTGGCGAAGAAGGAGGGGTATGAGCAGATCTCCGCGCTGTTTTTAAAGACGGCGGACAACGAGAAAGAACATGCAAAGATGTGGTTCAAGGAGTTAAGCGGGATCGGTGATACGAAGGCAAATCTTGGGGCGGCTGCGGACGGAGAGAACTACGAGTGGACAGATATGTACGAGAATTTTGCGAAGACTGCGGAGGAGGAAGGCTTCCCGGAGCTGGCGGCAAAATTCAGGCTTGTGGGAGAAATTGAAAAGCACCATGAAGAAAGATATCGGGCTCTGCTTAAAAATGTGGAGACAGCAGCAGTGTTTGAGAAGAGTGAAGTGAAGGTGTGGGAGTGCCGCAACTGCGGACATATTGTCGTGGGAACAAAGGCGCCTGAAGTATGTCCTGCCTGCAATCATCCTCAGAGTTACTTTGAGGTGCACGCGGAGAACTATTGATTCCCGTAAGAACCCATAAAATGAAAACTGCTGCAATTTCCGATTCGGGAATTGCAGCAGTTTTAGCTTAAGAACAGACCAGCGCAAGGCGAGGAGCGTTGGTCTGTATTTGTGTATTTTTATTTTACAGTCACAGAAGTAATATGCGGATTCACACCCTCATACCAGTATAAAAACCCTTCCGCGTCGATTTTGTCGCCGATATTCAGGCCTTTTACTGCGTTGTAAACGTCAGTGGTATTGTCGCACAGATAGGATTCTACCGTGAAGGTATAGGTTTCACCGTCCAGGGATACATTGAAGTACAGATCGTCGCCGTCCTGGCCGGAACCGTCCCAGTTGTACAGGAAGGGAACATCCGCGCCGCTCTCATCCTGACCGGCTGCTTCCACGGTCAGACCTTTGAAGGAGACGAATTTATTCTGGTGATCGATCAGTTCATCTTTTCCGAGAAGAGAGGTCACATCTTCGGCTTCAGCCACATAATTTCCCTCTTCTATCTCAAATGTAGCGTCGATGATCTCCACCTCGCCGGACCACTCAGCCTTGTAACCGGTAACTTTGATCTTGGTGCCTTTCTCTAACTTTGCATAATCTTCTTCAGAGCATGCCATATTGTAGATGAAATAAGCGCCGTCCTTATCCTGCGTGTATACGGTAGCTTTGTCTTCCCACCAGGACTGTTTTGCCTGCACGAAGGTCTCTACGACTACTTCTGTGTCGAGTGCTGCAGCGGCGTATTCCTCATAGGTCATAACGCCCTCGGATTTTGCATCTGCATCGCCGTCTGCTCCTGAACCGCATCCCACACAGGCGAAGGCCAGAGCCAGAACAAGAAACAGTGACATCAATTTTTTCATTTTCTTTTCCTCCTCATGTCAGATATCTTTCCGATATCGTAAACAGATTGATAACTATCGACATAATTATACATGAATTTCGCGGAAAGTCAATCAATTCGCTGTTTCCTGCATCTTTTAGCGAAAAGTCCCGTGGCATTTCAAAGCGCAGGAATGCAGCAGACAGCGCATTTTGAGAGAACATGATGCAAAGTCCTCCTGTTGATTGCCGTTGAATTGAGATCCCTCTAACTGCGCTTTTTTTCTCTGCGTCTGTTAAAAATCACATAAAGCGCAATCAGACCCCACGCTGCAGCAAGCGTACACAGCAGAGCCACCGCCGTTTTCGGCAGCGGTCCCAGGTCATTTTTTCCTGAAGCCCCTGCGGCCTGCCTGCTTAACTGATCAAGGTGGTACAGAGAGGCGGTATCCCTGTAGAGGGTTTCTACATACGCCTCATCCATGGTCTCTCCTCTTCTTGCCGATTTTACACTGCTTTCAATCAGCTGTCCCGCCGCATCCCGGAGAGAAGTGGATCCGTTAAAGACCGGTGTGGTGAACGTATCATCGATATGAGCAAGCAGCATTTCCACCGCTTTGATCTTTACCGCATAATGTACATTGTTATCCTCACCGCAGGCGGCCAGATAATTCTGATATGTCTCTGACTCCTGCGCTCCCAAAGTCACCGGAATATAACCTTCCGTCTCGGCATAGGCGATCTGCACCTCATCGGTTAGAAGATACTGGGCAAACAGCCAGGCGGCCAGCACCTCACCGGAATCTTCCTTATTAAAGATGCAGACGGAAGGACCCTGGGAGATCATCTGCGGATGCTCGGGATCAAACTGGGGAACAGGCATCACCGCAGTCTCAAATTCCACTATCTTATCCGCACTGATATCACAGAGTGGAGCGTCCGTTCCCATCCAGGTGGCGCCTGCCGTGGAATCCACCGCGAAAATACACTGGCCGGCGTTTAAAAAGTTGGCCGGATAGCTGGAAATCTTGAAGGTGGAGAAGGCACCGGTCTCCCCATGTTTTGCCGCAGTTCTTAAAAGTTCTTCCGTGATGTCATTGAACAGCAGAACCTCTCCCTCCGCCGTGGAGTATCCGGCTTCTTTCTGGCGAAGCTGCTGGATCATCATATTATCGGTGGACTTATAAATAAACGGAATTAACACCTTCTGCCCGTTTACCCTGAAATTTCCGTCTGCATCCTGCGCCATGGCAGCTTCAGAGACTTCCCAGACAAAATCCCAGGTGAGCATATCGGGCAGCGTATAGCCCAGGGCTTCCACATAAGTTTTATTGATATAACAGGCCTCCGTGGACCGCATGTAGGGAATGGCATAACAGTGATCCTCGATAATACACTCTTTTAAAAACTGCGGAACGATCTCCTCTGTGGCGGGGGAATCAAACCGCACTTCGCTTCCGCCCAGACCATATTTTTCATCCTCAAGTACTTCCTCTAACGGCACCACAAGATTCACACCTGACAGATAAGTGGCAATGTGGTCCGGGTAGGTAATGCAGACATTGGGGGTGGTGCCGGTGGCGATATTTGTGATCACATCGTTGTAGATCTTGCCGTAATCCGTGTAGAGCCGCAGGTTTACTTTGATATTGGGATACAATTTCTCGAAATCATCGATGGCCTTCTCGTAGATCGCAGTCTGCGTCTTGTTGGTATCGTTTTTGGCCCAGAATGTGATCTCATAATTGACGGAAGTATCAAATCCTTCCGGCATGGTAAAAGGGGGGAGGCCCTTTTTTCCGTGGCAGCCTGTCAGAAAAAATATCACACAAAGGATAAGAACAATTGCAGGCACACACTTTCCTGACATCTTTTTCCGATTATTTTTACGCTTCATCCCTTTGTCCCTCCTCTCGACACACCGTCCATGATCTTTCTGCGGAATGCCAGAAACAGAATGATCAACGGGACGGAGATCACCACCACCGCCGCCATCATCGCCGGAACATTTTCCCGCCCGAACCCGTTTTCCCGGATCTCTTGGATGCCGTTGGACACAAGAAAACAGGCCTGATCGTCGGTGATCAGTCTGGGCCATACATAGGAATTCCAGCATTCGATCACTTTCAGGATCGTTATTGTGACGAGCGTCGGCTTCGATATGGGGATCATGACCTTTATGAGATACTTAAAATCCGATGTGCCATCCACCTTTGCCGCCCGGTACAGGCTGTCCGGGATCTGTTCAAAGTTTTCCTTTAACAGATAGATATAGAAGACAGACATGACAGAAGGCAGGATCAGTCCCTGAAAAGTATTGCGCATGTCAAGATTGGTGATGGTCACAAAGTTGGTGATGATCACCAGCTCATTCGGGATCATCATCAGAGACAGAAACCCCACAAAAGCGATCTGTTTTCCCATAAACTGAAGCCTTGCAAAGGCGAAGGCCGCCAGGGTTACCACCACTAACATCAACGCAGTGGTACAGAGCGTGAAAAGGGTGGTGTTGAGCAGATACTTCCCAAGGGGCACTGCGGTAAAAGCTTCTTTGTAATTCTCTAGAGTGGGAGACAGTGTAAAAAATCTGGGAATATACTCCGAGTTATAAGCTCCATAACTTTTCACGGAAGTTAAAACCATCCAGTAAAAGGGAAACAGGACGATGAGCGCCCAGAGCCCCAGAAAGAAATAGGTGACGCCGCGGAGCACCTGGTTTTTCATCAGGGTACCCTTTTCAATTTGAGCGTAGGAACGCGCGGTTTGTTTACTTTGAAGATTCATTTTTATTTCCTCACCGGTTCAAAGTGGTATTTGTTTTATCTGTCCTTCCCCTGCTCAGTAGTGGACATGTTTTTTGGAGCTGAGCAGATTGATGCAGGTGATAGTCAGCACGATGATAAACAGTAAAATAGCGGCAGCCGAAGCGTAGGACGGATAGCCGCCGCTGTCCCCATAGAGCATGTCATACACATAGCCCACGATCGTGTTCATCCCGGCTGCATTCAGGTTGGTGCCAAAGAGGGCGACCACATCGCTGTATGCCTTAAAAGCGCCGATAAAACCGGTGATGACCAGATAAGAAATCATGGGGGAGATCATCGGCAGGGTGATTTTTATAAAGATGCGCCATCTGGAAGTGCCGTCCACTCTGGCCGCTTTATAATAATCCCGATTGACTGAGGCCAGGGCGCTGGTCAGAATCAGAATCTTGAAGGGCATGACCACCCAGATCGTGTAAAAACAGAGCACAAACATTTTCGCCCAGTAGGGTCCCTCGATAAAATCCACACTTGTCCCGCCGAAAAAGCGGATCATCAGGTTGATGAACCCGTCGCTGTAGGGGGTTTTCTGAAACAGGATCATAAAAACCAGTCCTACGGCCAGCGTGTTGGTCACATAGGGCAGAAAATATACGGTCTGAAAGAGATCACGCAGTGCCCGGATGGAGTTTAATCCCACGGAGATGGCAATGGCGATCACAGTGGATAAAGGCACCGTGATCATGACAAGCAGAAACGTATTTTTTAATGCCTGCAGAAAATAGGGATCGTGCAGTACATAGGAATAGTTGTAGAGTCCCGTGCCAAAGTAAGTCTGTGATGCCGAATGATACCCCTCCTCAAAAGAATAGACAAAGACGTCGATCAGGGGATATACCATAAAAACACCCAGAAAGAGAAGCGCCGGCAGAAGATAGAGCCAGCCGTTCATATTGTTGTTTAACTGTTTTTTACGTTTCATATTGATACCCATCTGTCTGCCGAAGCAGACGCTGACTTCCGGCTGATATAAAGCCAACGACAAAAGTTTTCCTTCTCCTGTTAACGATAGCTGGAAGTATCTTTCTTTCAGATTTATTTGATTCGAGTCTCCGTATCTTTTGCAAAAAGGAGTACCTTGCGGGGATTAAGCGCAAAGCGGACGGCTCCGCTTCCTGCATCCACATGATACTGTGCACCGATGATGGAGCGGACCGTAGGATTCAGGGAAGCATTATTATAGGAAAGAACACTGATATCCCGTCCCATCACCTCCACGCCCTTTAACGTACAGCTAAAAGGGCCATCCTCCTGTACAATAAAGCCTTCCGGCCGAATGCCTACATAGACATCCTGGCGGGCCGCATCGGAGAGGACTTCGGAATTTCCGGCCCCGGAAGCATTGCCCGCAGATGAAGAGACATCGCCGAAAGACGGCGCCTGCAGTTCCCTCACAGACAGCACTGCCTCTTCCCCGATACAAAGCTGACCGTCCAGCAGCCTGCCGTGAAAAACATTGATGGGCGGCGTACCCAGAAATTTTGCCACGAACAGGTTGGCCGGATTGTCATAAACATCCTGGGGCCTGCCGATCTGCTGTACCACACCATCCTTCATGACAATGATCAGATCGGAGATGCTCATGGCTTCCTCCTGGTCATGGGTGACGAAGATCGTAGTGATCTTTGTCTCCCGCTGGATGCGTCTGATCTCCTCTCTGGTCTGAAGCCGCAGGCGGGCGTCCAGATTGGAGAGGGGCTCGTCCAGCAGAAGAACCGACGGATTTTTCACGAGAGCTCTGGCGATCGCCACCCGCTGCTGCTGGCCGCCGGAGAGTTCCCCTGGCTTTCGCTCCATCAGGTCTTCGATCTGTACGAGACGGGCTGCTTCGTATGCTCTTTCATTCATCTGCGCCTTCGTGAGCTTATCGTTTCCCTTTAAATTCTCCAGCGGAAAAGTAATATTCTGTTTCACATTCAGATGAGGATAGAGAGCGTAATTCTGGAAGACAAGACCGATTCCTCTGTGCTCCGCCGGAAGATCCGTGACATCATCCTCCCCGAAAAAAATTTTCCCTTCCGTGGGCTGTTCCAGCCCGCTGATCAGGTTTAAGACAGTGCTCTTTCCGCAGCCGGAAGGCCCCAGAAGTCCCACCAGCGTCCCGTCGGGAATTTCAAAAGTAAAATCCTTTACCGCGACCACCTCTTCCCGCTTTTTCCTGCCCCGTCCGGGAAACTTTTTCGTCAGATTCTGCAATACAATTTTCATATCCCTGTCCCGCCTTTCCTTACTATTCCCATTATAGACACATTTCGCGCGATATTTCAATTATTCTTTTATACTTCCTGCTTTCTTGCTGCCAGAGTTGTTCGCTGGCTTGTGAAGTCCGCCATTGCAGGCAGATTCATTCCTGTAAACTGCATAATCAGAAGATATTTTTCGACAACCCTGACCTGGCGGCGGGCGTCCGCTAAAAAAATCTGAAAATCAAATCATTTAAACCCCGCAGATTCGTTATATACTGATAAGGGGACGCCCTCAGGAGGAATCAACTTGACGCGCGAAGACAGATTGATAAAGAAAATTGAACAGGGAGATATCCGGGCGGCGGACGAGCTGATCGGGATATACTACCCTGAGATCCTGCGCTACTGCCTGTGGCATGCGCCGAACCGCGCCTTTGCGGAGGACGCGGCGCAGGAGACATTTTTGAAGGCGCTGCGCTATTTTGACCGCTACACGCACCGGGGAAAATTTCGGGCGTTTCTCTATCAGATCGCCGCGAATACCTGTATCGATATGAGGAGGAAGATCCGTACTGCGGAGACGTCCTTGGAGGAGATGCAGGTGGATCCGGCGAAAGAGGAGACGGGGTACGAGGATGTACAGTCCGATCTGGCACTGCGGCAGATGGTGAAGAGCCTGCCGCCAGACCAGCAGGAGATCGTTCTTTTGCGGTTCGGGCAGGATCTGACCATGCGGGAGATCGCGGAGGCGGTAAACATACCGCTTCGGACCGTACAGACCAGACTGCGCTCTGCGTTAAAAAAACTGAAAAAAGAGGTTGAGAGAGGAGGAGTACAGTGAGAAACGAAGAACTTGAAAGACAATTGAGAAAGTCATTTCAACAAAGTTACATTACGGCGGATGAAAACAGGCTGAAAAACATACAGATGCTTGCCGGAAGGGAAATACTTCGAAGGAAAGAGCGGGAGCGTATCTCATTTTCCCGGTTTCTGCTGATGCAGGTAAAATTCATCGGCTGGAAAGTCTGGACGCTGCAACTGTTCTTTTTACTCATGATAAGCAGGGCGTTTGTCTCATTATACGGGAGGGAAAATCCACGGTATCTGATCAAACTGTTGGCCTGCCTGTCGATTCTGGTGCTGATGATGGCGCTGCCCTTTCTCTATCGCTCCGTGCGTTACCGGATGCAGGAAGTGGAGACGGCGAGCCGATTTTCCGCGGTAAAACTGCTGACGGCAAGACTTGTCATGATCGGAATTGGAGATCTGTTTCTGCTTGGCGGTATTTTTTCGGCTGCCACATGGAAGACCTCTCTGGGGGCGGACAGTGTATTTCTGTCTCTGAGTTTCCCCTTTCTCTTTGCGGGCAGCGGATGCCTGTATTTGCTGGGACATTGTAAGGCAAAACAGTTTTTGGCGGGCAGTATGGGATTGTGCCTGTTTTTTATCCTGTCCACTGCATTCGGGCCGGGATATGATGAAACGCCGGCCGGACAGTTTCTGACGCAGAGCCTGCCCGTGATCTGTGGGATGCTTGCGATTTTCTGTATCTGCCAGTTTCGCTATATTCTGTACCGCTCTACCTATGCGGAGATGCAGATAGCATAGAAGAGAAAGCGAAGTCCTGGAAAGCAAAACCCGGAAAACAGGTGATGCAGGGCCTGATATTTATAGAAAGGAAAAACAATGGAACTGACGATTGAACATGTATCAAAACAATTTAAGGACATAAAAGCGGTGAACAATGTTTCGCTGCAGATCACTCCCGGCGTGTGGGGGTTGCTTGGAGCAAACGGCGCGGGAAAGACGACGCTTATGCGGATGATTGCGGGCATTATGAAACCGAGCGCCGGTGAGATCCTGTACGACGGGATCCCTATATCCAGATTGAAGGAAAGCTACCGGGATATCTTCGGCTATCTCCCCCAGGAGTTCGGCTTTTATCCGGAGTTTACAGTGAAAGATTACCTGGAATACGTGGCCGTGTTAAAGGGACTGACAAAAAAAGGGGGCAGACAGAAGATCGATGAACTGTTGGAGCGGCTGACGCTGACAAAAGTGAGAAATAAAAAGATCGCAAAATTGTCCGGCGGCATGAAAAGACGTGTGGGCATTGCCCAGGCGCTGCTCAATGAGCCGGAAGTACTGATTCTGGACGAACCCACCAGCGGACTGGATCCCGGGGAACGGGTGCGCTTTAGAAAACTCCTCTCAGAATTTGCCCATGACCGGATCGTTCTGATCTCCACCCATATCGTTCCCGATGTGGAATACATCGCGACGGAGAACGCGGTGATGAAGGGCGGGGAACTTCTGGCTGTGGGTACCACGGAGGAACTGGTGAGACTGGTTGAGAATAAAGTGTGGAGCGCGGAAATTCCGATGAAGAGATTGCCGGAATATGAGCGAAAACTGCAGATCGCGAATATCAGGAACGAGGAGGATGGGTGGATCTCTATCCGCTATCTGGCAAAAGAACCTGTGGTGGACGGTTCTGTGCCGGCTACGCCCCATCTGGAAGATCTGTATCTGTGGCTGTTTCCACAGGAATCTATGGAAAGAAGGTGATCCTATGCGTTTATTAAAACTGGAATGTAAAAGAGTGTTAAAGACAAGAGTGACGGTCGTGCTGTTACTGCTATCTTTTGGACTGGCCTTTCTGATGGCTTATCTGCCGGCCACGTTTCCTTATATCAAATATACGGATGATGCGGGGAATCAGGTGGAGTTAAAGGGGCCTGCGGCGATTCGGTATCAGAAGGAGCTGCAGGCGGGAACCGCGGGCGATGTCACGCCGGAGAAGATACAGGAGGCGCTCAGACAGTATCAGGCCTGTCTGACAAAATATGGCGCAGAGACGATCTATGACCTGCCGGAGGGGGTGTATGTGGAGGAGATACTTCCCTATGAGCCACTGCTGCACGGCCTGCGGGAGGCCTATGCCGATCCGAATTCGGGTTTTGCCCCGTCTTTACTGGAGATTGATCCGGAGGAGGTGGATCAGTTCTACGAAAAATGTGTGGAGCGCAATGGAACCTTGATGAAACAGGAACAGAAAGATCACGAGGCGGCCCAGAAGAAGGCGGCGGCCATGTACGCGGTGGTTAAAAAACCCTTTCAGTTTTTCCCGGGATATGGCAGCGATCCGATGGATTACGAGATCTTTCTGGCGTTTCTGATCCTGCTTTTTTCTGTGGTGATCGCCGCGCCGGTGTTTACTTCCGATTACCAGACGGGAGCCGATGACATCCTGCGCTGTACAAAATACGGGAACGCAAAATTTGCCCTGACAAAGGTGGTATCGGCGCTTTTGATCTGCGGTGTGACCTATGCCCTGTGCGGCTGCATCTACCTTCTGGTGTCAAACAGCCTGTTCGGCCGGGAGTGCACGAAGACTTCCATGCAGATGATCTTCTCGGCCATGAATCTGCCGGATATGAGCATCGGGCAGTTACAGTGGTTTATCGCCCTGGCGGAGTTTCTCTGTATCCTGGCGGCGGTCAGCCTGACGCTGTTTCTCTCTTCAAAATTTAAGAACATGGTGGTCTCTCTGTCCGTCTCGCTGTTATTTGGCATTCTGCCGATCATCGTCTATATGGCGCTGCCGACGGGGATCGCAAACTGGATCTATCCCGTTTTGCCGGCGGGAGGCGCAAGTCTGCAGACAGCAATTTTATATGCGGTCATCGACTTTGAGTTCTGGAACATCGGAGACTTTGCCGTATGGCTTCCCCATGTCATGCTGGGGGCGTATATCATAGAGATTCCGCTGTTTATCCTGCTGACGGTCCGCTCCTATGCCGGACATGAAACGTAAGCATAAGGTGAATATGATGCCCGAGATGGAAGAGGTGAAGTCGGGCATCATGGCTTCCATGCCGCTTTTGTGGTGAACAGGTAAGAGCTTTTGCTGTTTCGACTGTTATACTGTTTTTTGTTGAAAACAGAGGTAGAAATGGATTGCATTACAGATAGGCCGTATGATATAATTCTGGCAGAGGAAAAACAGGTGTCTTGCGAAATAAAGGTGTATCGCAGGGCGCAGTATATTTGTCAGATCTGACAGGATCAGAATGTTCAGAGATGGGGGATTTCAGACATGGCGAACAGATTTGAGTGGCGGGACTCATACAGCATTGGAGTGGATATCATCGATAAGGAGCACCAGCAGCTTTTTAAGATCATCAATAAACTTTATGCTTTTCAGGAGGAGGAAAAGGATGGGCAGTGGTTGTGTCAGGAGGGCATCAAGTTTTTTAAAGGGCATGCCTTAAAGCACTTCGGCAGTGAAGAGCGGTATATGGATTCGATCCATTACCCGGGATTGGAACAGCACAGACAGGTACATAAAAGTTTTCGGGAGTATACCCTTCCGGCGTTGGAAGAGGAACTGGAGAGGACGGAGTACGCCCCGGATTCGGTGGAGCATTTTCTGGGAGTGTGCACCGGCTGGCTGATCGGACATACCCTGACGGAGGATCTTGCAATTACCGGAAAAGGTGAGAGAAAGTGGGATAATCTTCTGCAGGAAGATGATATCGTGGTGGTGAGAAAAGTGATCGTCGAGCTGGTATTCAATATGTTCCGGCTGGAATCTCAGCTGGTCAGCGATGTATACGGCGGAGAGAAGTTTGGGGACGGCATGTACTTCCGCCTGATCTACGGAAACAAAAAGGATAAGAAAAGACTGCAGGTATTCCTTGTTCTGGAAGAAAAGATACTGATCAATACGATCGGGAAGATGCTGGGGATCCAGACCAATAAAGTAGATACGACGCTGCTGCATGCAGCCAGATATACAACGAGACAGCTTGTAAAACGCATTTTGGAGTATTTCCCCAAAATGGCGGACTATGAACTGAAGGAAGAAAATCTCCTGTCCTATGAACAGTTTCAGAAAGTATTCGAGCGGGAAAACATGCAGATCAGCCTGTTGTTTAATACCGGAGGTTCAGGGTACTTTGCCTACTGTATGGTTGCCCCCCATCTGCTTGGAGAAAGCGGCGTTGTGACGCCGATCGGGGCGGAAAATGCCGTGAGCGAAGTGGATAAGTACCTGAAAAAGAAGGAAGAAGAGAAAGAGGAAGATAAGGCACATCACAAATCTAAAGTACTTGTGGTGGACGATTCCAAAACCATCCGATATTACATCAGCGATCTGCTGAAAACAGATTACGATGTTGCGCAGGCGGAATCCGGAATAGCCGCCATCAGGACAATTACGCTAAACAAACCGGATCTGGTGCTTTTGGATTACGAAATGCCTGTGTGTGATGGCAGGCAGACACTTGAGATGCTGCGTTCCGATCCGAACTTTGCAGATCTGCCGGTTATTTTCCTGACAGGCAGAGGCGATCCGGACAGTGTCAGGAAAGTGCTTGCCTTAAAGCCGGCGGGGTATCTGCTGAAAAATTTAAAGCCGGATGCAATCAAAAAAGAGGTCGATAATTTCTTCGCCAGAAAAAAGGCCTGAAATAACAGACAGAGAGTTTTCGGGAGTGCGGTTATGGAAGTTCAGGCGCTGATCATATTTTGCATGGAGATGGCGGGGACAGTGGCTTTTGCAGCATCCGGAGCGATGACGGGGATCAGCCGGCGCATGGACGTTTTTGGGGTATGCGTACTCGGGGTGGTAACTGCTGTGGGCGGCGGCATGATGCGGGATGTGATCCTCGGAAATGTGCCGGGGGCGTTGACCAAACCGGTCTATGTAGTCGCGGCGGTAATTACGGCGCTGCTCATTTTTGCGGTACTGTATTTTAAGCGGGATATGCTGCAGGGGCGATTCGGGCTTTTGTATGACCGCATGATGTTAGTGATGGATTCTGTCGGACTGGGTATTTTTACGGTGGTGGGCGTGATTACCGGAATTCGGAACGGTTATCTGGAGAACACCTTTCTGTTAACTTTTCTCGGCACGCTGACCGGCGTCGGAGGCGGACTGCTGCGGGATATGATGGCCGGTGTTCCGCCTTATATTTTTGTGAAACACATTTACGCCTGTGCATCGGTGGCCGGAGCATTGGCCTGTGTTTCCATTTACAGGGGATTCGGACAGATACCGGCGGTCGTTATCTCGTCGCTTCTTGTTGTGGCAGTCCGGTTTCTGGCGGCGCACTATCGCTGGAATCTGCCCCATGTGGAGAGGAAGGAAGAGTAGGGAAGATGGAAACATGGTTTTACGAAGTGGTGAGTATTGACGGAGACTATGCGAACTTACGGCGGACGGATCAGGTGTCCGATGAACTGAAGCTTGTGGCGCGGGCGCTTCTGCCGCCGGAGATCACCGAAGGAACGCAGTTAAAGTATGAGTTTATGCAGTACGAAGTAGTATAGGGAATCCGTGAGCAGTATGGAGAATCATTGCGTATTGACTGTGTACGAAGGACCGGATACTGCGTATATACAGAAAACAGACGGGCCGCCTGATGGGGCGGCCATCTTGTTGGAAAAAAAGAGGGACAAAAAATGAGAGATGATATCAGGATCATCCGCAGCAGGCGGAAGACGGTCTCCATCCGGATCGATGAAAATCTCCGCATTACCGTGCGTGCGCCGTTGCGGATGCCGGACGGCGCCATCCGTGCCTTTATAGAAGAGCGCTCCGCATGGATCGAAAAGAATCTGGAAAAAATGAGAGAAAGAAAAGAAGAGATGCAGCCGGAGCCTGAGGAAGTGCTCACAGTGGAAGAAATTCGCGCCCTGGCGAAGGAAGCGGCAGATTACATCCCGAAGAGAGTTTCCTTTTATGCGGAAAAGATCGGCGTAAATTACGGAAGAATCACGATCCGGAACCAGAAGTCCCGCTGGGGAAGCTGCAGTGGCAGAGGCAACCTGAATTTTAACTGTCTGCTGATGCTCACACCGCCGGAAATCATAGATTATGTGGTCGTCCACGAGCTTTGCCACAGATTGGAAATGAACCACTCCCCCTACTTCTGGGCGAAAGTGGAATGCATACTTCCCGACTACAAAAACCGCCGAAAATGGCTGAAGACTAACGGAGAAAAAATCATGCATCGAATGACTACAGACTGAAAATTTTATCAAAGCCCCTAAAGTCTTTCAGGAAATAACCGATACTATTAGTATAAAACGTGTTATCAGGTAAAAAATTACAGGTTGAGCACGGAAGCGAGTCCAGAGAAGGGGGAACCTGTTATGAGAATTAATCCTTATATTCAAGTACAGCAGATGTATAACACCAAAAAGCCGGGAAACGTGAAAAAAGCGGAAAGTGCAGCCCGTGCAGACGGTGTGATGATATCCAATATCGGTAAGGAGATCCAGACGGCAAAGCAGGCGGTGGCGGCCACGCCGGATATCAGAACGGATATCACGGAGCCGATCCGTGCAGCGGTGAAAAACGGAACTTATGAAGTGAGCAGTGAGGCGTTTGCCGACAAACTGCTGAAAGCGGCAGGAGAAATTTAAGAAATGAGGGAGTAACCAGTGGCGAGCCTGATTGAAAATCTGATGGATACCTTAAACCGGGAAAGCGCCGAATATGAGGCATTGGTGGAGCTATCCAAAAAGAAGACTCCCGTGGTTATCAGGGGAGATCTGGAGGCACTGCAGGCGATCACGGAGGAAGAACAGCTTGCGGCAGGCCGTATCAGTCACATTGAGAGCGAACGGCGAAATGTGATGAAAGAAATTGCAGGCGTACTTAACACGGATGTTGAGGCACTGAAACTGGCGGATATGATTCGGGTTCTCGAACGGAGACCGGTGGAAAAGCGGAAGATGGAAGAATGCCAGAACCGCCTGAAATCAGCGGTTTACCAGATGAAGCAGATCAATGAACACAATCTGGAGCTGATCGAGAAAGCGCTTGAGATGGCACAGTTTGAGCTGAATCTTTATCAGTCAATGAAATCCGCACCCGAGACAGCAAACTATAACAGGGCTGCCTATAATGACGGCTCTGTGATGGGGAGTTCCAGGGGAAGATTTGATGCAAAGCAATAACATTTGAGGTGAGAGTATGTCTTTATTCAGTGGATTATATGTGGGAACGACTGCTTTGAAAGTCGCTTCCGATGCATTAAATACAACATCGCATAATATATCTAACGCGGATACCCCGGGCTATACAAGGCAGCAGGTATCGCAGTCTACACGTCATTATAATATTCTGAGCAACGCCACCACAAAGGTAGCGGCGAAAGAGATCGGAATGGGCGTCTCCTATGCGGAGACCAGACAGGTCAGAGATTTTTTCCTGGATCAGGTATATCGAAGAGAATCGGGCAGAAGCGCCTATTACGAGGTGTCTTATGAAGCGCTGATCCATGTGCAGGATCTGCTTGGGGAAAGCGGCGACAGAAATTTCGGGGAAGCCATCGAAGAGTACTGGAAGACGATCCAGGAACTGGCCGGTGATCCCAGCAGTGCTGTAACCCAGGGACTATTTGTTTCCAAAGCGCAGACACTGATCGAGCGTGCCACCAATGTCTATAAGAGTCTGATTGATTATCAGAACAACCTCAACACAGAGGTGAAAAAGCACGTCGACAAACTGAATGTTTACGGGAAACGTCTGGCGGAGTTAAACAGGCAGATTGTGAATATCGAGGTGGGCGGCATTGAGAAAGCCAACGACCTAAAAGACGAGAGAAACTATATTCTGGATCAGATGGCGGATCTTTGCAGCATTTCCTATTCGGAAGATGTGGACGGCTATGTTTCGGTTCAGATAGAAGGCGTTGATTTTGTGAAGCGTAATGTCTTCTATGAGATAGGTTTACATATGGACGACAAAACCGGCTATTATACGCCCTTCTGGCCTCATATTTCGGAGAGCAGCATCAACGAAAAGGGCGAGGTCGTTTACACACCGGAAGAGGTGCGCAAGGGCCGGGTATTCAATCTGGAAAGAGAGATCTCTACTGCGGCGAATACGGATGTGGGCAGACTGAAGGCCGTGCTGTTGGCGAGAGGCGATCACGCGGCGGACTGCAGTGAGATGGAAGATGCAGGGGAATACGATAAGAAAATAGCGCCTTCCATTCTGATGAATATTGAGGCGGAGTTTGATAAACTGATCAGCAATATCGTACAGACCGTCAACGGGATCCTGATCGATACCGGATATACGGACGGTACGGTGGGGCCTGACGGGAAACCGACTGCGGACAGCGCGCTGTTTGTGCGGATCAACACCCAGGGGATGGCGGATGACGAAGGCTGGCATATCGGCAATATCGCTGTCAACGACGCCTTTTTGAAGGAGCCGGCGTTGTTAAACTTTGTGAAGGGCGACGAAGAGGTGGATCACAGTGCGGCGGACAGATTGAAGGCAGCTTTTGAGGAAGAAAAGTATACGTTAAATCCGAATACGGAAAAGCGTTCCGCATTCAAGGATTTTTACGGTGATCTGGTGAATCAGGTGTCGAACACCGGCTCCGTGAACAAACTGCTTTACGAATATCAGCTGGATACCCAGGAGGAGACGAATTTTGCGAGAGAGCAGGTTCTTGGCGTATCTACGGATGAGGAACTGCAGTTTATGATAAAATTCCAGAACGCCTACAACATGGCGAGCCGGTATATTACCACATTGAATAATATGTTGGAGAGCATGCTCAACCAGTTCGGCGCATAGAGCGGCAGCTTTTCAAAAATTTGAAAAAATCAGGATGACAGTGAAAGGGCACGGTACTTGTTATGGCTTCTACCTTTTTTGGACTTAATATAGCAGGTTCGGGACTCAGGGCGGCGAACGCCTCCCTCAATACCGCAGCAAACAACATATCAAACGCAGACACAAAGGGCTACAGCAGGCAGAGGGTTTTGCAGCAGGCGGCGGATCCGCTCCGCGCATTTGCGGCTTACGGCTGTGCGGGCGCAGGTGTAAAGACGTTAGCCATCGAGAGAGTTCGGAACGAATTTTACGATGTAAAATACCGCGAGAACGAGACTAATTACGGGGAATACAGTTCAAAGAATTATTATATGCAGCTGATTCAGGACTATTTCGACGATGACGGAAAGACAGGCTTTTCCGCCATATTTACGAATATGAAGACAGTGGGGACGCAGGAAGTGCTGAAAAATCCCGGGGATGCCACCTCCAAAAAGGATTTTATGGGAACCGTGGAAAAACTGGTGGAGTATTTCAATACTTCGGCCAAAAACCTGGAGAGACTGCAAAAAGACGTAAATGATGAGATCAAAGTGAAGGTGGACGCGATCAATTCCATTGCCACGGAGATCCAGACATTAAATAAGCAGATCAACGTGATTGAGCTCTCCGGCAGCAAGGCAAACGAACTGCGGGATAAGAGAGATCTGCTGGTGGATCAGCTGTCGAAGATCGTGGACGTGGAGGTGATTGAGCACCCCATCTATGACACCAACGATCCGGACAGGGAGACCGGCGCAACCCGCTATATGGTGAGGATCGCAGGGGGCCAGACCCTGGTGGACAACAATAAAAGATATGAGCTGGAGTGCAGAGCCAGAGAGACAAACAACAAGGTAAATCAGAGCGATATCACAGGCCTGTACGATATTTACTGGGTGGGAGGCGACATGTTCAATACCGCTAACTCCCGAATGGGCGGCGAGCTGGCAGGCCTTTTGAAACTCAGAGACGGAAATAACGGGGAAAGCTTTTACGGCGAGGTAGGCCAGACACAGCTGGTAGACGGAAAATGGCAGGTGAAGATCGATGTGACGGCGGAGCATCTGAAGGATCTGAATAAGTGTACCCTTGCCGGCGCCGGCACCATCAATATCGGCAATACCCTTTACAAATACGACGGCTGGACCTTCAACAGGGACGCGGACGGAAACTGCAGCTATACGATTACACTGGCGCAGGGGCAGGTTAACGGGATCCCCAATATGCTGGGCAAGAACGCGTCGGTGGGAAGCAGTATCGACTATCAGGGAATTCCCTATTACCAGGAACAGATGAACGAATGGCTGCGGCTCTTTGCCCAGTCCATGAATTCCATCTTAAAATCCGGCTATACGGACGACGGAAAACCGGGCTGTCAGATGTTTACTTACGATTATAACGATGAGACCGGAACCCATGAGGGTTTATTTGACCATAAAGGACAGGACGCTGACAGCGGCAACAGTGAGGATCTGTTTTCCGGGAAATATGAGGACGGCAAAACCTATGAGGTATCCAATCTGTCCGACAGCTATTACCGCCTCACAGCAGGAAATGTTACGGTGTTTGATGCATTAAAGGCAAATCCTGAGTTACTTGGCGTCAAGGGGGTTGATGAGGAAGACAAGACGGAGGGTGAATCCCAGTACGGCAATATGAAGCTTCTGTTGGAGACCATGACAGATGATAAGAAACTCAGCTTCAGAGGCGCCAATGCGGGAGAATTCCTGACCTGCGTGCTGGGGGATATCACACTGGCAGCAGGCAGTGCCCAGACCTTTGAAGAGAGTTATCTGATTCTGCAGAAATCCCTGGATAACCAGAGACTTTCCATCTCCGGCGTAGATGAAGATGAAGAAGCGCTGAGCGTGGTGCATCTGCAGGACAGCTATACATTGGCGTGTAAAATGATATCCACGTTTTCCGAGATCTATGACAGACTGATTCTGGAAACCGGAGTATAAATTGTGCAGGAGAGGTTATGATATGAGAATCACAAATAAAATTATGCAGAACAATTCACTTTCCAATATCAATCTGGCGAAGATCGCGGAAGATGCGAAGAGCAGTCAGGTTTCATCAGGAAAAAAGATCGTGCGCCCTTCTGACGATCCCATTGTGGCGATCCGCTCGTTAAGGCTGCGCAGCAGTGTGGTGGAGATCACGCAGTATTATTCCCGGAACGCAAAGGATGCCGACGCCTGGTTAAAGACGACGGAAGACGCGATGAAGCAGGTGACGGATGTGATCACGGATATGATCACACAGTATAACAAAGGGGCAAACGAATACCTGACCAGCGAGGAGCGGAGTATTGTTCTGGAACAGTTAAAGGCGCTGAAAGGCGAAGTGTATGCCACCGGGGATGCGGATTACGCAGGACGCTATATCTTCACCGGATACCGCACGGAGAGTTCCCTGATGTTCAGAGGGGACACCAATAAGACCTATCAGATCACGGAACAGTTTACGGCTTCGGATCTGAGAACAAATACTTTTGTAAATACCGGCTTTCAGGATGCGGCAGGCAACGACCTTGATCTGACGAACCTGAAAGAGGGAAATCAGAGCGATTATGTGGATGTAGACGAGGATCAGATCGATAAAGTGGACTATCATCGGCTCAGACTTGCCTACAATAAGTGTGACGAGGGTGCGATGCCGGTCATTCAATATGATCTTAAAGTGGATCCTGCTACCGGAAAGGTCGTTGCGGGCAAGACAATTGATCCTGCGGATATGACTGTCAAAAAATCCACAGAAGTGCCGAGCCCCTATACTACGGTGGGGGATGATGAGGTGATCTATCTTTATGATACCGGAGAACTGCTTTTAGGGAACAATGTCTATAAGGAACTGTCAAATCTGGTGGATGATCCTCTTACCAGCGGAGTTAATGAGGGGGAGATCCGGGTAAGCTATCAGAAGACAGAGTTTAAAGAGGGCGATCTGAAACCGGAACATTATTTCTACTGTGTGGCGGCCGGGGAGGATGGAACACTGGATACTACACTGGGCGATCTGGATGCTCCCAGCGATAAGGATATCGTATACAATCCGAAATACTTAAACCACGGGCAGGAGCGCCAGGTCATTGAGTATGATGTGGGCTACAACCAGCGCCTTCAGGTGAATACCATAGCAGGGGAAGCCTTTAATCCCGATGTCAACAGGGAAGTGGACGATATGATCCAGGCGCTGGAGCGGGTACAGAAGGTTGAGGATGTGGTGAACACCATAAAGGGGTTAATGGAGAAAGAGACCAACGAAGGTAAGAAGAAAGAGCTGCAGAAACAGCTGGATGCGGCGAATAAGGCTTACACCTACGAGAGAAAGGTACTGCAGGATAAGTTCTCGGGCGGACTCGGCGCGATGAAAGGATTTTTGCAGGAAGTAAATGTGGCGGTGACGGCGTGCGGCGCAAGGGGCAGCAGGCTGGATCTCGTGTCAAGCAGGCTCTGCTCTCAGAAAACTACGTTTGAGACATTAAAGTCTGAGAACGAGGATGTGGATCTTTCGGAGGCGGTGGTGCAGCTCACCAGCGCGGAGATGACCTATGAGGCGGCGCTAAAGGCAACCGGTAAGATCATGCAGGTCAATCTGATGGACTTTATCTGAGTTTGTTTTTGGAAGGGAGAAGGTTATGGTCATTACAACCAGGATATTTGGAGAGATCGAGATTGATGATGCCAAGATTATTACGTTTGAAAGCGGTATTATCGGGTTCCCGGATTTAAAAAAATTCACATTGCTGTATGATGCTGAGAAAACCGGAGGAATCAAATGGCTGCAGTCTCTGGAAGAGCCTGCTTTTGCGATGCCGGTTATGGATCCGCTTTCCGTGAAGGAAACTTATAACCCGGTGGTGGAGGATGAACTGCTTAAGCCTCTTGGAAAACTGGATCCGGAGGAGATCCTTGTGCTTGTAACGGTGACAGTGCCCAAAGACCTGACACAGATGAGTGTCAACCTGCAGGCGCCGATTATCCTCAATGCGGAAAATAAGACGGGCTGCCAGATCATCATCGATAATGTGGCGGATGAATTCCCTGTGAAGTTCATGGTCTATGATATTTTGCAGAAAAAAAAGGAAAGGGCGGGTGAATAATATGCTGGCATTATCCAGAAAGAAAAATGAAGCCCTTGTCATCAATAACGATATCGAGATCACGATTCTTGACATCAGGGGTGATCAAGTAAAGATCGGGATATCTGCACCGAAGGAAGTGCCGATCTACAGAAAGGAAGTATATCTTCAGATACAGGAGGCAAATAAGGAAGCGATGAGTGCCGCGAATCTGGAAGCATTGAAAGATTTGTTCTGAAAAAATTTATATTAAGAGTAGAGGGAGCTGCTTTTGATAAAAAGGCAGCTTTTTCTATAATTTTTTGGGGCGGGACTAAAGATTTTTGGCGATTATCCGATATACAGGATAAGAAGTCTAAAAATTTCTCACATGGAGGTGATTAAAATGGCAGCGATAGAACCATTAGGAAGTATTATGACAATGCAGGCACAGCCCATGCAGCAAAGACCGGTACAGAGGGCAGAGCAGGTTAGCACGGAGGCGAACCCGGCAGAAACTCAGGTAAACAATATTGATCCCACCACAGTATCAGTGGCGGCGGCTACGGATGCGTCTGAAAATAATTCAGAACATACCGGCAGTGACCAGCGGGAAGAACACAATTATAATTATGCTGAAAACGCCAGACAACAGAACGACAAAATTAAAAAAGCAGTAGAGCAGTTAAACAAGAATCTGAGCCATTCCTCAGCGATATTCGGCATTCATGAAGCGACAAATCGGTTGACGATCAAGATTGTGGATAAGGACACAAAGGAAGTAATTAAGGAACTTCCTCCGGAGAAGACGCTTGACATGATAGCCAAAGTCTGGGAGATCGCAGGTATTCTTGTGGATGAAAAGCGGTAATAGAGGCGGCAATACAGCATGCAATGCAGGCATGAGTGGAGTGGTTGTGAGTTTGCATCAGAACCGCCATATTTCAGGTGTGAACGAAACGGTTGCGAGTTTATTCTTTGCAGCAACAGATAGCAGGAGGTAGAAGATGACAATTAGAATTACCGGCATGAATTCCGGCCTGGATACAGAAGCCATAATTACAGAGTTGGCCAGTGCCCGTTCTATGAAAGTGGAAAATATTAAAAAAGATCAGACGAAATTAAGCTGGAAAATTGATGCATGGAAAGAGCTGAACAAGAAAATTTATGACTTTTATTCTGATGTGCTCAGTGATATGCGTTTTGATTATGCATACAGCAAAAAGACGACCAAAGTTTCTGATCCGGATGTGGTGAGTGTAGTTACGGGCGGAAACGTGGTAAATGGCACACAGACCCTGAAGGTGAATAAGATTGCCAAAACAGCGTATCTCACGGGCGGAAAGATCGAGGCACAGACCGATGAAAAGCTGTTGGCAAATTTTGGCCTAGGCGAAAACGGAGAACCTATTAAATTTAAAGTAAAAGTCGGCGATGAGGAGAAGGAGCTCAGTTTCACCGGTAATCAGACACTGAAGGATGTAGCGGATGCTTTTAAAGAGGTCGGTTTGGATGCAAACTTTGATCTGACATCAGGGCGTTTCTTTATCAGTTCAAAGAAGAGCGGCGCAGAGAATAGTTTTACGCTCAGTGCAGTGGAGGGAGACGGCAAAGAGGCTTCCGAAAAGGCGTTGAAAGCGTTGGGTTTGTATTATGATCCGGATGATCCGATGATGGAGAATGGCGACAAGAAAGAAGGCCAGGCGACCATGATTTTTGGTTCGGATGCGGAGATAGAACTAAACGGTGCACTCTTTACATCCTCCAGCAATACGTTTGAGATCAATGGTCTCACATTGACAGTCAACAAGGAGACGAAGGACGGAGAGATCGTAACGCTGAATACACAGCAGGATACGGATGCCATCTATGATACGATCAAAAATTTCTTTGTGAAGTACAATGAACTGATCAATGAGATGGATAAACTCTACAATGCAGAGAGCGCATCCAAGTATGAGCCGTTGACCAAAGAAGAGAAGGAAGCGCTGTCCGATGACGAAGTGGAAGAGTGGGAGAAAAAGATTAAGGAATCTCTTCTCAGACGTGACGGTACACTCTCCAGCGTATCTTCTGTGATGAAAGAAGTGATGTTAAGCACCTTTGTGACAGATATCAACGGAAAGAATGAAGGAAATAATAAATATCTCAGCTATTTCGGCATTGAGACACTGGGATATTTCAAGGCCAAAGACAATGAGAAGTCCGCTTATCATATTGATGGCGACTCGGATGATTCCAATGTTAAGAATAATCCGGATAAACTGAAAAAAGCCATTGCAAACGAACCGGAGACTGTGATAGAATTTTTTAAGAAGCTCAGCAACAATCTGTACGATAAGCTGACGGAAAAGATGGCACGTACAGATTACAGCAGCGCCTTTACCATATATAATGATAAGCAGATGGATATCGAGCTGAAATCCTATGACAGCAAGATCGCCAAGGAGCAGGATAAGCTGAACGACTACATAGACAGATGGTATAAGAAGTTCTCCCAGATGGAAGTGGCGTTATCCAAGCTGAATTCCCAGGAGAGTTCCATCTCCAGTCTGTTTGGTTAAGAGGTGCTGTTTCGGAACTTAAGACATTGGGTTAAAGCGGAGGAAAAAGAATTGAGATCTATGAATCAGTACGCACAGTACAATAACAGTAAGGTCTTGACAGCTTCACCAGCTGAACTGACACTGATGCTTTACGATGGAGCCATTAAATTCAATAATATTGCCATTATGGCAATTGAGAAAAAGGATATCGAAAAAGCCCATAACAATATTGTTAAAGTAGAAAAGATCATAAATGAGTTCCGGGCAACCCTGGATTCAAAATATGAAGTATCGAAGGATTTTGACAGAGTATATGTGTATCTTCTGCAGAGGTTACTGGAGGGAAATGTAAAGAAGGATCCGGAAATTCTGGAAGAGGTGAATACACATCTCAGGAGTATGCGGGATACCTGGAAACAGGTAATGGAAGCGAACAGAACAACAAAACAGTCATAAGACAGTTTAGTGAAAGATGGTCATGTAAAAGGCATGACCATTTTTCAAAATAAGTGAATTGCACTGAAAGAAAGGAACAGACCGGATGGAAACCTATTTGGATATGCTGCAGGACAGTTTGAGAAAAAAGCTGGAAATATTGGATAAGATCATGACCTGCCAGAAAGAAGAGTCTGATATGTTAAAAGGTGGGAGCATGGACAGGGATGTTTTTGACAGGAGCATGACTGAAAAGGTGGAACTTGCAGAGAGCATTGACTCGCTGGACGATGGATTTGAGAAAGTTTATGACCGGATCCGGGAGGAGATGATTGCTCATAAGGAGGGTTATGTAAACCAAATAAGAGCATTGCAGAATATGATCAGTGAAATCAGCGAAAAAAATGTGCTGATCCAGGCCGAAGAAAACAGAATACGGCTGGAAGTGGAAAATTATGCGAAAAGAGAGAGCGCCGCTTTGCGCCAGCGAAGGGACAATGGAAAGGCGGCACGCAGCTACTACAATAATATGAAGAAATTGAATTATGTAGGATCGCAGTTTATGGACAAAAAAAACTGAGTTGGATAAGAAAAGAGAGGCTGTATCAGCCCCTCTTCCATAATTTTAATGTTTTAAGAATTTTCTTCTGCTCTTCAGGGCCATAACTCTGGAAAATACGAAGAAGTTCCGTATTCATTGCCTTGTTTGCTTCCTGAGGAGTGCGGTCTGTAAAGCCCGGTTCAAGAATTTCGTCAATTGTTACATTGCAGAGTTTAGAATAATAGAGAAGAACCCGAAGATTCAGTTTGGCACGATTGTTTTCCAGATTGCTGACAAAAGCAACTGTACAATCCAAATCCTCTGCCACCATCTCCTGCGTATAGCCTTGCTCTACGCGGAGTTGTTTCATTTTTAATCCCACTTTTGAAAAGTCCAGTTCACTCATTTGAAAAACTCCTTTTGTTTTTTAGTTATGTTCATTTTATTATATTTTTTATAAACAGGCAAGACATAACTTGTCAAATGTGGCAAAAATTATATATAGTTATGAAAAATGTGTTTTTGTTTTGGGAAAAATGTGAAAAGAGAGGGAAGATTAAAAAATGCATTATGATTATCTGATCGTAGGGGCGGGCCTGTTTGGCAGTGTATTCGCCTGTGAAATGACAAGGAGAGGAAAAAAATGTTATGTGATAGATAAGCGGGATCATATTGCCGGAAATATCTATACGGAAAAGCGGCTTGGCATTTCTGTGCATCGCTATGGGGCGCACATATTTCACACTTCGGACAGGGAGATATGGGACTATGTGGGACAGTTCGCCGAATTTAATCATTATGTAAACTCCCCGGTGGCGATTTATAAGGACGAGCTTTATAACCTGCCCTTTAATATGAATACTTTCAGTAAACTTTGGGATATTAAGACGCCTGCACAGGCGAAGAGAAAAATTGCGGAACAGCTTGCGGAATTTTCCGTGGAGAAACCGGAGAATCTGGAAGAGCAGGCGTTGTCCCTGGTGGGAAAAGATGTATATGAGAAGCTGGTAAAAGGATATACGGAAAAGCAGTGGGGCCGAAAATGCAGTGAACTCCCCGCATTTCTGATAAAAAGGCTGCCGCTTCGTTTTACCTATGATAACAATTATTTCAATGACCGTTATCAGGGAATTCCTGTGGACGGATATACAGAGATCGTGGAAAAGCTGTTAAAAGGGATTGATGTGAGGACCGGGATCTCCTGGCAAAAGTTCCGGGAGAAATCGGGGGGTATTACCTGGGATAAACTGCTCTATACAGGTATGATAGATGAATATTACGGATACAGTCTGGGGGCTTTGGAGTACCGTTCCCTGCGATTTGAGACAGAAGAACTGCCGGATGAGGAAAACTATCAGGGTAATGCGGTGGTGAATTATACGGAGAGGGATATTCCATACACGAGGATCATAGAGCACAAACATTTTACATTTGGTACACAGCCCGGTACTGTGATCACAAAAGAATATCCCACGGAATGGAAAAAGGGGGATGAGCCTTACTATCCGGTCAATGATGATAGAAATAACGGACTTTATGAAGCCTATCTGGAACTTGCTGAAAAAGAAAAAAATGTGCTGTTTGGCGGGAGGCTTGGACAATATCGGTATTATGATATGGATAAGACAATCGGGGAAGCTTTAAAGATGGTAAAACAGGAGAGTGACAGAGAATAGAAGACTGTGCATAAAAAACAGCCATGGCAAAGTTGCTTTTGGCTGTTTTCAGCAGTAGTAGTTAAATAACATTCCGATATAATTGCTGGAGAGATATGGATTTGCAAAATTGTGCCCCGGATTTTTGTAGGCAACCACCATCTTATCCACATATTTCATGGGATTTAAGGAGATCTGGTTTGTTTTGCGGAATATCTGTTGGGTAAAGTTTTTGATGACCTGGAACCTGTCGTCTGCATCGTCGGACTGAATGGCTTTGGAAAGAGCGGCCTTATCTACATGTATATTGCCATCTTCCCCTAAGTTTAAGCCGATGTCTGTGAGACCGTTTTTATATAATGAAGCGATGCCTGCCATTTCTCCCTTGAGTTTGCCGGAACTGTTCTGGGAAATTTTAAACTCGTCAACGGCTTTCAAAAAGCTGTTATAGCTTCTGGCCAGCTGGGCCACGTTGTCCGCAAGGGACTCATAATCCGCTTTCAGTCCGATCCCGACAGGACCCTTTTCCTCCGGGGTAATGCCCCTCAGTTCTATTTCGTAAAATCGGTCTACAATAAATTTATTAGAGTGAGCCTCCTGGGGGATTCCGTTTAAAGTGAACTGTGCATTGGAAGCAGCCCGGGAAATATAGTCCAACCCCAGATAGGAAACCATACCGGACGTTTTACTTGTTTTTTCATCGGAAACGGAAAACATACCGTTTTTTCCTGGTTTCAGACCGGTTGTCTGAGATTCGATGCGCAGGGAAGAAGTTTCTTCTTCTCCTTCGATAATTTCCGCATTCAGTCCGATGCGGGAGTTATTGATCAGGCGTTCAAGACGGTTCAGGATATTGCGGTTTGTTTCGCCGGCCCGTATACTGAACTGGAATTCATAGTTCATATCATTGATGCCGATATCAAAGGAGTAGGTATCGGGCGGTAAAGCCACAGGCGAATCGTTTTTCAGGAAGCTGCCGAGATTCACCTGAGAAACTGCCAGGGACTGGACCTCAATATCCAGAGGTGAAACTTTGTCACTATCGGAAGAACTGCCGATAAATCTGGCCGCGATCAGATCTTCATCACTGGAATATGCTACCTTGCGGTCTAATAATTCCCTGCTGTCCATGCTTCCACTGAGAGAGGCAATTTCCATATGCAGCTCCCTGGCGTTTTCCTTTAACCCCACAGCAAACTGAGCCGATTCCTTTTTGTTGGGAAGCAGGTACAGGGGAGATTCTTTATTGAGTTTTATGATGGAATTATAAATGCTGCGAAGCTCACTGCGTTTATGGGCATCATATTTGCCGGCATTTTTAGGAGTGTAAGCAGTCAGATAATAATTATAGATATTGTCCTGAATAGCATTATAAGCCATCTCATCCCCTCCTTTCTTCCTTGAAATTATTCCGAACGCCTTCGCTGCAGATCCGTTGCAGTAGTTCGAGTGAAAATACTTTACTTTGTGCTGGAATCAGGGTATTATTTACTAGGGATAAAAAGCCCCGTCAGATATAAATAAATCATAGCACTTTTTAAGGTCTGTTACAAGAGAATTTAGTTGTTTTCAGCGGATTTTTTCGCATTTTTCACAAAAAGGATTGACGTGTATGCATTCTTATGTTATAGTGATCAGACGAGATGAGATTCAGGTCTTTTTTTTATGCTCGAAATGACGCTTGGAGGTGGAAAGATGCGTACGAGAATAACACTGGCATGTACGGAATGTAAGCAGCGTAACTACAATACAACAAAGGATAAAAAGACACATCCTGACAGAATGGAGATCAGGAAGTATTGTAGATTTTGCAGAAAGCATACGTTGCACAAAGAGACAAAGTAAAGATAACTTTGCCGTAACAGAATGGGCATCCGGGCGGGATGCAAAAGTGAACTGACCGCGGACATTTGTTTGTCCGGGAAGGAGTTAAAAATGGGAGATTCCTCAAAGAAAGGAAACAAAAAAGGATTCTTTGACGGTGTAAAAGCTGAATTCAGGAAGGTTTCATGGCCCGATAAGACATCTATCATCAGGCAGACAGTTGCCGTTGTTGCCATTTCTCTTGTGCTGGGAGTCATTATTACCATATTAGATTTTATCGTACAGTATGGTGTTAGTTTCCTGACGATGTAACACACAAAAGGAAAAAGTGGAATAAATTTCATTTATGATTTGTGCGCAGATAGCAGCAGGGGTGGAGTGTATATGGCAGAAGCAAACTGGTATGTGGTGCATACCTATTCCGGGTATGAAAACAAGGTAAAGGCCAATATAGAGAAAACCATTGAGAACAGAAATCTGCAGGAAGAGATTCTGGAAGTGCGCGTACCGATGCAGGACGTGATGGAAATGAAAAACGGCGCCCGCAAGACAGTGCAGAAAAAGATGTTTCCGGGCTATGTTCTGATCAATATGGTGATGAATGATGATACATGGTATGTTGTCCGTAATACAAGGGGTGTTACCGGTTTTGTAGGGCCGGGAAGCAAGCCTGTACCTCTTACGGAGGCGGAAATGAAGCCTCTTGGTATTAAGGTGGATAATATTACGATCGACTTTGGCGAGGGCGACACGATCGTTGTGGTGGCCGGCGCCTGGAAAAATACGGTGGGAGTTGTCCAGAAAATTGATTTTAACAAACAGACGGCGACGATCAATGTAGACATGTTCGGTAGAGATACGCCTGTTGAAATCAGCTTTGCAGAAGTTCGGAAGTTCAGTTGAGGCCGCAGGGGATTCTGCGGGAGTGCGCGCAGTGGCAGTTGAGCCTGTGCGAATACAGGTACGTGGACGTATGCCGGAAATAAACTGGTATATAGTGCAGGTGTATAGCGCGCAGTAAATATGGTTGGGACAGTGGGAGTCATAAAACGACGCTGACCACAATTTATTATAGGAGGTGCCATTATGGCAAAGAAAGTAGTAGGATATATTAAATTACAGATCCCTGCTGGTAAAGCTACACCAGCACCGCCGGTTGGTCCTGCACTGGGACAGCACGGTGTGAACATCGTTGAATTCACAAAACAGTTCAACGCAAGAACAGCGGATAAGGGCGACCTGATCATCCCCGTTGTTATTACAGTTTATGCGGACAGAACATTCAGTTTCATCACAAAGACTCCGCCTGCGGCTGTACTTCTTAAGAAGGCATGCAACATCAAGTCCGGTTCCGCAGTGCCAAACAAGACGAAGGTTGCAACGATTTCCAAAGCGAAAGTGCAGGAGATTGCGGAAATGAAAATGCCTGACTTAAATGCGGCGAGTCTGGAAGCTGCTATGAGCATGATCGCCGGTACAGCCAGAAGCATGGGCATCACAGTAGAAGATTAATGGGGAGGAACGACAATGAAGCATGGTAAGAAATACAGAGAAGCAGCAAAGCTTATTGACCGTACCGTTCAGTATGATCCGACTGATGCAATGGCTCTGGTTAAGAAAGCGGCAACAGCAAAATTTGATGAGACAGTAGAAGTGCATATCAGAACAGGCTGTGACGGACGTCATGCGGAACAGCAGGTTCGTGGTGCGGTGGTACTGCCCAACGGAACAGGTAAGACGGTAAGAGTGCTTGTATTTGCGAAGGGTGATAAAGTAAATGAAGCGGAAGCGGCAGGCGCTGATTATGTAGGCGGCGATGAACTGATTCCCAGGATCCAGAACGAAGGATGGCTTGACTTTGATGTGGTAGTGGCAACTCCCGATATGATGGGCGTTGTGGGACGTCTCGGTAAGGTGCTCGGCCCGAAAGGCCTGATGCCGAACCCGAAGGCTGGCACGGTGACAATGGACGTGACAAAGGCGATCAAGGATATCAAAGCGGGTAAGATCGAGTACAGGCTGGATAAGTCCAATATTATTCACTGCCCGGTTGGCAAGGCTTCCTTTACGGAAGAACAGCTGATGGAAAACTTTGATGCACTGATGGGAGCAGTATTGAAGGCAAGGCCCAGCGCATTGAAAGGACAGTACCTCAGAAGCGTGACACTGGCATCCACAATGGGACCTGGCGTGAAAGTTTCAACAGCGAAATTAGTATAAAAATGATCAGAGCGCTTCGCGAACTGGTCTTAAGTAAAAGGGCGCGGCATCTGCTGCGCCCTTTTTGGAAAGATCGAACCAATTTGAAAGCAGATGGCGATCAACAGACTGCAGGCGGGGAATGGCTGTATTGGATATCAGCAGAAATAATTGAGATATGAGCAGAAAAAAACGGAAAAGAAAAATAAATAGACGGGGAAGTCTCTGGAGTACATTCTGGATGACCCTGATCGTTACACTGGCCGCAGGCGGTTGCGCCATGGGGATCTTTTTGTTTTTAAACAGGAACAACGGCATGGAACAGGGGGAAGGTATTTCGGAGATCGCACGGATCGAGGAGGAAGATATACCGGCGAGATGGACGGATACGGAGCAGGCAGAAGAGGGACTGCAGGGAGAAGCGGCAAAAGAAGCTCTGAAAGAGCAGGAAGAGGATGAAGGATTTGATGAAGACGGCTGTATCCGGGATGAAAACGGCAGGATCCTGGAACGGAAAGTGGAGACCGCAGGGGAGGAAACGACACTGCTTTTTGCCGGGGATATTCTGTTTGACGACGGCTATGCGATGATGGGGGCTCTGCGGAAGCGCGGTGATATCAAAGCCTGTTTTTCGGCGGAGACGCTGCAGGAGATGCGGGATGCCGATATTTTCATGTTGAACAATGAGTTTACCTATACAGACAGAGGGGAACCGACGCCGGAAAAGCAGTTTACGTTCCGGGCGAAGCCTGAGAATGCGGCACTGCTTCATGAACTGGGAGTAGATATTGTTTCTCTTGCCAACAACCATGTGTATGATTACGGGGAGATCTCTCTGCTTGATTCCTTGGCCACACTGGAGGGGATCGGTATGCCCTATGTGGGGGCGGGCAGGAATCTGGCGGAGGCCTCCCGGACCGTTTATTTTTCTGCCGGAAACCAGAAGATCGCTTATATATCCGGCACGATGATCGAAAGACTGAATACACCGGATACGAGGGGCGCTACGGAAAGTGCGGCCGGCGTATTCCGATGTTTTACAGAGACGGAGATTTTTGACCGGATAGCGCAGGCGAAAGAAAACAGTGATTTTGTGGTAGTCTATATTCACTGGGGAACAGAGAAGACGGAGGAGCCGGACTGGTCCCAGCCGGATATGGCGAAGAAGTTAGCGGAGGCGGGCGCAGATCTGATCATCGGAGACCATCCCCATGTGCTGCAGCCGATTACCGGTGCAAACGGTGTGCCGACGATTTATTCCGTGGGCAACTACTGGTTTAATTCCAGTACCCTAGATACCTGTCTTGTCAAGGTGAAGGTGAGAGGCGGCGAAATGCAGAGTTTTCAGTTTCTGCCCGCCAGACAGTCGGACTGTTATACGGAACTGTTAAATGGCGCGGAGAAGGAGACGGTGCTGAGCTATATGCGCAGTATTTCCGGCTCGGTGACGATCGATGGGGAAGGGTATGTCAGCTTTTGGTGAGGGGCGGTTTCCAATGGGATTTAGTTAGTGACTTTGGACTGGTTACAGGTTTAACTAAATGACATGATGCTGGGGCAAGAGGTATCCAGGTAGAAAATTGACATTGGTTCAGTCTCTGCCCGCTGGGGTTCTTCAGATTGGAAATGTTTTAAAACAATATACCTAAAAGTTAAACGCTTTTTTGGTGTAAAATATACAAAAAACGAAAAGCAGCGAAAAAGAGTTGACAAAGTTGTTGTCTAATGTTATAGTTTCTAAAAAGAAGGGGGCGCACCCGCAAACAAAAATGAACAATATTGTAACAATTAATGATGTTGCTGAGGCAGCCGGCGTAGGCAAGGGAACCGTTGACAGAGTATTACATAATCGGGGCCGCGTTTCGGAAGAAACAAGAAAAAGGGTTTTAAAATGTATTGAGGAACTGGGGTATAAGCCGAATACGGCGGCGCGTATGCTGGCGAAGCGCCGTATTTATAAAATTGCGGTGATCTACCATAATAAAGAGATAGAATTCTGGCGTCAGGTGGAGGAAGGAGTGATCGAGGCGGCCGAAGAGTATAAGCAGATGGGTATTGTGGTCGATCAGTTTATTCTTCCGCAGATCGATATAGATGGTCAGCTTGCCTTGATCGATCAGGTGATCGAACGAAAATATGACGGACTGGCGATCGTGCCTTATTGTTCTCCCAAAATTTCCGAGGCGTTAAGCAGAGCGGCGGCTAAAAAAATACAGGTGATCACATTTAACAACGATGAGGAGTGCGGGAGGGCCTGCTATGTGGGACAGGATCTGCTGCAAAGCGGGAGAACAGCCGGAAAGCTTATGGGGATGATCGCAGAACCTGACAGCAGATATGCGGTTTTTCTGCCCATTGTCGAAGGGATGAGCGCTCTGTACAACAGGTATATCGGTTTTCGGGAAGTATTGGATGCCAACCGGAAGGATATGAAGCTGATCGGGGTTTTCAGCTGTGCCCAGGAAGGGGAACAGGCCTATGAGAAAGCAAAGGCGCTGATTCAGAGGGAGAAGGTAGACGCCATTTACGCGTCCAACGGCATTGTCGCCAATATAGCGCAGGCAGTGGAAGACCTGGGGTACTCTCAGAAAATAAAGCTGGTGGGACATGACCTGACGGATTTTGTCGTAAAGTACATAGAGAGCGGTACGATCAATGTTTCTATCGGGCAGGAGGCGAAGAAGCAGGGGTATATTGCGGTGGAGAAGCTGTGCAGAAACCTTCTGATGGATGAAGAGATCACCGGGGATGTCTACACAAAAATTGTGGTTACAGTGAAAGAAAATTTGGCGTATGTATGACGCTGAATTTTATCTCCTTTGCGGGAACGCCCCCGCAAATAGATTTTATGAAAACGGAAGCAATGAAATTAAACATACAAACAATGAAGGAGGTTTCAACATGAAAAAGAAATTATGGGCGGTATTATTAACCGGTGCGATGGCGGCAGCTTTGCTGTCGGGCTGCGGCCAGGCGGCGGAGCCGGCAGCGGAAACAGCGCCGGAGACGCAGGCGGCGCAGGAGGAAGGAGAAGCGGCAGCTGAGGAGAAAGAAACGGAGGAAGCTTCGGGCGGAGGGTATGATTTTGTTTTTGTGTGCCCGATCGTAGGCATGGAATACTGGAATCTTTGTTCGGACGGTATTGAGAAGGCGGATGCGGAACTGGGAACCCATACACAGATCATCGGCCCCACGGATTCCTCTACGTTCACCACGGAAATTGCGAATTACATGGAATCTGCTATCGCGACGCAGCCGGATGCCATCATGGCATATTCCGGGCTGGAAGTGATGGCGCCCCTGATTGAAAAGGCAAAAGAACAGGGTATTCCGTTTATCTCCATCGACAGCGATGCGCCGGATACTTCCAGAATCGCCTATATCGGAACAGATCCCTATAATGCGGGATTTAAAACCGGCGAGGCCATGGTGGAATTCACAGGGGGAACAGGAAAGGTTGCGATTTTGTGCAGCTCCCTTTCTTCCGAAAAGGAGATGAAGGAAGTGGATGCTTTCAAGGATGCGTTAGAGGGACATGACATTGAGATTCTGACAATGGAAGAGACGGATGCGGACCTTGCCACCGCTGTAATAAAAATGGAAGCGTTAGTATCCACTTATCCGGAGATGACAGCGGTGCTCGGTACATCCGCCTATGATGTGCAGGGAGCGGCAAAAGTGAAAAAAGAGAGGGGACTGGATGATCCGGTGCTGATCGGCTACGACGATCTGGATGAGACGTTAAATTATATCAGGGACGGCATCATCAACGGCGTTGTCGTACAGGATCCCTACAACATGGGATACCAGGGCGTATACCTGATGCATGAATATGTGGAGAAAGGGAGCCTGGAAGAAGAAAACTATGACACCGGTACGATTCTGGTGACAAAAGAGAATGTGGATAACTACCGAGACTGAGCACAGCCGACGGTACAGGCTATGCGGATGAAAGGAAGAGTAAGGTAACAGGGAAGGTTTCAGGTTTCCCTGTTACAGATAGAGCAAAAGGCTGCATACTGCGGAAAGGGATGCAGCCTTTTCTGAAAGGAGCATGAAAATGAATGCAATAAAGAAGATGATGAAAGTCAGGGAAATAGGGGTACTCATTCCGCTCCTGATATTGTGGTTGGTTACTTATTTTATCAATCATGCATTTTTTTCTGCCACTAGTATGATTGCGCTGTTTCGGTCGATCTCCGTTTCGGCCCTGGGCGCCATAGGAGCATCTTTTGTCTTTTGCTGCGGCATGATGGATGTGTCGGGGGGCTCCATTTACGGACTGGCGGGCATGATGACGGCGATCGCGATGAAAGAATGGGGGATGCCGGTGCCGGTTGCCATTCTGGTCGGTTTGCTTGTGGGCATGATCTTCGGCATGGTCAACAGTCTGATCATCAACGGGCTGGATATCCCGGCATTTATTGCGACGCTGGGATCCCAATATATTGCAAGAGGGATCGTGAACGTCGTGTCGGAGGGGCGGTCCTATACAGGGTTTCCGGCCAGTTTTAACAGGATCGGCGAAGTCGGCCCTCTGGGAATTCCCTGGAGTATTTATATCAGTCTGATCGTCGCGGCAATTGCGGCCTGGATGTTAAAGTATTCCGTCTTCGGCAGGGAGCTGATGGCCGTGGGCGGTAATGCGGAGACGGCCCGTGTCTGCGGCATCAATATCAAAAGAGTCAGAAATATGGCTTTTGTGAGCAACGCGGTGCTCTGTGCGCTGGCCGGCATTTTATCTTCGGCCAGGCTGCAGACGGCCCAGGCAGCGGCGGGCACAGGCTGGGAGATGACGGTCATCGCGGCGGCGATCATCGGCGGCGTCAGCATGTACGGCGGTTCCGCCACGATTATCGGCGCCCTGCTTGGGGTGGGCATCATGGAAACGCTGACGGTATCCATGACGATGATCAAAGTCAATGCCTACTGGCAGAGAGTGGTGATCGGCGTTGTCATTGTTCTGGCTGTGGGAATGGACACCTATAAGCGGAAGCATCTGTCCGGAGGAAAGTGATATGGAGAAGAAGATTATTTTGGAGATGAAACATATTACAAAACGCTTTCAGGGCGTTATGGCGCTTGAGGATGTCACGTTTCATGCGTATGAGGGAGAAATTCTGGCATTATGCGGGGAGAACGGTGCGGGGAAGTCCACGTTAATGAAAATTCTCAGCGGTTCCTATCCGGAAACCAGTTATGAGGGCGAGATCTATATTAACGGGGAAGCATGTCACTTTATGGATCCGGCACAGTCGGAGAACATGGGGATTGGTATGATCTATCAGGAGATCAGCATGCATCTGGATATGACAGTGGCGGAAAATCTGTTTATCGGCCGGTGGCCCATGAAGGGCAGACAGGTAGACTGGAAAAAGATGAATGCCAAAGCGAAAGAATATCTGGACCTGGTCGGTCTGGATATTGAGCCGGATGATATTTTACGGCAGTTGGGCGCCAGCAAACAGCAGCTTGTGTCCATTGCCAGAGCCCTCAGCAAGGATCTGAAAATTCTGGTGTTGGACGAACCCACGTCGCCGTTAACCCAGAAGGAATCTGAAATTTTGTTTCGGATTTTACAGTCCTTAAAAGAGCGGGGCATCGCCTGCATCCTGATCACGCACAAGATGGATGAGGTATTTCAGAATGCGGATAGAGTGACGGTCCTTCGGGATGGGAAAAGTGTGGCTTCTTATTTGCTGGAAGAGACTGATGAAAAGAGGATTGTTGCGGATATGGTGGGACGGGAGATCACCAATTTCTACCCGAAAGAAAAAGTGCCGATCGGCGGACCGATCATGGAAGTAAAGGATTTTTCTGTTCCCCATCCGTCCATCCCGGGAAGAAAGATCATTGACAATGTGTCTTTTTGTCTGCATCAGGGAGAGATCCTGGGCATTGCGGGACTTGTGGGAGCGGGCAGAAGCGAACTGGTGAATGCGGTCTTTGGGAAAGATAAAAAACTTTCCGGAAAAGTTTTGGTCAACGGCCTGGAAGTGCGGATCAAATCCCCTGCCGACGCCATGAAGCAGGGGATCGCACTGTTAACCGAAGAACGGAAAAAAGACGGCATTATAGGCGGAATGTCGATTAGAGAAAATATCACGCTGCCCTCCTTAAAAAAGGTGTCCGGAAAGGGAATCTTAAACTTCAGGAAAGAGCGGGAACTGTCTCAGAAGTATTTTGAAGGCCTGAATGTCAAAGCGCCCGGGAGCGATACGCTGCTCGGACAGTTGTCCGGCGGAAACCAGCAGAAAGTCGTCTTAGGGAAGTGGATCGCGAGAGAACCGCAGATCCTGATACTGGATGAGCCCACCAGAGGAATCGACGTGGGGGCAAAATATGAGATCTACAAGATCATCGTGGATCTGGCAAGGCAGGGAAAGGGCATTATTATGATCTCATCCGAACTGCCCGAACTGTTATCCATGGCAGACCGGATCATGGTAATTTCCGATCAGAAGATCAGAGGAACGTTAAGTGCGGAGGAGGCCACACAGCAGAAGGTAATGGAATTGTCGGCATTATCGGAAAGCAGTATGGCACAGTGAATTAAAGAACGCAGTATCACAGGCTGTGCCTGCGATATGCAGGAGGTGTAAAAAATGAAGCAGACGATCTCAGTGAAAATGGATCATGAAGTTTTGGTCTACATGAACGGACTTTCTTATGCCTGCAGACAACATTGGTTTCATCATACCATGCAGGATTTAAAAATGGATCTTATTGTGCCGAAAATGCGGGAGGGACATAAACCCTGTCCTGCCATCGTATGGATCTGCGGCGGCGCATACCGGGTGGTGGATCGTTCCATATGGATGCCGGAGATGATCTGGTTTGCCAGAAAAGGATATGTGGTGGCAAGTGTGGAATACCGTACAAGCAATGAAGCGCAGTTTCCGGCGGCGCTTATCGATGTAAAAGCGGCGATCCGCTATCTGAAGGCACATGCGGAAACCTTTGCGATCGATCCGGACAGGATCTGCGTGATGGGAGAATCAGCAGGCGGCACACTGGCCTGTCTGGCGGGCCTTACGGCGGGTGCAGAAGAATTTGAGCAGGGCGATAATCTCCGGGTAGACAGTTCCGTAAAAGCGGTGGTGGACTTTTACGGTCTGGTGGATTTTACGATCCCTGCCTTACATGTAAGCGAGGAAATTCCCGCCTGGACCATACAGGACTTTCTGGGAGAGGATTACTCGGAGGAGGTGGCCAGGAAGGCAAGCGCCGTCGCCTATGTGAATGAAAATACTCCGCCTTTTCTGATCCTGCACGGAACAAAGGACCAGGTGGTTCCGATTCGTCAGAGCGAAGTGCTGGAAGAGGCGTTAAAGAGGCATCATGTTTATTATGAAGCCTATCTGCTGGAGGGCGCCGAACATGGAACGGACGAATTTTATCAGGAGGAGGTACTACAGAGGGTGGCGGCGTTTTTGGATAAGGTGGTATAAATTTTATTTCACCTCTTGACAGCATCCGGCGCGTATGCTATCTTAAAAAAGGTCGTAAGACCTGCCGAAGACAGCAGGCGCCGGAGAACCGGCATAAGGACAGCCGCCTGCCGAGGAAAAAGTGGAATTTACAGAACTTTTTACCTTCCTGTCTTTTGGAAGGTTTTTTTATTCCCGGCCGATGGGAAGCTTCGGTGTAAAATCTAAAAGGAGGTAAAAAAATGGCAAAGGTTGAACTGAAAAAGCCTATCGTAGAAGAAATATCCGCTGCAATTAAGGATGCCCAGACAGTTGTACTTGTCGATTACCGTGGACTTACGGTAGAACAGGATACGAATCTCAGAAGGCAGCTTCGTGAAGCTGGCGTAGGATACAAAGTTTATAAGAATACGTTCATGAATTTTGCGTTCAAGGGAACAGACTGTGAAGGCCTGTCAGATCTGCTGGAAGGACCAAGCGCTATGGCAACCTGTGATACGGATGCTACCGCAGCAGCCAGGGTTCTGTGCAAGTTTGCGAAGACAGCACCGGCATTGGAGATCAAAGGCGGTGTGGTGGAAGGCACTGTGTATGACGCAAAGGGAATTGAGCAGATTTCCAATATTCCTTCCAGAGAGGAACTGTTGTCAAGGCTGCTTGGCAGCATGCAGTCACCTGTTACAAATCTTGCCCGCGTACTGAAACAGATCGCAGAGAAAGATGGAGACACAGCTTCTGCAGAGGCTGAAACAGCGGAAGCGCCTGCAGAGGCATAAACTGAACCTGAAAGAAGCGTAGAAAAACATAAATAAAATGGAGGAAAAAATCATGGCAAAATTATCCACACAGGAATTTATTGATGCTATCAAAGAGTTATCCGTAATGGAATTAAATGATCTTGTAAAAGCATGTGAAGAGGAATTCGGCGTATCCGCAGCAGCAGGCGTCGTTGTTGCAGCAGCAGCAGGCCCGGCAGAGGCAGCGGAAGAGAAGACAGAATTTGACGTTGAGCTGACAGAGATCGGCGCAGAGAAGATCAAAGTAATCAAAGTTGTTCGTGAGGCAACAGGTCTTGGTCTGAAGGAAGCGAAAGAAGCAGTTGAGTCCGCTCCGAAGGTATTGAAAGAGGCGGTTTCCAAGGAAGAAGCAGAAGAGCTGAAGAAGAAATTGGAAGAAGTAGGAGCAAAGGTTACTCTGAAATAAATTCTGTGAGATATCTACGTAAGATAACGCCATCTGCCCGGTTTTGGGCGGATGGCTTTTGCTATTTTTATCCTATTTAATAAAAAATTCTTAATTTTTTTCTTGACGGGCAAAAATGATCTGTAGTATACTGGATAATGCACTATTGTGGTGAGGTATGCTTATTCGTGCCCAAAATACCGGAAAATAGGCAATAAATACAGAGAACGGGGTGAATGTTGATGGAAAAAAACAGAATACGTCCAATGGCTTCCGGGAAGCAGATACGTATGAGTTATCAAAGGCACAAAGAGGTTCTGGAAATGCCGAATCTGATCGAAGTCCAGAAAGATTCCTACGGATGGTTTCTCGGTGAAGGACTGAGAGAAGTCTTTGATGATATTTCTCCGATTACAGATTACAGCGGGCAGCTCAGTCTGGAATTTGTAGACTTTGAATTATGTAAAGACGACGTGAAGTATTCTATTGAAAAATGTAAAGAGCGGGATGCGACCTATGCGGCTCCGCTGAAAGTGAGAGTGCGTCTTTATAATAAGGAGAAGGAAGAGATCAGCGAACATGAGATCTTCATGGGCGACCTTCCGCTTATGACGGAGACAGGCACCTTTGTGATCAATGGCGCAGAGCGTGTTATCGTCAGCCAGCTTGTTCGTTCCCCCGGCATTTATTATGATATCACAAAGGCAAAATTTGGTAAAGAACTGTATGCCTGCACGGTGATCCCCAACAGGGGTGCATGGTTGGAGTATGAGACCGATGCAAACGACGTGTTTTATGTGCGTGTAGACAGGACAAGAAAAGTGCCGATCACGGCATTGATCCGTGCACTCGGCGTGGGCACAAACGAAGAGATCATTGAACTGTTCGGTGAGGAACCGAAGATCCAGGCAAGTATTGCAAAGGACCCTTCTACGAATTATCAGGAGGGTATGTTAGAGTTATATAAAAAGATACGTCCCGGTGAGCCGCTCAGTGTAGACAGCGCCTCCAGTTTGATCAATGGTATGTTTTTTGATCCGAGACGTTATGATCTGGCGAAGGTGGGCAGATATAAGTTTAATAAGAAACTGATGTTAAAGAACAGAATCCGCGGTTTTGCGCTGGCGGAGGATGCTGTGGATCTGCAGACAGGTGAAATTATAGCGGCGGCAGGGACAAAACTGACGGCGGAACTGGCGGACGCGATTCAGAACGCGGCGATTCCGGCTGTCATGGTGGAAACACCGGAGAAAAATGTGAAAATTCTGTCCAATATGATGGTGGATTTGGGGAATTATGTAAACTGTGACCCGAAAGAACTGGGTATAAAAGAACTGGTATATTATCCTGTTCTGGCGCAGATTTTGGAGGAGTATGCGGGGGATGAGGACGCCATTAGAGAAGCAGTTCGGAAAAATGTGCATGAACTTGTGCCGAAGCATATTACAAAGGAAGATATTCTGGCATCCATCAACTATAATATTCATCTGGAATACGGTATCGGCAACTCCGATGATATCGACCATCTTGGCAACAGACGGATCAGGGCGGTGGGCGAACTGCTGCAGAACCAGTACCGGATCGGTCTTTCCAGACTGGAGAGAGTTGTCAGGGAGAGAATGACAACTCACGATGCGGAGAATCTGTCTCCTCAGGCGCTGATCAATATCAAGCCGGTGCAGGCGGCGGTGAAGGAATTCTTTGGTTCCTCCCAGCTGTCCCAGTTTATGGACCAGACCAACCCGCTGGGCGAATTAACTCATAAAAGACGTTTATCGGCCCTTGGCCCGGGTGGTCTTTCCAGAGACCGTGCCGGATTCGAGGTGCGTGACGTACATTATACACACTATGGGCGTATGTGTCCGATCGAGACGCCGGAGGGTCCTAACATCGGTCTGATCAACTCGTTGGCATGCTATGCGCGGATCAATGAGTACGGCTTTGTGGAGGCTCCTTACCGTAAGATCGATAAGAGCGATCCGGAAAATCCGAGGGTTACGGATGAAATTATTTATATGACGGCGGACGAAGAGGACGCTTATTATGTGGCGCAGGCTTCCGCCGCGTTAGATGAGAATGGTTATTTTATCGGAAAGAGCGTGTCCGGCCGTTATATGGAGGAGACGAAGGACTATCCGATCAAACGCATGGACTACATGGATGTATCGCCGAAGATGGTGTTCTCGGTGGCGACGGCGCTCATTCCGTTTTTGCAGAACGACGATGCCCACCGTGCGCTGATGGGTTCCAATATGCAGCGTCAGGCTGTGCCGCTTCTGTTTCCGGAGGCGCCTGCGGTAGGGACCGGTATGGAGCAGAAGGCTGCTGTGGATTCCGGTGTCTGCGTGATTGCGGGAAAGAGCGGTACGGTTACTTATGTATCTTCCCGGATCATCAAGATAGTATGCGATGACGGGGAGCAGGATGAGTATCATCTGACCAAGTTTGTGAGAAGCAACCAGTCCAACTGTTACAACCAGAAACCCATCGTGAAGAAGGGGGATCATGTGAAAGCCGGGGAGGTGATCGCAGACGGTCCTTCCACGGCCCAGGGTGAACTGGCGCTGGGGGAAAACCCGTTGATCGGTTTTATGACATGGGAAGGCTATAACTACGAGGATGCCGTTCTGATCAGCGAGAGGCTTGTGCGGGAGGATGTCTATACTTCCATTCACATTGAGGAGTACGAGGCGGAAGCCCGGGATACAAAGCTGGGTGCGGAGTGCATTACGAAGGATGTGCCGGGCGTGGGCGACGATGCGCTGAAAGATCTGGACAGCAACGGTATCATCCGTATCGGCGCAGAAGTCCGGGCCGGAGATATTCTGGTGGGCAAGGTGACGCCAAAGGGTGAGACGGAGCTGACAGCGGAGGAAAGACTGCTTCGGGCAATCTTCGGCGAGAAGGCCAGAGAGGTACGTGATACATCCCTGAAAGTGCCCCACGGTGAATACGGTATCGTTATTGATGCAAAGGTATTTACGAGAGAAAACGGCGATGAACTGTCTCCCGGCGTGAATATGGCTGTCCGCATTTACATCGCACAGAAGAGAAAGATTTCTGTGGGGGATAAGATGGCAGGCCGCCATGGCAACAAGGGCGTTGTGTCCCGGGTGCTGCCGGTGGAAGATATGCCTTACCTGCCCAACGGACGACCGCTTGATATTGTGTTAAATCCTCTGGGCGTTCCCTCCCGTATGAACGTAGGACAGGTACTGGAGATCCATCTGTCCCTGGCGGCCAAGGTGTTAGGGTTTAATGTGGCGACGCCGGTGTTTGACGGGGCAAAGGAAATTGATATAGAAGACACGTTGGAGATGGCAAACGATTATGCCAATACAGAGTGGGAAGAGTTCGAAGAGAAATATAAAGATATTGTGTTGCCGGAAGTGATGCAGTATCTGTATGATCACAGAGACCATCGCGCGGTGTGGAAAGGCGTTCCCATCTCTAAAGACGGTAAAGTGAGGCTGCGGGACGGCAGAAGCGGAGAATACTTCGATGCGCCTGTTACCATCGGCCATATGCACTATCTGAAACTGCATCACCTGGTGGATGATAAGATCCATGCCCGTGCGACGGGCCCGTATTCCCTCGTAACGCAGCAGCCTCTTGGCGGTAAAGCGCAGTTCGGCGGCCAGCGTTTCGGTGAGATGGAGGTGTGGGCGTTAGAGGCTTATGGCGCGTCCTATACACTGCAGGAGATCCTGACTGTGAAGTCGGACGATGTGGTGGGACGTGTGAAGACCTACGAGGCCATCATCAAAGGCGAGAATATACCGGAGCCCGGTATTCCGGAATCCTTCAAGGTGCTGTTAAAGGAGCTGCAGTCCCTGGGACTGGACATCCGTGTGCTGCGTGATGATAATACCGAGGTTGAGGTGATGGAATCCGTAGACTATGGCGAGAATGATTACCGCTATGAGATGGAGGGCGACAAGAACTATAACCGGGACGAGGAATCTTTTGACGGCTATCAGACGCAGGAGTTTTCATCGGAGGGTGAACTGGAGAATGTGGAAGAGGAACCCGACGGAGAAGAGGAAGACTACTATGAGGGCGAGGAGCTCGAGGCAGAGATCTATGGGGAACCGGAGTATGAGAATTCATAACAGTTCAGCTGCATAAGCAGAAGCGGATACAAAGCAGCGGCTTTGATCAATGGAAGGACTGAACTGTCAGTGGATTTGGTCGATAAAGGCATCATAAAAAATGGAGGGAATCATGGCAGAAGTAAAGAATGAGAGTTATCAGCCTATGACATTTGACGCAATCAGAATCGGTCTTGCGTCTCCTGAAAAGATCAGGGAATGGTCCCGCGGCGAGGTAATGAAACCGGAGACGATCAACTACAGAACTCTGAAACCGGAACCAAATGGCTTGTTCTGCGAAAGAATTTTCGGACCCAGCAAGGATTGGGAGTGCCATTGCGGAAAATATAAAAAGATCAGATACAAAGGCGTGGTCTGCGACAGATGCGGTGTGGAAGTGACTAAATCCGCAGTCCGCAGAGAGCGTATGGGACATATTGAGCTGGCGGCGCCGGTGTCCCATATCTGGTATTTCAAGGGGATTCCCAGCAGAATGGGACTGATCCTGGATCTGTCCCCGAGAGTGCTGGAGAAAGTGTTATATTTTGCGTCCTACATTGTGTTGGACGCAGCAGAGACGGATCTGGAGTACAAACAGATTCTGACGGAAAAAGAGTATCAGGATGCCAGAGAAAAATGGGGCAGCAGATTCCGCGCCGGTATGGGGGCGGAGTCTATTAAGGAACTGCTGCAGGCCATTGATCTGGATACGGAAGCGGAAGAATTAAAGGCAGGTTTGAAGGAATCCACCGGCCAGAAGAGAGCAAGGATCATCAAGCGTCTCGAAGTGGTGGAAGCGTTCAGAGAGTCCGGCAATATGCCGGAATGGATGATCATGGATGCGATCCCTGTGATCCCGCCTGATCTGCGCCCAATGGTACAGCTTGACGGCGGCCGTTTTGCAACTTCCGATCTGAACGATCTGTACAGAAGGATCATCAACAGAAACAACAGATTGAAAAGGCTGCTGGAACTGGGGGCGCCGGATATTATCGTGAGAAACGAGAAAAGAATGCTGCAGGAGGCGGTGGATGCGCTGATCGACAACGGCAGGAGAGGACGTCCCGTGACGGGACCGGGCAACAGAGCCCTCAAATCCCTCTCTGATATGTTAAAAGGTAAGTCCGGCCGTTTCCGTCAGAACCTTCTGGGAAAACGTGTGGACTATTCCGGCCGTTCTGTTATCGTGATCGGACCGGAATTGAAGATCTACCAGTGCGGTCTGCCCAAAGAGATGGCAATCGAACTGTTCAAGCCTTTTGTGATGAAGGAGCTGTGCTCCAAACAGATCGCGCAGAATATTAAGAGTGCAAAGAAGATGGTGGAACGCCTGGATGTACGGGTTTGGGATGTGCTGGAGGAGGTCATCAAAGATCATCCTGTTATGTTAAACCGTGCACCGACGCTGCACAGACTGGGTATTCAGGCTTTTGAGCCGGTGTTAGTCGAGGGTAAGGCGATCAAGCTGCATCCCCTTGTATGTACCGCGTTCAATGCGGACTTTGACGGCGACCAGATGGCGGTGCATCTGCCTCTGTCCCAGGAAGCGCAGTCGGAATGCCGTTTCCTGTTGCTGTCGCCCAACAACCTGTTAAAACCTTCCGACGGAGGTCTGGTTGCTGTACCTTCTCAGGATATGGTGCTTGGAATCTATTATCTGACACAGGAGAGGCCGGGTTCCATCGGGGAGGGAAACGCTTACCGGAATGTCAACGAGGCAATCCTCGCTTATGAAAACGGAGAATGCACACTACACTCCCGCATCAAAGTGAGAGTGACAAAGGAAAATGCGGAAGGCGAAAAAGTGACAGGTACAGTGGAATCCACACTGGGACGGTTTTTGTTTAATGAGATCATACCCCAGGATCTGGGGTTTGTGGACAGAAGCAAACCTGAGAACCTGCTGAAGCTGGAAGTGGATAAATTAGTCGGCAAGAAGCAGTTAAAGCCGATTCTGGAGAAGGTCATCAACATCCATGGCGCGTCGAGGACCGCAGAGGTGTTGGATGATGTCAAGAACCTTGGCTATCATTATTCCACAAAGGCGGCAATCACGGTTTCCATTTCTGATATTATTGTGCCGAAGGAAAAGAAACAGATGTTAGATGAGGCACAGGCGAAGGTGGATAAGATCGCCATGGAATACAACCGTGGTAAATATACGGATGAGGAGCGTTACAGAAGAGTTCTGGAGACCTGGGATAAGACTGACGACGCGTTGAAAGAGCTGTCCATGGACTGCATGGATGACTACAACAACATCAAGATGATGGCGGATTCCGGAGCCCGTGGTTCCAAGGAGCAGATCAAACAGCTGGCCGGAATGCGTGGACTGATGGCGGATACCACAAGTAAAACGATTGAGCTGCCGGTCAAGTCAAATTTCCGGGAAGGCATGGATGTGCTGGAGTACTTCATCTCCGCCCACGGCGGCAGAAAAGGTCTGGCGGATACGGCGCTTCGTACCGCTGACTCCGGTTATCTGACACGTCGAATGGTGGATGTCTGTCAGGAACTGATCATCCGGGAGATCGACTGTGCGGAGGGTGCGGAGGTGCTGCCCGGCATGGTAGTCAAAGCGTTCCAGGAGGAAGGCAAGAAGGACGGCGAAAAGAAAGAGGACGTACTGGAGAGCCTGAAAGAGAGAATCACAGGTCGTGTATCCTGTGACGAGATCCGGGACAGAGACGGCAATATTATTGTAAAGAGAAACCATATGATCACACCCAGCCGTGCGGAGAAGATCATGGGCACAGGGGTGGACAAAGACGGAAAGCCTATCGAAGAGGTGCGGATCCGTACGATCTTAACCTGTAAATCCCATGTGGGGATCTGTGCAAAGTGTTACGGCGCGAATATGGCTACGGGTGAGACGGTTCAGGTCGGCGAGGCGGTCGGTATCATTGCGGCACAGTCCATCGGTGAGCCCGGTACACAGCTGACCATGAGAACCTTCCATACCGGCGGCGTGGCAGGTGAGGATATCACCTCCGGTTTGCCCCGTGTAGAGGAGCTGTTTGAGGCGAGAAAGCCGAAGAGGACCGCTATCCTGACGGAGATTGCCGGTGTGGTGAGCATCAATGATAATAAGAAGAAACGGGAAGTGACGGTGACCAATCCGGAGACCGGAGAAGCGAAGACATACCCGATTCCCTATAAGTACCAGATCAGAGTGGAGGACGGCGATGTACTGGAAGCCGGCGATGAGTTGACAAAGGGAGGTTCCATCAATCCCCACGACCTGTTAAAGATCAAGGGCGTCCGGGCGGTACAGGACTATATGATCAGGGAAGTACAGAAGGTGTACCGTCAGCAGGGTGTTGATATCAGCGACAAGCATATTGAGATCATCGTGCATCAGATGCTTAAAAAGATCCGTATCGAGAATAACGGCGACGCACCGTTTTTACCGGGAACACTGGTAGATGTTCTGGATTACGAGGAGATGAACACGAAACTTGTGGAGGAAGGCAGGGAACCGGCCGACGGTAAGCAGGTAATGTTAGGTATCACGAAAGCGGCTCTTGCAACAGACTCCTTCCTGTCTGCGGCCTCCTTCCAGGAGACCACAAAGGTGCTGACGGAGGCGGCGATTCGCGGAAAGGTGGATACGCTGATCGGTCTGAAGGAGAACGTGATCATCGGTAAGCTGATCCCCGCAGGTACAGGCATGAAGAGATACCGCAGTACCAGGCTGGATACGGATATGAATCTGATGATGAATCCGGTGGACGCCGAGGAAGAATTAAACTTTGAGGACGAGGCGGAAGATATGACGGATGAGACCGGTGAACTCATCCTGGATCTTGAAGGTGCTTTGGAGATCGAGGAGGAAACAGAAGAGACGGCAGAAGATCTTGAGGAGATACCAGTTGAATAATCTCTGCATTTTACAAAATTTTTCTTGACAGAAAAATAGGAAGTTATTATACTGTAAGTTGCTGTGTAAAAGTTACTGTTTTGGGCACGTATGGTCTGAGCAGGCGGCGAGTAACCGGCGGCTTACAGTTTTAAGCTTATTACAATTATTAAGGAGGTGAAACAGAATGCCAACATTTAACCAGTTAGTAAGAAAGGGACGTCAGACAGTTTCCAAAAAGTCTACAGCACCTGCACTGCAGAAAGGCTATAACTCTCTGCACAAAAAAGTGACGGATGTGTCCGCTCCTCAGAAGAGAGGCGTGTGTACGGCTGTGAAAACTGCTACCCCGAAGAAACCTAACTCAGCTCTCAGGAAAATTGCCAGAGTTCGTCTTTCCAACGGTATGGAGGTTACATCCTACATTCCGGGTGAAGGCCACAATCTGCAGGAGCACAGTGTTGTACTGATCCGTGGCGGCAGGGTAAAAGACTTACCCGGTACAAGATACCACATCATCAGAGGAACACTGGATACAGCAGGTGTTGCCAACAGAAGACAGGCACGTTCCAAGTATGGCGCGAAGAGGCCGAAAGCTGCAAAGTAATGTGAGTTATGTTTTGCAGGGAGAGCGGATCCGTCCGGAGTAAGGTTGTCCGGAGAACGGATCTGTTCAGGGGTGGATCAGTTCACCCTTGTATGGGACCACGAAGAAACTAAGTATAGTGTTGGAATTCTGTGTTAAGGTACCGGAGGGGCGGCTTATTTGGCGAACTCTGATGATACCGGAATAGATAGACTGCACAACACATTAGTCAGCAGTATGACTGCGCATTGTGAGTACCTGTGATTTAATCAGTGACGCTTCTATGACAGAGCATAAGCGGGATAGAAAATCTGCGGAGGATTCCGCAGTAAGATTTACCGGGAAGCTGTGAGGGAAGCGGCCACAAATAATTAAGGAGGGAAGAGACGTGCCACGTAAAGGACATATCCAAAAAAGAGATGTACTGGCAGATCCTTTGTACGACAACAAGGTAGTAACAAAGCTGATCAACAACATTATGTTGGACGGTAAGCGCGGAGTTGCTCAGAAGATCGTATACGGCGCATTTGCCAGGGTAGAGGAAAAGACCGGTAAGCCGGCAGTAGAAGTATTCGAGGAGGCAATGAACAATATCATGCCCCTTCTGGAAGTAAAGGCAAGACGTATCGGCGGCGCTACCTATCAGGTGCCTATCGAGGTGAGACCTGACAGACGTCAGGCGCTTGGCCTTCGCTGGCTGACAGCTTTCTCCCGCAAGAGAGGCGAGAAGACCATGCAGGAGAGACTTGCAAATGAGATTATGGATGCCGCAAACAATACCGGTGCATCCGTAAAGAGAAAAGAAGAAATGCACAAGATGGCAGAGGCAAACAAGGCGTTTGCACATTATCGTTTCTAGGACTGTCATTTGGATTTAGGAGGAAGAAACTTTGGCTGGAAGAGAATATCCGTTAGAGAGAACCAGGAATATTGGTATTATGGCTCATATCGACGCAGGTAAGACTACTTTGACAGAGCGTATCTTATACTATACTGGTGTAAACTATAAGATCGGTGATACTCACGAAGGTACTGCGACGATGGACTGGATGGAGCAGGAACAGGAGAGAGGTATCACAATCACATCAGCCGCTACAACATGTCACTGGACTTTGGAAGAGTTTACAAAGACCAAACCAGGTGCATTAGAGCATCGTATCAATATTATTGATACGCCGGGCCACGTCGATTTTACAGTCGAGGTTGAGCGTTCTCTGCGTGTACTGGATGGCGCTGTTGGCGTATTCTGTGCAAAAGGTGGCGTGGAACCTCAGTCTGAAAACGTCTGGCGCCAGGCTGATACCTACAATGTACCCAGAATGGCATTCATCAATAAGATGGATATTCTGGGAGCCGACTTCTATGGCGCCGTAGAGCAGATCCGGAACAGACTTGGCAAAAATGCCATCTGTCTGCAGCTGCCAATCGGAAAAGAAGATGAATTTAAGGGCATCATAGATCTGTTTGAGATGAAGGCATATATCTACAATGATGACAAGGGCGACGATATCACCGTAACAGATGATCTCGGTGATATGGCGGAAGACGCGGAACTGTACCGCTCCGAACTCATTGAAAAGATATCCGAGTTGGACGACGATCTGATGGAGATGTACCTGGAAGGGGAAGAGCCTTCCGTAGAACAGATGAAAGCGGCACTCAGGAAAGCGACCTGCGACTGCAGAGCGGTTCCGGTATGCTGTGGCTCCGCCTACAGAAACAAGGGCGTACAGAAGCTGATCGATGCGGTGATCGAGTACATGCCTGCACCTACCGACATCCCGGCAATCAAGGGTGTCGATCTGGACGGCAACGAGATCGAGAGACATGCATCCGACGATGAGCCTTTCTCCGCGCTTGCATTTAAGATCATGGCGGATCCTTTCGTAGGAAAACTGGCATTCTTCAGAGTATATTCCGGTACGCTGAATTCCGGTTCTTATGTGCTGAATGCCACAAAAGATAAAAAAGAGCGTGTGGGACGTATTTTACAGATGCATGCCAATAAGAGAGCGGAGCTGGATAAGGTGTATTCCGGAGATATTGCTGCGGCAGTCGGGTTTAAACTGACGACAACGGGCGATACTATCTGTGATGACCAGCATCCCGTTATTCTGGAATCCATGGAATTCCCGGAGCCTGTTATTGAGTTGGCTATTGAGCCAAAGACCAAGGCAGGTCAGGGCAAGATGGGCGAGGCACTTGCAAAACTGGCGGAGGAAGATCCCACATTCCGCGCACACACAGACACCGAGACAGGCCAGACGATTATCGCCGGCATGGGCGAACTGCATCTGGAGATTATTGTGGACCGTCTGCTGCGTGAATTTAAGGTGGAGGCAAACGTGGGGGCACCTCAGGTTGCCTATAAGGAAACCTTCACCAAACCGGTGGATCAGGAATACAAGTATGCAAAACAGTCCGGCGGCCGTGGGCAGTATGGTCACTGTAAGGTGAAATTTGAGCCGATGGATCCCAACGGCGATGAGACATTCAAGTTTGAATCCAGCGTTGTGGGCGGCGCGATCCCGAAAGAGTATATCCCTGCCGTAGGCGAGGGTATCGAGGAAGCTGCGAAAGCAGGTATTCTGGGCGGATTCCCTGTACTGGGTGTGAGTGCCAATGTATACGACGGTTCCTACCATGAGGTCGATTCTTCTGAGATGGCATTCCATATTGCCGGTTCCATGGCATTCAAGGAAGCGATGAAGAAGGGTAATCCGGTATTGCTTGAGCCTATTATGAAGGTGGAAGTGACGATGCCGGAAGAATATATGGGAGATGTGATCGGCGATATCAACTCCCGCCGGGGCCGTATCGAAGGTATGGATGATCTGGGCGGCGGCAAGATCGTGCACGGCTATGTGCCTCTTGCTGAGATGTTCGGTTATTCCACAGACCTGAGAAGCAAGACGCAGGGTCGAGGCAACTACTCCATGTTCTTTGAAAAGTACGAGCAGGTACCGAAGAGCGTTCAGGAGAAAGTGCTGGCGGCAAAAACAAAATAATAATTTACAGAAAAGAACAGAAACTTGTGGCGGGGCGGTGAAAGGTCGGCCTGTCACAAAATAAATAAGAAAAACTCTTGAAAATATCAATAGTTTTGATATAATCAGAAATAGCTAATTGTATAGTTTTGGAAACTTTCATTTTGGAACAAGGTAACAAAAATAAGGAGGACTTTAGAAAATGGCTAAAGCTAAATTTGACAGAACCAAACCGCATTGTAACATTGGTACCATCGGCCACGTTGACCATGGTAAAACAACTCTGACAGCTGCAATCACAAAAGTGCTGGCTGAGAGAGTATCCGGTAATGAGAAGGTAGATTTCGAGAACATCGATAAGGCACCTGAAGAGAGAGAACGTGGTATCACTATTTCTACCGCTCACGTAGAGTACCAGACAGAAAAGAGACATTACGCACATGTTGACTGCCCGGGCCATGCTGACTATGTAAAGAACATGATCACCGGTGCTGCGCAGATGGACGGCGCTATCCTCGTGGTAGCTGCTACGGACGGTGTTATGGCTCAGACAAAAGAGCACATCCTTCTGTCCCGTCAGGTAGGCGTACCTTATATCGTTGTATTCCTGAACAAGTGTGATATGGTAGACGACGAAGAGCTGATCGAGCTGGTTGAGATGGAAGTTACAGAGCAGCTCGAAGAGTATGGCTTCAATGACTGCCCGATCATCAAGGGTTCCGCTCTGAAAGCACTGGAAGATCCCAACAGCGAGTGGGGCGACAAGATCATGGAACTGATGGAGACAGTTGACTCCTATATTCCTGATCCTCAGCGTGACACAGATAAGCCTTTCCTGATGCCTGTCGAGGACGTATTCACAATCACAGGCCGTGGTACGGTTGCTACAGGCAGAGTAGAAAGAGGTACTCTGCACCTGAACGAGGATGTTGAGATCGTTGGTATCAAGGAAGAGACAAAGAAGACCGTTGTGACCGGTATCGAGATGTTCCGTAAGATGCTTGACGAGGCTCAGGCTGGTGATAACATCGGTGCTCTGCTCCGTGGTATCAACAGAACAGAAATTGAAAGAGGACAGGTTCTGGCTAAACCCGGTTCCGTGACATGCCACAAGAAATTTACGGCTCAGGTTTACGTTCTGACCAAAGACGAGGGTGGCCGTCACACGCCTTTCTTCAACAACTACAGACCTCAGTTTTATTTCAGAACAACTGACGTAACAGGCGTTATCAATCTGCCCGCAGGTGTTGAGATGTGTATGCCTGGCGATAACATCGAGATGACGATCGAGTTGATTCATCCGATCGCTATGGAGCAGGGTCTTACGTTTGCTATTCGTGAGGGTGGTAGGACAGTTGGTTCTGGTCGTGTGGCTACGATTATTGAGTAATCAGTAAAAAGCTAAATTTTATGGGGCTTTCCGAGAAATCGGGAAGCCCTTTTTGAAACTTTGCAAGAACAAAAAAGTGTAAAGCGGTGCCAAAACGGTGCCATAAAAAGAACTCCGATGAAAATGGTGCCAAGTTTCATCGGAGTTTGTCTTTTTACCAACCTTTTATTTGCTTTACCTGTTCTGCTCGCTCTTTGTCTTTGTGATACTGTAACTTGAACTGTATCGTTTCCACTACTTCCTTTCTTGCTTCATCGTCTAACTGATAAAATGAAGTCAACAGATTATCTACATCGGGCATACTATTTTTTCCAAACAGATACATAAGCGGATATAGTGAATTTTTTAAATATACCTTTACCCGGTTTCCGTCAAGAGCCCCATTCAGTCCATCGGGGAGCGTGGGATATATTTCTTCTTCAGTAATAGCGCCGGAGAATGGACTGGCGGCGCATATCTCATTTACATCAATTTCTAATTCATTTGCCAACCGCAAGGCAAAGTCAAATCGGATATTGGAATCCTTTTGAATAATAGAATATAGTGTTGTAGCACTAATTCCCGTAGCCTTTGCAATCTGACGGACATTTGTGTTCTTGCTGTCAAGTATTTCTTTCAGTTTCTTTCCATCGCCCATAGTGACCTCCTATTTTCATATGTTAAATAATTACGAAAAGCATAAATTCTATTTATCATCATACCACATATACGAAAAACATAAAAGAGTAAAATAGAAAAAATACAAATACGAAGTTCGTAAAAATGTTTTTACGAAGTATTGACATTGTTTGGATAAGGTGTTAATATGAATATACGAAATTCGTACAAATAGAGAATACAAATATTGTAATGAATTTCTAAAAGGGGAAAGGAGGACAAACGTGTGGCAAACTACCGTTATATGATGAGTGCGGAAGATATAGCCAAAGAGTTAAATTGTTCAAAATCTCATGCCTACAAGATTGTAAAAGAACTGAACAGGGAACTTGCAGGACAGGGATATATTACAATGGCAGGAAGTATTCCGAGGGCGTTTTGGGCAAAGAAAATGTACGGTTATGAGTTATCAATAAGCTAAAGAGAGGAGCGTGACAGTATGGCTTATAAGGAGAAAGACACGAAAAAGTGGTCGGCGCAATGGTTTGAAACAACGGCAAAGGGAGAGAAGAAAAAGCGAAGAAAGAGAGGATTTGAAACAAAAAGAGAAGCGTTAGAGTATGAGCGACAAAAGAAGTTAAACAGTAGCCGAAGCATGGATATGAAGTTGAGTGAATTTATGGAGGTCTATTTCGAGGATAAACAGAATGAATTGAAAGACCGTACCATGAAGAATAAACGGTATATGATGGAGCAGCACATTATTCCATATTTTGGCGAACAGATGTTGAGTGAAATTACCGCTTCACAAATCATACAGTGGCAGAATGAAATGCAGACAAAGGGATTTTCGGAAAGCTATTTACGAATGATACAAAATCAGTTGACCAGCTTGTTTACTCATGCGTCACGCATTTATGATTTGCACACAAATCCATGTAAGAAAGTGAAGCGTATGGGAAATTCCGATTCAAGAAGTTTGGACTTTTGGACAACAGAGGAATATCAGAGATTTATTCAGACGATAGAGCCGGGAACACGATACTATTTAATCTTTGAAATCCTCTTTTGGACGGGCTGTAGGATTGGCGAATTATTAGCTTTGACAAAAGACGATATAAGTTTTGAAAATAACCAAATCAGCATTACCAAAACTTATTATCGCACTGGTAGACAGGACGTTATTACAGAACCGAAAACAAAGCAGTCGGTAAGAACGGTAGAAATCCCGGAGTTTTTGAAAAAGGAAATTAAGGATTTTGTTGACGGTCACTATGGTATGCCGGACGATGAAAGACTTTTCCCAATCGTGCAGGAAGCAGTACAGCATAAAATGAAACGCCAAATTGTGAAAGCCGGAGTAAAAAATATCCGGGTACATGACCTTAGACATTCTCATGTGGCGTACTTAATCAATAAGGGTATAGAACCGCTGTTGATAAAAGAGAGGGTAGGGCACAAGGATATTCGCATTACATTGAATACTTACGGACATTTATATCCTAATCAGCAACGGAGAGTGGCAGACTTACTTGACAACGAAAAAGGAAATAGCCCCGACAGCGGCAACTGTTAGGGCTGTGATAACTGGAAAACCTCTGTTATCAGTACTCACAATACAAGTATAGCAGAGGTTTCTTCCACTGACAACGATTTTCAGAAATGGAGGGCATTATGGAAGAAACAAAAACAGAATTGCAGTTGATTAAATTGTCGGAGATACAGTCGCAGGAAGTTTCTTGGCTTTGGTTTCCGTTTATCCCTTATGGCAAGCTGACTATTGTTCAAGGCGATCCGGGCGATGGAAAGACAACATTTGTATTGAACATAGCGGCGAAGTTGTCTAAGGGAGAAAATTTAGACGGTGGAATGAATTTTATAGAGCCTTTGAATGTAATCTATCAGAGTGCGGAGGACGGTCTTGCCGATACGGTCAAGCCCCGGTTAGAACAGGCAGGGGCAGACTGTGAGAAAATCTCTGTCATTGACGAAAAGATAAAATCACTTTCCATGATAGATGAACGGTTGGAGCAGGCTGTTATAAAGACAGGCGCAAAGCTGTTAATTTTAGACCCGATACAAGCCTATTTAGGCGGCGGCATGGATATGAACCGGGCGAATGAAGCAAGGGATATGACGAAGAAATTAGCGGCACTGGCAGAGAAATACCAGTGTGCGGTTGTCCTTGTCGGGCATATGAACAAAGCGGCAGGAAATAAGGCGGCATACCGGGGAATGGGTTCCATTGATTTCTTTGCAGTCGCTAGAAGCGTTCTCTTAGTCGGCAGAGTAGAGGGAGAAGAAAATATAAGGGCTGTGGTGCAGATTAAAAATAACCTTGCGGCGTTCGGACACCCGAAAGCGTTTGTACTGTCGGAGGGCGGTTTTCAGTGGCTAGGGGATTATGAGATTACCGCTGATGAAGTGTTAGGCGGCATTGTACCCAAAGCAAATAAAATGGAACAGGCGAAACGATTACTCCGGGAACTGGCAGAAACAAACAATGCCATGCAGAGCAATGAGATTTTTAATCTTGCGGAGGAACAGGGCATATCAAAACGGACACTGGAAAACGCGAAGAAAGAATTAGGTGTCCGGGCAAAGCGGATAAACAACACTTGGTATTGGGAACTGGATAAAATCGGACGGTGACGGGCAGGCAGGTAACAGCGCAACAATGCAGGGTATTAGAATTTTGCAGTCTTGGAATTGCGTTCTTGAAGATTGCAAGGTTGTAAAGATTATAGACATTGCAATGTTGCGCTGTTGGGAGAAAGCCGGAAAGCGGCGGCATTAAGGCGGCGAAAAGCCGCCCCGTCCGATAGGACGGTATGCTGTCCAACGGACAGCTAGCCCCCGGCAGGGCGCAAAGGCACTTTTGATAGAGCGTAGCCTGTCGAAAGTGCTTTTGCGTTACTTTCGCAGAAAGTAACAAAGGCTATGCGCCGTTTCCGGCACTCATTACCCGATAGGGAGAAAGGAAAAAATATTGAAACGGACTATCAGCGTTATGACAGGGAAAGGCTCTGTCAACCACAACAGCAGAAAATTCCATGCAAAGAACACTGACCCAGAGCGGAGCTGCCTGAATGTGGAATACTGCAACGAAAATATCAAAGATGTATACCACGAATTATTTGATGAAGCACTTGCCCGGTACAATGAGAAGCAGAGCAGAAGTGACCGCAGGATTGATGATTATTATGAGAAAATATCTTCCGGCAAACAGGAGAAGCCGTTCCATGAGATTATTTTGCAGATAGGCAACAAGGACGATATGGGGGCAAAGACAGAGGACGGACAGCTTGCGGCAAAAATACTTGATGAATATATGCAGGACTTTCAGCGGCGCAATTCTACATTGAGAGTGTTCTCTGCTTATCTCCACATGGACGAAGCCACGCCGCATCTGCATATAGATTTTATACCTTATACGACTGGAAGCAAGAGGGGGCTTGAAACAAGGGTGTCACTGAAAAAGGCACTTGCGGAACTTGGATTTAAGGGCGGTACAAGGAGCGAAACAGAACGTAACCAGTGGGTAGCGACAGAGAAAGAACGACTTGCGGAGATTATGCTACAGCATGATATTGAGTGGGAGAAAAAGGGAACACATGAGAAGCATTTATCGGTTTTGGATTTTGAGAAAAAGGAGCGTGCAAAAGAAGTTGCCGAACTGGAACAGACCATTTCCGGCAGTAAAGAGGAATTATCTGATATTCTTCATCAGCAGATAGCGGCAGGACAGGAAACGGAGCAGATACGGAAAGAGGGCGAAGCGATCCGGCAGGAAGTATCGGAACTTACTGCTACAAATCTTCTTTTGAAAGAGCAGACGGAAACACTGGCAGAGGATAAAGAAAAGCTGTTATCCGAAAATGAAAAGTTGGAAAAACAGCAGAAAAAGTTACAGCAGGAACTTAACAAAATGGTACAGTCAAAGGAAGTCATGGAGCGTAATATCCATGCCTATGATGAAGATGTGAAATGGCAGTTGGCAGAACCGGGGGCATTGATGAGCGCAAAGAATTATCGGGATAAGAAAGCTTTACCGCTTGTGGAGAGATTGAAAGAGGTAGTGAAAAATCTGACTATCAAATGTGTACAGCTTATGGAGCAGGGCAGGAAGCTGACTGCCAAAGTGGACGGGCAACAAGTACAGATTAGCCGTTTGACAGATAAGGTCATGGAGCAGAGCAACATCATAGACCGATTGCAGGAAAAAGCGTCTGATTTGGAGTGTTTGGAGCGTCATTTAGGCAGGGAACAGGTGCAGTCGATAGTGGAACGGTCAAAGGCATTAGAGCAGGTAGAAAGGGCAAAGAAACGCCTGAAACGTACTTTTGAAATGAGCCGATAGGAAAGGGGATTGATAGGATATGACGGATATGGAGAAAAAAGTTATGATACGGCTGTGTGCTAAAATTGTAGCAGAAACAGACCTTTACGAAACAGACAAGGAAGTGCAAAATCTGATAGACTGGGTATGCCTGTCGGAGCAGATAAAGGAAAACAATAATACAATCCGCAATCTGACCGGGGAATATAAAAAGATAGAGCCGGATTGCCGGGAGGGAGTGCGGGCGCAGTTGGAGCGCATGAAAGAACTCTGCAAAGAGCGGAATAATCTGTATGAGAAGCAGAATGACTTGAAGGGGCAGAAATGGAAGATTGAGAAGTCGTTGGAACGATAAAAGATGTGGGGTGTGGCGGTTGCTATGCCCTATATTTTTGTGGTAAATGAGGAACGGAAGTGATATAATTAAGCGAACAATGGGAATTTGGAAAGGAGTGCACTAAATGAAACGCTTATCAATCACGGCAATGCTCATGTGTGTAGTATTGCTTTCTTCTTGTGGACAGGGGCAGAATTTGCAGCAAGGAGAATCTTCGGACACACAGAGCGGCAGCCTGCAAACTTCAGAACAGGCAAGGTTTTCTTTTGAAGGAACTGTATTTCATTATGGGAATCATGACTACGACGTTTCCACCCGAAACCAATCGATAAACAGCATTTTATCTGCAGTTCCTGTGGGACAGAAAATCGTGATTAAGTGCCATGTTGGGCCAAAGAATGGCGTTTACTGTATTTTTGATACGGAAAGCGAGTCATTTGATGAGGACATCATAGGAAACAATTTAATCTGGCACAGCGATGATATAGCCACATCGGTGTATTCATTCTGGTCGGAAGTCCATACATATGACGGGGGTATCGTCAAAACATATGACCTTGCAGAAGATGCGTTCATCTACGATTTGAAGTTTTCTGACGACTGCACAAAGCTTGATGTAACCATTGTGCATGATGATGGTACAGACGAAACGGATACGATTACCCTGCTGAATGAATAAAGCTAACTTCCTATTTGATGTTTAGAGTGGTGGAGAACAACGAATTGATATTTTCCTTGTTAATGTTCTTTATACATGGTGCTAGCACCATGTAATAAGGGTAGTTAAGGAGAAAATCATTTTGGTGCCAAAACGGTGCCAAGAAATCAAGCAAATAAAAATACGCTACATAAAAACAACGATTTTACGCTGTTTTCCGCAATAAAAAGCATAGAAAATACTACAAAAAACGCTATTCAAATACCGTGAGGGTGGTAGGACTGTTGGTTCTGGTCGTGTGGCTACTATCATCGAGTAATTACAATTTATTCAGTAAAATCAAGGCTTTCGGGGATTTCTCCGAAAGCCTTTTTACGTGGAAAGCCACTTTAGAAGACTAAAGTGGCTACAAAATGGCTACGATATTTTATTCGTGCACTATTTCTTTATTTTATATCTTTCAAATCAGCGGCTCTTTCAGGCGAAGTATGATTTTTCTTCAGCATTTTTGCATATTCAAACAGATCACGTCTGGTTATATCGTCCAGTACATATAAATCCGCAATCAATTGATCTACCATAGGCAGTTCTGTGTAATCAAACTTTTTCAAGATGCGGGCAGTACGATCTGATATATAGGCGTTCTTGTGACTGTTAATATTCCATTGTTCGCTGTCAGATGGTAGTTTCGGTAAGGTTTCAATGTCGTCATAGGGATTATCCTTGCAGATAGAACTGATGGGGATATCCAATATGTTAGAAATTCTAAGTGCGGTGTCAAAGCGGATAGCGGTATCCCGTTGGATAATGGAATAAAGCGTTGTAGGCGCGATTTTAGCTTTTAGCGCAAGTTGTTTTACTGTCATTCCTTTGCTGTCCAAGATATCTTTTAAATTTTGACCATAACCCATATAATTATATTCCTTTCTGTTAAATGTTTTTTATTTCATTTTTATAAATGTGTTCTTACAATAAACTGGAGGTTTTTGAATTCGCTTTTTATGTTTATGTCTCTTTTCGACACTTTTACGCAGCTTTACGCTCTTTTGTTATATTAACTTAATCCTTATAGTAACTTAGCATATGTTCATAAATGTTTCTGGTCTGTTTTTCATCTCCCCATGATAAAGGATCATCGGCATAGCATAGAGTCCAAAATGGTTCTATGTTCTGAATATTTCTGGGAAGACTTTCCCATAAGCTATACATTCGATTTGCAAAATATTCAATATCCGAGCAGTTTGCATAAATTGTCTCTAATTTGCTCATTAAAACTCTGCCAAACCGTTCAAGGTCAAGATTTCTGTAATCAATATGTGTCCTCACATAAATAATAGCTTTTTTAATATCTGTTTCCCATTCCAAATAGAGAAAATCATCGTTTTCGGGGTTGTTGAGAAATAATTCATCAAGCCGTTTATTGTACTCGGTTTCTGTTACTAATTCCTCATAAAGCAAAATAGCATAAACTAACAATTCCTCCATGATAATGCCTCCAATTTCCAATCTGCCTTATAAACAATATTATATCATTGTACAATGCGTTATGCAATTCGTAAATATTAAAAAATAATTTTAAAATAGTATTGACAGAATAAACAACAAGTAATAATATTAGATTAATTCTAATACGAAATGCGTAATTAGAGAAAATATAATGCGAAAGGAGAACTGTATGGAAAAGACAAACTATATGATGACTGTTAATGATGTCGCTCAGGAATTAGGCGTGTCAAAGCAGAAGGGATATCGCATTATCCGTCAGCTTAATGAAGAATTGGCTGCTGCCGGATATATGACGGTACAGGCAAAAGTACCCCGTACATACTGGAGTGAAAGATTTTACTTTGGCAAAAGAAGTACCGGATAAAGAAAGGAGTGATTTTAGAATGGCGGTATCTAAAGATACGGAAAAAGGCACATGGACTTCACAGATATGGGTGGAGGATTGGCAGGGCAAGAAAAAGCATAAGAAGAAACGGGGATTTGCGAGTAAAAAAGAAGCCTTGGAATGGGAGCGTAATACGCTGTTAGCTTCAAAAACAGATATGAATATGAAGCTGGCTGATTTTGTAGAGGTATATCTCAGGGATAAAGATGGCGAGTTGAAACAGCGTACGATTCGGAATAAGCGTTACATGATTGAACATCACATTATTCCGCTGTTAGGTAATAAGGCTATGGATGGCATTACAGCAGCAGATATTATTCAGTGGCAGAATGAGATACGATCCAAAGGATTTAAGGAAACTTATCAGCGTATGCTTCAAAATCAGATGACGGCATTATTTACCCATGCAGCAAAGATTTACAACTTAAAAGATAATCCCTGCACGAAAGTAAAACGCATGGGTAGGGCAGATGCAGATAAAAAGCAGTTACAATTCTGGACGTTAGATGAATTTAATTGTTTTATCGAGACTTTTGACTTGGGGAGTAAGTATCACGTTTTGTTTGATCTGCTGTTTTACAGTGGCTGCAGGATTGGTGAAGCCCTCGCGCTTACTGCATCGGACATTGACACGGTAAACAGGAGGATATCTATTACTAAGACATATTTCCGACATAAGGGAAAAGACGAGATTACGGAACCTAAAACAAGGGAATCTGTGCGGACGGTAATCATTCCTGAATTTCTGGCGAAAGAACTGAACGCATATCTGGCATCTATGTATAAGCTGCCTGCAGATGAAAGGATTTTTGCAGTCGTGCCGGAGGCGGTACAGCATGTGATGAAACGCCATGCGGATAAAGCGGGAGTCAAATATATCCGTGTCCACGACCTGAGACATTCAAGCTGCGCCTATCTCATACATCTTGGGGTTCAGCCTATGATTATTAAGGAACGTCTCGGACATAAAGATATTCGGATTACATTGAATACTTACGGGCATTTATATCCGTCAGAGCAGGAAAAGGTAGCGGATATGCTGGACAAGATGGCAGGAATAAAAGAAAATGCCCCTGCTGGCAACAAGGGCATTTCGGAGTAAGCAAAGCAGAGCCTTACTATACTCATCTTGCAGATTTAGTATAACAAAGGCTCTCTTTGAAGTAAATAATAAATTGCGGAAAGAGGGAAAGGATGGGATATAAAAAGACATTTCGGTATTCAACGGGAAATCCCATTGTGGATGAAGTTGGAACCATGAATTTTACAGGAAATGTAATTCCTATGGTGTGGTTTAAGACAATCAGATACCCGAATGGTGCGCCGCATAATAATGCGATTCATATTTTAGCAGACATCGTATACTGGTATCGACCAAAAGAAGAGCGGGATGAGGAAAGCGGGCAGTTAATCGGCATGAAAAAGAAATTCCGTGATGATTACTTACAACACAGTTATGACCAAATGGCAGAAACTTTTGGATTATCAAAGAAACAGGCGACAGAGGCAGTAAAGGCTCTTGAAAACATAGGTATTATCAAACGTATTTTCAAGACAATCCAAGTAAGAGGGCAGATTTTGAATAATGTGCTGTTTATCGAATTGCTTCCCAAGAGGCTGTATGAAGTGACATTTCCGGAAGAGGTTGAGGAAAATACCCTCTCCCCGCCAAAGGAGATACCTCTATCCGTAGAAGGAGGGAGGGGCACCTTTGAAAAGAGGGAGGGTACTACTTCAAAGGCGGCAGGTCTCTTCCTGAAAGGGGAGACAAATACAAAGAATACCATAGAGATTACTAATAAAGATTATCTATCTATCAATCAGGGAGAAACAAATATGGATCAGATGGATGCGGTAGAGATTTATACGCAGATTGTGAAAGAAAATATAGATTATGAGATTTTGAAAGCGGATATGAAATATCAGTATAAATTACTGGACGAGCTGGTAGAGATCATTGTAGATGTGGTAGCGGTCCAGAGAAAAAGTATCCGTATCAGCGGTGCAGATTATCCATATGAGTTAGTAAAAGGGAAATTCCTAAAGCTGGATTCGGGACATATCCGTTATGTTCTGGACAGCATGGAAAAGACCACAACCCATATAGTGAATATCAAGGCGTATCTGCTGACAGCACTTTATAATGCACCAAACACAATCAGTAATTATTACAGTGCGGAAGTAAATTATTATGAATACGGGAATGGCAGAAATGAAGTATAAAATAGGATCCGAAAGCTCCACTTTCTTTGGCACTTTTTGATTGTATTTTGCTTATGGAATCCCCGTCAAGGCTGAAATGAACGGGCTTTCAGCCCGGCCTTGACCGGTATTCCATAAGCAAAATTTCAGTTGATCAAGCCAAAAAAAGGGAGAAAAGCGGAAGAAAGGAATTTATTATGCAGGAATTGTATTATAACGGAAAATTAATTTTGGGAGTAGATCATGGATATGGAAATATGAAAACGGCGCATAGGATTTTTGCCGCCAGTGTGGAAAAAGAGGTTCAGTTAGGGGCAACAGCATTGGAATATAAGGGCAGAGAATATGGAATCGGCGGCGGTCATAAGGAGTTTCAGGTGCAGAAAATCTATGATGAAGATTATTGGATTTTAACGCTCGCCGCAATAGCGGAGGAACTCCGGTTCAGAGGAAAGAAAGAGGCGGTTATCCACTTAGCTGCCGGCGTACCGCTGTTTTGGGTAAAGGAACAGAAAGAGAGTTTCAGAGAGTATCTGATGTGCGAAAGAGATGTGAAATTTAAATATGACGAAGAGCGTTACCATCTTGTTATTGATGATGTTTCTATTCACCCACAGGGATATGCCGCATTTATCAATTATGACGGAAATATTAGAGGCAACACAGTATTGGCGGATATCAGCAATGGGACAATGAATGTGGCGTTTATGCAGAGCGGGAAGCCTTTGGCGGGTAAAATCTTTACCGAACAGTTTGGAGTGTACCAGTGCATGAAAAAGGCGAGAAATGAAGTTATGAGAAACTGTCAGTGCGAAGTGCCGGAACATATTATTGAGGAAGTATTCCGCAGCGGAACCGCGGATATTCCCGAACGGTATGTACAGGCGGTTTCGGAAGTTGCGAAAGATTATGTAGATAAAGTGTTCAGTAAGCTGCGGGAGTACGGGTATAATTCTGATCTGATGAAACTGTATGTGATCGGCGGCGGGGGATGTCTGATAAGGAATTTTGCGAAATATGATAGTGACAGAGTAATTATCATACAGGATATCTGTGCAACGGCAAAAGGCTATGAGATATTGGCTTTGCAGACATTAAAGCGGCTGCAGAGCAGAGGAAAGGCGTCATGATCAAGGATATCAATATCCGTTTTAATCTGAAGAAAGAAGAGCATAAAAAGGCATGGGATTATATGCAGACTATGGACAGATCAGTTGAAAAATCCTATAGCAGAGTCATTATTAAATCTCTTATCCGATATTTTGAAAACGCAGAAACCTGCATCGGCATGAATATAGGTGAGGATTATTGGGAGCGGTTTAGAAGCGAAATAGGGATACTGATGCAGGGGAAGGCGGTGCCGGTAATTGCTGAAAAAGAGAAATTAGCAGAAAAAGTAGACAATAATCTGCCAGAAATCAGCGAAGATGTATTAGATGTACTGGAAGACTTGTCTTGATAAAAAATGTGGCAGAAATAAGGACGTTTTTAGCAGAAAGAGCAGTAAATCAGCAAAACGGAGAATTTTAATATCTCTACAGAAAATCGGGAAATGGAGTTTGGGATTTATTGCTCTCTTTGTTTGGGGATTCCGGTAGAATATCAAGCACTGGATTCGGATATCCAAAAAGAATTTTTGGATATCCGATCCGGCTTGCAGGGGAAAATCCCCTGACCCCTTATGAAACGCGTCAGATATGGCGCAAGAAAAAACAAGGCAGATTCCCAAAGAATAGTTTTTCGAGAGATTTTGATATAAGAGTTTGAAACGGTGGAGGTTGAAGATGGAAAAACGAAAACGAGCCAATCAAATGATTCTCAGACTAAGTGACAACGAGAAATATATTTTGGATGCAAAATGCAGTAATGCGGGATTCAAAAACAGGAATGATTATCTGCGGCATCTGATCCTGTATGGGTTTACTTATTTTGTGGATTATTCGGAATTACATGATTATAATGTCAATCTGAGCAGGGTAAGTAAAAACCTAAACCAGATGGCGACGAGGATAAATTCTACAGGCAATATTTATCAGGAAGATATGGAAGAAGTAAAGGAGCTGATGAAAGAAATATGGCGTACACACGAATTCATGCTGTCAAAGCAACCGTACAGAAAGCATTAAAATATATCTGCAATCCGGAGAAAACAGATGGACAGATTTTGATAGAGTCTTTTGCCTGTGGGATAGAAACAGCGCATTATGATTTTAAGGATGCTTTATCAAAATCGTCCGGCGTGGGAGATAAGCAGGCATTCCATCTGATCCAGTCGTTTGCACCGGGAGAAGTGGATTTTGATATGGCTCATCAGGTGGGTATAGAGCTTGCGGACAAGTTGTTGGAAAATAAATACAGTTATGTCCTTGCTACGCATATAGATAAAGGCCATTGTCATAATCATATCATTTTCTGTGCGGTTGATAATGTGGAACATAAAAAATATAATGACTGCAAACGCACATACAGGAATATTAGAAAACTGTCAGATGAATTGTGTAAGGAGCATGGTCTGTCGGTTATTGTCCCGTCGGGACAAAAAGGTAGGGCGCATTATGAGTGGCAGGGGACGAAGGCAGGAACATCATGGAAAGCACAGATGAAGTCTGATATGGATACTGCTATCCGTGTGGCACACAGCTATGATGATTTTATTGTCAAAATGAAGATGAAAGGATATACGGTAAAGGGAGAAACTTTCGGGGAAGAGGCGTTAAAATATTTGTCATTTTGTGCATTGGGACAGAAGCGTTTTACCCGCGTCAGCGTGAAGAATTTTGGGGAAGGATATACGAAGGAGGAAATTAGGAAGAGAATTAAAAAGCAGATAACGTTGAAGGGGCAACCGGCTTTCGGAAAGAAAGCAGCGTTCCTGCAAAGACCGATTTCTGAGAGAAGGCTAATCGATACAAAGCAGGATAAGTTTCAGGAGAGTCCGGGATTAAAACGTTGGGCAGATATACAGAATTTAAAAATTGCCGCCGCTGGTTATGCAGAGGGTGGTTCCATAGAAGAACTGGAGCAAAGGATTGCGGAGAAAAATGCTGCGGTGAAAACGGCCAGAAACGCCCTTGTAGATCTGGAGCATGAGATGAAAACGAAAGCGGAGATTCTGAAATGTGCAAAGCAGTATGTGGAAAACAGAAAATATCAGCGGGGATATGAGAAAGCGAAAGACCGAGATGTTTATTTCCGAAGCCACGAAACACAGATTATTCTGTTTGGCGGCGCCGAGAATATGCTAAAGAGATATGGTGTAAAAACAGCATCCATTGATGTGGGAAAGATGCAGACGGAATATGATGCTATGACAGCCAGAAAAGCGCAACTGCAGAAAGCATACCGGACAGCGGGAAAGGAGGTATCCGAGACGGAGAGGCAATTAAAGAATATCAAACAGTATTTAGGTATAACGCAGGAAAAACAGGATAGAGAAAAGCGTGATAGGAAACAGGAAACCAGCTTATGAGAAAGAGAGGAAGAACGTTATGAATTTGACATATGAGAGATGCGGAGATTATCTGATTCCGAATTTATTACCAGATCCGGAACCGGTGGGAGAATTGAGAAAGTTTGGACTGATGCGGAAGCATTATTTGAAAGAATATAGGGGCGGTATCTATCAGGGAATGGTGCTTACGGGCAAACTGAAAGAGCATCTGTTGATGATACAGGAACAGGCGGAGAAAAAATTTGATTTGCTGGTGGAACAGATGGCGGAGAAAGAAGGGGTGACGGAGAAGTTAAAGACGGAAGACCAGATGCTTTGGGTAAGGAAAATTAATAATATTCGGGCAAGGGCGGAGGAGATTGTGAGGGAGGAAATTGTATATAGAATATAGTTAGTGAGAGCATGGCATTAGTCATGCTCTTTTGATAGTAAGAGAAATGTTCATTGGAGATTGATAAAGGGGCAAGTAAATGGGAAGAAAATTAAAACGATCATCAAATGAAAACAATGTATTTGAATTAAATTGAACTTTGCAAGTTGGTGTTGAATTTTGAGACATATAAAAGTATAATATAGAAAGTATATATACAGAAATTTGATTACTCAAGTCAGAGGTGCGCAATGAACTACAATAAGCTATGGAAGATGCTAATAGATCGAAATTTAATGAAAAAGGATTTGCGGGAGATGGCAGGCTTATCTTCAAATGCGATAGCAAAGATGGGGAAAGGTGGCGATGTATCTACGCAAGTATTACGCAAAATCTGCAAGGTTCTCAATTGCAACTTGGAGGATATTGTTGATTTGGATGATCCTGCCGAAAAAGAAAAGGATTAAATAGGAAAAGTATATACGTGCGGCAGGCAGGAAAGGTCAATGCGGGATGAAAATATTTGATAATATTACGGACATTGTTCGGGATGATTTGAAGCAGATAATGAGATGTGGCAGCAAAGTTTGTGTTGCTGCGGCTTGTTTTTCTATGTATGCTTATAAAGAGTTAAAAAAGCAATTAGAGCAACTTGATGAATTTCGATTTATATTTACTGCACCTACTTTTATACAGGAGAAGACTGAAAAGCAGAAACGAGAATTTTATATTCCGCGTTTAAATAGAGAAAACAGTCTGTATGGTACAGAGTTTGAAATTAAGCTACGTAATGAGATGACACAGAAATCTATTGCAAGAGAATGTGCTGAGTGGATACAGAAAAAGGCGACGTTTAAATCCAATATTACTGGTGAGAATATGAGCGGATTTATGATGGTTGCATCTTCGGTAGAGCAGGTAGCGTATCTTCCCATCAATGGTTTTACAACAGTCGATATCGGCTGTGAGCGTGGTAATAATAGTTATAACATGGTGAATAGATTAGAAGCTCCATTTTCCACGCAATATATGCAGCTGTTCGATATGTTGTGGAATGATAAAGATAAGATGCAGGATGTTACGGAGATGATTATTTCCAGCATTAGTACTGTATATAATGAGAATTCTCCAGAGTTTATATATTTCATGACACTTTATCATGTGTTCAGTGAATTTCTTGATGACATTTCAGAGGATGTGCTGCCAAATGAGGCGACAGGATTCAAGCAGAGTAAAATCTGGGAAATGCTGTATGATTTTCAGCGTGATGCAGTTCTTGCCATCATTAATAAACTGGAGCGCTACAATGGATGTATTCTGGCAGATAGTGTCGGCCTTGGTAAGACTTTTACTGCGTTAGCTGTTATCAAATACTATGAAAATAGAAATAAGACCGTTTTAGTGCTTTGCCCAAAGAAGCTTTCGGAGAACTGGAATACATATAAGGATAACTACATCAACAATCCGATTGCTTCGGATCGTTTGAATTATGATGTACTGTTCCATACTGATCTGTCACGAAGCGGTGGATTCTCCAATGGACTTGATCTGGATCGCCTGAACTGGGGAAACTATGATCTGGTTGTCATTGATGAATCGCATAACTTCCGAAATGGTGCCGGTACACATGCAAATACGCAGGAAAACAGGTATGTGAAGTTGATGGATAAAATTATTCGTGCTGGAGTAAAGACAAAAGTGTTGATGCTTTCCGCCACACCGGTCAATAATAAGTTTACGGATTTGAAGAATCAGCTTGCCATTGCGTATGAAGGAAATTCGGAATTTATTGATGAGAAGTTGGATACTAAGAAGCCAATCGATGAGATATTCCGTCAGGCGCAGAAAGCGTTCAATATGTGGAGCAGGCTGGAACCGGAAGCCAGAACAACGGATGCACTGTTGCGGACGCTGGACTTTGACTTCTTTGAAGTGCTGGACAGTGTTACAATTGCAAGATCCAGAAGGCATATTGAGAAATACTATAACACAGAGAGAATTGGAAAGTTTCCGGAGCGGCTTAAACCTGTCTCAAAACGCCCAAGCTTGACTGATTTAAATAATGCTATCAACTATAATCAGATCTATGAGCAGCTGATGCAGCTGACGCTGTGTATTTATACGCCATCAAATTATATATTTCCGAGCAGGATGTCAAAGTATATGGATTTGACTCATAATAAGGGAAATAATCTTACACAGAAAGGACGAGAACAAGGTATCCAGCGTTTGATGAGTATTAATTTATTGAAACGACTGGAAAGTTCTGTGTATTCGTTTCATTTGACATTAAGCAGGATACATGATCTGATTCAAAGGACGATTGATGCTATCACAGAATTTGAAAGGTATGGTAAGGCTGAGTTCGATATGTATGAAGCCGGTGATGACGATTTTGATATAGAAGACGATAATACAGATTTCTTTACTGTAGGAAAGAAAATTAAAATTGATCTGGCTGATATGGACTATAAGACATGGAGGACAGAACTTGAGCATGATGCAGATACATTGGAACTTCTGACACTGATGGTTGCTGACATCACATCAGAACATGATTTGAAACTTCAGACGCTTCTGAAACTTTTGGATGATAAAATGGTGAATCCGGTCAATGAGGGCAATAAGAAGGTACTGATTTTTTCTGCTTTTTCTGATACGGCAGGATATCTGTATACTCAGATTGCCGGTTATATGAAAGAGAATTATGGACTGGATACAGCGGTTATTACAGGATCTATTGACGGAAAGTCAACGATTAAAGACTTGAAAGCGACATTGAATAATGTACTGACCTGTTTTTCGCCAATATCTAAGAATAGAGATCTCCTGATGCCGAACAGTGCAAAGGAAATCGATATTCTGATTGCCACAGATTGCATCTCAGAAGGTCAGAATCTACAGGACTGTGATTATTTGGTGAATTATGATATTCACTGGAATCCAGTGCGTATTATACAGAGATTTGGGCGAATTGATCGTATTGGCAGCAAGAATCAGTATATTCAGCTTGTGAACTTTTGGCCGGATATGACGTTGGATGATTATATCAATTTAAAATCCCGCGTGGAAACAAGAATGAAAATATCTATTATGACATCTACGGGTGATGATAATCCGATCAATCCGGAAGAAAAAGGTGATTTGGAATATCGTAGGCAGCAGTTGAAGAGGCTTCAGGATGAGGTTGTTGATATAGAGGATATGTCCACAGGTATTTCTATCATGGATTTGGGACTTAATGAGTTCCGTTTAGATTTACTTGAATATATCAAAACACAAGGGGATATGGCCAAGAAACCGAAAGGGCTTCATGCTGTAGTGTCTGTGACTGAAGAAAACCCAGAAGGAGTTATTTTTGTTCTGCGAAATATCAATAACAATATAAATATTGATAATCAAAATCGTATTCATCCATTCTATATGGTTTACATTGGCATTGATGGAGATGTGGTCTGTGATTATCTGAATCCGAAGAAGCTATTAGATACCATGCGGCTACTTTGTCGTGGCAAGACAGAACCGATATTGACACTATGTGAAAAGTTTAATAAAGAAACTGATGACGGACGGGATATGGAAGGAGTATCACGGCTTCTTTCCGATGCAATCAATTCTATTATTGATGTGAAGGAAGAGAGCGATATCGACAGTCTTTTCTTCGCGGGCGGAACATCTGCGTTAATGTCAGAGATCAATGGGCTGGATGATTTTGAACTGGTTTGTTTTCTGGTTGTGAAATGAGGTGGCGGATTTGATTGCATTGCCCAAAAGTACAGAGTATAATCGGCGGATACCGAAGCAGAAATTTTATGAAAATCTTACAATATCTCCTGCCTTAAAACGTGTGTTCACAGATCAGATTAAAGTGATTTATTGGAGAAATAAGATTGCGGCTACAACAATAAATCTGGCGGCGGGCGAGGCGGTAACGGAGATCGAGCTGTTTGAAATAAAATTAACTGGGAAGCAGCTTGATGAATCAGTACTTCGGCAGATTGATAAAGAAATACCATATCATATTGTGTTTCTGTTGGAAGTCGAAGGTAAGTATCAGGCATGGACAGCTTATAAGGAGGTGACGGCTTCCGGAAATAATACCTTTAAGGTTGGAACCTATTACCATACGGATTGGTTGGAAGAAACGGAATTGCCATTAAAGATAGATGGCCTTAATATTGATAAAGTATATGAGAACTTTGTTAGGCAGATAGCTGGAGAGACATTGAATTTTGGAGCGGATGAAACGCTGAAAGAGTCTGTGGAAAGGGATAATCATAGAAAAGAATTACAAAAGCAGATAGGCATTTTACAAGTAAAAGTACGCAAGGAAAAGCAGTTGAATAAGCAGGTACAGTTGAATACTGGGTTGAAAAGGATGAGGAAAGAGCTGGAGGAATTATAATGAAAATTTCGGATTGGATAAATGTAATTGCTATAATGTTAGCTCCGATTATATCTATAATCATTGCTCAAAGATTACAGGATAGAGCAAAAAAACGGCAAGATAAGATGGAGATTTTTAAAACGTTAATGACGAGTAGAGTATACGGTTGGACAAGTTCAAGTGTATCGGCTTTGAACATTATTGATATAGTATTTGCTGATGATAAAGAAGTAAGAGAGCAATGGAAAATATATTATGATAGATTATGCATTGAGAAACCGACAGAAACTGATTTAAAGAAAATAGAAAATGAAAAATATAAATTGCTTGAGGTTATAGCTAAATCGCTTGGTTACAAAGATAAGATTACATGGGAAACAATACAAAATCCTTATATTCCAAAAGGATTGACTGATTCCATGTTGCAACAGCAACAATATCAGAATAATCAATTGGAATTGATGGAAATTATGAAGTCGGTTATCCCGACGAAAACTGGAGGTGAAAATTAGTGGATAAAATGAGGATGGAGTCAATTGATATGACCAACCAAAATATTGAGAAGATTGCTAATCTATTCCCAAATTGTATTACTGAAGCATTGGATGAGAAACGTAGCACTTCTGACCATAAAATATATAAAAAGGTGGTGAATTTTGAGATGCTTCGGCAGATACTCTCAGATGAAGTGATCGAAGGTGATGAAGCTTATGAATTTACATGGGTGGGGAAGAAAGCAGCTATAGTCGAGGCTAATAAACCGACGAGAAAAACGTTGCGTCCATGCCCGGAAGAAAGTGTAGATTGGGATACGACAGAAAATCTTTATATAGAGGGTGACAATCTTGAAGTGCTTAAGCTCTTACAGGAGAGTTATCTCGGAAGAGTAAAAATGATTTATATAGATCCTCCTTACAATACAGGAAACGATTTTGTTTATGCAGATGATTTTAGAATGAGTAGTGAAGAGTGGGATACTGAAAGTGGCGCTGTTGATGTGGAAGGGAATCGGATGATAAAAAATACTGACAGTAATGGTAGATTTCATTCTGATTGGTGCTCTATGATTTATTCTAGACTTATGCTTGCTAGGAATTTGCTATCAGAAGAAGGCGAGATATTTATTAGCTTAGATGATAATGAAATTGATAATTTGAAGAAAATGTGTAATGAGGTATTTGGTGAATCTAACTTTTTAGAATGTTTAATTTGGAAAAAAAGAGCAACACCGCCTAATGATAAAAATATCGGAAGAATTCATGAATTTATTTTAATATATGCAAAAGATATTAACAAAGTAAAATTAGGTTTACTCCCAAGAGATGAAAAATCTATTTTAAGATATTCAAATCCTGATAATGACAGTAGAGGAGATTGGGTTGCATCTGATTTAAGTGCAAATGGAAAAGGTGGAAGAATAGTACAGTCATGCATATATCCTATTAGAAATCCATTTAATGGAGAAGATTACTATCCTTCAGAAGGAAGATGCTGGTTGTTTAATAAAGAGAAAATGGATTTATGGATTAAAGAAGGCAGAGTAGCTTTTCGCGAAAATACAGGAGCGCCCTTTTTAAAACGATATCTATCGGAGGTACGACAAGGATTGACATTACCAACAATATTAACAGAGTTTGGATTTTCACAGACTTCGGCGGCAGAGGCAGATAAGATCTTTATGAAAAAAGGTATATTTGAATACGCAAAACCCACAACTTTGTTAAAACCTTTGATAAGGGTGGGAGCACCTGGGAAAAATGATATTATTTTAGATTTCTTTTCGGGATCTGCTTCAACAGCTGATGCTGTGATACAAATGAATGCAGAGGATGGTGGAAATAGGGAATTTATCATGGTGCAACTATCAGAAGGAACAAGTGAAAAGAGCGAGGCATATAGAGCAGGTTACAGAACTATCTGTGAAATAGGAAAAGAGCGTATTCGGCGTGTAGGTGTAAAAATAAAAGCAGATAGTCCTTTAACTACACAAAACTTAGATATTGGATTCCGCGTATTTAAACTTGATGCCAGCAATATGAATGATATTTACTATTCTGCTGGAGAATATAATCAGGACATGCTTTCTATGCTCGAATCGAATATAAAGACTAATCGAACAGATTTGGATTTATTGTTTGGCTGTTTGCTTGAATGGGGACTGCCTCTCTCCATGCCTTATGCTTCAGAACAGATAGAAGGATGCACTGTTCACACTTACAATGACGGTGATTTAGTTGCTTGCTTTGACAAGGATATTCCAGAATCTGTTATAAGAGAAATTGCCAAACGTCAACCACTTCGTGTTGTTTTTAGAGATGATAGTTTTAAGGATAGTCCGTCGAAGATAAATGTTGGAGAAACATTTAAGATGCTCGCACCTGATACTCGTGTAAAAGTCATTTGAGGAGGCAGTCAGATGAGAATACAATACAAACACCAAAAATTCCAAGCAGATGCAGCAAGGGCAGTTGTTAATGTCTTTGCAGGGCAGCCATATCTGACGCCTACTTATATGATGGACAGGGGATCCGGCTATATTCAGCAGAGCCTGACAGACGATGTCGATTTTACCGGCTGGAGCAATCAGAGGATTGTCCCAGAACTGAATGATCAACTGATTTTAGAGCATCTGCAGAAGATACAACGCGCGAATCAGATTGCACCGTCTAATAAACTGGAAGGGCGGAGCGACGGATATAATCTTACCATCGAGATGGAAACCGGTGTGGGCAAAACTTATACATACATAAAGACAATGTACGAATTGAATCGAGCCTATGGATGGAGCAAGTTCATCATTGTTGTTCCGAGTATTGCAATTCGTGAAGGTGTGTATAAATCCTTTGAAATGACATGGGATCACTTCGCGGAGGAATATGGAAAGAAAATTCGGTTTTTTATTTATAATTCTGCTCAGTTAACAGAGATCGACCGTTTTGCGTCTGACAGTTCTATCAATGCCATGATTATCAATTCTCAGGCATTCAATGCGAAAGGCAAGGATGCCAGAAGAATATATATGAGACTGGATGAGTTCCGCTCCCGCAGACCGATTGATATTATTGCGAAGACGAATCCGATTCTGATTATTGATGAACCGCAGTCTGTGGAAGGTAAGCAGACAAAGGAAAACTTGAAGCAATTTAATCCGATGATTACGCTTCGGTATTCTGCGACGCATAAAAGCGATAGTATTTATAATATGGTTTATCGTCTGGACGCTATGGAAGCATATAATAAGCGCCTGGTTAAGAAGATTGCTGTTAAGGGAATTACTGAGACCGGAAGTACGGCGACAGACAGTTATCTGTATTTGGAAAGTATCAATTTGTCTAAAGGGGATCCGACGGCCACAATTCAATTTGAGATAAAGATGGCAGGCGGTGCTCTTAAGAAAAAGAGTAAGATTGTGAAAGAGGGGGACAACTTATACGATTATTCCAATGGACTTGAAGAATATAAAAACGGTTTTGTGGTTAGCCACATTGATGGACGTGATGATTCCGTAGAGTTTATCAATGGGATTAAAATTTATGCCGGAGATGTTGTAGGGGCAGTCGATGAAGATCAACTGCGCAGGATCCAGATTCGTGAAACGATTTTGTCCCATTTGCAACGGGAGCGGCAGCTGTTCTATAAAGGGATTAAAGTACTATCGCTGTTCTTTATCGATGAGGTCGCAAATTACCGCGAGTATGATGCAGCAGGTCAGTCGGCGAACGGAAAGTATGCTGTTATGTTTGAAGAAGAGTATGAGGATGTTTTGAACAATATGCAGTTGGCGCTGGGAGAGGATGATTATATGAAATATCTACAGGTGATTCCGGCAGGTAAGACGCATGCAGGGTACTTCTCCGTAGATGGCAAGGGAAAGATGATCAATTCTAAGGTGGGAAGGAAAGAGACCATTTCCGATGATGTCAGTGCTTATGAGTTGATTATGAAAAATAAGGAATTACTTCTGGATCGTGATCCAAAGAAATCACCGGTGCGTTTTATTTTTTCCCATTCAGCTTTGCGGGAAGGCTGGGATAATCCGAATGTATTCCAGATCTGTACCTTGAAACAGAGCAGCAGCGATGTCCGCAAACGTCAGGAAGTCGGACGCGGGTTACGGCTTTGCGTGAATCAAAACGGTGAACGCATGGATATCAATGTTCTGGGAAATGATGTTCATAATGTCAATGTATTAACTGTCATAGCAAGCGAGAGTTATGATTCTTTTGCAAAGAGACTTCAGACAGAAATGGCTGAGGCTGTAGCAGACAGACCAAAAGCCGTTACGAGAGAGTTGTTTGTTGATCATTTAGTCAAAGACGATCAAGGTAATGAGGTTTTGATTACAAACGATATGGCATCTGCCATTCATTTTGATTTGATCATAAACGGATATATCAATAAGTTGGGAGAACTGACAGATAAGTATTATGAGGATAAGGCAAACGGCGAAATAAAGATTGCGGAAGAAGCAAAGGAAATTTCTGACGGGGTCATTAAAATTATTGACTCTATATATGACAGTAAAACGATGCAGCCGGAGAATGCCCGCAGTAACAATGTGGAGCTACAAGTGGACGATGAAAAGCTGAACAGCAGGGAGTTTAAGGCACTGTGGTCAAAGATTAATGCCAAATCTGTGTATGTGGTGGATTTTGATACAGATGAATTAATCAGAAAATCCATCGCCTCTTTGGATTCCAAACTTCGTGTTTCAAAGATATATTTTAGAGTGGAGACCGGTACGATGAATTCCATCAAGTCAAAAGAAGAACTGGTAATGGGCGGTTCTTTCGTAAAAGAGGAATCCGGAAGCTATGGCGTATTTGCAGAGGCAAATTCTAATGTTAAGTATGACTTGATTGGAAAGCTGGTGGATGAGACTGGTCTTACCAGAAAGGCTGTTATTGCCATTTTGCAGGGAATTCAGCCGGCTGTGTTTGAGCAGTTTAAAGATAATCCGGAGGAATTTATATCTAAGGCAGCGGGGCTGATCAATGACGAAAAAGCCACAGCAATTATTGAACATATCACTTATAATGTGTTGGATGAAAAGTATGGAACGGATATTTTTACGGATCCGACTATTAAGGGCAAGCTGGGTGTCAATGCGATGAAGGCAAAGAAACATCTGTATGATCATATCGTATATGATTCTTCTCACGAGCGTGACTTCGCGACTGATCTGGACACCAATACAGATGTGGCGGTATATGTGAAGCTGCCGGATGGGTTTCATATTTCTACACCGGTCGGGCGCTATAATCCAGACTGGGCAATCGCATTTTATGAGGGGACAGTTAAGCATATTTATTTTGTGGCGGAAACGAAAGGCTCCATGAATTCCATGCAGTTGCGCCTGATCGAGGAATCTAAAATTCATTGTGCTAGAGAACACTTTAAGGCAATATCCAATGGGAATGTTGTGTATGATGTGGTGGACAGTTATAAATCGTTGTTGGAGAAGGTGATGAGGTAGGGAAATCTTTGCTTTAAGGGTACTAAATATAGGGAAAAATTAGATGACTTCTATCGGGGTAAAATAGCAGAGCGAATGTTTTTGACAAGAGAGGGGTAATAAATGAGATACAATTTTGATATGATGGATTCGGATTCTTTTGAATTAATGGTTAGAAGTTTGAACGAAAAAATATTTGGAGTTAAGTGTGATCAGTACGGCTTAGGTGCTGATGGGCAAAGAGAATTTGAATTTGATGGGGATATTACAGATATGTCCGGTACCGTATTCAAAGGAAAAACTATTGGACAGGTTAAATATAAGTATCCAACAACCAAAATGAATGATTATGAGTGGCTTGAAAAAGAAATTGGGAATGAATTGAACCGATTTAGAGAAAAGGATAAAGAATATATTCCAGAAAACTATTTGTTTTATACAAATATTGTTTTGACGCCCAAAAAGGATAAAGGTGTGAAAGATAAAATTAATAAATATATCAAGGAAAATAATGATATTATTCCCAATTTTTATGTTAAAGGGTATGATGAAATATGTGCTCTATTAGATAATAATAGAGATGTGGCAATTTGCTATTCTTGTCATATTTTGCCCGGCGATTTATTGGTACAGTATATGGGAAATGAAAATAATAATTATATGGAAGTGCTTGCAAAATATCTCGCCCGTGAATTGGAAGAGGATATGTGTACACAAATGGAGCAGGCTGGATCGGTCACAGAAAAGAAAGTGTCAATCGAGAAAGTCTGCATAGACATAGATGTAAGGGAATTGACTGGACGAGATACGTTCAAATTTGCGCAAAAAGTATTGAATTTAGGCAATAAGGTTTTGGGCTATCGTAAACAAAATTTGGAGAAAACAGAGGATAGTTTTTCACTGAATAAATCTGAAAATTTCGTGATTATAGGCGGACCGGGCGGCGGAAAAACTACAATATGTCAGTTTATTGCCCAAATTTATAGAGCGAATTATCTTCAATCAATTAAATATCAAAGCTCATATGCAGAGACTTTTATGCGTGAAATTAAAATGAATTATTCATATAGTATAAATTGTCAAAGAATTCCTTTTAAAATTGTTTTGAAAGAATATGCAGCATGGATAAGCAGACAGGAAAAGGATGCTAATATTTCTGTCATAAATTATATAAAAAATAAAATTAAAAAAATAGAAGGAGATGATTTGTCAATATTTGTAATACGCAAAATGTTGGCTCAATTGGCATGGGTTTTCTTTTTTGATGGGTTAGATGAAGTGCCAGAATCATCTAATCGACAAGAAATATTAAAGCAGATTAATACATTTATTTCACTTGATTTGAGGGAAGCAAATTGTGACTGTATAATTATTGCGACTACAAGAATGCAAGGATATAATAAGGACTTTGATGAAAATTGCTATGAGCATTTGGAAGTTTTGGAACTTTCAGAAAAGGATTGCATTAAATATATAGTTAAATTATTTAAAGAGATTGAAGAAAGAACAGAAAAGCGCGAAGAATATATTGAGATTATGAAGGAGGCATTGAAAGATGCCACGACAAACAGATTGATGAAAACCCCATTGCAAGTAGCTGTAATAGCTATTTTAGTAAAAAGTGGTGGAAAGCCACCGCATGAGAGATACTCTTTGTTTCATCAATATTATGATATCGTGGTGAAGAGAGAAAAACAAAAAGAAGTCATACCTACTTTAAATGATAATACTGACTGGTTGGAACGAATTCATTTAATAGTAGCTGAAAAACTGCAAAGAGAATCTGAAAATGATGGAAATCCTTCTGCTGAAATAAGTAAAGCTGATTTAAAGGAAATTATAAAAAAGTATATTGAAGATAATAAAGATGAATATTATGAAGAAAAAGAAACATTTAACAAAGAGGAAGATTTTCTGAAAATTATTGCAGAGAGGGTATGTTTTTTGTGTGAAAATAGAGAAGGATATTACAGTTTTTCTATACGAACATTACAGGAATTTTTTGCCGGAACATATCTCGTGAAAAATAGTGATGCAGAAGCAATTAAAAATATTAGAAGATTAGCGTATAAACTGTATTGGCGTAATACATTTCTTTTTGCGCTGGGATATATTGAGTTAGAAAAAAGATATTTAGAGAGCGAAATAGGCAAATTATGTGAAGAAATGAATGGAATTGATAATCTGACAAAAACGGATTACACATCTGAAAATATATGTTTATATGGTGCATGGCTGGCGATAGATATTTTGGCAGAGGATATTTTTAAAGGTAAGCTACAATATAAATACATACGAATTGCAGCGGAAGCAATAAAATTGGCGGAATGTAAAATGTTTTCTAAATTTAGTTTACTTACAGGAATCCAATGTAATAAATTGCATGCCCATGTAAAGGATAAGTATGAGGCAGAAAAAAAGTATATAAAAAATGTATTATCACTTTATATAGTATTACATGAAAATAAAAAGAATAACTTGGAAGCTGACATTGTTTCACTATTCAGAAGATGTGATGATGAGGATAAAATTAATTTCTGTATTCGATTGCTTGATAAGGAGGGGCACTTTAGTGATAGTGCAAAAGATGAATGGAAAGATTTATTAACCCAATATATTAAAGCAGGGAAAGTAAAGCGACAAGTACCTGAAAATGTATTAAGAAAATTAGAATTTGATGATATTAGAATGAAAGAATTCTTGTTTGCACAGTGCGTTCGCAATGACTCGATTCGAGGAAAATTTGTAGATGAAGCTTTTGGAATAAATAGTAACAGAATTATTGATTATTTTGGTTCTACGCCATCATTTGTAAATAAGTGGGAAATAAAGATAACAGATGATTTTAAATATTATTTTTGTGATTTTTCGCAACGAAATTTGGTAGAGTTTAAAAATTTGGCAAGAGAATTAAAATTGCAATATGTGGCTAAAATGTGTGACTTTTTATTGGATCCAACTTACTATAGATATAAAAAATTATTATGCATACCGAATAATGTAGAAAAAGATATTATTAAAAAGAATTTGGAAAGCTATTATTTTGAATATGATGATAAAACAGAAGAGGAGTTTAATTTATGTATAGAAGATAGAGCGATAAATATAGAATTATTTAAGCAACAAGATATAAAAGGATTAATGGTGAAGGATAAATGTTATGGATTAGGATATGTGGCGACATGTACTTGCAAAGTTTTTGATGATTTGATAGAAATGAGAGCTGATTTAGGAGAAATATATAGTTTTGGAGATGCATTTTTGCGCTCTTATGCATTTGTAGCAGCTGTGCAGATTGAATCTTGGGATTATGATAAGAGGGCGGGAAAAACAACAATTAATAGATTAGTGCAATTAATGGAAGAAATGAATCAAAGAAAACTTTATGAGCGTAGAATACTTTCAATTGTTATATTTATTTTGAATTCTAAGTATTATGCTGAATTATATAAAATAATTCCGAATTTAGATTTTGTTGAAAATATGGATGATGTACAAAGAATATATGAAATTATGCATCAAAAACCATGGAAAAGATTGAACTACCAAATTGAAAGGGTAATCTCAACAATAATAAGGCATACTGTCAATTTAGCAAAGGAAAGTAATTATTTGTTTATCTTGCTTAGAATATTTATGGAAGATAGTAAGTTTTCAGTATATTTATCATCTGATGATATAATAGAATTGGAACAAATAAATTGCAATAATGATTATAATAAGTTGGCAATATACCTGCTAAAATTGTGCAACAGTGAAGAGGAAAGCCTAGAGAATATATTAGAATGTATAGTAAATTTAAAAGTCAACAAAAAAATACTGTATTCTATCATATCAAATATACTGCGCAATTGTGAGATTGGTAAAAAGGACAAACTATGGACATTAGTTTATTTTCATTTGGAGCAAGAAGATTTTGAAGGGCAAAAAGAACTTCTGGTTGAAATGATAGATAATATGATAGAGCTAAAAGGAATAGTTAATGAGTGATAGCAGGAAACGGAAAGAGAGATGGACATAATGAATTGGGTTTTATCTGAATTCAATGAAGCATAAACATGAAAACACTGGAAAGGAGACTTATAATATGGATTTAGCTGCAATACGATCCATTCTGGAGATAGGAGAAAACATAGCGGTTGAATTTAAGCGTTGTGGAAACGGAATTGAATCAGATACCTACGAAACGGTGTGCTCTTTTTCGAATCGTTTTGGAGGAGATATATTTCTGGGGGTATTGAATGATGGTACCGTTCTTGGTGTAGCAAAAAATGCGGCATCAGATATGGTTAGGAATTTTATTAAGGTAGTGAGTAATCCGGCATTATTTTCTCCTACGGTATATTTAGTGCCGGAAAAAATTGAATATGATGAAAATCGTACGATAATTCATATTCATGTCCCGCCAAGTGCAGAGGTACACAGCTATAAAAAGATAATTTATGACAGAGTGGATGATGCTGATGTTAAGGTGACAGCTACCGGAGCGATTGCACAAATGTATATTCGCAAACAGAATATTTTTACAGAAAAGAAAATATATCCATATGCGAAGCAGGAGGATTTAAGGTTGGATTTGTTGCCGAAAATCAGGATTATGGCACAGAATCATGCAGGCGGAACACATCCTTGGACTTCTATGGATGATACAGAGATGCTAAAAAGTGCCGGATTGTACGGACGAGATATTGCAACGGGTGAGGAAGGATATAATCTTGCTGCAATTGTGCTTTTGGGAAAAGATGATGTTATTTTAAGTGCTGTCCCTGCGTATGTGACAGATGCACTTGTCCGTAAAGTAAATATGGACAGGTATGATGATAGAGAGGTGATAAAGACCAATTTAATCGAAAGTTATGACAGACTTATGGATTTTGGTAAAAAGCATTTACCGGATAAATTCTTTTTAGAAGATGATGTTAATAAAAGTCTGAGAAATATTATTTTGAGAGAAATGATCAGTAATGTTTTGATGCATCGAGAGTTTACCAACAGTTATACTGCCAAATTTGTGATTGAAAAAGAGCGTATGTATGTGGAAAATGCTAATCGTGCGGCAAGTGACAAATATATTACTGAGGACAATTTGGAGCCAATTCCAAAGAATCCGATTATTGCATCCTTTTTCAGAAATATAGGATATGCGGATCAGCTTGGTTCCGGTGTACGAAATTTATTTAAATATAGCAAATACTATTCGGGAAAGATGCCGGAATTTATTGAAGGCGACATTTTTAGAATCATTGTTCCATTAGATGATATGTATTCGTATGATTTTGGCGCGATTGAAAGAGAAAATGCCGATAAAATGCCGGTAAATGCCGATAAAATGCCGGTAAGTGCCGATAAAGCGCTGATAAGTATTCAAATAAAAGGTTTATCGAAGCAGGAAACATTAATAGTAGATTATTTGCAAAAGAATAAAAAAATAACTACGAGCAAGGCCGAGGAGGTGTTGGGAGTAAAACAAAGAAGGGCCAGAGAAATTTTAAAAGAGTTGACGGAGAAAGAAGTGCTTCTGAAATGCGGTGCATATAAAGGTACAGTATATGTATTGAATGTAAAGGAGATTGATTGAAAGTTAGTTTTAATGGCAATTTAAAACCAACATTGTTTATATCTTACTGTTGGGGTGATGGAAACGTGTATGCTGATGAGCTTGACTGGAGTTGCCGTGGCTACAGAATGGCTACAAAAATTTTGAAAATCTGGAGAAAATCAATATTTTCAGAAAATGTGATAACAGAAAACCCCGAAAACACGCCACCTGTCACCCAAGGTTCCCCCA
>Ga0137297_10040_pt1 | contig 113329 bp, 102 predicted proteins | sample RamsorincwithD2O_FD_97191 | JGI IMG/M metagenome (GOLD analysis project Ga0137297, IMG submission 97191) | Mouse cecal microbial communities from Vienna, Austria - Mucin amended with D2O | ecosystem: Host-associated > Mammals > Digestive system > Large intestine > Cecum | place: Austria: Vienna...
GGATAAACAATGAGATCACGCTGAGCGATATTGATGAAGTGGAGCATACGAAGTTAAGCGGCATGGAGGCGGATTTGATTACATTCCGGGATGCGGAAAGGAATCTGTCTAACAAGGATCTCTTCTTATTTAATGAGGAGGAGGGATATGTGCTGGAGATCGTGGCGGGGTATCAGGTGGACAGGAAGGAATTGCTTAAGTTTGCGGATTCCCTGAGCGTGGAAAGAACTGGCGACGGGCAGTATGAGACGGAAGAAGAGAAAGCAGCAAGACAGAAAGCGGAGGCAGATGAAGAAACTTCTTTGTTAGAGGGACAGAAGAGGTGGGATGCTCTGATGGAGCTCGGGATACCGGAGGAGAAGATCTATGGGGTTGGTGAGGAATTGAAAGTGGAGAGATATGATGAACCCTGCGGCTTTACAGTGACGGATTACGCTTTTATGGACAGCATGGAGGGATTTGCGGAGGAGAATTTCTTTGACTTTACGAGGTTTGACGGCTGGCTGAACGCAGACAGGACGCTGCGCCCTTACGCAAGGCAGCATTTTGATAAGGACTATGATCTGATAGGGGAAGAACAGGCGGAGCAGGAATTTCTGCGGGTAGATCTGAAAGTGCATTGTTATGTTGATGCGGATATTCCTCTGGACTTTGCGCTACAGTATGTGACGAAGAGAGCGGATGGGACGTATGCATGGGCGGAGGACAGGCATTTCCTGCAGATGGACGACAGCGCTGTTTATTTTGATAAGGCGGTCCATGTAAACGGTGAGGAAAGAGGACACTTTTTCTTCAGAGATATGAAAGCCGGCGAGGAGCTGGAATACACACTGCTTTTCGTGGTGGATAAAGACAGAGAACAGGATTTCCTGCTCTACCCGAGATGCGCCAACAACGATCTGTGGCAGACCGAATCCATGACTGCGGGAGAGATCAGGGACAGCCTGGAAGGGTACCTGCAGCTTGGACAGTGAGAAAGATACAAAAATAAAATAAATATAAAATAAATTTTAGATTTTTTTAAGAAAAGATATTTGGTGTATTTTGTAGACGGATGAAATATCAGCACAAGATATGGTAGAAGAAGGAGAGACATTTTGTAAAAAAGCTTGCAAAGTGTCTCTTTTTCCATATTTTGGGGGAAGACCCGGGGCTTGTCAAATGTAGGAAAGTAGGGTAGAATGACATAAAAGTGGTGAGTAATGGTGTGCTAAAGGGTAAAAGTGGTGAAAAAGAAGGAGATGCCGTATGTTTATGGGAGAATACGACCATACAGCAGATGCAAAAGGCAGGCTCTTCGTCCCTTCCAAATTCCGCGATGAACTGGGAAAAAAATTCGTGGTAACGAAAGGGCTGGACGGCTGTCTGTTTGCCTACGGCGAAGAGGAGTGGCACCGCGTGGAAGAAGGCATTAAAAATTTACCACTGAGCAGTAAAAACGGCAGACAATTCATACGTTTCTTCTTTGCAGGAGCCGCTGAAGTGGAAGTGGACGGACAGGGAAGGATCCTGCTTCCCGCAAAGCTGCGGGAATATGCGGGGATCACAAAGGAAGTGGTTTCCGTAGGCGTGGGAACGAAGGTGGAGATTTGGAGTAAGGAGCGCTATGAGAGCGTGGAGACTTCCTTTGAGGAGATGGATGATGTGATGGAGGAGCTCTCCAGTATGGGGATTCGGCTGTAAGAGGAGTGTGATGCGGATCGGACGCCGGTCGGGAAATATCCCTTCCGCAACCCGCTTTCGCTTCGGGCTAAACGCAGCGGACACTAGGCTCGAAAATACCTCGCCAAGTGCCGGCGTTTAGCAGAGTTGCTACAGGGATATTTCCCGACCGGCTGATTTATGGCAGAGACGCCTGCTTACAGCCGGGGGTGGTTGAAAACCAGGTTGTGGCCGGGGGGGTTTTGGTGAGATGAGTGGAAATGTTTGGTTGCAGCTGGGGTGGTTGGAACATTGTTTACAGAGAGGTTGTCGGAATCAGCGGATTATGTCTGGAGGACCGGGGGAGACTGATTAGGATCGGCCGGATGGGAGAGAAGGGTGGAGTTTAAGCATTATTCGGTCTTGCTTGAGGAGACGATAGAGGAACTTCATATTAAACCGGATGGGATCTATTTAGATGGGACGCTGGGCGGCGGTGGGCATGCGGAGGCGGTGGTTCGGAGACTGTCAGAGAGAGGGCGGCTGTTTGGAATCGATCAGGATGAGGCGGCGATTGAGGCGGCGACGAAGCGGCTAAAGGAATATGGGGAGAAAGTGACCATATTGCGGGATAATTACTGTAATGCCGTGGCAGCTTTAAAAGGGCTCGGCGTGGAGGGCGTGGATGGGATCGTGCTGGATCTGGGGGTTTCTTCCTATCAGTTTGATACGGCGGAGCGGGGATTTTCCTACCGCTATGACACGGCTCTTGATATGCGGATGGATAGGAGAAGCGCTTTCAGTGCGAAAGAGATCGTAAACGGTTATTCGGAGAGCGAACTGTTTCATATGATAAAGAACTACGGGGAAGAACCTTTTGCGAAAAATATTGCAAAACATATTGTAAAAGAAAGAGAAAAAGGAGAGATCACCACAACTTTTGAATTAAATGAGATTATTAAGGCAGCAATTCCCGCCAAAATGCGGGCGGGCGGCGGTCATCCATCGAAGAGGACCTATCAGGCGATCCGGATCGAATGTAATCACGAACTGGAGGTACTGCGGGATTCTCTGGATGAAATGATCTCCTTCCTGAAACCGGGGGGAAGGATCTGCATCATTACCTTTCATTCTCTGGAGGACAGGATCGTAAAGACAGCCTTCCGCACGAATGAATCCCCCTGTATCTGTCCTCCGGAATTCCCGGTATGCACCTGTGGCAGAGTATCAAGAGGAAAAGTGGTCACGAAAAAGCCGATTCTTCCATCACAGGAGGAACTGGAAAGCAACAGCAGGTCAAAGAGCGCGAAGCTGCGTGTGTTTGAGAGGAAGCTGTAAGAGAAAGAGGCAGTTTAGGACAGGGCGGAGGGACCTTGGACAAGGACTGACAGAACGGAAAATACGGCACTCTCAGGCGCGTATAACATGGAGAGTGAGGACAGGAAGATGACTCAAAGAAGAAAAAACACAAATACTCGCAGATACAACGATCGTCCGGGAAAAATTGCATATTTGGAGGGCAGCGCAGCAAGAGAACTCAGAGAGGGTGTGGATGTCAGGGAAGTACCCCGCAGGAAACGCCTGAGCAATACGGCAAGGAAAAACAGGGAAAAAGCGTCCCATATGAATTTAGGCTATATGCTCTTTTTGTCGCTGGCAGTGGCTTTTGCGGTGATGACACTGTGCAGTTATATTGACCTGCAGTCGGATATTACAAACCGCGTGGACGCCATCTCCGAGATGGAGTCCAGATACAATAACCTGAAACTGGCCAATGACGAGGAATATAACAGAATCAGCAGCAGTCTGGATCTGGAACAGATCAAGGCGGTTGCCATCGGTGAACTGGGGATGACCTATGCGCGAGAAGGCCAGATCATCAATGTGGAAGACTCGGAGACGGATTATGTCCGTCAGACGGAAAGTCTGGAGTAAGGCAGGAAAGGGGTAACAGTATCCTTGGCAGAACAAAGAAGCAGAGAGAGAAGAAACACAGGACGAAAGAAGATAAAAGCGACGGAGCGGAAGTTTACGCCGCGCATGCAGAAAAAGCTGGTAGTACTGTTTTTTTTAGTGCTGTCAGCTTTCGTGGGACTTAGCGTCAGATTATTCTACATCGGGAAGGATAACGGAGCGGAGTATGAGAAACAGGTGCTTTCCCAGCAGCAGTATGATTCCATAACGCTGCCTTTTAAGCGGGGCGATATCCTGGACAGGAACGGTACGGTTCTTGCCACCAGCGAGAGAGTATACAATCTGATCGTGGATGCAAAAGTGGTGCTGGAGAAGGAAGAGTATCTGCAGCCTACCGTGAATGCGCTCAGGAGCTGTTTTCCTGCATTGGATCAGACGGAATTAAATGAGTATCTGAACGCCAATAAGCAGAAGGAAAAAGAGCAGAGGGCGCAGTATAAGATCTTTTTAAAACAGCTGACCTATGATGAGATAGAACCGTTTCTGGATCTGGAGGAGGATGAGAAAAGGGGGAAAAATATCAAAGGCGTCTGGTTTGAAAAGGAATACAGAAGGTATTATCCCAATGGAAAGCTTGCCAGCGATGTGATCGGGTTTATTACGGAGGATAATAAGGGAACCTACGGCCTGGAAGAATATTATAATGAAACGTTAAATGGCATCGTTGGCAGGGAGTATGGCTATCTGAATAATGACAGTATTTTGGAGCGGACCGTAAAACCGGCGGTGGACGGCTATACGGTGGTCAGCACGATGGACGCCAACGTGCAGAGTATCGCGGAGAAGTACCTGAATAAATTCATGGAGGAGTATACAGACAACGAAAGGGAGGGTGCAGGCGCTTTGAACGCGGGCTGCATCATGATGGAGATCAATACCGGAAATGTGATAGCCATGGCCAGTGCGCCCGGGTTTGACCTGAATAATCCGAAGGATATCAGCGCATTATATACGCCGGAGGAGATCGCGGCCATGGAGGAGGACGGCACGATCTATGATGCCTATAATCAGCTGTGGAGAAATTACTGTATTTCTGATACCTACGAACCGGGTTCCACGATCAAGCCTTTTACGGTGGCGTCGGCTTTGGACTGCGGCGCGATCAAGGGAAATGAGACCTATCTGTGCACCGGAAAGCGGGAGATAGGAGGCTGGCCCATCAAGTGCCACAGTACCTACGGGGATGGGGAACTGACTGTAAAACAGGCTGTGGAAAAATCCTGCAACGTGGCACTTATGTATATCGCGGAAGCCGAAGGGAAAAGCTATTTTTGCGACTACCAGCATAATTTTAACTTCGGGCTGAAAACCAATATCGATCTGGCAGGCGAGGCGAGAACGGTGGGATTGGTCTATGAGGAGAAGGATATGGGACCCACGGAACTGGCTACCTGTTCCTTCGGACAGGGGTTCAATGTGACGATGATCCAGATGATCACAGGATTCTGTTCCCTGGTCAACGGCGGCAATTATTATGAACCTCATATGGTGAGCAGGATCGTCAGCCAGGACGGTTCCACGGTGCGGACGATCGAGCCGAGAGTGTTGAAACAGACGATCTCTCCCAGCGTCAGCGACACGATAGTCGATTACTGTAATGGCGTTGTGATCGAAGGGACCGGTGTGACGGCAAGACCTGCCGGCTATGCCATCGGCGGCAAGACGGGTACAGCGGAGATGGTTCCCCGTGACAAGATAAACTATGTGGTTTCCTTTATGGGCTATGCGCCGGCGGATGATCCTAAGATCGCAATTTACGTTGTGGTGGACAGGCCCAATGTGGCGGACCAGGACGATGCGAAATTTGCGACGAGACTGGTGCGCAGCATTCTGACGGAATCGCTGCCCTATCTGGGTATCTTTATGACGGAGGAAGTGACGGAAGAAGAGCAGGCGGAGCTTGACGCTCTGCATCTGGAAAATACAAATTATTACAGAAACCAGTCCCTGTCCGGCAACGATATTCCGGCAGAAGGAACGGAAGAGGGTACGGAAGGAGAGACAGCCGGAGAAGAAGGACAGGAAGAGGCAGAACCTGAAGAAGGCACAGAGACCGGTGAGGAAGGCGAAGGTGCTTCTCCCGGCGGAGGCGCCGCTCCTGCTGAGGGCGGAGCCGAGGGAGGCTTTGTGCCGGAGATCTGGAAGACTTTTGAGAGGGATCCCGAAACCGGAAACTATATTGATCCGAACAACGGACATCAGATCGATCCGGAGACCGGACATGATCTGGAGGATGATTCCCTGATCGGCCCTCAGGTGGGCGTTGCAGGGGGCGGAAAACCGGAAGAGGAGTAAGAGAGAAAAGTGCAGATACAACGAAAATGACAGGGAGACTGCGGGCAACAGGAGATGCTGTCTTCCGGGTAAGCATAAAAAGCGCCTGACAGACATAAAGTATAATAAGAAAGAATGCCGGTTGCCTTTATGTCGAATAAAAATAAGACCTATAACAGAAAAAAGGTTGTGACATTGTTCTTTTTCTGTGCGATCACTTTTGTGCTGTTAACTGTCAGGCTGGTGGATCTGATGATCTTTCAGTCCGCCTACTATACGGATAAGGCGGAGGATCTCCATGAGAGGGAGCGTTCCATCAAGGCTGCGAGAGGAAGGATCCTTGACAGGAACGGTGTGGTGCTTGCAGATAATAAGACGGTCTGCACGATCTCCGTGATCCACTCCCAGCTGGAAGACAAGGAGGAGGTGATCTCCTTTCTCTGTGAGAAACTGGAGCTGTCCGAAGAATTTGTCAGAAAACGTGTGGAAAAGTACTCTTCCATGGAGCGGATACGCAGCAATGTGCCGAAAGAACTGGGGGATGAGATCAGAGAGGCGGATCTGCCCGGTGTAAAAGTGGATGAGGATTATAAACGCTATTATCCCTACGATGCGTTGGCATCCAAAGTGCTGGGGTTTACGGGTGGCGATAACCAGGGGATCATCGGACTGGAAGTGATCTATGATGAATATTTAAGCGGTGAGGAGGGCACGATACTGACGCTGACCGATGCCGCCGGAATCGAAATAGAAGCAGCCAGCGAGCACAGAAGGGAACCGGTACCCGGCAATGACCTTGTGCTCAGTCTGGATTATAATATTCAAAGCTACGCCACCCAGCTGGCCAAACAGGTGATGGCCACCAAGGAGGCGGACAGAGTATCCCTGATCGTGATGAATCCGAAAAACGGGGAGATCATGGCGATGGTGGATGTGCCGGAGTTTAACCTGAATGAACCCTATACGCTGACGCCGGAGTATGAGGCGCTGCGGGCCAGGGAAGAGGCCAGAAAACAGGAGGCGAAAGAGAGACAGGCAGCGAAAAACGGGGAGGAGACGGGGGTCCCGGAAGAAGAAAAGAAGAGTGAGGAAGAGCTGAAGCAGGAGAAATTAAACGGGATGTGGCGAAACGGCTGCATCAATGACACCTATGAACCGGGTTCCACCTTTAAGGTGATCACTGCCGCAGCTGCGCTGGAGACGAACAGTGTCACACTGGCGGATACGTTCAGCTGTCCCGGATTTATCATTGTGGATGACAGGAAGATACGCTGCCATAAAGTGGGCGGCCACGGCGCCGAGGATTTTACGAAAGGGATCTGCAATTCCTGCAATCCGGTGTTTGTGACACTGGGGCTGCGGGTGGGGGCCGACAGATATTACGACTGCCTGAAACAGTTCGGACTTTTGGAGAGAACCGGTGTGGACCTGCCCGGCGAAGCGGGAACGATCATGCATAAAAAGGACGCCATCGGCAATGTGGAACTTGCCACCATGTCCTTCGGGCAGTCTTTTCAGATCACGCCCCTGCAGCTTGCGACCACGGTTTCTTCCCTGGTCAATGGCGGAAAACGGGTGACGCCGCATCTTGCGGTGCGCGCGGTGGATGAGCTGGGAAATCAGGCGGAAAGCTTTGAGAAGGAAGCGGGCAGGCAGATCGTGAGCACGGAAACTTCCGAGACGCTGCAGATGTTACTGGAGAAGGTGGTTTCCGAAGGCGGCGGTTCGAAAGCGCAGATCGAGGGGTACAGCATAGGAGGAAAGACGGCTACCAGCCAGACATTACCCAGAGGGAGCGGCAGATATATTGCTTCCTTTGTGGGATTCTCTCCGGCGGATGATCCCGAGGTGTTGGCTCTTGTAGTGATCCATTCTCCCCAGGGAACATATTACGGCGGACAGATCGCGGCGCCGGTGATTAGACAGCTTTTTGAAAATGTGCTTCCCTATTTGGAAAAATAAGCTTATAATATAGTAGCCGCAAGAGAAAAACAAGCGGCTGCGAAGCAGGCATTTGTTTTTCCAAAGGGAAATTGAAAATTTCCCTTGGCGTATAACGAGCAAACGTCTGATGTAATCGGACAAATGAGCGCGATAGCGCGGGTTTGCGAGTTTATATTTAGAAAAAGAGAGATGAATCAATATGAATCAGACTGTTATTTTGCCCGTAATCGTATCTTTTGTGATCAGCGCCCTGCTTGGGCCGGTGGTGATTCCCTTTCTGCGCAGGCTGAAAGTCGGGCAGACTGTCAGAGACGAGGGACCGCAGGCGCATCTGAAAAAAAACGGAACGCCTACCATGGGCGGGATTTTAATCATGATAGCGGTGGTGGTCACGTCCCTGCTCTATGTAAAAGACTTTCCGAAGATCATCCCGATCCTGTTTCTGACACTGGGCTTTGGTCTGATCGGCTTTGTGGATGATTATATCAAGGTGGTGTTAAAGCGATCTATGGGGCTCAGGGCCTGGCAGAAAATGATCGGACAGTTTGTTGTGACAGGAATCTTTGCCTTTTATCTGACAAACTATACGGATGTCTCCCTGGCGATGAAGATCCCGTTTTTATCAAATCAGTATCTGGATTTCGGCATCTTTAATATACCGGTTTTACTTTTTATCGTAGTGGGTACCGCAAACGGGACGAATTTCACGGACGGCCTGGATGGTCTGGCTTCCTCGGTCACAGTGATCGTAGCAACCTTTTTTACGGTGGTGGCCATTGGAACAGGCAGCGGGATCGAGCCTATTACCTGTGCGGTGGTGGGAGCGCTGCTCGGATTTTTGCTGTTTAACGTATATCCGGCAAGCGTATTCATGGGGGATACGGGTTCTCTGGCGCTTGGCGGTTTTGTGGCGGCTACGGCTTATATGCTGCAGATGCCTCTGTTTATCCCGATCGTGGGATTTATTTATCTGGCGGAAGTACTGTCGGATATTCTGCAGGTTGGCTATTTCAAGATGACCGGCGGAAAGCGGATCTTCAAGATGGCGCCGATCCACCATCATTTTGAGCTCTGCGGCTGGTCGGAGACGAGGGTGGTGGCGGTATTCTCCATTGTCACAGCGCTTCTGTGCCTTGTGGCTTACGCGGGGATCTGAGATGGCAGGAAGAGAGGAAGAGAAAAGCAATATGGAACTGGCAGGAAAAAGAACATTGATCATAGGATGTGGGAAAAGCGGCATCGGCGCGGCGGCGTTTCTGCTGCAGGAGGGAGCGCGTCCTGTCCTGTTCGATGAAAATGAGAAACTGACAGAAGAAACGGTGAGGAAAAATCTTTCGGAAAAGAGAAAAGCGCTGGGGGTGGCGGTGAAGGAGCAGGCTGTGGAAGTGATCCTGAAAAAACTGCCGGAGCAGGAGAAGGAGCGGACAGAGCTGCTGGTAGTAAGCCCCGGCGTTCCCGTGGATGCGCCCCTTGTGAAAGAGTTTCGGGAAAAGGGCATCCCCGTCTGGGGGGAGATCGAGCTTGCGTATCAGAAAGAGAAAGGTCAGGTCATAGCCATCACCGGAACAAACGGCAAGACGACGACTACAACGCTGCTTGGCGAGATTATGAAAAAACATTTTGAAACTTCCTTTGTGATGGGAAATATCGGCTATCCTTATGCGGATATCGCGGAAAAGACAACAGAGCAGTCCGTGACGGTGGGAGAGATCAGCAGTTTTCAGTTAGAGACCATTGAGTCCTTTCATCCGAAAGTGTCGGCGATCTTAAATATTACGCCGGATCACTTAAACCGCCATCACACGATGGAAAATTACATAGCGGCGAAAAACAATATCACGAAAAACCAGAAAAAAGGCGATACCTGCGTTTTAAATTATGACAATGTGCTGACCAGGAAACTGGGCGAGTGTTGTCCGGCAAAAGTGCTCTATTTTTCAACGAAGGAAGAACTTGCGGAGGGAGCCTTTCTGAGAGGAGAGGAGATCTGCCTAGCAAAGGAGGGAAAGACAAAGCGGCTGATGCAGATCCGTGAGATGCGCCTAGCGGGCCTGTGCAATGTGGAAAATGTGATGGCGGCGATTCTGGTTTCGGAGGCAATGGGCGTGCCGGAGAAAGAATATCTGGAAGTGATAAAGGCGTTTCGGGCGGTGGAACACCGGATCGAGTTTGTGGAAGAGGTGGGGGGCGTTGCCTATTACAACGATTCCAAAGGGACGAATCCGGATGCGGCCATTCAGGCGGTGTACGCCATGGATAGACCGACGGTCCTGATCGGCGGCGGATATGACAAGGGAAGCGACTACGATGCCTGGGTGGAATCTTTTGCAGGAAAGGTAAAACTTCTTGTGCTGATCGGGCAGACCAGAGAAAAAATTGCGGACTGTGCAGAAAAACACGGATTTGAGGACATTCTTTTTGCGGAGACTTTCGAGGAAGCTTTCAGAAGCTGTGTGGAACACGCGGCGCCCGGCGATGCGGTCTTATTGTCGCCGGCCTGTGCGAGCTGGGGAATGTTTTCAGATTATGAAGAGCGGGGCAGACTTTTTAAGGAACTCGTGTATAAGGAATCGCAAAAGGCGAATTCCCCGGAAAGGGAGAGGATGAAAAAGGAGAGGGCGTAGATGGCGACCAGATTTAAAACTGTACAGGGGGGCAGAGGACAATCGAATAATCAGGACACGTATTTTGATTACAGCCTGCTGTTTACGGTTTTATTTCTCATCGGCTTCGGCCTGATGATGATCTATTCCAGCAGTTCCTACAGAGCGAATCTGGATTATAATGACAGCGCCTATTTCCTGAAAAAACAGCTGACGGCGGCGCTTTTGGGCATTGTCTGTATGGTGGTGGTTTCCTATATTCCCTATCACTTCTGGGAAAAGCTGGCGGTGCCGGCCTATGTTATCTCGATCGGATTGATCCCTCTAGTTCTGACGCCCCTTGGGTATTCTTCCCACGGTGCCAGGCGCTGGATCAGAATTGTGGGATTTTCTCTGCAGCCGGCGGAGGTGGCGAAGCTCAGTATGGTTATCTTTTTAGCCTGTCTGGTCTGCAAGATGGGAAAGAGGATCCGTACGATGAAAGGATTTTTTGTGCTGATGATCCCGCCCGGGATCGTTGCCGTCATGGTCTGGAAGATCACCCAGAATATGAGTTCCGCGATTATTATTCTGGGGATTGCCGTGTTAATGATTTTCGTGGCAAGTCCGGATTATAAGCGGTTTATCATCATGGCTTTGGTGGTAGTCGGGGGCGCTGCCCTGGTGGTCTTTGTGATCGTTAAGATGGCCAGCTCGCCGGAGATGATGGAAAAACTGGAATTCCGCGGACTTCGTATTCTGGCGTGGCTAAATCCCGAGGCATACGCAGATGACAAGGGTTTCCAGACGTTGCAGGCGCTTTATGCCATCGGTTCGGGCGGCATATTCGGAAAAGGTCTGGGGGAGAGCGTTCAGAAGTTAGGGTTTTTGCCGGAAGCGCAGAATGATATGATCTTTTCCATTATCTGCGAGGAACTGGGATTATTTGGCGCGGTGGCCGTGATCCTTCTGTTTTTGCTTCTGATCTGGCGCTGTATGATCATTGCCAACAATGCGCCGGATCTGTTTGGGGCGTTGTTAGTGGTAGGCGTTATGGGGCATCTGGCGATCCAGGTCATTTTGAATATCGCGGTATGTACCAGCGTGATCCCCAACACAGGAATTTCCCTGCCCTTTATTAGCTATGGCGGATCTTCGGTTATGTTTCTTCTGATTGAGATCGGGATCGTGTTAAATGTGGGCAGAAGCATCAGGTTGAAGGATCTATGAATAAACAGGTGGCGTGGAAAGGAGAAAAGGAAAAGACAGTATATCGAAACAGGCACCTGGGGTTAAAGATCGGGGTGGCGTCTTTTGCGGTGTTTTTTCTGGTGATTCTGGGCGTTATCTATTATATTGTGACGACCTACACGGTAAATACGGTATATGTGGAGGGGAATATCCATTATACCGATGAGGAAATAGCGGAAAGGATCATGACAGGGCGCTTTGGGCACAATTCCATCTATCTGAATTTCAGGTACCGGAATCAGGAGATCGAGGATATTCCGTTTGTGTCCGCCATAGAGGTGGAGATTCTTTCGCCGGATACCGTGAGCATCAGGGTATATGAGAAATCCTTTGCCGGTTATGTTTCCTATCTGGGCAGATATATGTATTTTGACAGGGACGGTACGATCGTGGAAAGCTCTGAAATGATGACGGCGGGTGTCCCGGAAGTGACCGGATTAAAGTTTGACCATGTGGTGATGTACGAGAAACTGCCCGTGGAAAATGAGCAGATCTTTGTGAGGATCCTGGATATTACACAGTCTCTCGACAAATATGAGCTGAATGCGGACAGGCTTTTTTTTGACAGGGAGTATAAGGTCACTCTCTATTTCGGAGATGTGCGGGTGCAGATCGGAGATAACAGCAGTATTGATGAGAAATTTTCAAGATTAAAGAGTATTCTGCCGGAGTTAGAGGGAAAAAAAGGGGTAGTGCAGATGGAAAACTTTACGGGAGATTCCAAAATCATCCCCTTCCAGGAAGACAAAAAGTGAGAGGAAATTTAGTGTAATGTAAAAAAAGTTATTGATAAATTGCGGATTACATTATATGATAGATTAGATAAGGCAATGGCTATGCGAAAGGTAAGGAGGAAGTACCTGTGTTAGAGATTAGGACAAGCGATGCTGGATCCGCTGCAAAAATTATTGTAGTTGGTGTGGGCGGTGCAGGCAATAATGCTGTAAATAGAATGATAGAAGAAAATATTACCGGTGTGGATTTTATCGGCGTGAATACAGACAAGCAGGCACTTCAGCTTTGCAAGGCGCCAAAACTGATTCAGATCGGTGAAAAACTCACGAAAGGTCTGGGGGCAGGCGCAAGACCGGAGATCGGGGAAAAAGCGGCGGAAGAGAGCGCAGAGGAGATCTCTGCAGCGATCAAGGGCTCGGACATGGTATTTGTCACCTGCGGCATGGGCGGCGGAACAGGTACAGGTGCAGCGCCGGTGGTGGCGAAGCTGGCCAAGGAGATGGGTATCCTCACAGTCGGTGTTGTGACGAAGCCGTTTCGGTTTGAGGCGAAGGTGCGTATGACCAATGCCTTACAGGGAATACAAAAGATCAAAGAGCATGTGGATACGCTGATCGTGATTCCGAACGACAAGCTGTTGGAGATCGTGGACAAGCGTACCACGATGCCTGATGCGCTCCGAAAAGCGGATGAAGTATTGCAGCAGTCCGTGAAAGGTATCACTGATCTGATCAACGTGCCGTCTGTCATCAATCTGGATTTTGCGGACGTACAGACGGTTATGAAAGAAAAGGGAATTGCCCATATCGGTATCGGGGAAGGCAGGGGCGATGACAAGGCGGCGGATGCTGTGAAGATGTCTGTGGAATCCCCGCTGTTGGAGACAACGATCAAGGGCGCTTCTGATGTGATCATCAACGTATCCGGCGATATTACCCTGATCGACGCCAACGAGGCGGCAAGCTATGTACAGGAACTGGTTGGCGATGAAGTTAATATTATTTTTGGCGCAATGTATGATGATTCTCAGGCGGATTACTGTAAGATCACGGTGATCGCCACAGGGCTTGAGGATGTGCCTCAGAACAGGCTGGGCGGATTTACACATAAGACGAATAATATTATTACGCCGACTTCCCTGCAGAACAAGGGGCTGCAGTCGGGATCTGCTCTGACAGGCATGCCGAAGACAGCGCCCGTAACGCCTAATGTGAAGCCGATCAACAGGCCGGTGCCCGGGGCGAAAACCACAGACCTGAAAAGTTCTGTCAAGGAACAGTCCCTCAATATACCGAGTTTCCTGTCAAAAAAATAGAAAGATTTGATCAGAGGATCTTACGCAAAGTAAGGTCCTTTTTTTCTGTTATTCTTTTTAAAGCAACGCGAAGACTGACAAAATTCTCGTCACGGACGGGGTATACTGATAACTACCGGAGGGAAAACGGTCTTGGGCGATAGCAGGTGAAGATCAGTGCGTTATACCATTTATATTGACAGAGTATGGCTGATGGATTTTGTCATAACTACATATTTACTGCTTTTGGTCAGAAAAACCTACAGATTGAAAAGCGGGATCATCAGACTGTTCATTAGTGCGGCGGCATCAGCTGTGGCATTTGTACTTCTTCTTTTATTACCGGGTATCTGGTGGCCTGTCAAATTGTTTGTGCAGGCGGTGTGCATGGAACCTCTTTTACTGAAGGCTGCTTTTTCTTTTCGGACAAAAGAAATGGTTGTGAAATCATATATTTGTATGAGCAGTTACGGACTTCTCATGGGCGGATTTATCTGTTTCGTATCCGGCTATATACCGGGTATGAGGAAAAATCTGAATATGTGGAATGTGCTGGCCGCAGTTACTGCTGCGGCAGGGCTTATCGATCTGTATCTGCGTATTCGAAAAAAGCGTACCAGAGAGTTTTTTGCGGTCAAACTGGATTTTTATGGGGAAATGCTAACCTGTAAAGGATTTTCAGATTCGGGAAACAGTCTGTTTGAACCCTATGCCAAAAGGCCGGTGTCCATATTGGCCAGACAGACGGTTGGAACGCTTGAAAAGAGAGTACCACCCGAAAAACATTACCTGATCCCCTTTCACAGTATCGGAAAAAGACATGGGCTGCTTGAGGCAGTGGAGCTTCCCCGGATGGAAGTGGAAGTCGGAGAAGAAAAAAGGGTTTTTCAAAAAGTTGTGGTGGCGCTTTCGGAAGATGTGGTGACAGAAAAGGGGAATTATCAGATGATTTTGCATCCGAAATTTGTGAACAATGATTAGGAGGAAGAAAAATGGTTTTTAAAATGGCAATACCGGGATTGTTTCAGTTTAAGATGGTACGTGGCCGACAGTTCGATCCCCGGGAAAAAGAGGGAGATATTCACTATATTGGGGGTGCGGATATTCTGCCGCCTCCGCTGGAGACAGCGGAAGAAAACGAGATGATCCGCGGGCTGGAAAGCGTGGATGCGGAGGGAGCAAAGGCGGCGCTGATTGAGCATAACCTGCGTTTGGTTGTTTACATAGCAAAAAAGTTTGATAATACAGGAGTGGGAGTTGAGGATCTGATATCCATTGGGACGATCGGGCTTATTAAGTCGATCAATACATTTAATCCGGATAAAAATATCAAGCTTGCCACTTATGCATCCCGTTGTATTGAAAACGAGATATTGATGTATCTGCGCAGAAACAGCAAAACAAGAATGGAAGTGTCTATTGATGAGCCGCTAAACGTAGATTGGGACGGGAATGAACTGTTGCTTTCCGACATTTTGGGAACCGAGGAGGATGTGATCTACAGAGGGATAGAATCTGAGGTGGAGCATAAACTTTTAAAGGAGGCGATCAGTAAGCTTTCAGAACGGGAAAAGACTATCATCAATCTGCGGTTCGGCCTGGATGCCAGTATGAACAGGGAAATGACACAAAAGGAAGTGGCGGAGCTTTTGGGTATTTCTCAGTCGTACATTTCCAGACTGGAGAAGAAGATCATGAAACAGCTGAAAAAGGAGATCAGCCGGGAAACCTGACCGTCCTTCTCTCAGGCTACCAGATAGCTGCGCATGATGCGCAGGGCATTTTTCTCCAGTCTTGAGACCTGTGCCTGGGAAATGCCAATGATCCTGGAAACTTCCATCTGGGTTTTTCCTTCATAAAAACGCAGATGGATGATTTCCTGTTCTCTGTCGCTCAGATGTTTGATGGCTTCTGTCAAAGAGAGCGTCTCGATCCATTTCTCTTCTCTGCTCTTTTTGTCACTGATCTGATCCATAATATAGAGGGTGTCACCCCCGTCAGTATAAATAGGTTCATAAAGGCTCATGGGACTCTGAATAGCATCCAGGGCATAGAGGATATCTTCTTTGGAGATACCGATCTCTTCGGCCACTTCTTCCATAGTAGGCTCTTTTAAATTGGCGCGGGTCATGTGCTCTCTTGCGTAGATCGCCTTGTAGGCAGTGTCTTTCAGGGAACGGGATACCCTGATGGAGCCGCCGTCCCGTAAGAATCTTCTGATCTCGCCTAAAATCATGGGAACTGCATAAGTGGAAAATTTTACCTGTAAGGCAGGGTTGAAATTATTGATGGCTTTGATCAGGCCTACGCATCCTATCTGGAACAGGTCATCCACATTTTCATTACTGGAAGAAAAGCGTTTGATCACACTCAGGACAAGTCGTAAGTTGCCCCTGATATACTGATCTCTGGCCGCCGTATCGCCGGCTTCTATCCTGGTCCAGAGAGCTTCTTTTTCCTCCTCTTTCAAAAGAGGGAGCTCAGATGTATTGACTCCGCAAATTTCGACTTTACCCTGCATAATATTTTCCTCCGAAATGTTTTCTGGTGAATTTATCCGTCCTTTTTAGACTGCACGGATTGTGTGAATTTATTCAGCAAATTAAAGCTGTTTTCTGGAAGAAACTGGGAACAAAAATGGCTTTGCCGCATATAATACAGGAAAACGTAAATTGTGAGGGCGCGGTATGCTTTACTCGGAATTCAAATCCAAAGAAGTGATCAATATCAAAGACTGTAAGAGACTGGGGCGAGTGACAGACTTTGAGTTTGATGAATGCACCGGACAGATCTGTAAGATCATTGTAGGCGGCGGCTGTTCATTTTTGGACTGGTTTAAATGTGAGGGAGATTATACGATTCCCTACCGGGATATCAAGCAGGTGGGGCCGGATATTATACTGGTGGAGGTGAAGGAGTGCTGCAGAAGGTAGCGGCGGCTGCTGGAAATGGTTATTGATAATTATTGGGGAATCCTGTATAATGTTATTCAATTGAGCAAAAAAATAAACAGAATTGACAGAGGATAAAAGCATATGCAGGCAGTTTTATATACCCTGGTGTTTCCGGTATTACCTTATATATTATGGAGAAGCTATAATAAAGAAAGAAAAGTGAAGGCAGGGGAGATCATCCTCCGGTATTTCTTTTATCTGATCACAGTATCTTTTATCTGTGCTGTGATACTTGCAGTATTGAGCGATGCAGATACATCGTTTCTGGAGAAAATGGACAAGTCCGCTTCTTTCGCTTTAAAATATGCAGTGATGGAGTTGGGTGCAGCTCTTGTCACAGCCTGGGGAGAGTGGAGTTTTCTGAAAAAGAAGTATCTTATAAAGGTGGACTGGGACGGATTCGGGGTCTGGAAACCAATATTGGTCTGTAAAAAATATATATGTCCTGTTTTACCTTATCTGCTGGCACTTTTTGTAATCTGTCTGAATGTAAGCCTGATATTCGACAATGTGGTGTGGGGCGATGAGGCATTTTCCGTGGGGACTGCAAAGAACAGCCTCTATGGTGTTATGCAGATCATGTATTATTGGGACAGCCATCCTCCTCTTTACTATTTCTGGCTGAAGCTGTGGGGAGATCTGTTTGGGTTTTCGATTCCTGTGTGCCATCTGGCATCTGTGGTTCCTTTTGGTATAGGGATCGTGCTTGCATTATTCTGGTTCCGGAAAAAATTCGGGGCTGTTCCCGCTGCCTTTTTTATGATTCTGTCGGGGCTTGGGACTTTCTGCCTTGGTTATAATCTGGAGATCCGTATGTATGCGCTGGCGTTTTTGTGTCTGACAGCCTGTTTTTACTGTTCTTACCGCGTGATCAGTACCGGCAGGAAGTCTTCCTGGATTGGTCTGGTCCTCTGGGGGCTGGCAGGCGCTTATTCTCATTATTATGCCCTGGTGGCTGGAGGACTTCTGGTATTTTTTACCGGGGCGGCAGTATGGATCAGATACAGAGGGAAAACCTGGAGGAAGGGAGCCTGCGCTGTTGTGGTATTTATTCTGGGGTACAGTCCCTGGCTGGTCATTTTGTATAACAGTATAAAAAGTGTCAGTTCAAGCTGGTGGGTGACTGATATTCTGCAGTTAAAAGATGCTCTTGACATGGTATTTCTCGGGGGATCTATGGCAAAAATCACAACGCCGCTGCTGCTCTTTTTGTGTATTGTGGTATTGACTGCAGATTCCGGTATGGTGCACAGGGACAGAGAGGAAGGCGGCCTGATAAAGGTAGGAACACCCTGCATAAAAAACTGGGATGATAAGACATATGCTGTCGTTACAGGGCTTTTGACAGTTGCCGGAACAGTGGCTTTCGGTTATTTCCTGTGCCTGGTGATGACGCCGGTGTTAGTGGCAAGATATCTGTATCCGGTGAGCGCTGTTACGGTGTGCGTGATCGTAACAGCAGCCAGTCGTATGCTGGAAATTTTAAAGAAGTGTGGGGACAGGGAGGGGCTGCCTCATCTGCCGGGGATCGGCAGGGCGGTTTTAGTCGTTATCTGCCTTGTTTTACTGGTGATGGGACTTGGAAATTATAAAAGATACAGTGAGGAAGTAAAGCTGCAGGATCAAAGAACGAGAGAGACGTTAGAGATTATCGGGACACCGGATAAAAGCACTCAGATGGTGACAAATGGTGTAAAACATTTGGGCTGGACTGTTTTGGGGCATTACTATCCGGATAACGAGATCGTAAACCATGATTACCGGGGCGGAGAGTCAGAGGTTTTCTGGTATTTTTGTCCTTATGAGCTTTCTTTAGAGGTTTTGGAGGGGCTGGAAGGGGGCGGCCTGGCAGTGACCGATTATGGAGAGCACTGGATATCCCAGTATCCATTTTATCTGTACCGCATGGAGCATAAAGAATAGAGGGATATGGACAGATGAATCTAAGGGGAAGAGCAGGGCAGGAAGGGAATATTAAGATCTTTTTTGCTGTGGCCGGTATGGAATGTCTGTGGCTGCTTTATCTGATCGTACTTCTTTTTCCGAGGCCGATAGAAACAGAGGTGTGCGGGGAGGATTTTGTGTGGACAGGCTTACAGGATCCGTATCACACGGAGCTGGGTATTGGTGTTCCAGGGCAAAATAAAAACGCACAAAAGAACGCAGAAGATGAACTGATATTGTTTTATGGGGACTTTGCCCTGCGGTCAGGCGCCTATGAGGTGACGGTAGAGTATGAGTCCGACTATGACGGATCACAGAGTGCGGAAAATATTTCCGGTTATATGGACATCATTGCGGAGAAAAACGGAGAGGCGTTAAAGGCGCCCCGTATTTTTCTGCGGGATGGAATGAGAGAACACACAGAGAGAATCTGGCTGCGGTCCGGAGGCGATGCGGACGATCTGGAACTGCATGTCTGGTACGGTGGCACAGGAAAACTGATTCTTAACAGGGTTACAATAAAAGAAAGTGTGTTGTACCGGTTTGTCAGACTGGGTGGCTTTTTCCTTTTCTTTGCATTTGCCGATATTTTATATCTGTGTTTTGCAGGAAACGGTATCGTGCAGGTGACAGAAGAGACAAAGTGGAAGATTGTATGTCTGGGGCTTATTATTTTCCTGTCCAGTATAACCTGTTTTACGGATTTTCTTTTTGACGGACATGATATGGGATTTCATCTGGAGAGGATCTATCGTCTGTCAGAAAGCATAAGGAGTCTGCAGATTCCCCAGAGGATTGCTTTTGGGGCGTTAAACGGTTATGGTTATGCAAATTCTCTGTTGTATGGCGATGCGTTTTTGTATATCCCTGCGGTGTTATACTGCCTCTGGATACCGCTTCAGACATGCTATCAGCTGTATGTTATTGTTGTCAACAGCTTTACCTGCCTGACCGCATACTGGTGTTTTAAACAGATCAGCAGAGACTGGAGGATTGGCATTGTCGGTTCCTGTGTGTATACCCTGTCAGCCTATCGGATGGTCAATATACTGACCAGAGCAGCTGTGGGGGAGTACACGGCGATGGCATTTTTTCCGCTTGTGTGCTATGGCTTTTTACGGATCTATCAGAAAAAACGGGGAGACGATATCAGACTTTCTGAGTGTATGCCTCTTATTATCGGACTCACCGGGGTTGTGGAGTCCCATATACTGTCTACGGAAATGGTTATGCTTTTCCTGGCAGCGGCTGCTGTTATTTTCTGGAAAAAGACTTTTGAGAAGAAACGTTTTGTGGCACTTGTCAGGGCAGCAGTGATGACGTTTTTAATAAATCTCTGGTTTTTGTACCCTTATCTGTGTACCTATTTTGGGATGGAAATGGGCGTTCAGAATCTGGGAAAGAATATCGAGAAGTATCATGCCTATCCGGTACAGCTGTTTGGAGATTTTTCACCGACGGTGACGGCGCTTACGACGGAGGGAGGCATGCAGGGGGAAATGCCGCTGACTGTGGGTGCAGGCCTTGCGCTTGGTATTGTTCTTTATCTGGTCTGTGTGATCAAAAGAGACAGTTGGGAATTAAAGGAAAATGTGCATTACAGGCAGGCGGGAATCTTTGCGGTCCTGTCGGCGGCAGCGATGTTTTTTTCTTCCAGCTTGTTCCATAGCGGAAATCTGACAGGCAGGTGCGGGATCGCAGGCATACTTTGGGGAGCGCTGCAGTTCCCATGGCGGATGTCAGCGATGGCTACGGTCTTTTTGAGTTTCTTATTGGTCTTCTGTCTTATTATTTTGCGGGAAAAAAAGGGAGACAAATTATGTTTTGCAGCTGCTGTAGCAGTGCTGGCGCCCGGCCTGTTGTCAACGTGGATGTATATAACGGATTTTGCGGATGCCGCGGAGGAGATCAGGGTCTACTCTTATGGAAATGAAACGCAGGATCCTGTGGCGTGCGAGGAGATTGCCCCCTGGTTTCAGTTGAAGGAGACGGATAATACATTGACCTTTGTGAGAACACCCCTTGTGGATACAGGTGTATGTGTTTTGTCAGAGGTATCCCGTGAGGGGGGAACTTATGCGGTGGACTGTGCCAATGAAAACGGGGAAAGCGCCCGTATTGTGCTGCCGGTGTATCATTATGATCATTTTCACGCCTATGACAAAGAACAGGGGTATGAGTTTGCGGTTTCAACGGGAGAGAATAAGCGAATAGCAGTGGAGCTGCCGGCGGGATACACGGGAACCGTGCTGTTGAAATATGAAGTACCTCTGACCTTCAGGATCTGCGAAGGGATATCATTTTTTTCTTTCATAGTTCTCGGCGTTTTCATGAGGCGGAGGAAAAGGGATGGTTATGCGTATATCATGCCATGCCTGCGTTTGTTGTGGGGGAGAAAGGGATGAGAGAGGGCATTTTTACTTGACAGAAAAGACCCTGTAATCTATACTTTTTTAGAAAGAAAGATATTTCCGGGGAAATACCGGAACAGGAGGAAAAGTGATGAAATGTCCCTTTTGTGGCCATGAGAATACCAGGGTGATCGACTCCCGACCGGCGGAGGAGAATAATTCGATCCGAAGACGACGTGTCTGTGATGAATGTGATAAGCGTTTTACGACTTATGAGAAAGTGGAAACCATACCGCTCATTATTATCAAAAAAGATAATAACAGGGAGACTTATGACCGCTCTAAGATTGAGGCCGGTGTGCTGCGCGCCTGCCATAAAAGACCGATCAGTGCGGGACAGATCGAAAAGCTTGTGGATGATGTGGAGACGGAAATTTTCAAGATGGAGGAAAAGGAGATATCCAGCGGTGTGATCGGTGAGTATGTGATGGAGAAATTGAAGGGGTTAGACATGGTGGCATATGTGCGGTTTGCTTCTGTCTATCGGGAATTTAAAGACATCAATACTTTTATGGATGAACTGAAAAAGGTATTGGACAAGTAAGCGGAGTAAAAGATGGAAGAGGAAAAGAAGCAGAAAATAGAAAAGGCAAGAAAACGCATGGAGCTCCTCAATAAATTTCGGCTGGTCTTCATGTTTGTGGCGATCGTGCTGCTGCTATTTATTTTCTGGGGAGGGAAAGCCTGGGAGCAACAGCAGTGGTTTGCAGACACCAGGCAAAAACTCTATAACTTTTTGTGGTATGATATCGTGTTGTTGTTTGTGACAACTTTTGCAAAGCTGTTTGCGGCTGTGCGTTATAACAGTGCAGTGCGGAAAATATAGTGCTGCGAGACATATCAGTGGATGTTTTGGCACTCCTGCCGCGTGCAGGAGTGTTTTTTCGGATAATCCGGTTTTGACAGCTGATGCATGACAGTGTCTGACGGACCGGGGACTGGAAGCAGGGAGGAAAGAATGCATATGGGGGGGATTTCCATATTTTTTCCGGATGAATATCTGGATTCCGCCTATGAGATCGATTTTGAAGACTATTATCAAAAAGGGATGCGGGGGGTGATCTTTGATATTGATAATACGCTGGTGCCCCATGGAGCACCGGCTGATGAGCGTGCCGTCCGGTTATTTGATAAACTCCGCAGAACGGGGTATCGGACCATGCTGTTATCCAACAACAGTAAACCCCGGGTAAAGTCTTTCGCGAAAGAGACAGGGACGGATTATCTGTATAAGGCGGGAAAGCCGAAAAGGGCGGGCTATCTGCAGGCTATGGAGTGTATGGAGACAACGAAGGCGTCTACGCTTTTTGTGGGTGACCAGCTGTTTACCGATGTTTGGGGAGCAAGGCGATGCGGTATTCATGCGATTTTGGTAAAACCGATCCATCCGAAAGAGGAGATTCAGATCGTGCTCAAACGGTATCTGGAGAGGATTGTATTGTATTTTTATGAGAGGAAGATGCAGAAAAGATGACAGTGATCGATGCAAAGACGAAAGTGTGCGGCCTGATCGGTTATCCCGTAGGACATTCGGTTTCACCGATTATACACAATACATTGGCGGAAATGTACGGGAGAAATCTTGTTTATGTGCCGTTGCCTGTGGAACCGGGGAAATTGCAGAGGGCGATAGAGGGGGCGGAAGCCTTTGGATTTGCTGGGATGAATGTGACGGTGCCCTATAAAAGTGAAGTGATCCCTTACCTGAAGGACATCGATCCTTTGGCAGAGCGGATCGGTGCGGTGAATACGCTTGTTCCTGTTGCCGGAGGATACAAAGGATATAATACGGATATGCCGGGATTATACCGGGCCATGTGTTCGGACGGCGTGCAGATAGTGCAGGAGGAGGTCATACTGCTTGGCGCGGGCGGGGTGGCGAGAGCAATCGCTTTTCTGCTGCTGGAAAAGGGTGCAAAGCATATATTTATCCTGAACCGCAGTAAAGAACGTGCTGAAGTTCTGGCAGATGAGATCAATCGTGCGGCGGGGCAGATGGCAAAGGAGAGTGAACTGACAGGCAGAGAGGGATTTTTTGCTACAGCATATGCCCTGGAAGAGTATGGGTTGTTAGACGACAGTAAGCGGTATCTTGCCATACAGGCGACGAATGTTGGAATGTTCCCCCATACCGGGCAGGCGGTTATAGAAGAGGAAGCATTTTACAGACTGGTGAAGACAGGTTATGATGTGATCTTTAATCCGACGAGAACCCGTTTTATGGAACTGGCAAAACAGGCGGGCGCAAACACCTGCCATGGCCTGAAGATGTTGTTGTATCAGGGGTTAATTGCCTGGGAATTGTGGAACGATATGCAGGTCTGCGAGGAGGCGGCAGGAAAGATCTACAGGAAAATGGAAAAAGCGCTGGGGGTGTGATGAATTGCATGAGAGAAAAGACCATATTATTCTGATAGGCTTTATGGGCAGCGGCAAAAGTACTGTGGGGATAAAACTTTCTTACAGGCTGCAGTGCCCCCTTTTTGACACCGATAAAATGATAGAAAAGAAAGAGAAAAGAAGCATCTCGGAAATTTTTGAGAAGGAGGGCGAGAACTACTTCAGAGCGCAGGAGACGCAGCTTTTGCTGAAACTGAAGGAGGAGAGGGCAGGGCAGATTTTTTCCGTGGGAGGGGGGACGCCTCTGCGGGCAGAAAATAGAAAACTGCTGCGGGAACTGGGGACGGTGGTCTATCTGAAAGTTTCTCCTGAAACAGTTTATGAACGGCTGAAGGGAGATACTACGAGACCGTTGCTGCAGGGGACGGATCCAATGGAGAAAATAAGAGTGCTTTTGGATGAGAGACAAAAGCGATACGCAGATGCCGCGGATATTGTGATCACCACAGATGGAAAAAAACCGGTACAGGTGGTGGAGGAAATCGTGGCGGCATTAGAGGGAGATAGAAGAAGAGGAGAAAATGTATGAAGATTTTGATTATCAACGGACCAAATCTGAATTTTCTGGGGATCAGAGAGAAAAATATCTATGGGACAAAGAACTATGATGAACTGCTGCAGATGATAGCGGAGAAAGGGGAAAAAGAGCACTGTCAGATCGAAGTGTTCCAGAGTAACCATGAGGGCGCAATGATTGACAGGATCCAGGATGCCTGTTTTGATGGAACGGAAGGGCTGATCATCAATCCCGGTGCGTACACGCATTACAGCTATGCGATCCATGATGCGCTTGCTTCTGTGACGACCATGAAAAAAGTGGAGGTGCATATTTCCGATATCACAGACAGGGAGGAATTCCGGAAAATTTCCGTTACTGCGCCTGCCTGTGACAAACAGATCTATGGGCAGGGACTGCCAGGTTATCTGTCTGCTATTGATTTTTTACTAAATTTTGAAAAAACAGTTGAAAAAGATGGATTTTTAGGATAAACTGGAAAAGGATTATTTAACGTAAGAATTCAGGAGGAATAGTTTATGATATCTGCAGGTGATTTCAGAAATGGAATAACGATAGAGCTGGAGGGAAATGTATTTCAGATTATTGAGTTCCAGCATGTAAAACCCGGAAAAGGGGCTGCTTTCGTTAGAACTAAACTGAAAAACATTAAGAGTGGTGGTGTAGTGGAGAAAACTTTCAGACCTACGGAGAAATGCCCTCAGGCACGAATTGACAGAAGAGAAATGCAGTATTTATATGCGGATGGTGACCTGTACAATTTCATGGATACGGAAAATTACGAGCAGATGGCAATGAGTGCCGCTGATATTCAGGATTCCATGAAATTTGTGAAAGAGAATGAAATGGTGAAGATGCTTTCTCATAACGGAAGTGTATTTGCTGTGGAGCCTCCACTGTTTGTGGAACTTGAGATTACGGAGACAGAGCCCGGCTTTAAGGGAGATACTGCGACAGGTGCGACAAAACCTGCTGTTGTGGAGACCGGTGCTACGGTTTATGTTCCTCTTTTTGTAAATCAGGGTGATACCATTAAGATTGATACTCGTACGGGCGAATATTTGAGCCGTGTATAGTGGAGAGAGCGATCTGTTAGCAATATTATCTCCGCTTACAGGGATAAAGTATTATGCATCTCTATTATGTGTAGCCGATAAGACAATAGGAGTTTTCTTCTATTGTCTTTTTCTTTTTTAAACAATATATTCATAATTTTCCAAAAAATGAAAACGATAAGGAAAGGAAAGGTGGTTATATGAATTTTTCACAGTTTATTGTAAAAGTAAAGGAAAACCTTCAGGAGAGGCTGGGGGCGGAAGTGGTCGTAGAGACGATCAGTGTACCTAAAAATAACGGGGTTGTGATGCAGGGAATTGCGATCAGAAAGCCAGGCGAAAAAGTGGTGCCCACTATCTATATGGAGCGGTTTTATATGGATTATCTGGAAGGCAGGGATATAAGAGACATTCTGGAAGATTTTCTGGAACTTTACGAGGAGCAGGATGGAATTGAGACGCCGGATGTGGATTTCTACAAAGATTATGAAAAAGTAAAGACAAAACTGGCCTTGAAGCTTATCAACAAAGAAAAGAATAAACAAATGTTAGCGGAGATGCCGCACAGAGATTTTCTGGATATGGCGGTTGTTTTCTACTGTCTTATGGACAGCCCTTCGGCCGGTACAGCGGCGATACTGATCAGAGAGACACACATGAAAAACTGGGGGATCTCAACCGAAGTACTTTATGAGGATGCTCTGGCAAATGCGGAGAAAATGCTGCCTGGAACGATCAGAACCATGGAGGAACTGCTATCAAGAATGGTGTTGGAAGATGAAATTCCGGTGTGGGAATGGAAAGAGCAGGAAGACTTTCCAAAGTTGGAAGGTGTTGCGGAAAAAAATCCGGACCTGGGCGGGATACCGCTTCTTGTTCTGACAAACAGCAGAAGATATCTGGGCGCTGCATGCATTTTATACAGAGGAGTTCTGGAGCGGTTTGCGAAAAAGCTGGGGGAAAACCTCTATATACTGCCAAGTTCCGTGCATGAAGTGATTTTATTGCCGGAGACGAAGGTGAACAGTTCAAAAAATCTGCTGCGGATGGTGATGGAAGTGAACAGAACGCAGCTTGCGCCGGAGGAAGTATTATCTGATACGGTCTACTATTACGACAGAAAATCAGGAAAAATCAGTATTTATGAGGAAAAGTAAAAGAAAGTGCAAAAATTTCCCTAAAAAATTTTCCGGATAGTCTGGACAGACAGGGATGGATATGGTATGATAACAGACATGATGTAACAATTTTGTAATAATTAAAGGGCATACCATTCCATGCACCCGTAGTCTAACGGATAGAACGAAGGCCTCCGACGCCTTTAATGCAGGTTCGATTCCTGTCGGGTGCACTTTTCATGATATGGGAAGTTTATGAAACCGTCAGACAAGAGGTGAGTTTACTTGCCTCTTGTTTGCCCATATGGGGAATCAGAACAGTATAGTTGAGAGGAAAAAACAGGTATACAGGCTGCGGAAAGGGCGTTATTAACGATATGAAAAAAATGAATGAAACTTATTTTGGAGAAACAGTGGAAAAACTGAAAGATATGATTATAGAGCATAGAAAAATCGTTCTTCCGGCTGTTCTTGTGGCAGCGATCCTGATCACTATGGGGATCGGCATGGCAGCAAATCGAAAGAATGAAGAACAGGAAGGAATACAGGCCAGTACTGCCGGAATAACGAAAGAGGAAAATGTACAAAGTGGTCTCACAGTTCCGGATGTTTTACTGGAGGAGAATGCCTACCCGGAAGTCAATGAACTGATCATGAAATATTATAAGGCGCTGGAGGACAAGAATAATGATGCGCTGGCAGATATTATAGATCCTTTGTCGGAAAGGCTTGTGATGTACTTTACAGAATGGTCGAAACATGTGCAGTCCTGTTCCTCCATCAATATTTATACAAAACCGGGGCCAAGAGAAGATTCTTTTCTGGCGTATGTCATTGTTGAGATTCAGATTGCCGGTTATGATGAGCCTGTGCCTGGGATGAATACTTTTTTCATCTGCAAGAATGATGCAGGAAATTATTATATCAATCTGGAAGATGAAATTGATAAAGAGGAGGCGGACTATATTAAAGCTGTGAGCCTTCAGGAGGACGTGAAGGATTTAAGTAATAAGACTTCGGTCGATTTTAATCAGATGACAGCTCCCGGTACGGATGCGGCAGATGCGTTCCAGAAGGTAGATGAGTCTATCACAAAGGGGGTACAGGAAGCATTGATTGCGAAGCAGGAAGCGGAGCAGCCTGCGGAAGCTGCCGGGGAAGTTCAGGAGGCAGAGCAGACGGATACGGCACAGCCGGAAGCTGCTGTTACGGAAGTGAAGACTACAGCTGTGGTGAATATGAGAAGTTCTGACAGCGAAAAGGCGGATAAGCTGGGGAAGGCACAGATTGGAGATACTTTCAGAGTGCTGGAGCAGCGCGCTAACGGCTGGACAAAACTGACCGACGGAACCCAGGAATTTTTCATTAAGTCGGAGTATCTGGAAGCCATAGCGCAGGCGCCTGCAGACGCTGAGACGGCGCCTGCACAGACGGAGGAGACGGTTGAAGAACAGGAGCCCCAGACAACTAATACACTCCCTGGCAGTAACGGTTATGTGACGGCGAAAACAACAGTCAATGTCAGAAAGAGCGCCAGTGAGTCAGGTGAGAGATTAGGTGTGATATATCAGGGGGATAAGCTGGAACTGGTGATGAATCAGGCGGACGGATGGACTAAAGTAAAATATAAAGGGCAGACCGCCTATGTGAAGAGTGAGTTTATGGAGTAGAGTACAGCTGTAAGAGAGAACGGCTGAATGAAATGGAGAAGGGGTTATATGGGTAAGTTTCGGATAGGTTTGATGGGAGCGGGTAATATTGCCGGTACAATGGCGGCTACGGTAAACGGGATGAAGGGGATCACGCTTTATGCGGTGGCTTCCAGAACGGAGGAGAAGGCGGAGGCTTTTGCGAAAAAGTATGGCGTAAAAAAAGCCTATGGTTCTTATGAGGCAATGCTGCGGGATGACAGAGTAGATCTTGTTTATATTGCCACGCCTCATTCGGAGCATCGAGATAATGCGATGCTGTGCATCAAATTTAAAAAACCGGTACTGTGCGAGAAGGCTTTTACCGCAAACGCAGCACAGGCAAAGGAAGTGCTTCAGTATGCTGAAAAGGAAAATGTATTTATCACGGAGGCCATCTGGACAAGATACATGCCTATGGTGGACATGATAAAAGAGGTTCTGAGCAGGGGAATGATCGGCAGGCCGATGTTTCTTTCCGCAAATCTGAGTTACGAGCTGGAACATGTGCAGAGATTGGGGGATCCTGCCCTGGCCGGTGGCAGCCTGTTAGATCTTGGTGTGTATCCGATCAATTTTGCATCTGTCTTTTTTGGAACGAATATTGCAAAGGTTTCTTCTTTCTGTACCTATACGGAGACGGGAGTAGACAGGCAGGAGACGATCACGATCCAGTATACGGATGGAAGAGTGGCAAGTCTGACAGCTTCCCACTGCTGCGCAGGAGACAGGAAAGGCATCATTCAGGGGACGGAAGGCTTTATGGTTATTGAAAACATCAATAATTATGAGAGTTTTACAGTATATAACCGGGATGGAAAGAAGCTTCTCTATAAAAAAGCACCAAAGCAGATCACAGGGTATGAGTACGAGGTGGAAGCGTGCATGCAGGCTTTGAAAAAGGGAGCACTGGAGTGTCCGCAGATGCCTCATAGAGAGACAATTCGCGTAATGGAGTTTATGGATGAACTGAGAAAGGAATGGGGTGTAGTGTATCCTTTTGAGAAAGAGGTATCTGCAGAAACTGAAGAGGACTGATGATTTCCGGTTGATAGTGCAGGTTTAGCGGACTATAATCGCGCGAATAACGAGTCGCATGATCATGTGCAGGCTGCCGCGAGGTATTTTACTGAAACAGATGATATGAAATTTACAAAAAGAGTATCGTATGAAAATATGCGGTACTCTTTTTGTATGCGCAGGGGAAGAAAATCTTGCCTGCTCGATTAGAAAGAGAATAAAGAAACAGACAGTAGTCCATACTGTAGGATGGATGGGAGTATAGTTCAGAAAATGACAGGGTAGAGTTTCTGCACACGGAGGGATCTCCAGAGCAGATATGATGTTGAATTAGTTTATACAGGTGACAGGAGGGAGAGGAGAGCGGGATGAAAAAGGAAGATATTAAATTGTATCATCACATACAGCGAAATGCGCAGTTGGCAATGAATGCCCTTGACGCGGTGACAGAAAGAGTTTATGATAAGGAACTGTCAGTGGAGATGTCCAGGGAATTCATTACCTTTGCGGATATCCATAACAGGGCGCTAAAAGAGCTGACGAAAGAGAAGGAGGAGGGATACCGCAATTCTCAGGTGCAGGAAGTACTGCAGCGGAGCGGTCTGCAGATGAGTACGCTGCTTGATTCCAGTACCAGCCATGTGGCGGATATACTGTTTCAGGAGAACAGCAGAGGGGTGACAGATATCTGGAAGAATATGAAAACCTTCGAAAATGCCGGGAAGGAATGTATGGAACTGGCAGAGGAACTGGCCGGATTTGAAGAAAAAAATATGGAGAGGTTAAAAAAATATCTGTAAAATGAACTATTGGAAGACTTGCTGCATCTGTTATAATAGAGGAACATGCAGCCGTTACAGTAGCGCTGGAAATAAGAAGGGAGCGTTCCGGCAATGGCCGACAGGCGGCATGATTTCTGAAAAGATATGACGATGAGGAGTAACCCATATGAGCAGCAGAAAAAGAAGAAAAAAGAAAACAGGCGCAGGGACGATTTTCTTTCTGAGCCTTTTGATCGTGGCAGGAGGTATTCTTTTATTTGGTCTGATCAATGAAGACTTTGGGAATAAGCTGAAAAGTATGACCACAGATAAGGTAAAAGCGAAGGCTGAGGAGGAGATCGTAGAACAGGTTCTGGAACAGCTGATAGAGAGTACCGGGGATCCGGAGGCGGCCGAGAAGGCAAAAGAGATTCTGGACAGTATCGATGAAGAGGACATGAAACAGGCGAAAGAGATGGTCGGAAAATATGTCAACAAAGATACGATATCCGATGTGGCGGATATGATCGATGCGGGGATAAACAGTGAGGCTGTAACAGAAATGAAAGAGTACCTGCAGGAAAGTATTACGGAAGAAGATAAAGAAAAACTGCGGGAGCTGTACGAGAAATACCGTGAGGAGTTTTAGGAAGCCTGTTGGGTTTTGTATAAAACATACAAATTCTTAAGAAAAATTTATCTATTTCTGCGGAAAAAAACTCTTGTATCATTTGAGAGAACATACTATAATAAATTTTGGACAAAGGCGTCTGAATGGCAGAGGGCGCAGATACTTCTGCCTTTTATTTTGCCTTTGTTTTTTTATACAGGAATGTGTGAGGATCTGTCAGAGGGTTCTGGCCATTCTGTCCGCAGGGCAGATGGAAAGTCTGTCTGACTGTTATTCATAACAAAGAAATTAAATTATTTTTTAAAGGAGGAAACAGGAAATGTCATACGTTGACGAGGTTTATGCAAAAGTTGTGGAGAAGAATCCCGCGCAGCCGGAATTTCACCAGGCGGTAAAAGAGGTTTTGGAGTCTTTGCGAGTGGTGATCGAGGCAAATGAGGAGGAGTACAGAAAAGAGGCTTTGCTTGAGAGACTGACGACACCGGAGAGAATCATCATGTTCCGTGTTCCCTGGGTGGATGACAAGGGGCAGGTACAGGTAAACAACGGTTTCCGCGTACAGTTTAACAGTGCTATTGGTCCTTATAAGGGGGGACTCAGATTTCATCCTTCCGTAAACCTGGGTATCATCAAATTCCTGGGCTTTGAGCAGATCTTCAAAAACTCCCTGACCGGATTGCCTATCGGCGGCGGTAAGGGCGGCTGTGATTTTGATCCGAAGGGAAAATCCGACAGAGAGGTGATGGCATTCTGCCAGAGTTTTATGACAGAACTTTACAGACATATCGGCGCGGATACGGACGTACCGGCCGGGGATATCGGTGTGGGCGGCCGCGAGATCGGTTATATGTACGGCCAGTATAAGAGAATCAGAAATCAGTATGAGGGCGTACTCACAGGAAAAGGCTTAACCTACGGCGGTTCCCTGGCAAGAACAGAAGCTACCGGTTATGGTCTGCTGTACCTGACGGCAGAAATGTTGAAGTGCAACGGCAAGGATATCGCGGGCAAGACCATCGCGGTTTCCGGCGCCGGCAATGTGGCGATCTATGCAATTCAGAAGGCACAGCAGTTAGGGGCGAAACCTGTGACCTGTTCCGACTCCACAGGCTGGATCTATGATCCCGAGGGAATCGATGTGGCGCTGCTTAAGGAAGTAAAAGAAGTGAAGCGTGCCCGTCTGACCGAGTATGCGGCGGTAAGGTCCAGTGCACAGTACCATGAGGGCAAAGGCGTATGGAGCGTGAAGTGCGATATCGCACTGCCCTGCGCAACCCAGAATGAGCTGGGTCTGGAAGACGCAAAGGCGCTTGTGGCAAACGGGTGCTTTGCGGTGGCGGAGGGCGCAAACATGCCCACCACACTGGAAGCAACGGAATATTTCCAGAAAAACGGCGTGCTGTTCTGCCCGGGCAAGGCATCCAATGCGGGCGGCGTAGCGACTTCCGCGCTGGAGATGAGCCAGAATTCCGAGAGACTGTCCTGGACCTTTGAGGAAGTGGACAGCAAGCTGCAGGGCATTATGGTGAACATTTTCCACAATCTGGATGAGGCGTCAAAGAAGTACGGTAAAGAGGGCGACTATGTGACAGGCGCCAATATTGCCGGATTCCTGAAAGTGGCCGAAGCCATGAAGGCACAGGGGATCGTATAAAAGTTCCCGTATTATGAGCGTACAGCGAATCATTGAAAATATGATTTACAATCCACAGGCAAACTATTTTCATTGCCTGTGGATTTTTTATGCAAATGGTGATATAGTAAGGGATGGCGAAGAAATTTGCGGTAAATCAGGGAACATGTGAAAGGGAATGTTTCAGGAGGCGGAAAATGGGGATCAGATCGCGGAAGAATACGGTAAAGGGCCTGCAGATCATTATTGTGGGGTGCGGCAAAGTGGGCAGGACGCTGGTGGAACAGTTGTCCAGGGAAGGCCACGATATTACGATCGTAGACAGGGATGCGGAGAAAGTGCAGACAATCAGCAGTCTGTATGATGTGATGGGAGTGACCGGAAACGGCGCAAGCTACAGCGTGCAGATGGATGCAGGGATCGAGAATACAGATCTGCTTATTGCGGTGACAGATTCCGACGAGTTGAATCTTTTATGCTGTACTGTGGCGAAGCGGGTGGGAAACTGTGCGGCCATCGCCAGAGTGCGGACGCCGGATTACAGTATTGAGGCGGGTTATCTGCGGGATAAACTGGGGCTTGCCATGATCATCAATCCGGAGATGGAAGCTTCCCGGGAGATCGGCCGTATTCTGTATGTGCCGACGGCGCTGGAGGTCAACTCCTTTGCTCACGGGCAGGCGGAGATGATCAAGATCAAAGTGCCGGAGAATAATATGCTTGCGGGCAAAAAGATCGTGCGTATTGGCAAAGAGGTGGATTTTCTGGATAAGATCCTGATCTGTGCCGTGGAACGCGGAGATGAGGTCTATATTCCCTCCGGCGACTTCCGGATAGAAGGCGGCGATATCGTTTCCTTTGTAGCGCCCAGGCTGCAGGCGAAGGAGTTTCTGGAGCGGATCGGCTTTAAGACGAACCAGGTGAAAAACTGCATGATCATCGGCGGCGGCAAGGCGGCCTACTATCTGGCAAAACAGCTTCTGCATATGGGGATCTCTGTGAAGATCATAGAAAATGACAGAAAAAGATGTGAGGAACTGAGTGTTCTTCTGCCGAAGGCGGTGATCATCAACGGAAACGGTTCGGATGAGGAACTGTTAAAGGAGGAAGGGATCGCCCGAGTGGAATCCTTTGTGCCGCTTACCGGGATCGACGAAGAAAATATTATGCTTACGCTGTACGCAAGGCATGTGTCCAATGCGAAGGTGATCACAAAGATCAACCGGATCGCCTTCAGGGAGGTAATTAGTTCTCTGGATTTAGGCAGTGTGATCTATCCAAGATATATTACATCTGAAGCGATCATCGCCTATGTGCGTGCAAAAAAGGATTCCATGGACAGCAATATCGAAACCCTCTACCATCTGTTTAACTCCAGGGTGGAAGCCATTGAGTTCAGAGTGTACAAGGAATCTGCGGTAACGGGGATTCCGTTGATGAAGCTGGCTTTGAAAAACCATCTGCTGATTGCTTTTATCAACCGGAACAATGATATTATCATACCCAGCGGGCATGATACGATTGAGGTGGGCGATACGGTGATGATCGTCACAACGCATACCGGTTTTAATGATCTGCAGGATATTTTAAGGTAGTGGAGGCATTACGACATCATGAACAGTTCAATGATCCGATATCTTTTGGGCAGTGTGTTAAAAATAGAGGGGGTGCTTTTGCTTCTTCCCTGTCTGGTTTCTTTGTGCTATCAGGAGAGAGTCGGGCTTATCTATCTGCTGGTGGCGGCGGTCTGTCTCATACTGGGGATCGCCATGACGGTTAAAAAACCGGAAGATACGGTTTTTTACCTGAAGGAAGGCTGTGTGACAACGGCACTCAGCTGGATCTTTATGAGTTTTTTCGGCGCCCTTCCGTTCTGGTTATCGAAAGAGATACCGTCTCTGACAGATGCGCTGTTTGAGACCGTATCAGGCTTCACAACCACCGGTGCGAGCATTCTCGAGAATGTGGAGGTGCTTTCCCATACGGCGTTATTCTGGCGCAGTTTCACCCACTGGATCGGCGGGATGGGGGTGCTTGTGTTTCTGCTTGCCATTATCTCCCTGAGCGGCGGCTCCCACATCAATCTGCTGCGGGCGGAAAGCCCCGGCCCCTCGGTGGGGAAGTTGGTGCCGAAGATGAAGCATACGGCCAGGATCCTGTATCTGATCTATCTGGGTATGACGCTGCTTGAGGTGGTGCTGCTTCTGGCAGGGAAAATGCCTTTATTTGATGCGCTGACCACCAGTTTCGGTACGGCGGGAACAGGCGGTTTCGGGATCAGGGCGGACAGTATAGGCGGCTATTCTTCGTATATTCAGTGGGTGGTGACGATCTTTATGATCGCCTTCGGCGTGAACTTTAATGCTTATTATTTTGTCCTGTTCCATAATATGAAAAAAGCGCTCCGCATGGAGGAAGTACGGTGTTATCTGGCGATTATCGTCGGCGCCATCGGTATTTTGCTGTTTGATACGGTAAAGATTTACGGAAATTTTTCCGATGCCTTGCGGCACTCCGCCTTTCAGGTGGGTTCCATTATCACGACCACAGGGTTTTCCACAGGGGATTTTGATGTCTGGTCCCAGACCAGCAAGACCGTGCTTGTGCTGCTCATGTTTATCGGCGCCTGTGCGGGCAGCACCGGGGGCGGCATCAAGGTATCCCGTTTTATTATCCTGATCAAGACGATTTTTAAGGAACTGAATTCTTATATTCACCCCAGAAGCATCAAGAAGATCACCTTTGATGACCGTCCCGTAGAACATGAGGTAATGCGGTCTACCAATGTGTATTTCATCACTTTTGTGATTCTGTTTACGGCATCTGTTCTGGCGATCTCCTTTGAGGGCTGGGATCTGACGACGAATTTTACGGCGGTGGCGGCAACGATCAATAATATCGGGCCGGGTTTGGAGTTAGTAGGGCCCAGCAGAAATTTCGGGTTCTTTTCGCCTTTCTCCAAGTTTGTGCTGATTTTTGATATGCTGGCAGGAAGGCTGGAACTGTTCCCGCTGCTGATTCTGTTTCATCCGGCGATCTGGACGGAACTGCATGCCCATAAGAGTGCGTTAAAAAGATTGAAAGCAAGAAGGTCAGGTAAAGATGGAGAGACGAAAAATAAAACGCTACGGCGTAAATAAAACAAGAACGATCGCGGTGAATTTTCTTGTGATCATTCTGATCGGCGCCTGTCTTCTGACGCTGCCGGTGTCTTCAAGGGACGGACAGTGGACGGATTTTATGACGGCCCTTTTTACGGCCACCAGCGCTTCCTGTGTGACGGGGTTAGTGCTGGTGGACACATTTAACCACTGGTCGGTGTTCGGTCAGATCCTGATCCTCGTGATGATCCAGATCGGCGGGCTGGGGACGATAGCCATGCGGATTCTGTTAGCCACATTTCTGCGGCGCAATATTACTCTGAAAGCCAGAAATCTCTTACAGGAATCCATCAACAGCCTGCAGATCGGCGGCATTGTCAGGCTGATCCGCCAGGCCTTAAAGGGGACGATCCTGTTTGAGGGTGCAGGGGCTTTTGTGATGGCCTTTTATTTTGTGCCCAGGCTTGGATGGGGAAGAGGGATCTATTACAGTATCTTCCATGCCATATCAGCCTTCTGCAATGCCGGATTTGATCTGATGGGCTATCAGGGAGAGTATGTGTCCTTTGTCTCGGCGGTGGATCATCCCCTGATCAATCTGCCGATCATGGCGCTCATTATTCTGGGTGGTTTGGGTTTTATTGTCTGGGTGGATGTATGGAAGCAGAAATTCCGGTTTCGAAAGTTTCAGTTTCATACAAAGCTTGTGCTGACCACGACGGCGGTGCTTGTGTTTGGCGGCGCGGCAGTGTTTTACCTGTTGGAGGCGGATGCGTCCATGGCGGGGCTTTCAGACGGCGGAAAGGTGTATGCGTCTCTGTTTGCCTCTGTGACGGCGCGGACGGCAGGGTTTAACACGATCGATACGGCGCTTATGTCGGAGGGCGGGAAGCTCTTTAATATTATGCTGATGTTTATCGGTGGCAGCCCCGGTTCCACCGCCGGCGGCATCAAGACGACGTCCATCGCAGTGCTCTTTTTCTATATGGCGGCGTATCTGAGAGGAAGGCATGGAGCGGAAGTGTTCGGGCGAAGGATCAGCGACGAGACGGTGAGAAAAGCGGTCACGGTGTTTGTGTTGAACCTGTCTCTGGCGCTGGGAGTGGTGCTTCTGATAAACGGCGTGGAAAAGCTGCCGTTACTGGATCTGATGTTTGAGGCGTTTTCGGCCATCGGGACGGTGGGGATGACCACCGGTCTCACGAGAGACCTTGGGACGCTGGGGCAGATCTTCATTATGATACTGATGTTTCTCGGCAGGGTGGGCAGTATGTCCTTCGCCTTCTCCTTCTATGAGAGGAAGCCGGTGCCTAAGGTACAGCTGCCGGAGGTTGAGGTGCCGGTAGGGTGAGATTTTTTCATAAGACCGGACGCCGGGATGACAATTAAATACTCCGTTGCCGCGCTTTCGCTCCTTAAAAAGCGTAGCGGACACTAGGCTTGAAAATATCTCGCCAAGTGCCGACGCTTTTTAAGGGGCTCCTTGAGTATTTAATTGCCATCCCGGCTGGTTGGTTCTTAAAGATAAAATAGAAAAATGAAAATAAGGAGCAGAGTATGAAATCAATTTTGATGATAGGTATGGGGAAGTTTGGGCATCATCTGTGCCAGAATCTGGTGGATCTGGGAAATGAGGTGATGATCGTGGATACGAATCAGGCTGTGATGGACGATCTGATCCCTTTTGTGACCAGCGCCAAGATCGGGGACTGCACCAGCCCTGATGTGTTAAAAAGTCTGGGGGTGGGGAATTTTGATCTCTGCTTTGTCTGCATCGGCACGAATTTTCAGAGTTCTCTGGAGATCACGAGCCAGCTCAAGGATATGGGGGCAAAGTATGTGGTCAGCAAGGCAAACCGGGATATCCATGCGAAGTTCCTTTTGCGCAACGGGGCGGACGAGGTGATCTATCCCGACAGGGATATCGCGGAGAAGGTTGCCATGAAGTTCAGCGCTAACCATGTGTTTGACTATATTGAGCTGACGCCGGAGTATTCTATCTTTGAGATCCCGACGCTTCCGGCCTGGTGCGGAAAGTCCATCAAAGAAGTGAACTGCCGGGCGAAATATCATATCAATATTATCGGGGTGAAGACGGGAGAAGAGACGAGTCTTTTGCCGGGGCCGGATTATGTGTTTGAAAAGGATGTGCATTTGCTGGTACTGGGGCATAATCGGGATGTGGATCGGTTGCTCAAAAAGATTAAGGATTAGTGAACCGGAAAGAATTCAGAAAATGGCTTGAGGTGCATTGTCTGTCGGAGGAGGGCGTCTGGCTTTTGTTTGGGAAGGCAGGCGGGCCGAGGACGGTAAAGGCGGGGGAAGCGCTGGAGGAGGCGCTCTGCTTTGGGTGGATCGACGGGCAGATGCAGAGTATCGATGAGAAAAGTTATAAAAAGTATTTTTCGCTGCGCAGAGAGAATAGCAAATGGTCGGAGAAAAATAAGGCGTTGGTGAAAGAGCTGGAAGAGCGAGAGGTGATGACCGAGTTCGGCAGGCGGAAGATCGCGGAGGCGAAGGCGAATGGGCAGTGGGATGCGCCGAAGCCCGGAGCGGTGACGGAGGAACAGATCGCGCAGGTTTGTGCAGTATTAGAAGAGTATGAGCCGGCTTTCACAAATTTTCAGGCGATGTCCCCGTCGTTGAAAAAGACTTATACGCGGGCGTATTTTGATGCGAAGACGGATGCCGGAAGAAAAAAGCGTGTGGGCTGGATGGTGGAGAGGCTGAATAAGAATCTGAAGCCGATGTAGGTTCGTTCTCCATACGACAGAAAGCTTCGGTGGATACACAGTTTGCAGAGAAAAAAATGATCGGTTTGCAGTCTGTTCATGGGCAAAAAGTGAGGCGTATGCGTGGATGTTCAGTTCGAAAAGTCGGAACGGGAGGTTATTCGTTTTATGAAAAAATTTTTATGGATAGTTTGCACATCGGCACTTATGGTATCTCTGACGGCGTGTGGTACAAAATTTGACGGCAGCCGTACAGGAAATAACAGTGAGTTTATCATGGAGTATAGTGTGTTAAATACAACGGACAGGCAGGATCTGATTGCTGAATCCGGAGATACCATCAGCGGAAAAATGATAGTGAATAGGGGGAGCTTATCGATAAAAATTAAAAAAGATGGGGAAGAACCTGTCTATGAGAGTAGAATTTCCGCATCTGATGAGTTTGCTGTTGAAATTGATGAAAGTGGAACCTATACAGTTGAAGTGACAGGAAAAGGAGCAAAGGGAAGCGTTAGCTTTACAGTGGAGAGTGACGATGCTCAATCGGAGGATACTGTAGAAACAGAGGATACTGCAGAAACAGAGGATACTGCAGAAACAGAGGATACTATAGAAACAGCGGTTGCTTTGTCTGAATATTATCAGGAAGAATATTCAAATCCGATAGATGCTTATTTTTTGCCGCGTATTGAAAATGCTTCGTGCGAGGCTGAGCGCAGGCAAATGCAGGATACCTACCGGGGCGTATGGAAAACAGAGTTTGAAAATGTAATGGCTTGGATGCAGGATAAATGCGTATATCAGGAGGATAAAGATAATCTTTTGCTTTTTGAAGAAAGCGTTGATTCTCTGATTGAGACGACTTACACAGTTTGGATGGTAACCGATTACGAGCTACCGCCCGGTTCAGATGGCAGAAAGTCATGGGGAAATGGAACACGTAGTGCATGGAATCAAAAAGAGGGTGAGATATACAGAGATGTGAGCATGAAATTGGTAGATGATACTTATATTTTTATGGAACGGGATTATTCTTTGGAGCTTTATGAGTAAATAATCATGCCGCTTTATCGGGAAGTAAGATGTAAGAAGAAAATTAAATTTTGTCAGGAAGAAAAGTCAGGAACAAAAACAGATGGAAATAGAGACAGACGGGAAAAAGCGGATGCGGAATGGCTTAACAGTGACGGACAGCTTATTGCGGCGATTGCGCTTGGCTATCCTGATGAATTGCCTGATGAAAGACCGCGAAAAAAACTTGATGATATCGTTGAATGGAGAAATTAGAAAAAGGCTATACGAGAAGAAAGAGTCAGGAACAAAAACAGATGGAAAAAGAGACAGGCAGTAAAAAAGCGGATAAGGAAACGATGCGGCTCAACAGGTTTCTTGCTTCCTGCGGCGTATGTTCCAGGCGGGAGGCGGATAAACTGATTCTGCGGGGGGAAGTGACGGTGAACGGGGTGCCCGGGGAGACGGGGCAGAGCGTTTCGGATCGGGATATCGTGCTGGTGAACGGGGACCGGGTTTCGGCGAAGCGGGAGACCGTGGTGCTTGCCTATCATAAGCCGGCAGGGGTGACCTGTTCGGAGAGAGATGCCCACGCGGAGAAACTGATCACGGATATGATCGACTATCCGGTGCGGCTCACCTATGCGGGAAGGCTGGATAAGGATTCCACGGGATTGATTCTGATGACCAACGACGGGGATCTGATCGAGGCCATGATGAAAGGCTCCCATAGACATGAAAAGGAATATATTGTGACGGTAAAACAGGAGATCACGCCGGAATTTCTGGAGAGTATGGCCCAGGGCGTCTATCTGAAGGATCTGCACATCAAGACCAGAAAATGTCGGATCAGAAAGCTGGAGGGTAAAATGTTTTCCGTGGTTCTGACTCAGGGAGTCAACAGACAGATCAAAAGAATGTGTAAGGCCTGCGGAAATACGGTATCTTCGATTAAGCGGGTGCGTATTATGAATATAGAGCTGGGAGACCTGCCGGAAAACGCATGGCGGGAAATTCAGGGGGAGGAGAAGCGGAAACTGTATGAATTATCAGGACAAAAAAGAACGGATGAGAGAGCTGATCGATAAACTGAACGAGGCTTCCAAAGCCTATTATGCACAGGATCGGGAGATCATCAGCAATTTTGAATACGATGCGCTGTACGATGAGCTGCAGGAGCTGGAAAAGGACACAGGCGTTGTTCTGGCTGGAAGTCCTACGATGCGGGTGGGCTTTGAGGCGGTGGAGGAACTGCCGAAGGAGCGGCATGAGAGGCCTATGCTGTCCCTTGATAAGACGAAGGACAGGGAGGCCCTTGCGGAGTGGCTTGACGGAAAGGAAGGGCTGCTTAGCTGGAAGCTTGACGGGCTGACGATCGTGCTGACTTACCGGGACGGGCGGCTGGAAAAAGCGGTTACCAGGGGAAACGGGGAGATCGGGGAAGTGATCACCGGCAATGCCAGAGTGTTCAAAAATATTCCGCTGCAGATATCCTATACCGGAGAGCTGATCCTGCGCGGGGAGGCGGTTATCACCTACTCTGATTTCGAGAGGATGAACGAGGAGATCGAGGATGTGTCGGCCCGGTATAAAAACCCCAGGAACCTTTGCAGCGGTTCCGTCAGACAGCTGGACAACCGGATCGCGGCCGGTCGGAATATTCGTTTTTACGCCTTCGGGCTTGTAAAGGCGGAGGGCGTGGACTTTGAAAACAGCATGGAAAAGGAGTTTGTGTTTCTTGCGAAGCAGGGGTTTGACGTGGTGGAATATCATAAGGTGACGTCTGAGACGATCGTAGAAACCATAGAATATTTTGAGAAAAAGATAGAGGACTATGATATTCCCTCAGATGGTCTGGTGCTGACCTACGAGGACATTGCTTATGGCGAGTCACTTGGGCGGACATCCAAGTTTCCGAGAAATTCCATTGCTTTTAAGTGGCAGGATGAGATACGGGAGACAGAACTTCTGGAGATCGAGTGGAGTCCCAGCAGGACGGGGTTGATCAATCCGGTGGCGATCTTTGAACCGGTGGAGCTGGAGGGGACCACGGTGAGCAGGGCTTCCGTTCATAACATCAGCGTTTTGCGGGGATTAAAGCTGGGGCTGGGAGATCGGATCACAGTCTATAAGGCAAACATGATCATCCCACAGATCGCGGAAAATCTGACGGGGAGCGACAGCCTTGAGATACCGGAATACTGTCCTGCCTGCGGCGGCGAAACGGAAGTCAGGCAGGTGGCGGACGCCGCCTCATTGTACTGTACAAATCCGGACTGCGCGGCGAAGAAGATCAAGTCCTTCGCCCATCTGGTGAGCAGAGACGCGTTGAATATCGACGGGCTGTCGGAGGCGACGCTGGAGAAGTTCATCGGAAAGGGCTTTATCCATGAGGCGGCGGATATCTTCCATCTGGACCGATATAAAGAGGAGATTGTGGAAATGGAGGGCTTTGGGGAAAAGTCCTACCGGAATCTGATCGAGAAAGAGCCTGCGGAGGAGGGAAAAGTGAGCAGTATCGAGACCGCAAGGCATACGACGCTGCCAAGATTTCTGTATGCACTGGGCATTTGCGGTATTGGACTGGCCAATGCGAAGATGATCTGCAGAGAGTTCGGGGACGATTTTGAGAAGATGCTGCTTGCGGATGCGGAAAGACTTTCCGAGATAGATGGCGTCGGGGAAGTGCTGGCAGGTGCTTTTGTCTCTTATTTTCAGGATGAAGAGAATCTGCGGAGAGCAAGGGCGCTCTATACGGAGCTGGAGATCGAGAAGAGAGAGCAGACCGGAGAGGGCGGCAGCCTGACCGGAAAGAGTTTTGTGATCACCGGCAGCCTGACGCGGTATGAGAACAGGAACGCTATGAAGGAAGTTATCGAGGCCAGGGGCGGCAAGGTGACGGGCAGCGTGACAAAGAAGACGGTGTGCCTGATCAACAATGATATCGCCTCGAATTCTTCCAAAAACAAGAAGGCCAGGGAGTTGGGCATTCCGATTATGACGGAGGAGGATTTCATCAGTCAGTATCTGTCAGAGTAGGAGGGGATGAAACAATGCCATTTAGTTAACAGTGCCTCACGGCTGGGTTAAGGTGCTGACTAAATGCCATGGAGGGATGAATAGTTACAATCATTTGGTTTGCCAGATAATATTTACAGGGAAATGAGGAATATACTATGCCGATCAGAGTGCAGAACAATCTCCCGGCAAAGGAGATACTGGAAAACGAAAATATATTTGTGATGGCGGAGGAACGCGCCATGTCCCAGGACATACGGTCGCTGCAGGTGTGCATCCTGAATTTGATGCCGGTGAAGCAGGACACGGAGCTGCAGATTCTGCGGGCCTTTTCCAACACGCCGCTGCAGGTGGACGTGACCTTTCTGACGGTGAAGAGCCACACGTCACAGAATACATCCGCCAACCATTTAAACACCTTTTATGTGACAATGGATGAGATCCGGGACAGGAATTTTGACGGTATGATCATCACCGGCGCGCCCCTTGAGGAGATTCCCTTTGAGGAAGTAGATTACTGGCAGGAACTGTGCGATATCATGGACTGGACGAAAACCCATGTGACCAGTACGCTGCACATCTGCTGGGGCTCCCAGGCGGCGCTGTATCATCACTACGGCCTGTCCAAACATGAACTGCCAGAGAAGCTGTTCGGCGTCTATGCCCATCGGGTATCCAATCGGAAGGTGCCTCTGGTGCGCGGGTTTGACGATATTTTTTATGCGCCCCACAGCCGTCACACGGAGACGCCGGCGGATCAGATCAAAGCCTGCAAAAAATTAAAGGTGCTGGCGGAATCCGAGGAGGCCGGGGTATTTCTGGCTATTTCCAGGGACGGCAGGCAGATCTTCGTGCAGGGGCATCCCGAGTACGACAGGGTGACGCTGCACAATGAATATATGCGGGATCTGAAGAAAGGACTGCAGATCCATATGCCTTTCAACTATTATCCGGAGAATGACTGTACCAGGAAGCCGATGATGGAGTGGCGTTCCCACTGCAATACATTATATAGTAATTGGTTGAATTATTATGTTTATCAAAATACTCCTTATTTGCTGGATGAGATCGGGTTCAAGACGATGGAGGAGTGCACGATCTTAGAGGAAGAGTAAATAACGGAAGAGGGCGAGTGTGCATCGCGAAGCGTAGCAAGTCTGAAAGACATGCTGCAATCAGCATTAGAGCAGTTTCAGCAATGTACAGATGAAATCCGTATAATTTCTGCACGGAATAAGTTGTTCGACTTTTGCCGGATCGATAAATATTGAGGCAATATTGTCAAAAACTTCATTGAAGACTTTTCTGTCATTTGGATGAAAACACATCATGAGGACAATACACACTTCATGCCCATCCCAGGGAATGGGGGCTTCAGGAATCAGGATAAAGATGCCTGTTTTATAAGCATTCATTTTCAGAGCATGGGGTATGGCAAAGTTTCCTAAAGCGGTAGAGGATAAAGCTTCCCGTTCCATGATTTCTGTTCTGTAATTGCTGTTTACATATCCCATTTGGAATAAGATATCACACATGTAATTCAGACAGCCATTTTTTGTGCTGAACTTTTCGGAAGAATCGAAAAGCTCTTCGCAGGTGATCTCACTCAGCAAACTGTAAAAATTCTTCTGCGCTTTCTGACGGTTAAATTCTTCCGTAAAATTTTTTAATGCAGAGATATCCTGTTTTGTCAGAGACGGCATATGGATGGTAATCGTTTTAGCTACCGAATGCATATTTTCGAAAATGCTGATGGTTGACAGGATCAGGTCAACCTGATTTATTTTTAAAAGCTCTTCTTCATTTGTAATAATATTGGTGATGAGAATCTGGCTGTTTAAAAGGTTTTCAACTTTTGCGGCAAGCTTTACACCAAAATCGTAATAACGGGGACAGTAAAGAACAGCATTTATTTTGGTGGAGAATTTTTCCTGAAGTTCTATGGCGCTTCCCAGATGAAAGGCAATATAAGCAATCTTAGATGCGGTTTCAGATTTTGACTTTGGAAAAGCTGCAGAGAAAATGAAAAAAGCGGATAAAGAAATTGCGGAAGCGCACAGAATCCAGACTGATGCGATTCAGGGAGAAGCAAATGGGGAAAAAATGGAATATTCCGTACTTTTTACCCATGCGCAGGACACACTGATGACTATATACAGTGAGATCAATCTGGCAAATCAGATCATAAAAATAGCAAAATAGGTAATTGCGAAACTCGCTAAACTCGTTCGTAATCTTGAAGCAAAACACGGAAGAATTTGTGCAGAGTGCGAATTATAAAATGAAATGTGGATAACTTCTGATTTTAGGCGCACTTTAATAAGCCTCAGTCTTTAGGAAGTTGGTAAGTCCTATGCTATGAGAGGCTTCAGACTTCGAATATATTCGTGATGGTTGATTTTGTCTGCAAGAACAACCGTGATGAGCTGTGTGATGCCTGCAAGGATCAGGTCAGCATGTAAAGTCATCTCATTTTGGGTTCTACGTCCTGCAAGACAGAGACTATCCTTGATGTGATTGATGTCTCTTTCAACAACAGTCCTGATTTTATAGGTGTTATCCCATTCTTCGGTTCCGCGGATTGTTCCGGGATAAGCACGAAGATTCTTTTCCGGATAGATGTAGACCATGCGCCCACATTTAGATGAAGTGCAAGGGTTTTCACAAAAACAATGGCGGTGGGCTTTTTTAGTTGTTTTGTCATAGAGCCATTTCATTTTTGGACAGACGAACTTGAAAGTAGGTATGCCGCTTCTTAGGTTTGACTTGCTGCCTTCCGGTTTCATGGGAAGTAAAGGATCATGAGGACAGCATGGAATACCATCCTCATTGATGGTATAATCCTGATCTTTAAGTCCGGATCTTGCATTCAGTGGAATATAAGCTTTCGAGAAATGTCTGTTATCACCAAAAGTGCTGCCGGTAAGAAGGCTTTTATAGAGTTCTACAGTATCGAAAGCAGCATCACCAAGGAATGTTTTAGGATTGATCAGAGGATGTTTGGAAAAGAAGTCTTTGAGTGTCGGGATCAGAAGATTTGAATCATGAACACATTTATCTTCGTCAGGAGAATCGGATAAGCGGCTTTATAAGGATCATAATTCTTATCGAAGTTGTTAGCTTTTGCATAGGCTTTGAGCTGTTTGATAATACGGTTGGCATATTTAGGATTGTTTTCGGTAACGAAAGCCTCAATTCCGGAAGAGTCAAAGACAGTCATATCTGCTTTGGCAGAATCAATGGCCTGACAGATGGGCTCAGTTAAGTCAACAAGGTTATCAAATACGAGCTGCAGATCATCTAAGAAGTCCTGTTTGAAACGGGTGATCTTGGAAGCGTCCGGAACTTTGGTAAAACCACAGAACTCACGAAGAGGTTTCGAGTAAGCGAGAAAAGTCAGGAGAAGCTGGTCTGTAGGGATAGAGAGAACACGCTGAATGATCAGAGCCCACAGGAAAGCCTGTAAAGGGTATATACGGGATCTTCCCGTTGAAGCATAAAAATGATTTCTAAAGGAAACTGGAATAATTTCATCCATGTCGATATGGGTTTCTAAGAGAGAAAGAAACGCAGGTTTGTCATGATCGAATATTTGCTGGCAATCTGAAAAAATATCTGCCAAATGGTAGTTACTCATAAAACAGTATCAACCAACAAATTGAAATAGGGTAGCTGCCATACGGGGTGCAGAAAAAGGCGAGTGAGAAACAAAGCGTTTCTTGCCCGCTTTTTTCATGCTCTTTGTTACGCAGTAGGGGCTGAGAAAGCCTTGATACAAGCGGCTTTGCGGGTACGTTTTCCGCGCGGCAAGGGTTTTATACCCTTTCCCTCAAAAACGCCTTTCTACTGCGTAACAAACCTGTGGTAATTATCCGAGGGAGCATAGACCGCCTATCTTGGCTTTTCCAATGTTGGAAAAGCCTACATTGGATTATCCAACATTGGAAAAACCTACGTTGGAAAATCCAACGCAATTAAATAAAGATATAAACAACTAGAGAAATACCAAATACAGATTTAATCAAATACCCATTCCCTTCCTATCCTTTCCCTAATCTCTCTCATTTGGGGGCAAAGCAAAACGGCAGAGCCGCCGGAATGGAAAAGAACGGAATGGAAACGGCAATATAAAAATATCGTTTGTTATGTTACGCAGTAGAACCTCATTTTTAAGGGTGGGAGTATAAAAACCCTTACCCCTGCCCTTATCTTCTCTGTAATGCCGCTTAAATCAAGCGAGAAGCACACTCTATCGCGTAACATTCCATAATGGATAGAGAGCGTAAGCGGTTTATCCGATTGCGCTCTCTTGGCTGCCCAACAGCAAAGACAGGGAAAGCCGTCAAGGACACGCAAGCGTGCATTTTATCCTTGACGGCTTTTTCTGGCTTTGCTACTTCTTACCTGTCAAAACGGAATTGCAGGATAGCTTTGATAAGCTGTGCTTTCAAACGGTCTTGAATATCGTCGTTAATATGCCCGCGATAAGTAGACAGATATTTAATCCGCGCTGTGTAATGCCGCAGTACCGCGTCTATGGCTTCCGGCTCGCCAGCAACAGCTTTCTCAATGGTTTCAAAGGGTATCAGTTTCTTATTCCTCATGTTTTGTTTTCTCCAGTTCTTTTCTTAACTGCTTCAATGCCGCCAGTTTCCAGTAGTTGACTGCACTTCTGCTTCTTTTGTATTCATTCCCGATTTTTCTTTCGCTGTAACCGAGGAAGAAATTCATCAGCAGAACAGTACGCCTTTGTTCTGACAGGTTAGCTAATGCGTCGGCTAACCGTTTACTTGTAACGACGACTTCTTTCCCTTGCACGACAAAAACAGTCGGCTTCTCATAAACATACTGCTCAAAATAGTTATCGGTTGCAAACGGTTCAAAAGACGTTTCCGACATCAGATAGTCAAGTGATACTTCATGCTTCTGTTTCCGTCCCAAATCGCGGTACGCGCTGATTGCCGCATTGCGGAGAACGATTTTACAGAACGCGGCAAAGGCATATTCGATATGCTCCATAAATTGTTCGGAATACCTCATTTTCTCATCACCCCCTTTCCTCCCAGTAGGGGGCTATTACAACAAACGCCCATGCAGGCATAAAACCGCATAGGCGTTTGGTAATATGAGTTATTTAAGTAATTATGATGATTTGTGTGTTCATCTCTATGACCGGAATATGCCGTTGCAGAAAATAGGATTTTTTTGACAATCTGCTATTCGTGATAACTGTAATCAACATGACGGCTACCTCCCGAAGCCGCCATAATAAAACAGCGGCTTAGTCTAAGCCGCCGCATTAAGAGCATAGAAGTACGTCTGCTGGACGACGGCTTTTTTCTTTTGCCGTCGTCCAGCAGATTTACGCAGATGTTAAATTGTTGACTTCAAGAGTATTTCTTCAAATCGCTGTAAATTCGACAATTAAAGCTGCTTTTTATTGAAAAGGCGAATGGCAATCAACACCCCCAAAATGGATAAGGAAATGGAAATAACAGCAGGTATCATAAATTCTGCCGGAACAGCTTCGCCGGAAATCAAATCTATATTTTTTGAAGTTAAAATGAATGGATTGAATTTCGCAATCGGTTCTATCATTCCGAGTAAGGATATTATGGCGACAATGCCGCCTGTAAAGAGTATGCTTGTAAAAGTTTGTTTGAATATCACGCACCCAATCATTAAAATACTCAAATATAGAAAGCCGACTATCCAAAGTGAAACTGCCGCGAAAGCAACATTTGAAAGGTGGTTATCATTCCATAAAAGGGCTGTATAACCGTATGTAGAAGCATATCCAATCCAATAACTGATTGTCATAAGCGCGGCGGCTACCGTATATTTCGCAAGGATAACAGCTTTACGGGATAATCCTTTCGTAACCATTAAAACCAAGGTTCCTTTGGAATATTCATTTGACAGACAACTTCCAAACAAAATGATAAATGCACTGAAACCAACGCCAGAAATGTTCTTGTAAAATTGTTTCCATGCGTCCAAAGCGACTGGTTCAGAGGTCATTTCCATATCTGCGGCTAAAGCCGATAATATTTCCGGCGTAAACTTTGCGAGAAATGCACTCATAATACCAAAAATCAGAAAGACTGCGAACAGAATAAGGAAACGATAGTTCTTCATATTTTCCGTAAACTCTTTTTTTATAAAAGCAATATATCCACTCATTTCACTACCTCCAAAAACAGGCTTTCAAGGGACGGCTCCATAAGTTCTATTTTTACGGGACAAATCCCTGTTTCCGCAAGTACACGAAACAATAATTTTTGCACACTTACCATATCTCGACTATGCAAAATAAGTTCCCTGTTATTTTCTTCGGAATGAAGTAGCAATGGCTCTATGGATTTTTGTTTTTTGAAAAGCTGTAAATCTTGATCCGCCGAAAATTCTAAAAGCAAGCTGTCATGTCCATGTAAAGCCTTAATTTCTGCAAGTGTTCCAGTAACAGCGATTTTTCCCTCATTCAAAAAGGCTGCATGGTCGCAAATGCGCTCCACATCAGAAAGAATGTGCGTGGAAAACAACACCGTTGTCGTTCCGCTGATTTTATAAAGAATATCCAAAATCTCTTTTCTTCCTACGGGGTCAAGCGCACTTGTCGGTTCATCACAAATCAGTAATTTGGGCTGTGTGAGCAATGCCTGTGCAATTCCTAATCGTTGTTTCATACCGCGGGAAAATCCGCCGATTTGCTTTGTTACATCGTTTAGACCGACAAGGGAGAGAAATTCATCACTTCTTTTTGAAATTTCGGTTTTTGATAGACCAATGACTTCTCCGCATAGCTTTAGATACTGTATCGGCGTCATATAGTTATAAAATTCCGGAACGTCCGGCAAATATCCAATATATTGATTTGTCCTTGTCTGTCCAAAACAAACAGGCTCATTGCAGACATGGATTTCTCCCTTGTCGGGCTGTAACAGTCCCAATACCATTTTCATAGTTGTTGTTTTGCCAGCACCATTTTTCCCTATGAAGCCAAAGACACTTCTCTCTGGAACAGACAGATTAAGATTGTCAATGATTGTCTGTTTTCCAAAACTTTTTGATAAATTTTGTATTGTGAGGACGTTCATTCGTTCTCCCCCTTTCCAAAGACAAAATAAATAATCGGTCCAAAGAGTAAGAGGACCACGGCAATTACAAGCCACATGGTTTTGTTTCCGAAACGATAGCGTGGGTGTCGCAGAATGTGTCTTACCGCCGCTACTGCAAGAATAATGTCTACCAACAGAATGGGAGCTAGTAAAGGCATAATTTCAAATAATGTGTTCATTGTTTTTCCTCCTGTATTTTATCGTTTCAATAATATTATCATAATGATAATATAAAGTCAATAGAAACCGTCCCTCTGGTTTGGGACGGTCATTTTATTTATCTGTATTTTCTGCCGGAGATACGATTATGCCTATCGTCCGCAGCTTGCGCTCCGAATTGGGTTCATTACTTTTTACTGCGCTGATTATTTGAGAAATATTTTTTATAAGAGAAGTCAATTCATCATCAGACAGATATAGCGGGGAAAGAGAAAATCCCGTCATATCTTTTTTGATATTGATATTCGGAGAGTGGCAATATTCTTGAAACTGTTTTGCAAACCCAATGAAATATTGCATGAAATACTGCATATAAAGTTCGCCGGAATTTTTCTCGACGATTGTTTCTATATCGCTGATGAGGTTATGTGCCAACGAATAAGTTTTTTCTACCGTACCGCGCACCTGTGTTTCTTCCACCACCTGTAAAATACCGTCGCTTAACATTTTTTTGAGATGCCGGTATAAGGTAGCTTGGGGAATGTCGGTATAAATATCGGCTAACTGTTTTGCAGTTGCTTTCCCCTTTGAATGTATTTCAAGCAGTAACTTACATTTCACCGGATTTGTAATGCACTCCATAAGCCTACCTGTCATCTTTCACCCTCCTGCGTTGATATATGAAAATATTATCATTTTGATACTAAAAAGTCAATCGACACTTTGATATAGCACAATTAAAAATATGGAATATTTTTCGGTGTATGTTTGGCATTTTCGGCGCGTTTCCCGTAGTAGGAAGTAGGAAAAAATATTTCTTAAACTTTTCTAAAATCTTCGGCAAAATTGCCATGTCTGGTGTAGTAGGTAGTGAAAGAAAAATTATCACAAAGCGGGTAGAAAAACCGCTTGCAAACGTCTTGTTAGCGAAAGGGGGCTACTCATGGAAAACAGGAAACGAAACGTGCAAATCATTATTCGGGTAACAGAAGAAGAACGGGCATTGATTGAAGAAAAAATGCAACAGATACCGACACTCAATCTTTCTGCCTATGCTCGGAAAATACTCATTGACGGCTACATTATCACGCTTGATTTGCAGGAAGTCAAAGGGCATACGGCGCAGCTTCAGAAAATTGGCGTGAATATCAATCAGATTGCAAAGCGTATCAACGAAACCGGACGAATTTACGCAGACGACATGGACGAGATAAAACGCGCCATGGAAGAAGTCTGGCGATTGGAACGGCGATTGCTTCTGCAATTCAAAAGTTTAATGAAATGAGGGTTTGGGATACTTCCCAACAAGCAAAATGCTCCGGCGGCAGACGGGCATTTTACGAGAACGGCTATCCGTTCTCTATGCTTGCTATTCAGTTTTATCTTTAGAAAGGACGGGAAAGAAATGGAACGGAAACGCAAAATCAAGGACGGGCATATCGTGGTGGAAAATCCGCTGTTTCAAGAATTGCCAACGCATGAAGTAACGATAAAATCTGGCAGGACGCTGTATCGCTTTACAGGCAGTTATGACGGGGAAAGGAGCCTGCCCCACAAGGTTTTACGCCTTATTGAGCAGGAAAAGGGCAAAAAAGATGTTGATTAAAAATGCCGGAGCCGATAAAATAGGGGTAAGCAATCCTGTATTAGCAGACTGCCCGCCGATGAAAGGAGCAGAAACTATGTTAAGGCAGTCTGACAAAATTACCGCCCTCTATTGCCGCTTATCACGCGACGACGAATTACAGGGCGACAGCAACAGCATTGTTAATCAAAAGGCAATTTTAAGTAAATACGCAAAAGAAAATCATTTCTCAAATACTGCGTTTTTCGTAGACGACGGATACTCTGGAACGAACTTCAACCGTCCGAGTTGGAGCGAACTTCTGGAACGGATTGAAAACGGAGAAGTGGCGACGCTGATTGTCAAAGATATGTCGCGGCTTGGACGTGATTATCTGAAAGTGGGATTTTATACCGAAATCCTGTTCGTGGAAAAAGGAGTGCGGTTTATCGCTATCAACAACGGCATAGACAGCGCAAACCAACAGGACAGCGACTTTACCCCCTTTTTGAACATCATCAACGAATGGTACGCAAAAGATACAAGCAAGAAAATCCGCGCTGTGATGAAGTCCAAAGGAGAAGCGGGCGAGCACCTTTGCACCAACCCGCCCTATGGGTACAGGAAAGACCCTGATAACAGAAAACGGTGGATTGTGGACGGAGAAGCCGCCGAAGTAGTCAAGCGGATATTTGCCCTTTGTCTGGACGGTTACGGACCGTCGCAGATTGCCCGTATTCTGAAAGAGGATAAAGTCATAACGCCGACAATCCATTTTCAGCAGACAGGCAGGGCAACGAGAAACGCGCCGCCGGACAATCCCTATAACTGGACGGGCGATACCATAGCCGACATTTTGGAGCGTCCAGAATATCAAGGGCATACGGTAAACTTCAAGACCTATAAGCAGTCCTACAAAAGCAAGAAAACCTGTTACAATCCAGAGGAAAAATGGCTTGTGTTTGAGAATACCCACGAAGCAATCATTGACGCCGACACATGGGCGAGGGTGCAGGAACTACGGAAAAACAAACGACGCCCGACGAGGACAGGAAAGACAAATATGTTTTCCGGCATTGTGCGCTGTGCCGATTGCGGCGAAAAGCTGTATTACTGCACAAGCAAGAACTTTGAAGCAAGACAAGACCATTTTGTTTGCTCTACTTCAAGGCTCAAGGGGAAAGAGATTTGCTCTACTCATTTTATCCGCGCCGTTGTCTTGGAACAGGGCGTACTCGCTCACATGAGATTGACGATTGCCTGTGTCGCTAACCACGAAGAACAATTCCGAAAAGCTATGGGTGCGAAGCAGAAAGCCGAAGCGAAAAAGGAACTGGCGGCGAAGCGGCGGCAACTAACGCAAGCGGAACGCCGGATAGAAGAACTTGACCGATTATTCAAGCGTATTTACGAGGACAACGTAGGCGGAAAACTATCTGACAGCAGATTTCAAATGCTCTCCGACGATTACGAGCAGGAGCAGGAAGAACTGCGGAAAAAGCTGTTGCGATTGAATGAAGAAATTAGCGAACAGGAAGAACAAACAGAGGACATTGACAGGTTCATCAGCAAAGTACGGAAATATCTTGACTTGGACGAGTTGACACCCTCTGTCTTAAACGACATGGTAAAGGCGGTGTACGTTCACGCGCCGGATAAATCAAAGGGGCATAGGGAACAGCAGATTGACATTTCCTATGACCTTGTGGGAATACTCCCCGCGTCTTTACTGAATGACCTGCAAAATGGAGAAACGGCATAGCCTGCAAGCTACGCCGTTTCCCGGAAACATTTCTAATACTGTCTTATGAGTGCTGCCCTAAGAAAGCTGTTTATATGGTATCATAGGTATCAGAATAACTCCTTTCTTGGTGATGGTTAATGGTTTCTTGGCAACTCTATTATACCATATCCGGTGAGGAGTTATTTTAATTTGTGACAAAAAGAATCCCGTGATTATGCGGGTTCTGGCGTTTCGCAAACGCCTAAAATAGCAAAAAATTGTGAGGAGAGGATCAAACGACTTGAAGAATACGATGAAAAGAAAAGTGAACGGGTTTCCTGAGAATTTTTTATGGGGAGGAGCACTTGCGGCGAATCAGTGTGAAGGAGCCTTTGATGTGGATGGAAAAGGTCTCTGTATTGCGGACGTAAATGAATTTCATGATGACATTGATATAAAAAAGAAGAGCAATAAAGAACTGGATACGAAATATATTCTGGAAGCGATACATGCAGGAAAAGAAGATGGAAGATATTTCCCGAAAAGATGGGGGATCGATTTTTACAATCGATATAGAGAAGACCTTGTACTGTTGGCGGGGATGGGCATCAATACTTTGAGAACAAGTATTAACTGGGCGAGAATCTATCCGAACGGGGATGACAGGAAACCCAATGAAGCAGGCCTTCTGTTTTACGACAGACTCATAGATGAGATGTTGAAAAATGGGCTGGAGCCGATGATTACGGTTTCACACTATGAGATGCCGCTTCATTTGGCGTTACAATATAACGGATGGCATAATCGGAAATTGATTGATTTTTTTGTGCAATACTGCCAGACGTTGTTTGACAGATATCATACAAAAGTAAAAAAGTGGATCCTGGTAAATCAGATCAATCTGATCAGCCATGAATCATTTAATCATCTGGGGATTCCTTCCGATCGGGTGGAAGATCTGCCGGGGAAAAAATATCAGGCCGTACACAATGAGATGGTAGCCTGTGCAAGGGCGACGGGTTATGCGCATGAAAAGTATCCTGATCTGGAAATCGGCATGATGGTCTATAACGAGCCGGTTTACGGGCTGACGACCAGACCGGAAGATCAGCTGGCCGCGCTGAAGCATAATCAGATGGAATATTTCTTCTCAGATGTTCTTCTTCGGGGTACTTACCCCGGATATGCATTCCGCTATTTTGATGAGAAAGGTATTGTGGTAGAATTTGGCGAAAAGGATGAGGAAGATCTGAAAAATACCTGTGATTTTGCGAGCTTTTCTTATTATTATTCCAGCACAGTTTCTGCCGAAAGCTATGAAAACGGGAACCGCACTGTTTTTAATGAGAATCTGCCGGCAAATGAGTGGGGCTGGTCCTATGATCCGGTGGGGCTCAGAATTACACTGAACGAGTGGTATGATCGCTATCAGGTACCGATCTACATCACGGAAAACGGCTCTGGTTTTTTTGATAAGGTGGAAAAAGATGGGAAAATACAAGATCCGTACAGAATTAACTATTACAGGGAGCATCTGTTGGCGGTACAGGAAGCTTTGAGGGATGGAGTGGACGTCAGAGGGTATTATGCCTGGGGGCCTATTGACATTATTTCCTGTTCGAGCAGTGAAATGAGCAAGCGCTATGGATTTATTTATGTGGATCAGGACGATTACGGCAACGGATCGTTGAAACGAACCGAAAAGGACAGTTATTTCTGGTACCGGGATATTGTGATATCCAATGGGAAAAAGCTGCAGGATGTAAAATAGAATATTACGTTTTTGAGCACATTCACAACCGAAAAAGGGCGCTTCGCTACATCACGGTTTATTTTGAGACCACTCTTTCCGAAAAGTAATATGAGACAAATATATATGAAACAGACAGGAGGAAAGGACATGAACATCAGCGGTGTAAACGGAAGCGGATCCCCTGTGCTACAGGCAGGCGCAGGACAGGCGGAGGATGCTCAGAGCAGAAATATCAGAAAGCAGATCGAGGAGGCTCAGAAAAAGCTGCAGGAAGTCTCGGCGAACGGAGAGTTGAGCTCCGAAGATAAGATGAAAAAGCGGCAGGAGATCCAGAAACAGATCAGTGATCTGAGAATGCAGCTGCGGCAGCACCAGACAGAACTTAAGAAACAGCAGCGGGAGGAGAAGCGGGCGGCTGAAAATAACTCCGATTCGGAAGGAAAAGCAGGGGAACAAAATGCCGGGCTTTCCACGGCAGGCATAAAGGCGGTGATCTCTTCCGAGACTTCGATGAAACAGGCAAAGGTACAAAACGGCGTTGTGGCAAAGATGGAGGGAAAAGCAGGCGTTCTTGAGGCGGAGATCAAACAGGATAGCAGAAACGGCGGGGATACCAGTGCAAAGGAAGCGGAACTTGCCGAAACGAAAAATAGAGCAAAGGAAGCGGAAGCTTCCGGTATGAAGTCCTTAAAAGAGGCAAACCGGAAGGTTAGGGAGGAAGCCGGAATGGGGGAGACGGATCCGGAGACCGAAAAGGAGGAAGAAAGAGCAGAACAGATTGAGAAAGACAGAACCGGGGAGGATAAAACTTCCGGGGAACCGGGAAAATATGTGGATGTCCGGCTGTAGGCAGGAAACTTTCAGGGATGGCAATTGTTGGAAGGACAGTTGCACCGTCCCTGAAGTCGTGACAATAGAATCATTTGCTTTGCCGGGCGCTGATAAATATTTGCCCTATGCAAAATCAGGGATTTGTAAAGCCCGTTTTTAGTGCTATAATGGATGGAGTATTTTCAGCACGAAGGAATCGGGAGGTTTTGAAATGGACACAATAGTGACAGCGCCGGACAGGATTAAAATTCGGGGCGCCCGTGTGCACAATCTGAAAAATATTGATGTGGATGTTCCTTTGGGAAAGATCGTGGCTGTTGCCGGGGTGTCCGGCTCAGGCAAATCTTCCCTTGCGCTGGGGGTTGTGTATGCGGAAGGCTCCAGACGGTATCTGGATTCTCTTTCCACCTATACAAGGCGGCGCATGACACAGACGGCGAAAGCACAGGTGGACGAGGTACTCTTTGTCCCGGCATCTCTGGCCTTACATCAGCGGCCTGGCGTGCCGGGCATCCGCAGTACCTTTGGCACGGGGACGGAGCTTTTAAACAGCCTGCGTCTGATGTTTTCCAGACTGGCAAATCACCGCTGTCCAAACGGGCATTATCTGGAGCCGACATTGTCAGTGGCCGCAGATCAGGCACTCATCTGTCCTGTCTGCGGCGCTGAATTTTTTGCCCCTTCGGCGGAAGGGCTGGCTTTTAACAGTCAGGGAGCCTGTCACACCTGTGGGGGAACGGGAATTGTGCGCACCGTTGATCGTGCCACCCTGGTGCCGGATGAATCTCTCACCATTGATGAGGGGGCGGTACTTCCCTGGAAGACGCTGATGTGGTCTTTAATGACCGATGTCTGCCGTGCCATGGGGGTGCGGACGGATGTGCCCTTTTCGGAGTTGACTGAGAAGGAGCGGGATATCGTGTATAACGGCCCTGCCGAAAAGAGACATATTTTTTACAAGGCGAAAAACACCAACGATGCGGCGGAGATCGACTTTACCTATTTCAATGCAACCTACACTGTGGAAAATGCGCTGGCAAAGGTGAAGGACGAAAAAGGGATGAAGAGGGTGGAAAAATTCCTGAAACAGGATATCTGTCCGGACTGCGGCGGGACGAGACTGTCGGAGGCAGCCAGGGCACCGAAGCTTTGCGGCATATCGCTGGATGAAGCCTGTCAGATGACACTGGCGGAACTTGTGAACTGGGTGGCAGGGGTGCCGGCATCCCTGCCGGAGCAGATGCGCCCCATGGCGGAGAGTATCTGTGAATCTCTTATAGATGCGGCGAAGCGGCTGTTGGATCTGGGCCTTGGTTATCTGGCGCTTGACCGCGCCGCCGCCACGCTTTCCACAGGGGAGCGTCAGCGGATGCAGCTTGCCCGTGCGGTGCGCAATCGCACCACCGGCGTTTTATATGTGCTGGACGAACCTTCCATTGGGTTGCATCCTGCCAATATTGTGGGACTGACAGGCGTGATGAAAGATCTGGTGGCCGACGGCAATTCGGTACTGCTTGTGGATCACGATACAAATATTCTGGCGGCGGCGGACTGGATGATCGAAATGGGGCCGGAAGCAGGAGCGGGCGGCGGCAGAGTGATCGCCCAGGGGACGATTCCGGAGATAGTGAAGAACGGCAGTTCCATGATCGGGCCGTTCCTCTCGGGAAATGTCGGTATCCACAGAGTGCGTGCCGGAAAGGATGATATGTTTGCGCTGGGTGTAATTCGTCTCTCCACGAAGGCGATCCATACGGTGAAGCCTCTGGATGTGGCGATCCCGAAGGGAAGGCTGACTGTTGTGACCGGTGTGTCCGGCTCCGGGAAGACGACGTTAGTATTGGAAAGCCTGGTTCCCGCCCTGGAGGCTGTCATTCAGGGGAAGACACTGCCGGAACATATCGTGTCTGTGACCGCGGAGGGAGTCGGACGGGTGAAACTGATCGATGCAACCCCCATTGGCATCAATGTGCGCTCTACTGTGGCCACCTATGCCAATGTGCATGACGAACTGCGCAAGATCTATGGAAGAACGTCCCAGGCAAAACAGGCGGGGTACAAAGCCGGTGATTTTTCCTATAATACGGGAAAACTGCGCTGCCCTGTGTGTGATGGAACCGGGGAGATCAGTCTGGATGTGCAGTTTCTGCCGGACGTGGACATTCCCTGTCCGGAATGCCGGGGTTCCAGATACGCCAAAGCGGCTTATCAGATCAGGCGCACGGACAAAAGCGGGAAGGCGTGGTCGCTGCCGGAGCTAATGGGGCTGGAAGTTTCTGCAGCTCTGGAGGTCTGTAAGGATATGAAGCCTGTGCATCAGCGCCTGCAGGTACTGAAAAGTCTGGGCCTTGGTTACCTGACTCTTGGGGAGGCTACCCCGAGCCTGTCCGGCGGTGAGGCGCAGCGGTTAAAGCTTGCCAGCGAGATGGGAAGAGGACAGTCGGACACGGTGTTTGTTTTTGACGAGCCGACTATCGGGCTGCATCCGTTGGATGTGCAGACACTGTTAGCGGTATTTCAGACATTGATTGTAAACGGCGCCACGGTTCTTGTCATCGAACACGATTTGGATGTGATCCGCAATGCCGATTATATGATCGATATGGGACCGGGCGGCGGCGACGGAGGTGGAAAGATCGTTGCGGTGGGAACGCCGGATGAGGTTGCTGCCTGCGGGGAGAGCGTGACGGGAAGGTTTTTACCGCGTAAGCGGGATTTGCGTGGGATGTGAGCATGGGAGAGAAAAAGCGCGTCAAAACAGGAGTGACCACATGCGGATAGCGATATGCGATGACGAAAAAGACATACGGGAGATACTGGCGGAGAAAGTGAACAAATACTGTCCGGAGGCGGAGATTTTCTGCTATGCATCCGGGCAGGAAGTGCTTACAGCGGACAGGATGCCGGATATCCTGTTTCTGGATATTCAGATGCCCGGGGTGTCCGGGATGGAGACGGCGCAGGGGCTTCGGGCCCGGAGTAAAGAGTTGATCCTCATCTTTGTCACGGCGCTGGAGGAGTACGTTTTTCAGGCTTTTGATGTGGGAGCCTTCCACTATCTCGTAAAACCCTTTGAGGAGGAGAAGTTTGTCTGCGTCCTTTCCCGTGCGGTAAAACAGTGCAGAGAGGCGTCAGAAAATGCCGGAGTGTCGATGGCGAAAGAGGAGGACAGGCATATCCTGATCTTGTCGGGAGGAAGCCATATAAAAATACGGCTGTGTGATATTGTGTATGCGGAAGTCTTTAACCGGAAGGTGGTGATCCATAAAATGACCGAAGATATGGAGTATTATGGAAAAATGTCGGATCTTGAGAAATTGGCCGGGAAGGATTTCTTCAGGCCCCACAGATCCTATCTGGTGAATTTCCAGTATGTGGTGAGATATGATGCCCAGATGATCGAGTTGGAGAGCGGGAATGTACCTGGGGGGACTGTTTCCAAAGTGAAAGTTCCTCTGGCAAAAAAGAACTATCCGCTGTTTGTGAAAAGTTATCTGAACTATAACAGAAGAACAGAGGGTGATGGAAACCTGTGACGGACTGGGACTTTTACTGGAATCTGATTAACCGCATTTCACAGATCGGACTGATTTTTGTCAGAGCATATTTTCTGTGCCGTCTTGTAAGTCCTTTTTTACGAAAGAGAGAGGAAGGACAGTGCAGATCTTTTCGGGAGAGGACGGGACGCTTTTTTTATGCGGCGCTGCCGGGCATCGGCTATGCTGTCGTTATGCTGCTTTTTGCTCTTTATCCGCGGGAGATCCATGTGATACCGGTGTATGCGGCGAGTGCGGCGGCGGCCTTTGCCGTGATGTATGTTGTTGACAGAAGAAACAGGGAACAGAAGATATTTCTGGCGGTGATCTTTTATCTGCTGCAGTGGATCACCTGGGGGATCACATTGGTGCCGTGGCGGGGGGTATATGATGTGCTGCTCCTTGCTGTCGGCAGGCCGAAAAACTATCTGATACAGTGCATTCTGTATGCGGTTATGGAAGGGTTTAACTTTGTACTGCACTTTCTGTGTATGGCGTTTTGTGTCAGGCTGATCCACAAAGAATACCGTGATAAGACAGAAAAAATGACCGGAAGAGAGCTGGCATTGATGTCAGCGCCTCTTTTTTCCATTGCTGTGGGACAGGGAGCATTTTATTTTGTGGTGGATGCCTATGAAAAAACTACCGGACAATATATATGGAATCACTATTCCGCGTACACGCTGATTCAGGCGTTTTTTATGCTGGTCGCCTTCGGAGCAATGCTCACAGTTATTGTCTCCTATCAGCGTATCAGGAGCAGCCAGAGAAAAGAGCGGGAAGACGTCGTGCTGTCGGGACAGATCCGGGAGATGAAGCGGCATATAAACGAGGTGGAAAAACTGTATCTTGATATCCGCAGCTTAAAGCATGATATGAGGAATCATATCATGACGCTGGAAAAACTCTGTGAACGGGATGAGGAGGCCGACGCGTATCTCACACAGTTAAAAAAGGAGGTGTGCGAAGTGGCGCCGGAAACTTCCAGCGGTAATCCGGTGATTGACGTGATTCTGCGGGAAAAGCACAAGGAAGCGGAGGAGAAAAACATTGCTTTTACCAATCGGTTTCACTTTCCGGCGGATACAAAGTGTAACGCCTTTGATGTCAGCGTGATTCTGCACAATGCCCTGAACAATGCTATGGAGGCGGCCGGAGAGTGTGAGAACCCCTGTATTTCCGTTTCCACCTGCCGCAGGAAAAATGCCTTTCTGATAGAGATAAAAAACAGCGTCTCTGAAAAGAGAAACATCGATGAGGAGAGCGGCCTGCCGCTTACCACAAAGCAGGGTAAAGATCATGGCTTCGGCCTGATCAATATCCGAAAAGTGGCCCGGAAATATCACGGTGATATCGCCATCGAGCAGAAGGAAGGAGAGTTCGGGCTGATCGTTATGCTGATCGTGTGAGGCCGGTACAGCACGACAGTCTGCCAGGTTAGAGCAGCTATCCCTGTGAATACTGCCACATGGACATGGATGAATTACCACGAAAAGTTACTCCTGCGTCATCAGCTCCTTTATCTTTTGCATAAACTTTTCAGAAGCCCTGGAGAAGATCTGATATTTTTTCCAGATAATGCTCAGGCCGGCCTCTCTTTTCGGGCTGAGGGGCCGAAAACACAGACTGCTCCCGCAGGAGGTGTTGATGATATGGTCGAAGCCGATGGCGTATCCCAACCCTTCCGCCACCATCAGAGAAGCATTGAAAAGCAGGTTATATGTCGCAACGATCTCCAGTTCACCGGTTTTTTTCTGCAGCCAGGCGGAAAGTCCTTCCTGTGTGCTCTCCTGTTCGGATATGATCAGAGGCTTATCCCACAGATCTTGGGGGGAGATCAATTTCTTTGAGGCAAGCTGGGAATCCTGCCGCATGAGCACCCCCCAGGTGTCCTGGAAAGGAATTTCAAGGGAGTTGTATTTTGTCTGATCCACAGGGCCGAATACGACGCCGAAGTCGATTAACCCCTTGTCCAGCTGCTCCATCACAAACTGTGCGTTTCCGCTGGAAAGATGATAGTGGATGCCGGGATATGTTCTGTACAATTCTCTGGCCGTTTTTGCAATAAAGCGGACCGCGTCAGTTTCTCCGGTTCCGATGGAAATGTCCCCAACGATGACCTGATCAGAGAAGGAGATTTCCTGTTTTGCTTTCTGAACCAGATTCAGTATTTCTTCCGCCCGCTTTTTCAGGATCATGCCTTCCTCTGTGAGAGTTACTTTTCTGGAGCCCTTTGTTCCGCGGATTAAAAGCTGTTTTCCCAGCTCCTCTTCCATGGCTTTTAGTTGTGTGGAGAGGGTGGGCTGTGAAAGATGCAGGGATTTTGCAGCCCTGACGATGCTCTGTTCCCTCGCCACGGCGAGAAAGTATTGCAGTACACGCAGTTCCATGGAGTTACCTTTGTCCTTTCGTATGTCTATTCCTGGCGGCTGACAGGAGTTAATTCTGCGCAGCCCGTCGGAATGTTGTCGGTAATAGTTACAGTGACAATCAGATCTCATTCTGATCCGGCGTCAGGCAGTCTGCCTGAAAAGTTCATTCCAACATCAACAGATCCAGTGTACCATATACAACAATAGGTTTCAACTATGCAAATGTATCAGATATAAGTATTTGCTATCATTTGAAAAGATACGTATAATGGGAAACGAAAAAAAGAGCGAAGGCTCTTAACGGGAGGAGTAAAGTGGGCGAAGGGATTGAGCTGGAGAAACTGATCGAGTATGGATCGAAGGAAGCTATCATTCAGAATCTGAAGGACGCAGGATGCTGTGAAGATACGGTCGCATGTTGTATTGACTGTCTGGACTGCGGGAAGAAAGCGGAACTGTTAAAGCGGCTGGAACATCACAGAAAAGACCTGTTACAGGAGGTTCACAAGGCAAAATTCCTGTCGGAAAAAGAGGTATGCCCAGAGGAGAAGCAGATCGACTGCCTGGATTATCTGGTGTATCAGATCAATCGATGCAGAGGGGATAAGGAGACGAGCAGTCTCGGAAACTCAATAGCGAATAGTCGGGAAGGGGTTGATTTTCAGAAATGAGTGAGATAAGAGATGGATGATTGTGGAGTTTGAGCGATTCGGAGGCCATAAAGAATAAAAATGGGCATGGCTTTAAAGCCTGTCGGGAAACAGGGCCGGAAAGGTTCTGAAGTAGGAAACCCGGTTTATGCCGCTGCCTGCATCTGCTGTTTATAGCGGGCATCCAGATGGATGCAGATGCCGATCATGGTTGTCATAAAAGAATAATGTTCCTTTGTGTGTATGAACATGCAGTGCAGGCCGTAATGATTGAGGATGCGGTTGTTGATCCGTTCCGTGGCGGTGCGCTGATGATAGATTTTCTTATAAGCATCTGTGCCGCGGGGGACATCGGTGTAAAGCCGGATATCCCACTCGGGCCGTGTTTTGATGACCCGCCCATATTTGGAATCCGTGCAGGAGTTTTTACATTTGGAACAGTGATCTTTTCCAAAGGGGCAGCGCCACATGAGGTAACCGCTGGATCTGTCGTAACCGTTAGGCTTCATGCGCATTTTTTCCTGGCATAAGGGAGTCCCGTCTTTGTCAATGGAGATGGCATCAGGAATTGTTTTTGGAGGGCCGCATTTGTCGTTGAGGTCGATGAATGGCTGTATTTCCCTGTTTTTGAGGAGCCGGTATGTGGGGTAATTGTCCATGGCGGAGTCCAGGCACATATTTTCAATGGAAACAGCAGGCATATGTTTTTCCAGTTCATGGAAAGCGACGAGGAAATTGACGGAATCATGCCGCCTTGCGCTGGTAAAACGCAGGAGCAGGGGGATGTCAGTCCTGAGTTCAGGGTTATAACAGGACAGCTGGAACAAGGTGTAGCCGAAGTAATATTTTTCGAGGTCACTGTCCCAGCCCCAGGAAGCATCGGGATCAGGGAAATGGCGCAGGTTTTCGGGCGGGCCATCCCTGTGATGTCCGCGAGGGCAGACATGTGTATGCACGGCGGTGCCGTCCCCGGAAACCGTAAGGTGTTCCATTGGTATGAGGCCGCATTCCATGGAAGGCAGGACGGCGGTATGATAGAAGAAGCGCTGCAGGCGCTCTTCAAAGTTAAAAGGGATATCTTTCCCGTCCATGAGGCGTTTTTCGATGGTTTCGGTGATTTTGGGCTTAGCCTCCTGAGCTTTTTGTTTTTTGCCTTTGGGCTTATCGGGTTTTTTTGTGTTCCAGGAAGCGGGAAGCAGTTTATCCCGTGCATATAAGTCCGTTGCCGGAGCAGTCCAGAGCCTGTCCATGAAGTCAAAATAAGAACCGAGCGGCGGCAGAGAATCCGTAGTGCAGCCGATGAGGGCGGCAAGAACCCGGTCGCTTCTGAGCCTGTGAACCCAATGGGTAAGGGATGGCTTGGCTAAACCTTTTGTATACAGAAGAAGGAAAAGGATAAAAGACCTTAAGATCTGCGGCTGGTTTTTAGCGGGCCTGCCGGTATTGGAGTAAAAGGGCAGAAGGAAAGCCATAGCCTTATCGATATCGAAAAGCTGAAGCTTCTGCCAAGGTTCCCGGAGCTCTGTATGAAGCCGTTTCCTTTCAGAGGAATCGAAATGGGCTTTGGATTCGGTGAGAAAGTACTTGTAATCTTGCATCGACTGCCAGTACTTGATCATAGTGTGAACCTCCTTGTAGTTATTGCGCTGTGCGTGGGGCACAAACGCTTTTTAACTACAAGGGGCGCGTTTGGTGACTGGCGTATATGGTCACCAAACGCGCCCGCACATTTTAAGGTATATGTCAATAGTTTTTTGAGAAATTTTTTCCTCCAAAGTTTGGAGGATGAAATAAAAAAGAGAAACAGAGATAGAGCGGAAATACGGGCTTTAAAGAGTTTCCGAGACTGCTCAAGGAGACTTGAAATGGAGGAGACAGACAATGATAACAATAGAAAACCAGACTTTTGATGAGGAGCGTGCGCTGTACGGGAGAGAGGGCATCACAGTGCGAAACTGTTCTTTCGACGGACCGGCGGACGGCGAGAGTGCTTTTAAGGAAGGAAAGGATATCGAGGCAGAGCACTGCTTTTTTAATCTGCGTTATCCATTCTGGCATGACCATGGGCTTATCATCAGAGATTCGGAGATGACCGAATTATGCAGAGCTGCGCTGTGGTATTCCGACCGGGTGGAGATCACGGATACGAAACTGCATGGGATCAAGGCTCTCAGGGAGTGCAGTAATATTGTGATGAAAAACTGCGATATCATCTCCCCGGAATTCGGCTGGTCGGTGCGCGGGATCCGCATGGAGGATTCGGCAGCGGTCAGCGAGTATTTTATGATGCGTTCGGAGGATCTGACATTCCGGAACATGAACCTTACAGGAAAGTATTCTTTTCAGTACATCAGAAACGCAGTCTTTGAAAACTGTACCTTCGATACGAAGGATTCCTTCTGGCACGGGGAAAACATAACGGTAAAAGACAGTGTGGTAAAGGGCGAATATCTGGCCTGGTATTCGGATGGGTTGACACTTGTAAACTGTAAGATCATTGGCACACAGCCTTTCTGTTACTGCAAAAATCTGAAACTGATCGACTGTGAGATGATTGATACGGATCTGGCCTTTGAAAAGTCGGATGTGGAGGCGCAGATCACGACAAAGGTTGACAGCATTAAAAATCCGCGCTCCGGCCGGATCGAAGTGCCGGAACTTGGGGAACTGATTATGGATGATGCGGAGGCAAAAGGTGAGGTCCTGATCAGAGCATAGAAACAGAAAGCGCAGGAAAGAACGAAAAGGAAAAAAGAAAGAGAAAAGAAAGAAAAAGGAGGAACCAGTTTATGATCTACAGAGATTTTCAGAATATGAAATTGTCCGGCCTGGGGCTTGGCATGATGCGGCTGCCGGTGGTGGAGGGCAACGACAGCGTGGTGGATGAGGCCGCTGCAGAGGAGATGATCGACTATGCTCTTCATAACGGCATCAATTATTTTGATACGGCCTGGGGCTACCATGACGGCAACTCGGAACTGGTGGCAGGAAAGTATCTGACAAAATATCCGCGGGACAGTTATTATCTTGCCAGCAAATTTCCCGGGTATGATCTCTCCAACATGGATAAGGTGGAGGAGATTTTTGAAAAACAGCTGAAAAAATGCCGGACACCTTATTTTGACTTTTATCTGTTCCACAATGTTTTTGAGGGGAATATCGATGCCTATCTGGATCCTAAATATGGGATCCTCGAATATCTGTTAAAACAGAAAGAAAACGGACGCATCCGTCATCTTGGATTTTCCGCCCACGGCAGTGTGGAGGTGATCCGTCGTTTCCTGGATGCCTGCGGCGAGCATATGGAGTTTTGCCAGCTGCAGCTCAATTACATGGACTGGCATTTTCAGAACGCACAGGAAAAGGCGGCCCTTATACAGAAGGCAGGGATTCCGATCTGGGTGATGGAACCTCTGCGAGGCGGCAGGCTGGTAAAGGCTTCAGAAGAAATGACGGGTGTTATGAAATCCCTGCGCCCGAAGGAAAGCGTTCCCGGCTGGGCGTTCCGATTCTTGCAGAGCATTCCAGGCGTGACGATGATACTTTCGGGGATGTCCAGTCTGGAGCAGCTGAAGGAAAATATCGCCACCTGTGGGACAGACGAGCCGCTTGGTAAAGAGGAATTTGACACCCTGGTACGGCATATGGATCGGGAGACGGAAATGGGAATCCTGCCCTGTACAGCCTGTCATTACTGCACAAACCATTGCCCGAAGGGATTGCCCATTCCAGAACTGATCGCTCTGTACAATGAACATAAGATCACAGGCGGCGGATTTATCGCGCCGATGGCGGTGGCAGGAATGGATTCCGAAAAACGTCCGGCAAACTGTATCGGCTGCAGAGGTTGTGAAAAGGTCTGTCCCCAGCAGATCAAAATTTCCGAGATGATGAAAGAGTTTTCGGGGATGCTCGGAATGTAAAAAAGTATCAGGGTAAAAGCCGACGGTGGAATCGCATTAAAAAGATGCGGTTTCACCGTTTTTTCTGTAACAGACGAATAAGTTTTATTGAGTTTTGTATTCATTTATACTATAATGTGGCTATGTGTTGAAAAGTTTCAGGCGCTCCGGAAATAAAAGTTTACAGTGGGGTGTGCTGAAAAATGGAATGCTTTACCATATCCTGATAGTAAATCATGTTTTTTGGTTTTTTGAACATACTGAAAAGGAGGAAATATAGAAATGAGTCAGACGGAGGAGGGAGTTTTCAGTGCTCCGATGAAACATATTCTGGCGGTGGACGATACGGCGATTATTTTGACGAGAATAATGGACGCGTTGCGAAATGATTATGAGGTGACCACCATCAATTCAGGGATACGTGCACTGAAGTACTTACAGCAGGAAAAACCGGATCTTATTCTGCTGGATATTCAGATGCCTAATAAGGACGGCATTGAAACACTGCGGGAAATACGTGCCATGAGAGGGCTTGCGGATATACCGGTGATCATGCTCACGGGTGTGGAAGACAAAAGTTCTGTCCTGGAAAGCGCCAGACTGGGAATCTGCGATTACATTCTGAAACCTTTTTCTTCCGAAGATCTGCTGGCCAGGATCAGGAGGGTTTTAAAGCCGGATGAGGAGGGCGAATTGCAGAAGTTATGGAAAGAAGGAGGGAGAAGATGAAAGAAAAAGGAAAACTGAAACGGAATTTTTACAGTCTGATCGTGACGGCGCTTGTGGGATTTATCTATTTTTACGTCTACCTGCCCGCCATCAACATCCACTCGGAGGATTTTTACGGATTTATCATGCTGCTTTGTATTGTTTATACTGGCTGCATGATTTTTCTGGGAGGTTTTAAAAGCCGTTCCGTCAAAGAGTTTATTACCTTCAGCTGGAAGCAGGTAAAACTGCCGTTTATCGTATTTGTGGCCATCGTGGTGGTGACGGCGGCAGGCTACCTGTTCGGACTGGTGATCTTTCGGGCTTCGGCCTATTCTTCCCTGATGCCGATCACCACAGGGGATTTTACGGAGGATGTGGCGGAGATCTCCATGGACCAGATCCCGATGCTTGACGAAGCTTCCGCTAATACGTTGGCAAATCGGAAACTGGGGGAACTCTCCGATCTGGTCTCCCAGTTTGTGGTCAGCGACACCTCGGCCCAGATCAACTACAGGGCGCGCCCGGTGCGGGTGACCTATCTGCACTATGACAGCTTTTTTAAGTGGTGGAGCAACCGTGCACAGGGGATTCCCGCCTATATGGTGGTGGATATGGTAACCCAGGATGTGGATGTGGTGCGGCTGGAGGAAGGGGTCAAATATTCTCCTTCGGAGTATTTTAACAGGGATTTGAGCCGTTATCTGCGGTTCCATTACCCTACGGCGATTTTTGAGAATGTGAATTTTGAGATAGATGAGGAGGGCACGCCTTACTGGGTGGCTTCCGTGGTGAAAAAGCGCATCGGCCTGTTCAATGGCGACGATATACAGGGAGTGGTGCTTTTAAATGCTGTAACAGGGGAGAGCGTTTATTATGAGGTAGAGGACGTGCCCACCTGGGTGGATCGGGTGTACAGCGCCGGGCTGGTGGTGGAGCAGTACAATTATTACGGCAGATACCACAACGGCTTTTTTAACTCACTGTTTACCCAGAGCGACTGTACCACGGCGACCACGGGGTACAACTATATCGCCATGAACGACGACGTGTATCTTTACACCGGCATCACTTCTATCAGTGGAGACCGGGGCAATATCGGTTTTATTCTGGTCAATCAGCGGACAAAGGATGCCTGTTATTATTCCTGCGCCGGAGCAGAGGAGTATTCGGCCATGTCCTCGGCGGAGGGAGCGGTACAGCAGTTCAGTTATGATGCAACCTTTCCGTTACTTTTAAATATCTCAGATCAGCCCACCTATTTTATGGCCTTAAAGGATGCGGCGGGGCTTGTGAAGATGTACGCCATGGTCAATGTGCAGCAGTATCAGATCGTATCCACGGGAAATTCCGTCAGGCAGTGTCAGCAGAACTATCACGAGCTGCTGATCGACAATCAGGTCATTGAGGACGACGGAAGCCTGAACATGCCGGGCGGCGCTGCTGGTGAAGGGGAAGTACCAGGGGCTGAAAATGCCGCGGGAGGTACGCAGGAGAACGGGGAGAAAGAGCCGGTGGCGGAGGATTATGTGCAGATAAGCGGTACGGTGGGTGAGATCCGGACGGCTGTCATAGATAATAACACATGTTATTTCGTACAGCTCCTGGAGCTGAATTCGGTGCGGTACTATATGCTCAGAGCAGATGAGAATCTGGAGGCAGTACTGTTAAACGAGGGAGATCAAGTGGAGCTCTCTTATGTGCCGGGAGAGGGCGCGGAGAAGATCGTGAAGGCGAAACTGGATGGAATTACGCCTGTTATGGAAACACAGGATGCAGCGGAAGAGCCGGCCGGAGAGGGAGAAATGATTGACGGGCAGGATGCGGCGGAAGATACCGGAGCGGGCGAATGACGGAGAACAGATAGAGCAGGCAATTGTTCGGAAATTCCAAGTAGTTCAAAGTGGGAAAAAGAGGACGCGCTGTGAAATGAAAGGATTTCCCGGACGATAGCAGGGAGATGACGGAATAAGGTATGACAAAAGAGATAGTGATGTTGAATGATCTGGAGATCGGACAATCGGCAAAGATCGAAGCGGTGGGCGGGGAAGGCGCCCTCAGACAGCATTTTCTGGATATGGGACTGATCCCCGGCGCGGAGGTGAAGCTTGTCAAGTTCGCCCCTATGGGGGATCCGATGGAGCTGTTGATCCACGGCTACGAGCTGACATTGCGGCTTGACGACGCGGCAAAAATAGAGGTGACCTCTGTTTGGGAAAAGACAGAAGGAAATTCTGCTTTCCCCGATAAAACGGACAGAGGGAAGACCAGGACGGAGCATCCGGGCCTGGGGGAGGGCGGCAGATATCACGCCAGGGGGGACGGCGATCCCCTGCCCGAGGGGAGCGTGCTGACCTTCGCTCTGGCGGGCAACCAGAATTGCGGCAAGACCACGCTCTTTAATCAGCTCACCGGCGCAAACCAGCATGTGGGGAACTTTCCGGGGGTGACGGTGGACAGGAAAGGCGGCGCCATCAGGGGCTACCCGAAGACGGAGATCACCGATCTGCCGGGTATCTATTCCATGTCCCCCTACAGTGCGGAGGAGATCGTCACAAGACAGTTTATCATAGGCGAAAAACCGACGGGTATTATCAATATCGTGGACGCCACCAATATCGAGCGGAATCTCTATCTGACCATGCAGCTGATGGAACTGGGGATCCCCATGGTGCTGGCGCTCAATATGATGGACGAGGTGCGGAGTAACGGCGGTTCCATACATATCAACGAGATGGAAGCTTATCTGGGCATTCCGGTAGTGCCCATCTCTGCGGCAAAAAACGAGGGCGTGGACGAGCTGGTGCGTCATGCAGTCCATGTGGCGAACTATCGTGAGAAACCCGGGCGGATGGATTTCTGCGATGAGAGAGATCACGGCGGCGCGGTACACAGATGTCTCCACGGTATTATGCATCTGATTCAGGATCACGCGGAGGCGGCGGGAATTCCTGTCCGGTTTGGGGCCACCAAACTGGTGGAGGGAGATGAGCGGATCAAAGCGGCGCTTACGCTGTCTCAGAATGAGGAGGAGATGTTAGAGCATATCATCAGACAGATGGAAGAGGAGAGAGGGCTTGACAGAGCGGCGGCCATCGCCGATATGCGCTTTACTTTTATTCAGAATCTGGTGGCGGAAACGGTGGTAAAACCGGGGGAAAGCAGGGAACATGCGAGAAGCCGGAAAATCGACGGCATCCTGACAGGGAAATATACGGCGATCCCGGCCTTCATCGGTATCATGGGGCTTGTTTTTTATCTGACCTTTAATGTGATCGGCGCCTTTTTGCAGGATCTTCTGGCGGCGGGAATAAACGGGCTGATGCAGGCGGTGGATCGGGCGTTTACGGCCTGGCATGTGAACAATGTACTGCATTCCCTGGTCATTGACGGTGTTTTTGCCGGAGTGGGAAGCGTGCTCAGTTTCCTGCCGGTTATCGTGACGCTGTTTTTCTTTTTGTCTCTGTTGGAGGATACGGGATATATGGCCAGAGTGGCCTTTGTGATGGATAAACTTTTGCGTAAGATCGGACTTTCCGGCAGAAGTATCGTGCCGATGCTAATCGGATTCGGCTGTACGGTGCCCGGAGTGATGGCCAGCAGGACGCTGCCGTCGGAAAGAGACCGTAAGATGACGATTCTTTTGACGCCGTTTATGAGCTGTTCGGCGAAACTGCCGATCTATGGCTTTTTTACGGCGGCGTTTTTCCCGGGCAAGGGCGGACTCATTATGGTGGGGCTCTATTTTTTCGGGATCTTTGTGGGGATCCTGACGGCGTTGCTCTTTAAAAGCACTTTATTTAAAGGAGAGGCGGTGCCTTTTGTGATGGAACTGCCCAATTACCGTCTGCCCGGCGTGAAAAATGTGGCGAGACTTCTGTGGGAGAAGGCGAAGGACTTTCTGCAGCGGGCATTTACGGTGATCTTTGTGGCGGCTATCGTGATCTGGTTTTTACAGACCTTCAATCTGCATTTCGGCATCGTGGAGGATTCGAGGGAGAGCATTCTGGCCATGGCGGCGGGAAAGATAGCGCCGGTGTTCGGGCCTCTGGGATTTGGCGACTGGCGTATCTCGACGGCGTTAATAACCGGTTTTATGGCGAAGGAAAGCGTGGTCTCCACACTGACCGTACTGCTTGGATCCGGCGAAAGGATCACGGAGCTGCTTACCTGTTCGTCTGCCGCCGCCCTTTTAGTGTTCTGTCTGCTGTACACGCCCTGTGTGGCGGCGGTTGCCTCGGTAAAGAGGGAACTGGGAGGAAAGTGGGCTGCGGCTATGATAGTCAGTCAGTGCGTGATCGCCTGGATCTGCGCTTTTCTGGTGCGGATCATGGTGTCCGTTATAATGTAATGCTACTCATAGTTGTGAGAAAATAAAAAATGTGATACACTGTTGACAGGTGCCATTTTGTCCGTCAGAAAACCGTTGAATGGCAATGGGCGGATGGGTCTGCAGAGATAAATGGGAAAGAGGAAGTTCATGGAAAATCAGCAGAATAACAAGAAGAAAAACCGCACGACACATTTCCTGCTTGGAAGTTTTGTCATGCTTCTGATCCTTGGTGTCAGTGCTTTTATGTATCTGAGCTATTATATGAGCAGGGTAAGTGAGAAATCTATTGATAAAGTCGGCGACGTTTATATGTCGGGCATCAAAGAGCATATCGTTGCCCATTTCAGGACGCTGATCGATTTGAAATTTGAGCAGGTGGAGGCGGTGGTGCAGGTCGTTCCGGTGGAAATGGATGATATGGATGAACTGTATGAGGAGCTGATCTACAGAACAAATATCAGAAACTTTAACTATCTGGCGCTCTGTGCCGAGGACGGTACAATTGAAATGTTGGATGGAGAACAGTTTGAACTGACCGATCCGGATCCTTTTTTTGAATCCCTGAAGAAGGGCGAAAAAAAGGTGGCGGTGGGCAGAGATACCAATGGAAATGAGATCGTTATATTTGGCGTCGATGCGCATTATCCGATGAAAAGCGGCAAGACCTGTACGGCCCTTGCGGCGGCTGTGCCGATCGAGTATATCAGTACAATGTTAGGGACGGATGAGGAGGAAAACGCCATCATATATTCCCATATTATCCGTAAGGATGGGAGCTTTATCGTCAGTGATATGAGTGATGAGTACGCCGATTATTTCAGCGCTCTGTATGAGAAATACGCAAACGATGATCCGGCGAAGATAGAAAACTATATCGACGGTCTTTCGACGGCCATGGCTGAAAAAAAAGATTATTCGGCGATTACGAATTTTGAGGGAAGCAGCCAGCAGGTCTACTGTACCATGCTGCCTTATTCGGAGTGGCATCTTCTGACGATACTGCCCTTCGGTGTTCTGAATGAGACCGTGGAAAATATGAACAGAGACCGGACGGCGGCTACATTGTTGATCGGCGCTATTGTGCTGGCGGTGTTGCTGATTATTTTCTTTGTATATTTTAAAATGACGCGTCAGCAGATGAAAGAGCTGGAGGAAGCCAGAGAGGAGGCTCTGGAGGCCAATAAGGCAAAGAGTACCTTCCTTTCCAATATGAGCCATGATATCCGTACGCCGATGAATGCCATTGTGGGGATGACGGCAATTGCCATGACGCATATTGAAGACAGAGAGCAGGTACAGAACTGTCTTCGGAAGATTACGCTGTCCGGAAAGCATTTGTTAGGGCTGATCAATGATGTGCTTGATATGTCAAAGATCGAGAGCGGTAAGATGACACTGACTGCGGAGAGAATCTCTCTCCGGGAAGTTGTGGAAGGGGTTGTAGGGATCGTACAGTCCCAGATCCGGGGAAAGAGTCAGAACTTTAATGTACATATAAGCAATATCATAGCGGAAGATGTGTACTGTGACAGCGTCCGGTTAAATCAGGTACTGATCAATCTTTTGTCCAATGCCATAAAGTATACCCAGGAGGGCGGCAGCATTCAGTTATCCCTCTATCAGGAGCAGGCTCCTGAGGAGATGGGAGAAGGGTATATCCGCAATCATATTACGGTAAAGGACAATGGAATCGGCATGACGCCGGAATTTGTGGAGCATATTTTTGAGTCCTATTCCAGAGCGGACAGCAAGCGCGTCAATAAAACGGAGGGCGCAGGACTTGGCATGGCGATCACAAAACATATCGTGAATGCCATGGATGGAACGATCACTGTGGAGAGTGAACCGAAGAAAGGAACAACTTTTGAAGTAACTGTGGATTTCGAGAGAGCGGATACGGAGGAGATCGAGATGGTTCTTCCGCCCTGGAAAATGCTGGTGGTGGATGATGACGAGGCGCTTTGCAGAACGGCAGTGGAAGCGCTTGATTCCATAGGGATACAGTCGGATTGGTGTATGAGCGGAGAAAAAGCGCTGGAGATGGTCACAAAGCATCACAGGATGCGGGACGACTATCAGATCGTTTTGTTAGACTGGAAACTTCCGGGAATGGATGGCATTATGGTTGCCAGGCAGATCAGGCAGATCGTGGACAGGGATATGCCGATCATTCTGATATCGGCCTATGACTGGAATGAGTTTGAGGAGGAGGCAAGAGAAGCCGGAATCGACGGTTTTATCAGTAAACCTCTGTTTAAATCAACGTTATATCACAGCCTGAAAAAATATATGAATGTGGAGGAGATACAGGAGAAGGCCAGTGAGGAACTGGTGGGACGCCGCATTCTGGTGGCGGAGGACAATGATCTGAACTGGGAGATCCTGAAAGAACTGCTGTCGGATATCGGCATGGAACTGGAATGGGCAGAGAACGGAAAGATCTGTCTGGAGAAATTCAGAGAATCGAAAGAAGGACACTTTGACGCGATCCTGATGGATGTCAGGATGCCGGTGATGACCGGTTATGAGGCCACCGAGGCGATCAGAGCCCTTGACCATCCGGATGCAAAGAAAATTCCGATCATAGCGATGACGGCGGATGCCTTTTCGGAGGATATCAGGCGGTGTCTGGACAGCGGTATGAATGCCCATACGGCGAAGCCGATCAATCTGGATGAGGTGGTACTACTGTTGAAGAAATTTATTTTGTAAGAAATGAAATGGGGCCGGATCTGGGTGTGATCCGGCTTTTTTAAACAATACGGAAGAGGAGACTCGTATGAGGCTGTTTCATCTATCGGATCTGCATATCGGATTAAAATTATTGAATCGGGATATGCGGGAGGATCAGGAGTATATATTTGGGCAGATCGCAGCGCTGGCGGCGGAGAAAAGACCGGATGCTATCGTGATCGCCGGAGATATCTATGATAAGTCGGCGCCTTCCGCGGAAGCGGTGGAGGTTTTTGACCGTTTTGTGGTAAAGCTGCGGGAGGCTGCGCCGGAGGCGGCGGTCATGATGATCAGCGGCAACCACGACAGTCCTTCCCGATTGGACTGTTTTCGGAGTGTGCTGGCGGGAGAGCGTTTGTATATGATCGGGAAACCGCCTGTGCAGGATGGAGAATTTATGGAGAAGATCGTACTGCGGGATGCATACGGAAAAGTGAATTTTTATCTGCTGCCTTTCGTGAGACCCTCCATGGTTCGGACGGTCGTGGGCACGAAGGAGGATGGCAGCTTTCTTTCTTATCAGGAGACGATGGAGAAGCTGATCGGGCGGGAAAAGATCGACACAGGGGAGAGAAATGTGTTTGTGAGCCATCAGTTCTATGTGCCGGAGGGCGTGGAGGCGAAGGATGTGGAGCGCATGGATACGGAAGTGCGTACCGTGGGAAATGTCGATGCGGTGGGGGCAGGTCTTTTGTCCGTATTTGATTACGCGGCCCTGGGACATATCCATAAACCCATGAAAGTGGGCAGTGAGAGGATCCGCTACTGTGGGACGCCTTTGGCCGTATCCGTCAGCGAGGCGGGGCAGGAGAAGGGGGTCGTGATGGTGGATCTGCAGGAGAAGGGCACTGTGCATATCACAAAACTTCCGCTAAAGCCGCTTCGGGAAGTGCGGGTGATAAAAGGAGAGCTGGCGGAAGTACTGGAGTTTCGCTGTGAGGATTATGTGACGGTGATCCTGACAGATCGGGCAGATCTGGATGTGATCGATATGCGGGAGAGGCTTCGGCTGGCTTTTCCGAATCTGTTGGAGATCAGGCGGGAGACGAAAAAGACAGCAGATTATGAGAGGGAGATCGACACAGAGGCGCTGCCTGATCCCTTCGCGTTATGCTGTCTGTTTTTAAAGGACATGGATGAACAGGATCAGGCAGTGATGCAGGATGTGATCAATGTGGTGAAAGGGGCGCTGTAATATGAAACCGTTGATACTGACCATGAGGGCTTTTGGCTCCTACAATAAAGAGACGACTATTGATTTTTCGAGACTTTCTCAGAATCTGTTTTTAGTTACAGGGGATACCGGCGCGGGAAAAACTACGGTTTTTGATGCCATCGTATTTGCGATCTACGGGGAGGCATCTTCTGTTGCCAACAGAAAGGAAGGGATAGTGCTGCAGAGCCAGTATGCGGCTTTGGATGTGACGCCCTTTGTGCGGCTTACCTTTTCGGACGGCGAGAATGGAGAGATCTATGTTGTCTCGCGCACCCCGAGACATCGGAAACTGCTCAAAAGAGGGAAAGGAAGCGGTGTCCGCACCACGGAAAAGAACGCTTCGGTCTCCCTGATTATGCCGGATGGGAGCGAATATCCGGCAAAAGAGACAGAGCAGAAAATCGAGGAGATCGTGGGATTTAATAAGGAGCAGTTTATGCAGGTGGCGATGATCGCCCAGGGTGAATTTATGGAACTTCTTCGGGCGAAATCCGACGTGAAGAAAGTGATCTTCCGGAAGCTGTTCCACACAGATATTTATGAGAGGATCGCCCAGGAGTTAGAGAGGCGCAAACGGGAGAAGGAAAAAGAGATCGCCGTTATCAAAACAGGCTGCCGGGCTGTTGTGCACAGGATCCGAATCCCGGAGGCGTATGAGAGAGCGGAACAGATCGCCGGGTTGAAGGAGCAGATAGAGGAGGGTGTTCTGGCAAATATGGGGCAGTTTCTGGAGGAGCTGGGGGCGCTTTGCGTTTATTGCGCAAAGACCAGGGGGGAGATGGAGAAAGAGCTTCAACTTGCATCTGTGGTGCGGGATAAAACCCGGGATGCGTACATTGGGGCGGAAAATCTGGTGAAGTCTTACGGACAGCTTGAACAGGCACAGGCTGAGCTTGCGGAGTGTGAAAGATATCGCGGGGAGATGGCGGAGGCGGCGAAGCTGGCGGCTGATCTGGGAGATGCCTATGATATTCTGACCGAGTATAAGGTTTATGAGACGACCAATAGGGTGGCAGAGAGCATAAAGACGGCAAAGCGGGAGAAGGAGAAGATCCTGCCCGGCCTGACGGAGAGGGAAGAAAGGCTGGCGGAGGAGAAAAAGAAGGCGAAAGAACAGTATGACATCTCTCAGGAGAGGTTCAGCAAACTGAGTGAGCGGGTCGAGGCGGCAAAAAAGATACTCCGGGAGATGGAGAGCGCGGAGAGAGGGTACGGCGAGAGCCTTGAGGAGCTGGAAACAGCACAAAGGAAGGAGCGGGAAGAACGGGAGAAGCTGACCGGCCTGGAAGCGCAGGAAAAGAGCCTGAAAGAGCAGGCGGAAATCCTGGGGAGCGCAGAGGCTCTTCTGGAGAGATGGAAGGTGAAGGAAAAGCTGGCGCTTGATCTGTCGGAAGATTCCGGGGAGATAACGGAGCTGAAGAAACAGATCGAAGTACAGGCGGAGAGAGCTGCGCAGACAAAGAAAGTGTATGAGGAGGCGAAAGAGGTATATCTGCGGGAAAGCAGAAGTTATGAGCAGAGACGGCAGAGCTTTCTGGATGCCCAGGCGGGGATTCTGGCGGGCAGCCTGGAGCCTGGAAAACCCTGTCCGGTCTGTGGTTCGTTGGAACACCCTGTTCCCTGTAAGAGCGGGGAAGGGAAGGAGGAACTTTCCAAGGAAGAGATCGGGCGCCTGGGCGAGATGGTGGAAGAGTACCGGAAAAGACAGGAGGATACGGCTGGCAGGGCGAAGGAGGAGGAGATCTCCCTGCGGGAGAAGCGTGACGCATTTGAAAAGAGACTGCGGAAACTGACGGAAAAATATAAGGAAGCGGTCACCGGGGAAGATATGTCTGAGACTTTGGGGGAGAGCAGTGCGGAGATACCGGAGGCTGTTCTTCGTGATATGATCGGGAAGTTTCTGAGAAATGTGCAGAGGGAGGGAGTTTCCCTACAAAAAAATGTAGATGATTTAAAAGAGATACGAAAAAAGCTTGAGAAGACCGGGGGACATAAGGAAATGTTGCAGCAGTCCGTCAGGCAGTGCGTGGAAAAGCTGCAGGCGGCGGAAAATGCGGTTCATCAGAAGAAAGGGAAACTGGAAAGCCTGTCCGGCACAGTGGAATATGCGACTGTGGAGGAGGCGGACCGGAAGCTGCAGGAGGAGAAGAGCAGAAGAGATGAGGCGGCCGGACATTTTCATGAGATACAGGAGAAGGCCGAGCAGGCGGAAAGAGAGAGGCGGGAGGCGGAGACGCTGCTGCAAAACTACAGAAAAGAGCTTCCGGAGCGGATGCGGGAGGCGGAAGATAAAAGGACGGCCTATGAATTTCGCATGCGGGAAAGGGGGCTGGACGAGGCTGCATGGCAGGCGTTAACCGCAACATATGAAAAAGAGGAGACTGATCTTTTAAGGAAGAAGGTGGCGGACCATCAGCTGAGGGAACAGAAAGCTGCGGCTGTGAAGGAAGCAGCGTTTGACGCCATCGGGGAGCAGGAAAAACCTGTTTTGGAAAAGCTGGAAGCGGAAAAAATGCAGGCGGAAGAAAGGCTGACGGCGGTCAAGGAAAAACTTGCGCATCATCAGGAGAAAGAGCGGGATAACAGAAGCGTCTATGAAGAACTGGCGCCCAGAGCGAAGGAACGGAAGCTTGTCATTGAGGAACATACCAGAGTAGATCAACTGTACAGGCTGGTTTCCGGAAATGTGACCGGGGGACGTATGGATCTGGAAACTTTTGTGCAGCGCTATTATCTGGAAAGAGTGCTGCATGCTGCCAACAGACGTTTTCAGGAGATGTCCGGCGGGCAGTTTGAACTGCGCATGGTATCCCCGGAACGGGCCGGGGAGGGAAAAAACCGGGGCCTGGATCTGATGGTTTACTCTGCCGTCACCGGAAAAGAACGGGAGATCCGGACGCTCTCCGGGGGAGAGTCCTTTATGGCGGCCCTGGCTTTAGCGCTGGGTATGGCGGATCAGATCCAGGACAGCACATCGGCGGTCCACCTGGATATGATGTTTATTGACGAAGGGTTTGGCTCTCTGGATGAGCATTCCAGAAATCAGGCCGTGAAGGTGCTGAAGGAGATGGCGGAGGGAAAGAGACTGATCGGCATTATCTCCCATGTGACTGAACTGAAACAGGAGATTGAGGAGAAGTTAATTGTCAGCAGGAATGAAGAAGGAAGCTTTGTGAGGTGGGAGTGAGGAAATAAAAAGTTGAAGAAAATTTATCCGGAAACAGTCAGCGCGGCCGTTATGCAATATGATATTTGCATAACGGCCGCTTATTTTGAAAAACCGGCGTAAAATTCCTGAAAAAATTTTTATTTCAGTGCTGAAAAAAAGGACAGGTACATATATATAGACAGAGAGAAAGCTGTGTGATCAAGATGTGGTAGTGCATGGCTGGGAATTGCGGTCAGGATACGGCAGCGCAAAGGAAGATGCCGTATGGACGGAAGACGGCGGCGCCCCATGGATATCAGGCAGTCAGGATAAAGTGGGGAAGAGGAGGAGACGCCATGGAAAAGGAGGAGATCCTGCATATGTTTCCGGCGTCCTGCAGAAAGCTTTTTGACAGGGCGGCATCCGCACCGGAAAAGCTACAGGAGATAAGGCTGCGGGCAAAAAAGCCGGTCATACTGGTCAAAATGCAGCAGGAGTATTTTCTGACGGAGGCTGGACAGCTTACCAGAGAGGTGAGTGGGGCAAAGGTTGTGGATGCAAAGGAGTTAGAGGAGATTCTGCAGCATATCTGTAATTATTCTGTCTATGCCTACACGGATGAGATCAGGCAGGGATATCTGACACTGCCCGGAGGACACAGGGTGGGAGTTGCCGGACAGGTGGTGATGGAGGGGGAAGACAGGATCAGAACCATAAAAAACATCCGTTATTTAAATATCCGGATCGCTCATGAAGTAAAGGGAGCCGCTAAAACAGTGATTCCGGAAGTTTATGAGAACGGCAGATTTTGTAATACGTTGATCCTGTCGCCGCCGGGCTGTGGGAAAACTACGCTGCTACGGGACCTTGTGCGGGAGATATCAGAAGGAAATGCATGGGGAAGGGGAATGTTCGTCAGTGTGGTAGACGAGCGTTCGGAGATTGCGGGAAGTTATCTGGGGGTTGCACAAAATGACCTGGGTATTCGGACGGATGTGCTGGATGGTTGTCCGAAGGCCATGGGGATGATGCTGTTAATCCGCTCCATGGCGCCCCAGGTGATCGCCGTGGATGAGCTGGGCAGCGTTGAGGATGTGGAGGCGGTGGAAAAGGTACTGCGGTGCGGCTGTCATATACTGGCAACGATCCATGCGGAGGATATGGAGGAATTAAAGCAGAAGGCTTTTATGGAAAAGCTTTTGAGAGAGAGGGCATTCCGGAGATTTATTGTGATGGGGAAAGAAAACGGGAACTGTGTGGTAAAAAATATATATGGATGTATATAAAAAATATATACGGAATATGTCGGGAATATACAGCGAATATGCAGGAAATATGGAGGGAACATGGAGAGGATGCGTTACGGAACAGGCATGGGAAGATAAGTTTGGAAAGATCTGTATGAAAGGAATGACAAAAGGAGGTGTCCGATGTTTCGACTGTTCGGCATATTGGCAGTCATAGCGGGAAGCAGTGGTCTGGCTTTCAGTATTGTGGGGGAGCGGAAAGAATATCTGGAGCGATGCAGACAGTGGCGGGAGGTGATTACGCTGATGGAGCATGAGATCGCTTTTCAGAAGTCTTCCCTGCCGGAGATCTGCAGCAGGGTGGGGATGCATCTGACAGGAGACAAAAAAGTGTTTTTGGAACGCGTCGGAAAGACCTTTGACGAGGGGGATGGCAGTACACTGGGGGAGATATGGCGGCGGGAGACGGGCATGGTGTTTTCGAAAGAACCGTTAAAAAAGGAAGTGAAGAAAGAAGTCGAAGAACTCGGGAAAAAACTCTGTTTTGAGGACAGTGAAATGCAGAGAAAAGTGCTGCAGGATGTGGAGAAATCTTTAAAAAAGCATGAGGAAGCACAGGAGAATCTGTACAGGGAGAGAAATAAGCTGACACTTTGCGCAGGAGTGATGGGCGGCCTGCTTTTGACGATTCTCTTACTGTAATTCCTGAAGCAATACATTTTCAGAAAATGTATTGATTTACAAAAATAAATTATAATTTAATTATTTGAATTATGAAATGAAACGGAACTAAAAACAGAACGGGAACAGGGGACGAATATGACAGTCAGTGTAATTTTTAAAATAGCGGCAGTGGGTATACTGGTGACAATATTGGGACAGGTTTTGAAGCACAGCGGCAGGGAAGAGCAGGCTTTTTTAGTTTCTCTGGCCGGTCTGATCCTGGTACTGACCTGGATCATGCCGTACATATATGATCTGTTTATGTCGATCCAGAATCTGTTTTCACTGTAGCGAAGAAAGAGAAAAGAGGTGCGGCATATGATCGTGATCAAGATTTCTTTACTCGGGGTGCTTGCGGTGCTGTTAGCGCTTCAATTTAAAATACTGCGGCCGGAGTATGCGGCCTATATCGGAGTGGCTTGCGGCGGCCTGATCTGCGTGTTTATTGTGGAGTATCTCGCCAGAGTATTCAAAGAATTCGGGCAGCTGCAGCAGTATGTAACGGCGAACCGGGAATACCTGAATATTCTGCTCAAGATGATCGGCATCACCTATATCTGTGAATTCAGTGCCGGTATTTGTAAAGATGCCGGGTTTCAGACGATAGCCGGACAGATCGAGGTGTTCGGAAAAGTATGTATTCTGTTATTCGGTCTGCCCATTGTCATTTCTCTGATGCAGACAATAGGGAGTTTCGTATGAAAAAACGGGTGTTATTGATAATTTGCATGGGAATCATTCTTTTTTTTACGATATTTGACACAAAATGCAGGGCTTCCTTCACAGAAGAGGAAGGTTTTGGAGAGTTGACAGAAGAGAACGAAGGGATAGACAGTATTGCAGAGGAGTTAAACCAGCTGTGGAATGAAAATTATATGCAGGAAATTACAGACTATCTGAATGAAGTTTATGGAAAAGGCAGTGTGGATACCGGGAAATTGTGGCAGGAGATTATGGGAGGAAATCTGGCAGGGGGTGTGAAAGAATTTGCCATGCAGGCGGTGAAAAGCTTCTTTTTTGAGTTTTCGGCCGGGCGGGAGATCTTCATGAATATTTTGCTGTTAGCCGTATTGTCCTCTCTGTTTACGGTAGTTATGGATATTGTGGAAAATAAGCAGGTTTCCCATCTGGGGTTTTACTTTCTTTATCTGCTGCTTTGTATTATGCTCAGCAGGGTATTCAAAGCGATCTATGCGGAGGCGGAGGGTATGCTGCTTTCCATGACAGATTTTGTGAAAGTGCTGATTCCGGCCTATGCGGCGGCCCTTGGGATGTCGAATGGGACGGCAACGGCAGCCGTGTATTATGAAGGCGTTCTGATGGTGATCTGGTGTGTGGAGGAAGTGCTCTGTCGCATGGTGCTGCCGGGAATACAGCTGTATGTGCTGCTTACGATCATGGACGGCGTCTGGACCGGGGACAGACTGACCGGGATCTTACAGAGTCTGAAACGTGTTATTGAGTTTCTTTTAAAAGCGGTACTGTGGACTGTGGGCAGCGTGGGGATACTGCAGGCAATGATAACGCCAGTTATTGATTCTCTGCAGTGGAATACGGCAAAAAAGGTGGCAGGAATGGTGCCCGGCGTAGGAAATATTTCGGAGGGAGTATCAGAAATATTTGTGGGTTCCGCCATTCTGATCAGAAACGGTATCGGTATCTTTTTTACGGTGATACTATTGTTTTTGTGCCTTGCACCGCTCTGCAAACTGTTTGTGGTGGCGCTTTGCCTGAAGGGCTCTTCGGCGCTTGGGGCAGTGGTTAACCATTCCAGACTGACCTCCTGCTCAGATAAAGTGGGGGAAGCGTCCTTTATGTTGTGTAAAGTGCTTTTAACCGGAGTGGGATTGTTTTTACTGTGCATTGCGATTTCCGTCCTGGCGGTGAACCGCAATATGTAAGGAATTGTTTGAAAATAACTTGAACAATTCCTGATCATTGCTCTGCAATTAACCGGAGCCGTGCATAAATAGGCTGTTCAACTTATTTATGTGCGATTTCCGGGAAGGGAAGGAGATTGTCGAATGCTTGAACAGATAAAAGACCTCTGCCTTTTTATGATCTGCGGACAGACCTTATTGTATTTTCAGAGTGGAAAAAAATATGAGAAGATCTGCCGTATGATCCTGGAACTTCTGGTACTGGCCGGAATCATAGGGATGATTTTAAACTTTTTACAGGTGCTGGGCTTCCAGAAGGGGGAGATGGAGGCGGCCGGAGGGGCGGTGGCGGGGATGCAGCGGACGATGGAGGAGGCGCTGTCAAAACAGCTCGGCATGGAAGAATTTCAGAGTGATTTTCTGTCCGATGATACGCTTGAAAATCTGATAGAAAAACATACGGCAGAAGAAATTAAATTAAGATATAATAGTTTTGTGAAGCAGTATGGATTGGAAATAACAGATGTAAAACAGGATGGTAAAAAATTACAGGTGTTTTTAAAGGGCTTAAAGCAGGAAACGGGCGGAGAAGCGAAACAGAAAGAAATGAAGGAAGAAGCGGCGGTAAACTCTGCAAATATTGATCCGGTAGAAAAAATAGAGATTGAAGAGATCACAATCAGAGAAGAAGAAAGCACTGCGGGAAATGAGGAAATGAAGGAGGCCGCTTCCGAAAAAGCGGCAATGGAAAAAGCAGAGCTGGAAACGTTCAGGCGGCAGCTTGCGCTTGTTTTTGCAATGGAAGAGGATAAGTTGGAGGTGATTTTGGTTGACTGATAAAGTCATGGAAAAATGGAAGCAGAAGATCCGCAACATGAAAAAGGAAGACTATATTGTGCTGCTGCTGATCGGCGTTCTTCTTCTGATCATATCTCTGCCGGCGGATAAGGAGAAGAAAGGAGGGAACAGTGCGGGTGTGCTGCAGGAAAAAAACGGGCAGGAAGGAGGAAATGCGGTGGAACCAGGGGAGAGTACAGAGAAAACATCCTCGGGAGGTACGCAGGGGCTGGTAATAGAAACAGGAAATTTCAATAATAACAATAGTTATTCCTTGGATTCTTATGTGGACAGCCTGGAAAAACGAATGGAGGAGATCATTTCCGGTATGGAGGGAGTGGGAAAAGTGCAGGTGATGATTACCCTGTCGGATACCGGTATGGAAATCCTGGAGCGAAACAGGGAGATTACGGCCAGTGATCTGGAGGAGACGGACAATGCCGGGGGAAACAGAAAGAATACGGAAAGCGGAGAGCGGGAAGAGGTGATCTACAAAAAGGATGCGGACGGAAACGAGACGCCTTATGTGGTGCAGAGAAAGCTGCCGGAAGTGACCGGTGTGGTAGTGATAGCTGAAGGAGCGGGAAACACAAAAGTAAAAGAAAATATAATTGGTGCAGTCAGTGTATTATTTAATTTGAACGAGCATAGAATAAAAGTAATCAGAATGAAATCTTAAAGGGGAGAGAGGTTTGAAAAAAATATTTAAAAAGAACCAGCTTATGATAACGGCTTTAGCCCTGATGATCGCAGTTGCAGGTTATCTGCACTTTTCCGGCGATGTGTCGGATCAGATTACCATATCGGAGGGCATCGAAGAGGAACAGACAGAGAATACCGCATCTGAGGCGGCCACAATGATTGAGTATACGGTGGAGGATACATATACAGCGGAAGAGCTGGCAGAGATGGAAGTGGGAGATGATGTGAGCGTGATCGACGATGATGTGGCGACACTGGATATTTCCGATGAGGATATGCTGACAGAGATCGAGAGTCTGGACAGTGATGTGGCGGATCTGGACGATGGCTATGAGGATGAGCTTTCTTCCATTGAAAGCATGCTGGCGGAGAGCTCCGATGTGCAGGAGGGCGAAGTGCCTGGGGAAGCGGTGTTTACATCCACGGTGAGCGTCAACAGTTTGCAGGGTGCAAAACTGATGAAGGAACAGACCAGAGCGGAAAACAAGGCGGCTCTTATGGAGATCATCAACAGTACCAATATAGCGGACGACCAGAAACAGGTTGCACTGAACAGTATCGTAGGGCTGACGGAAACCGCAGAGAAGGAAATGTCCGCCGAGATTCTCTTAGATGCCAGAGGATTTGAGGATGCGGTGGTCAGCATTACCGGAGATACGGTGGATGTTGTGGTAAACAGCGCGGATCTTTCTGACAGCCAGCGGGCGCAGATCGAGGACATTGTGATGAGAAAAACCGGGACTTCCATCGAAAATATTGTGATCAGTACCACTTTGAATTAAATGGAATATGTGCTATACTGATAAACGCGCGGATTGCGCGGCGAGTAGGGGAAAGGCTTTTCCCCTGCTCGATTTATGGCGTTATAGGGCGAAATACCTTAGGAATCGGAGGAATCATACGTGGCAGATCATACAAAGGAAATCAATCGAAGAAGAACATTCGCTATTATATCTCACCCGGATGCCGGGAAGACTACACTGACAGAGAAGTTTCTGCTGTACGGCGGCGCCATCAACCTGGCCGGCAGCGTGAAGGGGAAGGCGACGGCCAGGCATGCGGTGTCAGACTGGATGGAGATCGAGAAGGAGAGGGGAATTTCCGTTACCTCTTCTGTTTTGCAGTTTGAATACGACGGGTTCTGCATCAATATTCTCGATACGCCGGGCCATCAGGACTTTTCGGAGGACACTTATCGGACGCTGATGGCCGCAGATTCCGCGGTGATGGTCATTGATGCGTCAAAGGGTGTGGAGGCCCAGACGAGAAAGCTCTTTAAAGTCTGCGCCATGCGGCATATCCCGATCTTTACTTTTATCAATAAGCTGGACAGGGATGCCAATGATACGTTTGATCTGTTGGACGAGGTGGAAAAGGAACTTGGTATTGCCACCTGCCCGATCAACTGGCCGATCGGTTCCGGAAAGGGCTTCAAAGGAGTTTTTGACAGAGAGGGAGAAAAAGTTATCACTTATTCCGACACGGAAAAAGGGACAAAAGAGGGAATATCCAGAGAGATCTCACTGGAAAATAAGGAGGAGCTTATAGAAAATATCGGGCAGGAGGCGGCGGACAGGCTCTTCTCCGAGCTGGAACTTCTGGACGGCGCCGGGGCGGAATTTGATCTGGAAAGCGTCAGAAGCGGCGACCTGACGCCGGTGTTTTTCGGTTCTGCGCTGACAAATTTCGGCGTGGAGATCTTTTTGAAGCATTTCCTGGAGATGGCCACAGCGCCTCTTCCCAGAAAAGCGGATATCGGTTTGCTGGATCCTGCAGCGCACGATTTTTCGGCGTTTGTCTTTAAAATACAGGCCAATATGAACAAAGCCCATCGCGACAGGATCGCCTTTATGCGGATCTGCTCCGGAAAATATGATGCGGCCATGGAAGTGCGGCATGTACAGAGCGGCAGGGTAATGCGGCTCTCCCAGCCCCAGCAGATCATGGCGGACGAGAGAAAGATACTGACAGAAGCCTATGCCGGGGATATTATCGGTGTGTTTGATCCTGGGATTTTTTCTATCGGCGATACGTTATGTATGCCGAAGGAAACTTTTCAGTATGAGGGAATCCCTACCTTTGCCCCGGAGCATTTTGCCAGGGTGCGGCAGATGGATACGATGAAACGGAAACAGTTTATCAAGGGAATCAGCCAAATCGCCCAGGAGGGCGCTATCCAGGTTTTCCAGGAACTGGCCGGGGGTATGGAGGAGATCATTGTCGGCGTGGTGGGCGTTTTGCAGTTTGAGGTGTTAAAGTACCGTCTGGAAAACGAGTACCGGGTGGAGATTAAACTGGAACAGCTTCCCTATGAGTATATCCGCTGGATCGAAAATAAGGAGGAGATCGATCTGCAGAGACTGCAGGGCACTTCGGATATGAAAAAGATTCAGGATCTGAAGGGGAATCCGCTTCTTTTGTTTGTGAATGAGTGGAGTATTCGCATGACCTGTGAGAGAAACGAAGGGTTGAGGCTTTCGGAGTTTGGGAGGGATTAGATTTTTGACGAAGAAAGTAAAAAAATCTGAATATTATAATAGAAGAAGGCGGATGGCGGCAGCGGTGCTGGTGTTGGTTTGCGTGTTTTGTCTGTCCGGGTGTGGTGTCTTTGACTTTTTGGAAGGGGAATCTGCGCGGGAAATAGATGAGATAACACAGGAAGCTGCGGAGGAGGAAATAAGAGAGGAGACGGAAAGGGAGGCACAGGAAAAAGAAATTCAGGCCGCTTCCTCGCGGGAAGTTTCTGAAGAGGCCGCCTCAGCGGAAACACTCCCGCCTGAACCCCAGGATTATCCTGAAGTAGAAGAAAACCTGGTGGAAGAAAAGGAGAGCAGCATTTCCAGAAGTGATCTGGAACAGAAAAGGGAAGAGATCGGGCTTACGGAGGCAGGTATCACAGGGCTTTTGGAGCTTCAGTCCGGCAATTACTATTTTAAACAGCTGGATGATGCGGGAAAACGGGTCTATGTGGAAATGTATCAGATCCTGACACTGCAGGCAGAGGAGATTTTGTTATCTACCATTGATGTGGAGGTATTGCCGGGAATATATCAGGCCGTGATCAATGATCACCCGGAATTTTTTTATCTGTCCGGTTATACGTATACGCGGTTTGTGAGGCAGGACGAGGTAAAATATATCACTTTTTCAGGGAGATATCTGTATGACAGTGAAGAAGTGGCAAAAAGGCAGGCGCTGATCGATGCGGTCGTGGATGCAAAGGCTGTGGAACTGATAGGAAATGACGATTACGAGACGGTGAAGGCGGTTTATGAGGATCTGATCTTATCCACGGACTACAGTATGGAATCGCCGGATAATCAGAATATATGCTCCGTATTTCTGGATAAAAAATCAGTTTGCAATGGCTATGCCAAAGCAGCCCAGTATCTGCTTAACTATTTTGGAATCCCCTGCATTATTGTAAACGGCACCGCCCTAGGTAATCCTCATGCATGGAATATCGTGGAGATAGACGGGGCATATTATCATATGGATGTCACATGGGGAGACCCTTCCTATTATTCAAAGGATACGGAAGAGAAAGCGGGAGCGCCGGATATAGATTACAGTTATCTTTGTCTGACGACGGCGGAGATCAGTAAAAACCACAGCGTTGACGCAGAGTTTGCATTCCCGGAGTGCACTGCCATGCACAATAATTATTTTGTCAGGGAGGGTCTTTACCTGTACGGGTATGATGACGGACTGATAGGTGAAATTTTTGCGGCGGCCAGAGAGCGCGGGGAAAATACGGTATGCGTTAAGGCAAGCAGCATTGGAGTATATCAGGAACTGTATGATAATCTGATCGATCAGCAGAAAATCTTTGATTATTTCGGCACTTACCAGAGTAACGGCGAGTATAAAATTGCCTACTCCGGGAATGAGGATCTTTGTACGATCAGTTTCTGGGAATAACTTCGGTGAAGATATGCTTTGCAAATCGGAAGATTTTTGGTATACTGATGGTTAGTGAAGTCCAAAGGCAAATGTATATGGTAAAAATAAAACAGGAGAAAGTAAAATGAGCAAAGAATTAGAGAGACAAAGTCTGGAACTGAGGGAAGATGACAGTATGGGTTCCGTAAAAATTGCAGATGATGTGGTGGCGATGATTGCGGCTCTGGCAGCGACAGAGGTGGAGGGAGTTTCCTCCATGGTGGGCAACATCACTCATGAGTTGATGAATAAAATGGGATATAAAAATATTGCCAGAGGCGTAAAAGTAGAGGTGTTCAATAAAAAAGTGAAAGTGGACATTTCTGTCAATATTGAATATGGCTACAATATCCCTGCCACCGGCCAGAAGATACAGACGAAAGTACAGACAGCCATCGAGAGTATGACAGGTCTGTGTGTGACGGATGTGAATATCAGGATCGCCGGTGTAAACATGACAAAGACAGTAAAATAAAATCGTAAAGACTGTAAGATAAACTGTAAAACAGACAGCGGGAAAAGCTTGACTGCAACGCAATTTACAAGGAAGAAACAGCCGGAGAGCATTATGAGCAGACGGGAAATCAGGGAACGCATTTTTAAGCTGCTGTTCCGTGTGGAATTTTATAGAGAAGGGGAAATGGAAGAGCAGAAAGAACTCTTTTTGGAGGATGCGGAATATTTCCCGGAAGATGTGACCGAAAAGGATAAAAACGAGATCGTTTTGAAATATGACGCTATTGCGGAAAAGCTTTCTGAGATCGATGAAATGATAAACGGGAAAGCGACGGGCTGGAGCAGCAGGCGAATGGGAAAGGTGGAACTTACGATCATTCGGCTTGCGGTTTATGAGATCTGTTTTGATGAGCGGATTCCTACCGGTGTGGCGATCAATGAGGCGGTGGAGCTTGCCAAGAGTTACGGACAGGAAGGCTCGGCAGCGTTTGTAAACGGTGTTCTGGCAAAATTTGCGGAGTGAGATAAAACCTGAAAACCTGGAGAGATGAGGAATAATATGCAGAATGTTTATACGGTTACCCAGGTAAATTCTTATATCAAAAATATGTTTACTCAGGATTATATGCTCCGGTCCATTTCTGTAAAAGGTGAGATCAGTAATTGCAAATATCATACTTCGGGACATATTTATTTTACTTTGAAGGACCAATCCGGAACGATTGCCTGTGTTATGTTTGCCGGCAGTCGTTCCGGTCTTGCGTTTCAACTGACAGAAGGAGCACAGGTTATCGTAACCGGCAGAGTCGATGTCTATGAGAGGGATGGAAAGTATCAGCTTTATGCGCAGAAAATTACGAAACAGGGGATCGGAGATCTGTATGTCAGATTTGAACAGCTGAAAAAGGAGCTGGAAGAACAGGGAATGTTTGCGGCAGAGTATAAGAGGAAGATCCCGAAATATATCAGAACTCTGGGAGTGGTGACTGCTGAAACCGGGGCGGCAGTGCGGGATATTATCAATGTGGCAGGCAGAAGAAACCCTTATGTGCAGATTATTCTGTATCCGGCTATTGTGCAGGGGGAGGCGGCAGCTTGCAGCATTATAAACGGTATCCGGGCATTGGAACGGGCCGGGGTGGATGTGATCATTGCAGGCCGGGGCGGCGGCTCCATAGAAGATCTGTGGGCCTTTAATGAGGAAGAAGTGGCGAGAGCTGTTTTTGAGTGTACGGTACCTGTGATTTCTGCAGTGGGACATGAGACAGACTTTACAATAACAGATTTTGTAGCTGATCTCAGAGCGCCTACACCCTCTGCTGCTGCGGAACTGGCGGTTTATGATGTAAAGGAGCTTTTGGAGCGTATGCAGACAGTGAGGCAATTATACACAAGGTCCATGGAACAGTCATTGCGGGAATATTCTCTGAAACTTTCAGGCAGAAAAACGAGGCTTAAGTATATGAGCCCGTTATCTCGTATTCGCGACAAACGGCATATGTCGATAAAGCTGGAGGAAGAGCTGCAGTCTGCCATGAGTCAGGTGATTAAAGAAAAAAAACAGATGTTATCGATCTATATTGAGCGGATGAAGGGACTTTCACCTTTGGAGAAATTAAATCAGGGTTATACTTATACCAGTACAGCAGATGGAAAGGCACTCCGGTCTGTAGAACAGGTGGAAGAAGGGGACAGACTCAAAATCTGTGTGACGGACGGTTTTGTGGAAGCAGGTGTGTTAAGCTGTCATCCGGTGCAGGAGAGCCGTTGCTGTCCGGAACTTCAGATGTGAAATCAGAATGAGGGATGGAGAACTGTTTCCGGGCCAGGGGGCAGCCTGGTACAGAGAGTGGTGAGAAGCAAAGGAGATGTAAACAGATATGGATGCGGCAGGGGAAGAAAACAGAAGAGAGATGAAGCTGGAAGAAGCTTTTGAAAAACTGGATGATATGCTGGCGGAACTGGAATCCGGGGATATTTCGCTGGAAGAATGCTTTGAACGTTATCAGGAAGGAATGAAACTCTTAAAACAGTGCAATGATATCATTGACAGAGTAGAAAAAAAGGTGTTGAAACTGAATGGGAGCGGAGAGCTGGAGGAGTTGTAAAAGGCAGCGTGGTAATGGCCAAAACACTTTAATATAAGCAGTCAAAATATGTCTTCGTAGAAATGTGCCGGAAATAAGGCTGTACAACCGGAGCGAAAAACAGATAAGAGGAGCAGAGAGGTTATGGATTTTGACAGAGAACTGAAGAAAAAGGTTTCACAGGTGGAGGAGACGATCAAAAAATACCTGCCGAAGGAGGATGGAGTTCAAAAAAGCCTTCTGGAGGCTATGAATTACAGTTTCCTGGCGGGTGGAAAGAGACTCAGACCTCTTCTGATGTCGGAATGTTACAGGATGGCGGGCGGCACGGAGGAGGTCATAGAACCTTTTATGGCAGCCCAGGAGATGATCCATACCTACTCTCTTGTGCATGATGATCTTCCGGCCATGGATAACGATCTCTACCGCAGGGGGAAAAAGACCACCCATGCGGTCTACGGCGAGGCCATGGCGATCCTTGCCGGGGACGGGCTTCTGAATTATGCTTTTGAGACGGCCTGCAGGGCGTTTTCTCTGAAAGGCGGGGAGGAGGAAGGAAGTGATGCTGCATCAGGGAAGCAGGAATGCAGTGCGGCAAGGATCGGCGGCGCCTTAAAGATCCTTGCCGAAAAGGCCGGTATTTACGGCATGATCGGCGGACAGGCTGTGGATGTGGAGGCGGAAAAGAGAAAGCTCAGGCTGGACGGGGAAAAACTGTTGTTTATCCATGTGCATAAGACGGCGGCTCTTATTCAGTCGTCCATGATGATCGGCGCCTATCTGGCGGGAGCGGATGAGAAATTCGTACAGGACATGGAAAAGGCCGGTTATGCCATCGGCGTCGCCTTCCAGATACAGGATGATATTCTGGACATTACCAGCACGCTGGAGGAGCTGGGGAAACCGGTGGGAAGCGATGAAAAAAATGATAAACTGACTTATGTGTCGGTGTATGGGCTGGAGCGGTCGAAACAGGATGTAGAGAGACTGTCAGGCGAGGCGCTGGAAATACTGAAAAGCGTGTCGCAGAGAAATGAGTTTCTGGAGGAGTTGATCATCAGTCTGATCACGAGAAGAAAGTAGGAGTGAGGAAGTCTGTTATGTATCTGGAGAAAATCAAAAAGCAGAATGATATCAAAAAGATAGAAAGGGAGCACCTTGGCGAGCTGGCCCAGGAGATCAGGGACTTTCTGATCCGGAAGATTTCCGTTACCGGCGGGCATCTGGGCTCCAATCTAGGGTGTGTGGAGCTGACCATGGCACTGCATCTGGCGCTTACACTGCCCCAGGATAAAATTGTCTGGGATGTGGGGCACCAGGCATATACCCACAAGCTTCTGACAGGCCGGGTACAGGGATTTGATACGCTGCGCAAATACGGCGGGATGAGCGGTTTTCCGAAGCGTAAGGAGAGCGACTGCGACTGTTTTGATACCGGACACAGTTCCACTTCCATTTCGGCAGGGCTGGGTATGGTGCAGGCGAGGGATCTGTTAAAACAGGATTTTACTGTGGTTTCTGTGATCGGGGACGGTGCGCTGACCGGCGGTATGGCCTATGAAGCGATCAATAACGCGAGCAAGCTGGAGACGAATTTTATTATCATATTGAACGATAACAATATGTCCATCTCTGAGAATGTGGGGGGCGTCTCCAAATATCTGAACGCGATCCGCACGACGGAAAATTATCTGGATCTGAAAAATACGGTCTACAATGCATTGATCGGCTTCCAGCACGGCGAGAGTATGGTAAAGGGCATCCGCCGGGTAAAAAATGATGTGAAACGGCTGGTGGTGCCGGGCATGTATTTTGAGGATCTGGGCGTCACCTATATGGGCCCGGTGGACGGGCATGATATCCAGAAAATGACAAGGTTCATAAAAGAAGCGAAGAAAGTGAAGGGACCTGTTTTAATACATATGCTGACGACAAAGGGGAAAGGCTATGGGCCGGCGGAAAAGCATCCTGCGCGGTTTCATGGGGCGGAACCATTTGAGATCGAGACGGGACTTCCCACGCATCCCAGGACAAAGGCGAACTATACCGATATTTTCTCCACGGTCATGATCAAACTGGCCGCCAGAGATGAACGGGTGGTGGCGATCACAGCGGCCATGGCGGATGGGACAGGCTTAAAGCGGTTCCGCAATATCTACCCGCAGCGTTTTTTTGATGTGGGCATCGCGGAAGAACATGCCGTGACCTTTGCGGCGGGGCTGGCGGCCGGGGGACTTCGCCCTGTGGTTGCCATCTATTCCTCTTTTTTACAGCGGGCCTATGATCAGATTATTCACGATGTCTGTATTCAGAATCTGCCGGTGATCTTTGCCATTGACAGAGCAGGGCTTGTGGGAAGCGACGGAGAGACGCATCAGGGAATCTTCGACCTGTCTTATCTGTCGAGTATTCCGAATATGCATGTGATGGCGCCGAAAAACAAATGGGAACTGTCGGATATGATGAAGTTTGCCCTGCAGTTTGAGGGACCGATCGCCATCCGCTATCCCAGAGGGGAGGCTTACGATGGCTTACAGGAATTCCGCGCGCCGATCGTCTATGGGAAGAGCGAAGTTTTGTATGAGGAGGAGGACATCTGCATTCTGGCTGTGGGCAGTATGGTAAAGACGGCTCTTTCCGTCCGGAAAATCCTGAAAGATATCGGCTATGCCTGTACGTTGGTGAATGTGCGCTTTGTGAAACCCATCGATGAGAAACTGATCGAGGAGCTTGTGTGCAGCCACAGACTGCTTGTGACCATCGAGGAGAATGTGGAAAAGGGCGGTTTTGGGGAAAGTGTCAGAAGCTTTGTGGATTCTCTGCCGAAATGCAGTAAAAAGGATATCCGCGCAGCGAAAGTGATCTGCGCGGCGCTGCCGGATCTGTATGTGGAGCATGGAAGCGTGAGCGTTCTGGAGGAAGAGCTGGGGCTGACAGACGGCTGTATCGCAAAGAGGATCGTGACGGAGTGGGCCGGTATGGAGCATGCGCAACAGTAGACAGCAGCGGTCTGTGCGTCAGTGGATGATACAGTGAAGGTAACGGGCTGTCGGTGAAAGATGCAGAATGCTTTTGCGGGATCAGCTGTGTGGGGCATGTTAGCAGGTATAAACGGGAGACAGATGAACCAGACAAACAATAAGAAAGAAACGACAAAAAAAATAAGGCTGGATGTGTTGCTTGTGGAGCGCGGCTATGCTCCTTCCAGAGAAAAGGCAAGGGCAATCATAATGGCGGGAAATGTCTTTATCAATGGAGAGCGGGAGGATAAGGCAGGCACCTGTTTTAATCTGGAAAAGATAAAAACCCTGGAGGTGAAGGGGGATGCATTCCCTTATGTAAGCAGAGGGGGATTGAAGCTGGAAAAGGCGCTGCATGATTTTCCGATCACCGTCTCGGGTAAGATCTGTCTGGATATCGGTGCCTCCACAGGAGGTTTTACCCATTGCATGCTGTTAAACGGTGCGAAAAAAGTCTACGCTGTGGACGTAGGGCATGGTCAGCTGGCCTGGCAGATCAGGAACGATGAACGGGTTGTGTGTATGGAGCGGACAAATTTTCGCTATATTACACCGGAGGAGATCGCAGAGGAGATCAGGTTTGCCTCCTGCGACGTTTCTTTTATATCTTTGACCAGGATACTGCTCCCGGCCAGAAATCTTCTGGGGGATGACGGCGAGATGGTCTGCCTGATCAAGCCTCAGTTTGAAGCCGGACGGGAAAAGGTCGGCAGGAAGGGCGTGGTAAAAGACCGGGCGGTACACCGGGAGGTGATTTGTAAGGTGATGGATTTTGCTGTGGATATCGGCTTTCGGATCGCAGGCTTATCCTTTTCTCCGATCAGAGGGCCGGAAGGCAACATAGAATATCTGCTGTATCTTCAAAAGGATGTGAAGAAGGCCGGAGAGTCGGAGGGACTGACGGAAAAAGAGGCGCAGGAAAGGCTTTTTCGTCTGCAGGAAACGGGGGGCGGGATCTCCGAAACGGAAGAGACGAAACGCCTCGTGGAGAGTACGGTGGAAATGGCCCACAGAGAACTTGATCATAAGAAGACAGAGAAACTGCAGGATTTTGAACCGCAGGGATAAGGAATACAGGGAACAGGATGGATAAATTTCTTGTAGTGACAAACAGACAGAAGGATCCGGCATTCGTCTGTACGAATCGGATCAGGGGATATCTGGAGAGACATGGAAAGCTGTGCATAGTTGAGGCGGGGGATGTAAACGAACTGAAAATACCGGAGGGCACGGAATGTGTCATTGTGCTGGGCGGAGATGGGACATTGCTTCGGGCGGCACGATGCGCGGCAGATGCGAGGGTTCCGCTGATCGGTGTAAATCTGGGGACGCTTGGTTACCTGGCGGAGATGGACAGTGATGATCCGGAAGGGGCGTTGGCACAGCTGATCCGGAACGATTTCACAAGGGAAAAACGTATGATGCTCTCCGGCAGGATCATACGGACAGCGGGATCTGGAAAAGCGGAAATGGACAGCTTAAAGATGCTGTGTGGGAAAGGAGAGCGGACAAAAGAGGCAGAAGTTGGACAAAGTGACTGTGCCCTGAATGATATTGCGATTACAAGAAAAGGTTCCCTGCAGATCATAGTCTTCCATATTTTTGTGAACGGACAGCTGTTATATACCTGTCATGCAGATGGCATTTTAGTGGCAACGCCTACCGGCTCCACCGGTTACAATCTGTCGGCGGGAGGTCCTATTGTAGAACCTCACGCAGAACTGATTTTGCTTACGCCGATCTGTCCCCATTCCATGAATTCCCGCACCATCGTCCTCTCGGCGGAGGATGAAGTGGTGATAGAGATTGGGGAAAATAAAAAGAAAGCAGATCAGGAGATGGAGGCCTGCTTTGACGGCAGCGTGAAAATGACTATGCGCACCGGTGATAAAATGGAGATCAGGAGAGCGGAAAAAGTCACGGAAATGCTGAAACTTCGGCAGGATAGTTTTGTAGAAGTACTGCATAGAAAAATGGATGCGGAATAGAAGAAGTAAGAGGTATTATGAAATGAAAAAGAACCGTCATGCGAAAATTGTGGAACTGATTGAGAATTATGATGTGGAGACGCAGGAAGAACTGGCGGAAAAATTGAGGCAGGAAGGGTATGATGTAACCCAGGCGACAGTTTCCAGGGATATCCGGGAATTGAGACTTTCCAAAGTGTCCCTGGGCGGCGGCAGGCAGAAATATGTGTTGTTAAAAGGGCAGCATGGAGATATGGGGGACAAGTATGTCAGGGTACTGAAGGAAGGGATGAGCAGCATGGGGATGGCTCAGAGCCTTCTGGTAGTAAAGACCGTTCCGGGAATGGCAATGGCTGTGGCGGCGGCACTGGACGCGATGCATATGAAGGAGATCGTGGGAACCATCGCCGGGGATGATACGATCATGCTGGCGGTGCGTTCCGTGGAGGAGGCGAAGATTGTGCAGGAAAATATCGATGATGTGTTAAGATAATAAAACTTTTGTCCGGGGAGAATGATCACATAAGGAGAAAAGTATGTTAATTAGCTTGCATGTAAAAAATCTGGTACTCATTGATGAGGAAGAATTGGAATTTGGAGAGGGGCTCAATATTCTTTCCGGGGAAACAGGCGCCGGGAAGTCTGTTCTGATCGGTTCTGTAAACCTTGCGCTGGGGGAGCGCGCCGGTAAGGAAGTGATCCGAAACGGGGCGGAGTATGCCATGATCGAGCTCCTGTTTGAGGAAACTTCGGATGCGGTAAAAAAACTGATGGAGGAACTGGAACTGCCCTGGGAGGACGGCTCCATTCTGATTTCCAGGAAAATACAGCCCACCAGAAGCATTTTCCGCATCAATGGGGAGACCGTGGCAACTAAACAGGTGAAGCAGCTTTCGGAGCTTTTGCTGGATATCCATGGTCAGCATGAGCATCAGTCTCTGCTGCATAAAAAGAAACATCAGGAAATACTGGATGAGTATGCCGGTGCGAGGCTTGAAAAACTGCTTCCGGCTTTGGCGGATACCTGGCGGGAGCTTTCCGGTTTGAAAAAGGAGCTGGAAGCGGCAAAACTGGACGAAGATCAAAGACGCAGAGAACTCTCTCTTGCAGAGTTTGAGGTGCAGGAGATCGAGGAGGCTCACATAACGGCCGGGGAAGACGAGGCGTTGGAAAAAGTTTATCGGAAAATGACAAACAGCCGCCGGATCATGGAAAGCATTTCTGCGAGCTGCTGCCTTACGGGAGTGGAGAGCGACGGGGGCGCCGCAGATCTGATCGGACATGCGCTCAGAGAATTGACATCCGTGTCAGGTCTTGACAGGGAGCTTTCTGTTATTGTGTCCGAACTGGAACAGATCGATCAGCTGCTGCATGATTTTAACAGAGATCTGGCGGATTATCAGGAAGGGCTTGCCTTTTCGGAAGCTGATTTTGTGGAGACGGAAGGAAGGCTTAACACATTAAATCATCTGAAGAGCAAATACGGGAAAACATTGAGCGAGGTGCTGGACTATCAGGAAAAGAGAGAGAAGGAGAGGCAGAAGCTGTCGGATTTTGACGCCTATAAAGAAGCGCTGAAAAAAAGACTGGCAGAGGCGGAGAACAGGTTTGACAGACTCTGCGGGAAAGCTTCCGAGGTACGCAGGCGGGCGGCAAAGGCCCTGGAAAAAGAACTGGAACAGGCGTTATCTGATCTGAATTTTATGCATGTGGAATTCAGCGTGTCCGTGGAAAGCGGACAAAAGCATCAGGGACCGGCCGGGTATGATGATGTGGAATTTATGATTTCCACAAATGTGGGAGAGAAGAAAAGACCGCTTTCCATGGTGGCCAGCGGCGGAGAACTGTCCCGGATCATGTTAGGGCTTAAAACGGTGCTGGCCGATAAGGATGCGGTGGAGACATTGATCTTTGATGAGATCGACGCCGGCATCAGCGGAAAGACAGCGTGGAAAGTTTCTGAAAAGCTGGGGATGCTGGGGAAAAAGAGGCAGGTCATCTGCATTACCCATTTGCCTCAGATCGCAGCCCAGGCGGATACCCATTTTTACATTGAAAAAAATGTGGAGGACGGCATCACAAAAACCTCTATCGTACCGCTCACGGAAGAAAGAAGGATATCGGAGATCGCCAGAATGCTGGGCGGAGAGGAGATTTCGGAGGCGGCGCTGCAGAATGCGGAGGAGTTAATTAAGATGGCCGGGAAAGCAATTTTGTGAGAAAGGTAGTGGTGAGCAGTCTGCTGGATACAGCAGGCTGTTTTTGTATGCGCAAGGACGCCTGAACGGCCGGCCGGAGAAAAGTCTGGATGGGCGGCCGATCAAAGTGTGGAAAAGTCACTGCGCCGGGAGTTCTGAAGAATAATTGGACAGAATGGAATAATATATGATAAAATTAGTCATATGAATGAATTATTGAATTAAAATTTGAAAATTTGATCAGAAAAATGGGATGGAAGGGAGGAAGTATGTTATGAATGAATTGAGAAAAGAAAAAATCATGGAATTACTGGCGGAAAATGAGACGGTGGAAAAGGCATATCTGGAGAAAGAACTGGGTATTTCGCCCTCGACGGTGCAGAGAGATCTGATTGAGATGGAGCGGGAAGGTCTTCTTGTGCGGACCTGGGGCGGTGCAAAGAGAGTGTCTAATGTTTCCATCTATAAAAGAAGCCTTTTGCAGGAGAAGATTGCCAATCCGCTGAAAGTGATCGGGGAGATTGCCGCTTCAAAAGTAAAAGATGGAGAACTGATCTTCATGGGAGCGGGAAAAACGACACTTGCGATGGCAGAGTATCTGACGGCGGAAGATATCACGGTAATCACCAATGGGATTCCGCAGTTGGAGGCCCTTGCAAAGAGAAATATCAATGTGTTTCTGTTATGCGGATATTTTAAGGAATTTTCCCGCTCTGTGGTGGGATACCAGACGGTGAAAATGTTGGAGACCTATCATTTTGACAAGGCTTTTACCGGAGTGCGGGGGATCGATAAAAATTATCAGCTGCTTTCAAGAGACGGGTATGAACACAATATTAAAAAGATCTGTATACAGAATGCACAGGAAGCATATGTGCTGGCAGATCACAGTAAGTATAACCGCACGGCAATGTTTGTCACGGAGGAGGAACAGACGAGCCGTCTGAACTATATAACGGATTTTCCCTGGGAAGGAAACTGTGATTTTTTACAGGAAATGCGCGGCTATGTCTGGTACAAAGGACAAAAATAGTCATAATTAGTCATAATTATATAAAAGTTGCTGAAATGATTCAAAATATGCGATAAGTATTGACTGAATGACTAATATAAAGTAAAATTCATTCATAAACACACATTCAATCAGACAAAGAGGAGGCGGGGAAAGGTCGGAAAGTGTAACAAATCAAAACAGGAGGATTTTAAGGATGAAAGTGATATTTGATTTTTTATTGAATGATTTTTTGACAAAACCAGTCATTTTGATCGGACTGTTGATCTGTATCGGTTATATTTTGAAGAGAGAGAAAGCGACCAAAGTGATTACCGGAACGATCAGCGCCATGGTCGGGATCCAGATGGTCATTTTTGGAGGCAATCAGTTCAGCAATACCTTTAAGCCGATCGTGACGGCGGTCAGTGCGGCAACAGGCATTCAGGGGTACATCATGGATTCCTATGCCATGAAAGCGACAAGCCAGGAGGCTCTGGGCGATCGCTTTGGCCTGATGGGATATGCTTTTCTGATTGCCTTCGCTGTCAATATTCTGTTGGTATTTTTCGGAAAGTATACAAAGGCGAAGGGTGTATTCTTAACAGGAAATGCGGGTACTGCCCACGCACAGTCCGTGTTGTGGTTAGTTCTTGCCAATTTGCTTGTGGGTAACGCGGCGGCAGTAGTTATCACAGGTGTTTTGGTCGGCATTTACTGGGCGTATTCCACGACGCTTGCGGCGGGTATCTGTGATGAGGTGACGGGCGGCGCCGGTTTTACGATCGGACACAACCAGCAGGTGGGCTTATGGTTTTTCGGAAAGATAGCGCATTTCTTCGGCAAGAAGGAACAGGATGCGGAAAACCTGAAACTGCCGGGATGGCTTTCCATTTTTAATAATAATGTGGTGGCAACCTGTATTATCATGTGGGTATTTGTGGGCTGCTTTATGATCCCTTTAGGCATCACAGGTATCGAGGAACTGTCGGGGGGAGATAACTGGATCGTATATCTGATCACGCTGGGCATCACTTTTTCGATGGATATGGTGATCCTGCTGACAGGCGTGAGAATGATGTGTGCGGAACTGACGGAATCCTTTAAAGGAATCCAGGAGAAGATCGTGCCCAACGCTATTCCTGCAATCGATGTGGCGGCGCTTCTTCCGTTTTCTCCGAATGCGGCGACACTGGGCTTTATTTTCTGTACGGTAGGTACGGTGATCAGTATGGGGATCCTTCTGCTTGTGAAAAGTCCCATTATGGTGCTCCCGGGGTTTGTGCCGTTATTCTTCTCCGGCGGTCCGGTCGGTGTGGTGGCAAACAAAAAGGGCGGTATCAAGGCTGTGATCGTCTGCTGTATTATGCTTGGTATGATCCAGAGTTTCGGCTCCGTCTGGACAATGAATCTGATGCAGTATCCGGAAGGTGTGGGCTGGTCAGGCATGTTTGACTTTACTACCGTATGGGCAGTGATCACGCAGATCATGAACTGGATAGGAAAAGCGTTTATCGCATAAAATGGAGGAAAAGGAGAGAAAAATGAAAGATCAGGTTAACGTATTGTTTGTGTGCGGCTACGGCCTGGGCAGCAGCGCTGTGGCGGAAATGCTTGTGAAAAAAGGACTGGTGGCGGAAGGCGTCAATGCGGAGGTAAAACATACTGCCGTAGGAGAACTGAATTCCCTGAAAGACTGGGCGGATGTGGTGGCAATTTCCAAAAAGCTGGCGGAAGGTCTGACCTTTGATGAAAACACGCATCTGGTGGAAGTGGTCAATATCATGGACGGTGCAGGCATCGCAAAACAGATTGCGGGAATCGTAGATGAATATTATCCTGCCGCAAGGAAATAGGAGGACATATGAAAGCGATTATTGTATTTTACGATTCCCTGAATCGAAGATACTTACCGCCTTATCATCCGCAGTGCGATACCATAGCGCCCAACTTTTGCAGACTGGCGGAGAAAAGCGCAATGTTTTGTAACAGCTATGTGGGAAGTATGCCGTGTATGCCTGCGCGGAGAGAACTGCATACCGGAAGGTACAATTTTCTTCACAGGGAGTGGGGACCGCTTGAGCCCTTTGATGATTCCATGCCGGAGCTTTTGAAAGAAAGCGGTATTTATACCCATCTGATCAGCGATCATCTGCACTATTGGGAGGACGGCGGCGCCGATTACCATAACAGATATTCATCCTGGGAATGTGTCCGCGGGCAGGAGGGCGATCACTGGAAAGGAGAGGTAGAAAGACCGGAAATACCGCCTGTTGTCATGGTTCCCCAGAAACAGACCGGAGTCGGCGAGTCGGGACTCTGGCGCTATGACTGGATCAACAGGAAATATATTGCGGAAAAGAAAGATTTTCCGCAGACGAAATGCTTTGATCTGGGCTGTGAATTTATTGAAAAAAATAAGGACGCTGACAATTGGCTGCTTCATCTGGAAACTTTTGATCCCCATGAACCGTTTTATGTTCCGCAGGAATATCTGGACAGATATCCGGAAGAATATGACGGAGAGCATTTTGACTGGCCGAGAGGACCGCTGGAACAGAGTGAAAAAGAAGTGGCGCACTGTCGAAGACAGTATAAAGCTCTTGTTTCCATGTGCGACGACAGTCTGGGGCGCATTTTGGATCTGATGGACCGGTATGATATGTGGGAGGACACCATGCTGATCGTGGGAACGGACCATGGCTTTATGCTCGGAGAGCATGAATACTGGGGAAAAAATCAGATGCCCTATTACAATGAAAACGCCAATACACCGCTGTTTATCTGGGATCCCAGAAGCAAAGTTGCAGGCGAAAAGAGAAATTCCCTGGTGCAGATGATCGACTGGGCGCCTACGCTTCTTGGCTATTTTGGTCTGGAAGTTCCGAAGGATATGCAGGGGAAGGATCTGGAAGAGACGATAAAAAATGACAAGCCGGTACGACGCTATGGCCTCTACGGCGTATTCAGCGGTCATGTGAATATTACGGACGGAAAGGTGACTTATATGCGGGCGCCGCTTCCGGAAAAGACGGATGAAATTTATAATTATACGTTGATGCCGTTACATATGAACAAGCGTTTTACAGTAAAGGAGATGCAGACGGCAGTTCTGGCAGAGCCCTTTTCTTTCACAAAAAACTGCAGGGTGCTTAAAATCAAAGGGAAAGACAAGTATAAGGTGGGACGCTTTGGGACAAGACTGTATGATGTGGAAAAGGATCCCGGGCAGTTAAATCCCCTTGTGGATAAGGAGCTGGAAGAACGCATGACCCAGGCGCTTATTCAGGAGATGGAAAAAAGCGATGCGCCGCCCGAACAGTATGAGCGTCTGGGTTTACAGAAAAATTCCGGTGCGACGGTGGAAAGAAATATATAAATTATATATATATCAATATATTACATGGGAAAGAAATGAGGATCAGTATGGTCATAGAAGAGAGAAATATAAAACTGCAGGCCCATGCGGAAAACTGGGAGGAGGCGCTTAAAATATCGGGGAGTCTTCTGGTAGACAGCGGCTATATTGAAGAAAAATATGTGGAAATGACGATCGACACAGTGAAGGAAATGGGACCCTATATCGTCATTGGCCCGGGGCTTGCGTTAGCGCATTCCAGACCGGACGCAAGCGTGCTAAAAACCGGGATCAGTCTGATCACACTGGATCAGGCGATCGATTTCGGAAGTGAACTGGGGCCGGTGCAGGTGGTGATCACGCTGGCGGCAAAGGATTCCAATACGCATATCGACAAACTGCAGGTAATAGCAGGGATTTTGAGCGATGAGGACAATATGGGAAAAGTATGTGCGGAGAAGGATGCCGCAGTCGTGGCAAAACTGTTCAACACCTGGCAGGAGTGATATGCCGCAGGGTATCATATGCCGACAGGCTTTTTGAATTCGGCATCCGGGAAAGTATACTTAATCTGGTAAAAAATTCCATATAAAACAAAAAATGAGTGTAGTGAATTTCGATTCCTGACGCATACTAAAAAGGACACCGCGATGAAAATCGTCAGTGTCCTTTTGTAACTTTTGCAAATAGAAAGACAGCTTGCGATGCGCCGGCTGTCATTTGAATGTCAGGCGGTTGCGAAACGGCAGAATCAACAGATTTGGCAGTCACCTGATTCAGACATATGTAAGAAGACGAGGAGCGAAGCAGTATGAAGAAGGCGATCAGAAATTTTTATAAGGGAATTTTTGTCAGCATTCTGGCAGGAATGGTGGCAGGCGGCTGGTACATGTGCTATAACTCTGTCCCTTCTCAGGTGAGACTTACAACGCAGAAAGAGCAGCAGATGAATTTCAGGCTGCCGGCAAGCGCCAGTATTGAGACGACACAGGGCAGAATGCAGACAGGACTTTATCGCCCCGTGACGATGGTGACCGGCGCTTCGGAAGCCACTTATCAGATGAATGTAAAACTGCTGGGTGTCATTCCGTTAAAAAATGTGGAAATACAGGTGATGAGCGAGAGGAGCGTTTCCGCAGCCGGATTTCCGGTGGGGATTTTTTTGAAGACAAAGGGTGTGATGGTAGTAGGCGTGGGCAGTTTTAACAGTCCGGACGGGGCTGTCCGCGAGCCATCCAGGGGACATCTGACCGAGGGGGATTATATTCTCAGCTACAATGGAGAGGAAATTACAGGAAAAAAACAGTTTATGAGTCTGCTTGCGGAAAATGCGGGAACGGAAGTGCTGCTCGGCATCGAGCGGAACGGCGTGTACTTAGAGGAGCGGGTGACGCCTGCTCAGAATCAGAACGGGGAATACAAGATGGGCATCTGGATCAGAGACAATGCCCAGGGAGTGGGAACTCTTACCTTTGTGGATGAAAATGGCAATTTTGGAGCTCTTGGGCACGGCATTACGGATTCCGATACCGGGGAGCTGATGGAACTGGGAAGAGGTTCCCTCTACGGCACGAAGATCGTGGCGGTCCGCAAAGGAACGGACGGCGTTCCCGGAGAACTGACCGGTATGATAGAATATGATGACGCCAATGTGATCGGGGAGATCACAAAAAATACGCCCTACGGTATTTTCGGGCGACTGGATCTGGAGAAGGTGAGAGAAAACGGCATTGCGCTGGAAACCCAGGAGATCGGCTTCAAACAGGATATCCAACTGGGGCCGGCGACAATGATCTCATCAGTAAATGAGGAGATGCATGAGTACAGTATCGAGATCACGGCCATCCATATGGGAAATGATGGAGGAAACAAGGGGCTTGAGCTGCTTGTGACGGATGAGGAGTTGTTAAACCTGACGGGAGGTATCGTGCAGGGGATGAGCGGCAGTCCGATTATCCAGAACGGAAAAGTGGTGGGGGCCGTAACCCATGTGCTTGTAAATGCGCCGGAGAAAGGGTATGGGATATTTATTGAGGAGATGCTGGTGGAGTAGGGAAAGATTATGACTGGTGCAAGGTCACAGCCGCAGAGTTAATCTGTTATGCTGTCAGAACAAAAAGTGATTTTATGCTTGCCTGCACACAGCAGGCAGGTGTAAAATTTAATAATAATGCTGATAGATAACAGGGGGATAGCAGGTGTATTTCAGGAAATGGCTGAGGGAAAATGTAACGGATGTACATAGAGAAAAGGCAGCGAAAATTTTGCTGGCGATACTGATAGCTGTGTTTTCTGTATTGATACTGGCGTCTGAAGTACCGGAGAGTAACTATGTTCAGGAGACGTTGGAAAGTCTGGAGGAGAGTAAAACAACGGTGATGGAATTTTCCGGCGCAACGATAGCGGTTTCTGTGGCTATTACGGTGCTCCCGGATGATATTGGCAGCCCGATAGCAGGCACGCTTGCGGATATGAATAAATATTTTGTGTTTATTTTTGCAGTTCTGCACCTGGAAAGACTGGTCGTTGTAGAAGGAATGAAGTTTTCGTTTGTATATATCATACCGATTGCCTGCGTATTGTATATTTTTGCTGTAGTATGGGGAAAAGCCTTCTTCAGGAATCTGGCTGCAAAGCTGATGATTCTCGGACTGGCGGTCGTGTGTGTCATACCGATCAGCACACATTTTACAGAAAAAGTGTGTGAAGATTATCTGGTGTACGTGGATGAAACGATAGCGGAGGCAAACGCCGGAGCTGAGAAGGTGAACGAGGTGACGGCTTCTGGTGACGAAGGGACAACTGTCCTGGACAAACTGACTGATGCGTTCGAAACTGTCGTACAGGGCGCATCGGATCTGCTGGCATATTTTGAGAATGTCCTGAAAAAATGCGTGAATTCCCTTGCCATTATGATCGTGACGACATGTGTTTTGCCGATATTTGTGCTGCTGTTTTTCCGGTGGCTGCTTAAGGAATTATTCAGCCTGAACCTGTCGGGCCCCCGGATGGACTTTGTTTTGCAGGAACGAAAGAGTGGCAGAAAGGCGATCGAGAGGGATTGGGAGAAAGCGGAGGGAGAGCGATGAGGAGAAAACTCTTAAATGGTGTCTGTTCCCTGCTGGTAATTCTGATTATCTGCGTTTTGGTCTGGGGCAGGCATAATAAAATTCCGGTATTTAAAGAAAGCTATGACGATGGTGTGGAACAGATCGATTTAAACACCATTTATCTGGAAGGCAGCGGCGTGGAAGTAAATTTTTCGGAGGTTTTACTGGGAAAACAGGAAGAGACAAGGAAACTTATTGTGAGCACCCAGGAGGCGACGGTCTCCACCGAACTCTCAGACAGACTGATTCAGAAACTGGATTTCGATTTCCTGAAAAAGACACAGAAGGTCAGTTATACGGGAAAAGGTTATTTTGTGGTAGATCTTGATGGTCTAACAGAGGAAGATATCATCGACGACAAAGAGAAAAGAATCCTTACCATTAAGATCGAACACGCCTATCTGCAGGCGATCGAGATAGATCCTGACAAAATCATTGTGGATGATGTAAAAGAGGGGCTGCTTGCGAGAGGAGATATCGAGCTGACTGTGAAAGATTTAAACGCCATCGAAAAGGAATTGAGAGGCCGGCTGGAGACGAAATTCAATACGGCGGAAAACGGACAGCAAGCGGATGATCTTGCGCTTAACATGGTCAGGGAAGTCTATGAACCCATCGTTAAAGCGATCGATCGAAGATACAGCGTTGTGGTGGAGTTTCAATAATATAAAAACACTGGAATATATCAGCGCCATTTTTTCCGGTAATCCCTGGGGCTGATACCTTCCACCTGTTTGAATATCCTGGAAAAGTAGTAGAGCGGCGTGATACCACAGCGTTCACTGATCTCTTCTATGGAGAGGCCGGAGAAACGCAGAAGTTCTTTGGCGTGAGAGATTCTAGTCTGCAGCAGATAGCTCCCCACCGTAAGGCCGTATTCGTTTCTGAAAAGGCGGGTCAGATAGTATTTATTTACATAAAACTTTTCTGATAGCATAGTGAGAGTTATTTTTTCTGAGAGATGATCTTTCAGATATTTCTGTATTTCAAGCAGAGACTGGCGTTCCTTTCCGGGTATTCTGGATTCAGGATGCCAGCTTTCTGCCATCAGAAGGCAGCAGAGAGCAGAAAGGTGCTCATTGATCCTCATATCTTTTATATGGTCGTCGGATGCGGCCAGTTCAAATAGTTTTTCCCAACAATTTATAAAATCTCCCATAGTTTCAGGATGAAACAGGACTTCTCCGCCTCTTTCCATGTATTTCCGATAGATACCGGGGGCTGTGGGACCATAAAAGTGGATCCAGCGTATCGTCCAGAGATCGTCGGAACTTTCATGAAAATATTCGTTTTTGCAGTTGATAAGGACACAGTCCCCACGGGAGAGCTTATATTCTTCTCCCAGATAGGAAAGTCTGCCGCTGCCCGAAAGCACTATGATAAACAGATAGGAGGCCAGATCCGGGTGGGTGCTGATATGGGGCTGTCTGGCATGCACCTGTCCGATTTCCTGTAGATATAACAGATTTTCTCTGGCAAATTCCGAGGGAGTATGCAGAATGCGGTTGGAGTGGACATATGTACCCTGATAATTATAATTTTTCATGAATAAACCTCATTTTCAGGTATGGTTGCAGCAATAGGGCAGGATTGATCCGGAATCTGCCGATTTAATGGATAGTATAATATAAAAGTCAATATAATGCAAGTTTAGGACAATAATTTCTATAGCAATGCGGATAATAAAGAAGTATAGTATAGTTTGATAAATGCAAATACAGGATCGGTGTGAGGTGTAAAAAATGAAAAAGAGGGCTTTGATCACGGGGGTAACGGGGCAGGACGGTTCCTATCTGGCAGAATTTTTATTGGAAAAAGGATATGAGGTGTACGGCATGATACGGCGCAGCTCCGTGGATTACAGAGAGCGGATTGCGCATTTGGAGGGATGTGAGGAGTTTCATCTGAAATATGGGGATCTGGGGGATTCCATGAGTCTTGTGAAGCTGGTGGGGGAGATACGGCCGGATGAGATCTATAATCTGGCGGCACAGAGCCATGTGCAGGTGTCCTTTGATGTGCCGGAATATACGGCGGATGTGGTGGCCGTAGGAGTACTCAGAGTACTGGAAGCGGTACGGATCTGCGGGCTTACAGAGACATGCCGTATCTATCAGGCTTCCACATCAGAATTATTCGGGAAGGTGGAGGAGGTTCCCCAGAGAGAGACGACTCCCTTTCATCCCTATTCGCCCTATGCGGTGGCGAAGCAATACGGTTTCTGGATCGTGAAAGAGTACAGAGAGGCTTATCAGATGTACTGCTGTTCAGGGATTCTGTTCAACCATGAATCGGAGCGCAGGGGGGAGACTTTTGTCACGAGAAAGATCACGCTGGCCGCGGCACGCATTGCCCAGGGCAAACAGGATAAACTGTATCTCGGCAATCTTTCATCTCTGCGGGACTGGGGCTATGCAAAGGATTATGTGGAATGTATGTGGTTGATCTTACAACAGGAAAAACCGGATGATTTTGTGATCGCTACCGGGGTACAGCACTCCGTCAGAGAGTTTGCCACATTAGCTTTCCACTATGCGGGGATCGGGCTGATATGGCAGGGAGAGGGTATGGAGGAGAAGGGAATCGACAAAGAGACCGGGCGGGTGCTCGTAGAAGTATCCCCGGATTTTTACCGCCCCACCGATGTGGTGAACCTCTGGGGAGATCCCACGAAAGCAAAGACTGAACTGGGCTGGAATCCAACTGCCACCAGTTTTGAAGAACTGGTGGAGATTATGGTGAATTACGATATGGAGAAAGTGGCGGTAGAGCGGGCAGAAGAACAGATTCGGACGAATCTGGCGGAATATCTGGAAAAAGGGGTTGTGAAATAATATGGAGAAGAATGCGAGGATCTATGTGGCGGGCCATAAGGGCATGGTAGGGAGCGCCATTATGAGGGAACTGAAAAGGCAGGGGTATACCAATCTGATTACAAAAAGTCACAAAGAGCTGGATCTCTGCAGGCAAAATGAAGTGGAAAAATTTTTTGCTGAAGAAAAGCCGGAATATGTTTTTCTCGCGGCGGCAAAAGTGGGGGGGATCGTGGCGAACAGCGAGGCGCCGGCAGATTTTATGTGGGTGAATATGACACTTGAGATGAATGTGATCCATTCAGCATGGCAAAATAGTTGTAAAAAGCTGGAATTTTTGGGGTCTTCCTGCATCTATCCGAGGCTTGCACCCCAACCCATGCCGGAGAGCTGTCTTCTGACGTCGGCGCTTGAGGAGACCAACGAAGCCTATGCGCTGGCAAAAATTTCCGGTTTGAAATATTGTTCCTATCTGAACAGGCAGTACGGAACGGACTATATTTCCGTGATGCCCACAAACCTGTACGGGCCGGGGGACAATTACCATCCAACCAACAGCCATGTGCTGCCGGCTCTCATCAGGCGTTTTCATGAGGCGAAGGAGAGCGGATACAAGTCCGTCACCTGCTGGGGCGACGGCTCCCCTTTGCGGGAATTCCTTTATGTGGACGATCTGGCGAATCTGTGCGTTTTTCTGATGAATCATTACAGCGGGGATGAGACCGTAAATGCAGGAACCGGAAAGGAATTGACGATCAAAGAGCTGACGGAGCTGGTGGCGAAAGTGATTGGATATGAGGGTGAGATCCTGTGGGATACGTCCAGACCAAACGGCACCCCCAGGAAACTTCTGGATGTCAGCAAGGCCGGGAAACTGGGGTGGAAGTATAAGACGGAACTGGAAGAGGGTATCAGGCTCAGTTATGAGGATTTTCTGCATAGTCCGATGCGGGCAGAGCGCTGATGGGGAATACCCGATAAATACAGTCCTGCTTCTGAAGACAGACAGGCTTTGGTATACAGGAAAATTTGCAGACTGCAGAAAGGATATGGTACTTGCATGAATATTATTTTACTGTCGGGAGGTTCGGGGAAAAGGCTGTGGCCTCTTTCCAACGATATTCGTTCCAAACAGTTCATCAAGATATTTCAAAAGAAGGATGGCACCTATGAATCCATGGTGCAGCGCGTCTACAGGCAGATCAAGGAGACGGATGAAACGGCAAAAGTGACGATCGCCACGAGCAGGGCACAGATCTCCGCCATTCACAATCAGTTGGGGGAGGGGGTGCACATCTCTCCGGAACCCTGCAGGCGGGATACCTTTCCGGCGATGGCTCTCTCGGCTGCTCATCTGACTGATATACAGGGGATAGACCCGGAGGAGAGTGTGGTAGTCTGTCCGGTGGATCCTTTCGTAGAGAAGGAATATTTTGAGGCTTTGAAGGCGCTTTCCGTACAGGCCGGGAAAGGGGAGGCAAATCTGGTGTTACTGGGTATTGCTCCGGCCTATCCCAGTGAAAAATACGGCTATATTATACCGGAAAAGGAGGAGAAACTTAGTTTTGTAAAAACCTTTCGGGAAAAGCCCACGGCTCAGAAAGCGAAGGAGTATATCGAACAGGGTGCTTTATGGAACGGAGGCGTCTTTGGCTGTAAACTGAAGTATCTTCTCGAAAAAGCTCACGAACTGATGGATTTTACCGACTATCAGGATCTTTATGATAAATATGATACCATGGAAAAGATATCCTTTGACTATGCAGTGGTGGAGAAAGAGCCAAAGATTCAGGTGATGCGCTATGCAGGGCAGTGGAAAGATATCGGAACCTGGAATACCATGACGGAGGCGATGGAAGAAACTGTTGTGGGCAGGGGGATCATGGATGAGACGTGTAAAGACGTTCATATCGTCAATGAACTGGACGTGCCGATACTTGCCATGGGTCTGCAGGATGTGGTGATTTCCGCCTCCCCGGAGGGAATCCTTGTGGCCGATAAGGAGCAAAGCTCCTATATGAAACCTTTTGTGGATCAGATGGATGGGCAGGTGAAGTTCGCGGAGAAGAGCTGGGGAAGCTACAGGGTGATCGATATGGAATCTGACAGTATGACTATAAAAGTCACACTGCATGCAGGTAATTCCATGAATTACCATTCCCACAGGCACAGGGATGAGATATGGACTGTGATAGAAGGGGAGGGCAGAACCATCGTGGACGGCATGGAACAGAAAGTGAAGGCCGGGGATGTGATCACCATGAGTGCAGGCTGCAGGCATACTGTGATCGCGGAGACAAAGTTAAAGCTGATCGAAGTGCAGATCGGGGAAGAAATTTCTGTGCAGGATAAGGAGAAACATGAACTGGAATAGGGCGGAATAAATACGGTTTTTGTGATAGGAGAAAGGCATATGATGATGAACAGACCATTCTTGTGCAAACCATGCGGAAAAGATTATCTCTGGGGTGGCAGGCGCTTACAGGATGAGATGGGAAAAGACAGGGAACTTTCTCCTCTGGCAGAGAGCTGGGAATGTTCCACCCATCCCGATGGGCTTTCGCTGGTGGCCGATGGAGAATATGCCGGTGTCCCGCTGCCTGAGCTTTTGCGGATGCACCCAGAATATCTGGGAAGTCGTGTCAGAAGGGAAAGGAGCAGGGACGTGGGGCAGCTTCCTGTTCTGGTCAAATTTATAGATGCGAAGAAAGATCTCTCCGTGCAGGTTCATCCTACGGACGATTACGCGGAAAAATTTGAAAACGGACAGGCGGGCAAAAGTGAATTATGGTATATTCTGGACGCCGCGAAAGACGCCCATATTATATACGGGCTGCGACATGGCATACGGAGGGAGGTGCTCAGGAAAGCACTGCAGGATGGAACAGTGGAGAAATATCTGCAAAAAGTGCCGGTGAAAAAAGACCAGGTGTTTTTCGTAGAATCGGGGACGATCCATGCGATCGGCGCGGGCTGCCTGATCGCGGAAATTCAGGAAAATTCCAATCTGACCTATCGTCTGTATGATTATGACAGAATTGATAAAGATGGAAAGAAAAGGCCTCTCCAGATAGAGAAGGGATTGGATGTGGCTAATCTGGAGGGGGAGAGAGAACCGAGACAACCTATCCGGGTGTTAAACTATACACCTGGCTGTGCGAAGGAGCTGCTGGGCAGATGCCGGTATTTCGAGGTGTATCGGATGTTGGTGAATACGGAGAAACGACAGGCGGTATGTTACAGGACAGACGAACTGAGTTTTCGGGTACTGCTCTGTATAGATGGGTGTGGCATTCTGACTTTTGAAAATACGGTGCGGGAGATCTATAAGGGAGACTGTATTTTTGTGCCGGCCGATTCAGTGAAGATCCGGATTCACGGCAAGTTTCAGTTTTTGGATATAAGGTGCTGAGAGATATGAAAAGCTTTGTGCAGGCAATGTACCTCCACAAAGTTTTTTGTTTCATGGGAAATTGCGTCCTGTGAAACAAAACGTTCCGCGCAGATCGCACTGCGGCGGAGAGGATTTTTTTACTTTTATGCAAGTTTTTTATGCTATGGAATGTGAAAGTTGACAGGAAGAAACTGCAGATTGGTAGCAAAAGAGGGAATATTTTGCTAAGATAGCATCAGAAACAGGGCGCCGGCAGCCGTTTCGAAACTGAAAGAGACAGGAGAGAGCAAATGACCTTGGGACAGAAATTAAAAATACTATTGAAAGAAAAAAATATGACGCAGGAAGAACTGGCGGAACAGTTGGATGTGTCGAGACAGGCGGTTGGGAAATGGGTGAATGATAAGGGCATTCCGGAGGTGAGCAAGCTGATACAGATCAGCAATATGTTCGGCGTATCGCTGGATTACTTATTAAAGGAAGACAGTGAAGTAAGTGCCGTGGCGGAAGGCGGGTATTATGTCAGCGGGGAGATGCTGGAAGGTTACCTGACCTATCATAAACAGAACAGGAAGCGGATCATAGGGGCATTAGTGCTTATCATGACAGCCAATATTTTTGACGAGATCGGTGGTCCCCGCGGAAACAGCGTGATGGAAGCGCTGTACTGGATCGTCACGATGGCAGGGATCTCCCTTCTGATCTGGCAGTATTTCCAGACAAAAAAGTATCAGGAGATCAAAAGGGAAAAGCTGATCTTTGACAGCAAAGTGTATGAGGATTTTAAAATAAGACAGGAAAAAGAGCGGAAACGATATGCCGTGATGGCGATCATGGGGATGCTGATTTTAGTGCTGGGAACGGAGTGCCTGGATTTTCTGGTGCATCATTATGGCACAAGGATTTTGGGCCTTTCGGTGGGGGCGCTGCAGTGGGTCTCAGATGCCGCCGGACTTTCTTTTATTCTGTGGGCGGCCATGTCCGTTATGACAGATAAAAGGATCATAAAAAATGCGGAGGACGCACCGAAAAAAGGCGCAAAAAGATTTGCATGGATCTACTGGGCGGCGCCGATAACAGCGCTTGCGGTCTTAGTTGGATTTGTGTCAAATATATGGAGCCCCATGGCGCCGGTTATCGTATTGCTTTGCGCGCTGCTTGTGACAGTGTGTAAATTGTTGATGGAAAGACAGGAGAAATGAAGAAACAACAGAAGGGATGGAATCGAAATGAAACAGAAAGCAGAAAGCCTGGGGGGCATTGTGCGGGATAAGGTTTCCCGCATATGGGAAAGCGGAATCAGAATGGCAGGCATATGTATGTGTGCGGTATTGTGTATTGCGGCGGGAGCGTTGCTTGTCGGCTGCAGTGCCTCCGGGGAGAGAACATATACGAGAGAGGAATTGCAGAATTTGGCGAGGATCGAGGTGTACGAGGCTGAGAGCGATACGTTACTCAGGACGATAGAAGACGGAGAAACGCTGTACCGGTATCTCCAGGCGTTCGAGGCGGAGCCGGAGGAGGGACTGGGAGAAGAGGCTGCGGAGGGGGCAGAAGAGTCTTACTATTTTGAGTTCTACATGTATCCGGTGGCAAAATTCGGGGATAAGGAACCAAAGAAAGCTTATACGATCGTACTGTATCAGGATACCGATATCGCCAGAATAGTAGGGGATGCCGAGAGCCTTCATATGGCCTTTTTGTCGGAGGATTTGCTTACTTTTTATTACAGGACGTCGGAGGAAGAGCAGGCATTTTATAATTCACTTCTAATAGACGGGTAGGAGAGATGCATCACTGAAAATGGTGGTTGGTCGAGCGGGCATATCCCTTGCAGTGAATGCCTGCTCGATCTGGCGGTCTGTAAAAGGAACCCTCTCGCTTGACAATTTTTGGGTGGATGATACAATAAAATTGGAACTTGGTGTAAAAACAATTCAAAATGGAGGAAAGACATGGGAAAAAAACTATTCAAAAGAAGTGCGGCACTCGTTTTGATGCTCATGGTATTGTCCACGGGACTTGTAGCGAATGCCGAGGGGACTTACACAGTGGAGCGGGGCGACTATCTGAAAAAGATCGCGCAGTCAGTATACGGAGATTCTGCCCGTTGGGAAGATATCTATGAGGCAAATAAGGCTTCTATCAAAAATCCCAACATTCTTTATAAAGGGCAGGTGCTTATTCTGCCTGATATCAATCCTGCACCGGCAGAAAACCCGGAAGAAGTAATACCTGCAGAGAATTCAGGGGAAGCAGTACCGACAGAGAATCCTGAGCAGGTGGTAACGGCTGGTACGATCACGACGTTAGAGCAATGGGCTATGTCGGAGGAAGGAAGAGAAATTGAAAATCTGACAAACGAGATGATGAAGGAGGTCGGATTAACAGTTTCTCTGAGAGCAGAAGGAAATACCCTTGTCTATACCTATAATTTTGACTCAGAAATCTGGGGTACAGTTTCTGCACAGGAACTGGCAGAAGCTGCCAAAGGTTCTGAATTTGAGACTCTTACGGCGTCATTACAAGGATTAGTGGACGAATTAAAGCAGGAGTTTGATACTGCTTACGGCATCAAATTGGATGGGATCCGCTATATCTATATTGCGCCGGACGGTACGCCTTTTTACAGTGCAGAGCTATAGACACAACAGACGGATAAAAGATATGTGAAAAAAGATACCGGAGACGATCTGCGGCGGCATAACTGATGTACAGTTGTGCCGCCTGCATCGTTTCAGATTTTTGTGTAAATCATTCCGGGAAAAGGCGGAGGGCGAAATAAAATACATGAAAAATAAGAAACTGGTCGCGATGGCGCTTTTTGTGACGACGGCGCTGATGCTTTCCTATATTGAATCTCTTTTCCCGTTCTTTTTCGGTGTGCCGGGGATGAAGCTGGGGCTTGCCAATCTGGCGGTAGTGGTCGTTTTGTATGATTACGGCTGGCGGGAAGCGCTGACGGTGAATGTTCTGCGGATTGCACTTTCCGGATTGCTGTTTGGGAACCTGTTTTCCCTGTTATTCAGTCTCGGCGGGGCGCTTGTCAGTTTCGGGAGTATGGCGGCGGCAAAAAGGGCAGGGCTTTCCCTCTATGGCGTCAGCATGGCAGGCGGGGTGTTTCATAATGCCGGTCAGCTTGTGATGGCAGCCTTTCTGGTGCGGACGG
>Ga0137297_10045_pt1 | contig 97674 bp, 98 predicted proteins | sample RamsorincwithD2O_FD_97191 | JGI IMG/M metagenome (GOLD analysis project Ga0137297, IMG submission 97191) | Mouse cecal microbial communities from Vienna, Austria - Mucin amended with D2O | ecosystem: Host-associated > Mammals > Digestive system > Large intestine > Cecum | place: Austria: Vienna...
AAATATCTTTATAAATTTCAAAATCAACTTTATCTTTTCCTTTATTTATACAACTTGTTTCTAGTGTATCTATTTTAAATATTTCTGGTAGTACATTTTTTATATCTTTCTTATAATTACGAATTAATGAATATAAAAAAGTATGGATAGTATATACTGGATATTGACTTTTTGTCCTTGTTTTTATTTCTTCTACAGCAGTATTGGTATGTGTAATACATATCACTTTTTTATTTTTTAATTCAGTAGAAATTCTATTTAACAGATTTTTTAAAGATTCTGTTTTCCCACTTCCAGCTCCTCCTTGAATTAGAAAATTTTTATTGCAATTTATACATTCTATTGCTTTTTCTATAACGTCTATTTTCCTATCCATATTAAACCCTCTTTTATATATTTTGGTACTTCCCAATGCACATCATCTTCTTTTAACCCTAAATAGTAAATACTTGAAGCAAACGAAGACTTGCTATCTAATTTAATTATTCCCTCTAGCCCTTTTATTAGTTTATTATCATTATCTCTTTTTCCATATATAAAATCATACAATGAAATTTCTGAATTTTTTAGTTTTTCAATATTTTCCTCTGTTAAGTTTTCTCTGTTTTTTATTCCTTCAATAAAATCTTTATATTGATAAACCATATCAATATTAATATTAATAAAAGAATCTTCAAAACTCCTTGAATAATAGTTTAATTCTTCCAATTGATATGCTATCTTTATTTTTTCATCTACATTTTGTAATTCTTGTGCATTTTCCACTAAATTGTTAAACCATTGTTTTTTTCTTTCACTATCTTCTATATTATTTCCATCTAAATATTCTTTTATTGTATCATTACTTGTAAAATATCCATCTTTAACTGAACAACTTTTTCTATTTTCTTTGATACTATCTATATCGGTAATAATTAAACATTTAATTCCTAGAAATTCAATAAACTTTTTGAAAGCCTTTGCATTAGCTCCTACTTCTAGAATAGTAATATTTTGACTTAATAATAGCTGTCTTTCCAGTTCTGCTATTTCATTTTTGTTATCTATTTTCTTTTCATTTTCTTCATTTCTTTTTACTTTAATTTCTTCCAAAATAGCTTCATCATGAATGTTCATAAAATAGTGAATTAATATTCTTTCACTTATCCCTTCTATAAAGATTACTTTATCAGCAAAGAATAATTCTGATGATTCTATCTTTAGATATTTCTTTACAAAATTGTATAGTTCTTTTTCTGAAGAATATAATTCTAACATTCTATCTTGAAAATTAATAATATTAACGTTGTTTTCTTCCAACTTAAAATATTTCAAATTGCCAAAATCACATTGAGATATCATATGAGGAGAATGTGTTGAAATAAGTGTCTGCAAATATGGTATTCCTTTTAAAATTTTATCAATCTCTCTGGCAAATACGTATTGCATTTGTGGATGTGCATGTGCTTCTGGCTCCTCTATGCAAAAAATATTAATATCTTTTTTGTCTGCCAGAAATTTTGCTTTACTTATTTCAATATTTAATAGTAAATATAAGATATTCATATATCCTAAACCATTTAAGTATTCTGGTAAGCAATCATCTCTATCCCCATAGACTACTTTTGATAAATTAGAAATTAAAGATTTGGATTCTAAATCAGATTCTACACGAATTTCTTTCATATTTAAAAATTTATTAGCATTCTCTAAAAAAGGTTTAAAAAAGCTATTATACTTGATATCCAAATCACTATCTAATTTAAGAATTGTTTCATTAAGTTCTTTGACTCTTTCTGGTAATAAATCATTTTGAGAGTTAAAATATTTAGTAGTTAATGATGATAGTACACCTCTACTATTACCAAATTCTTCTGAACTTGAAACATCTCTTTTGGCATTAATTAATTGAAAATTAATTAACTTTTTAACAAATTCTATATCTGTCTCAACTAATTTGTATCTATTCTCACTATTAATATCCTCTATATTATCATAAATGTTTACTTTATATTTTATAAATTCTCCGATTTTTTTATGTATAAATTTCTTCTTTTCCTCTTTATTTAATATTTCAGTCTGTTCTAATAATTTTTCCTTATCTATAATTGCTTCAAACGCAATTTTTACAATAGTATTTTCTGCCTCTAAATCAGTAATAAACTCTGCTATATTTCTTAGATTATCTTGTTGTTTATATTCTATTTCTAATAATAGTCTTATAGAAAGTTGATGAATATCAGTTTCATAATCAATATTGTATATTTGTTTTCTTAATTCTCTTGAAAAATCATTAAAATCAAATTTTCTTTTATTATAAAAATAGTCCAGTAGAATAAAAAAAGAAGTTTTACCTGTATTATTCTTACCAATTAACCATGATACATCTTCATTCAAATTCAATTTACTATCTCTTAATAATCTAAAATTTTGAACTTGCATACTTTTTATTTTCATTATTTTTCCTATTACCTTTCTTACATTGTATATTATACTATATTTCAAAATCTGCTACAAGTTTTTCTGGGCACTTTTGTATAATTTATGCAAGTTTTTCCGACGACTTTGTCGTTTTTGTATATAAAAATAGCAGGAATCTTTCTTTTATCAAAGGTGTCCTACTATTTTTTATCTTATTTCATTTTTCTATTTGCTGTTATAATTTTCATATTTCTTATATAGTCTTCATAACTTGCAAAATCGGAATCATCAGTAAGTATATAATTAATATCATTTTCTTTGCAAAATTTCAATAAAGCAAAATCAAATATATCATATTTATGTTTATCATAATCCTCTTTATATTCACTTAAAACATCTCTATTAATATTATATTCCTCTATTTCAATGCATTTAGAAATTTGCTTATATAATAAATCAAACATTCCTTTTAGCTTTTCTCTTTCTTCTTTAATTGCTCTGTATTGCTTCTTATTAAAATCTTTTGGCAATGTAGCAGAATTACTTTCTTTATATAATTCGTATTCATTCTTTTCAATAACATTAAATAGTTCACATATATTGTATATTGTAGTATAAATTTTGCATCTACCATTTTCTATTGCATTTGCTAAAAATACTGGATAATACTCTTTTTGATATGCTTGTATATATGTGGTGTTTTCATAAAAAGTCCATAATAAAACATTTGTATCTACTGCTAGTTTCTTTGTATTGAGCTTCATTTGCGTATTTTCTATTGGTACAATCAATTCTTATCCACCTCTTAACTGTTCTCGATACTACTTTTTGTTATTTTTCCCACTATGTCCATATCAGTTTCTTTATTAAATCTGTCTACTGCATTTTCATATGAGTGTTTGTACGTATCTTTTCCCAATTCACTAATTTTCTCTATTCTAAAAATTCCATCAAATTTTTTTGGACCTAATTTAAGTATAAAATATCCTATACTTGAATTAAAAAATGGTGTCGCAAACAAAACAATATCACTAAAATCTAAAACAATAGTGTCTTCTTTTGATAAATTTTGTAATATCTTTTCCATTTCTGCTCTTAAGATTAAACCATTGCTCTCTGTTAATCCATTTTTTATATATTTTGAAACAATTACTTTCTTTTCCATAATACCTCCCATTTTACATATTATGCCTAAATTACTATTAATATTATACACTTATTTTTAGAGTAAATAAAGTTCCTTTAATTTTCTTTCCTAATTTACTAATTTTTTCTTTTCCATTCTCTTTTACTGTATATAAAATATCTTCTGTTATAATTGTAATTTTTCCTTTAAATTCTTTTCTAAATTCTTCTACTATTGTAAATCCCATTCCTCTTGGATAATCCGTATCTTGAGTAGTATTTCCCTTTTTTAATGCCCATTTTAAAGCTTCTTCTGAATCAAGTTCCTCGTTTTTATAATTTCTAACTGCTTGTGGAATTCCAATACCTAAATCATAAATTGAAAATGTAAATGTCTTTTTATTTTTGTAATATCCATGACAAATAATTCCCTCTTCGCTTTTACTATGTGTCAATGCATTACTTGGAATTTCAAAAATTTTAGATCTTAATATGCATTTTTGGTCTTGACTTAAGTCTTTCAGCTGTGATAGTTCAATTAACTTATTAATCGCTTCATCAGCTTCTTCTTCATTTGTTATTTCATTTAATGGTATATTATTTCTTTTTCCTATTAAATTATAATCTATATTTATAAATCCGCATATCTATTAGTCTATTTAATAGCTTGGATTTTTTAGTAAGACTTATTCTGATATTTTTCTTTTTTGAAATTAAAGCTATTGATGATAATATAGCTAGACATGTTGAACTAATATACTTACATTTTGTTGCATCAATTTGTATATTATTCTTAGTCGAATTCATTACTTGCTCTTGTATTTCAAACATCTTTTTTATACTAGATTTTGTTTCTGTATATTTCTCTTCTAGTTCTATTTCTTCATATTCCTTTGACATCCAATTCATATTTTTTCCTTGTATCTATATTTCTTTATATACTTAATATACAACATTTCCTAGCATTTTTCAAGCAATAAGTAGATTTTTATCTAATTAAAATTCTATCTTCTCTTCAATCCATTTTTCAACATCATCAATTTTAACCCTAACTTGTTCCATAGTATCTCTATCACGAATAGTTACAGTATCATCTTCCAAAGTATCAAAATCAACAGTAACACAATAAGGAGTACCAATTTCGTCTTCTCTTCTATAACGTTTACCAATAGAACCGGCTTCGTCGTAGTCACACATAAATTTCTTAGATAACTTATCATAAACTTCATTTGCCTTATCAGACAATTTCTTTGATAATGGCAATACAGCTAATTTATATGGAGCTAATGCTGGATGTAAATGTAGAACTGTTCTTGTATCACCTTCAGCAATTTCTTGTTCTTCATATGCGTTGCATAGGAATGCTAGCACAACTCTGTCTGCTCCTAATGATGGCTCTATTACATATGGCACGTATTTTTCGTTTGTTTCTGGGTCTTGGTATGATAAATCTTGTTTTGAGTGCTCCATATGACGTCCTAGGTCGTAATCTGTTCTGTCTGCAATTCCCCATAATTCTCCCCAACCAAATGGGAATGCGAATTCGATATCTGTTGTTGCTTTGCTGTAAAATACTAATTCATCTTGGTCATGGTCTCTTAGACGGATATTTTCTTTTTTCATTCCTAGGTCTAATAACCATTTTTCGCAATAATCTTTCCAATATTTAAACCATTCTAAATCTGTTCCTGGTTTGCAGAAAAATTCTAGTTCCATTTGTTCAAATTCACGTGTTCTAAATGTAAAGTTTCCTGGTGTTATTTCGTTTCTAAATGCTTTTCCTATTTGGGCTATTCCCATTGGTATTTTCTTTCTTGATGTTCTTATTACATTTTTAAAGTCTACAAATATTCCTTGTGCTGTTTCAGGTCTTAAAAAGATTTCTGACGTTGAATCTTCTGTTACTCCTTGGAATGTTTTGAACATTAAGTTAAATTTTCTTATTCCTGTAAAGTTTGTTTTTCCACAGCTTGGGCAAGGTATTTTGTTTTCGCTTATAAAGTTTGATAAAGCTTCGTCACTCATTCCATCTGCTATCATATCTTTTCCTTGTTCATGTGCCCATTCTTCTATAAGTTTGTCTGCTCTATGTCTTGTTTTACACTCTTTACAGTCAATTAGTGGATCTGAGAAACCACCTACGTGTCCTGATGCTACCCATGTTTCTGGATTCATTAATATAGCTGCATCTAATCCTACTACATTTTTTTGTTCTTGTATGAATTTTTTTCTCCATGCATTTTTTACATTGTTTTTAATTTCGTTTCCTAGTGGTCCATAGTCCCAAGTATTTGCTAATCCTCCATATATTTCTGAACCCGGGTAAATAATTCCCCTTCCTTTACACAACGCTACTAGCGTATCCATTGATTTTAACATAAATATTCCTCCTTTTTTATTTGGGTGTTTTGGGGGACAGTCCTTAAAAACACCTCCGTTTATTTTTAGGCCATCTATTTTTTGCCTTTTCTTTGACTTGTTTCAATAAAATCATAAAAGACTTTCAACTCTAGCCTAATAGCTAGGGACGAAAGTCTTTTCCGCGTTTCCACCCTAATTCTTAAAATGTTTTTTCACATTTTAAGCACCTTAATTTCTTTTTTATTACTCCAAAGCTCCCCACGCTTGTTTATTACAAGTTTTCCACCGTCACTTGCTCTCTATTAATAAAGTTTTGCGCTTTTTCTTTTTCACAGTAATTTATTTTGTTGCATATATTTTATTACCACATTTAAAAAAAGTCAATATTTTTTGTTAAAATTGTTGCCATTTTTCTACTTTTGTGCTATCATATAAATATAATAAAAATAGAAAATAAGAAACCACGGAAGTGGTTGCCGAGAAAACAAAATAACCATTCCCTCGTCAAAGCAGAATGGTTATTTTTTTATTGCCTATGTAGTAAATATAAAATGACAAATGCTAAGGCAAAATTTATGATAATTGTTCCTACTAATCCATAAAAAAGCAGTTTAATAATTGTTAATAGCATTTCTTCTACCATAGCACCACCTCCATATATCAGTCTCACAACTAAAAGCCGTGGAGTAGTATGTACAAATTAAAGAGTTAAAGGTGGCAACACACTCCGCTTATTCTTATTTTCTATAATTTACATTATAGTGCATATTTACTCAGTTGTCTAGCGAACATATTAATTTTTTCAAATTTTTTAATTTTTTCAAAAATGGGTTGCCATTTTTATTTTTTTATGCTATTATATTAATTGTGTTTAACTTATGTAGGGGTATAGTGTCAATGGTAGCACATCGGTCTCCAAAACCGCCTGTGAGGGTTCGAGTCCTTCTACCCCTGCCAACAAAGCAAAACTTGATACTATACTTGTATCAAGTTTTTTGTATTTCTATTAATTAATATTTTGCATAAATCTTTTTTAGTCTACAAATTTATCGGAGGTGATCTTTATAAACAAATTCTTAAAATTTTCAAGCATTTTAATTATTATATTTGTACTATTTATATCAATATTTTTCATTCCAACTCTAAGTTCACGGAAATCTATCAAACTCTGAACAATTAGATTCTGAAATTATCAATTTCAACCCCAATGGCTTTGTTTGGCCAATTCCTGGTTATAGTCGAATTAGTTCCCCTTTTGGAAAGCGTATTGCACCAACTTCACGGTGCTGCCACTTCACACACTGGAATTGATATTCCTGCTCCGCCTGGTAGCAAGTTTATTGCTGTTGCTGATGGCGAGATTACTTTTTGCGCTTTTTTAGGTGGAGGTGGTTATACTATTACTCTTTCTTTTGATGATTTCAAGGCTACTTATTGTCATTGTGACCCTAATTTTATTGTTCAGGTTGGTACTCAGGTTAAACAAGGACAAGTTATTCGGATGTGTTGGTCCTAAAAATGTTTATGGTGTGCCTCGGTAATCAATATCATGATGAGAATGGTTTGCCTACTAATGGTGCTACTACTGGTCCGCATTTGCATTTTGGTATTCGTATTGATAACAAATATAAAAACCCTTTAGATTTTTTCTAAAGAGTTTTATATTTTATTTACATATCGTCATCTTCGTCACTATCTTCGCAACCATGACAACCATGGCAACTTCCATTACAGCCATCATGCTCAGGTTCATCATCTACATTTCCTGTCCAGTCAAGCTCTATTATATTATTGCATTCTGGGCATTCCACTTCTGTTTTATTTTCATCCACATCAATAATAAATTCGCTTTCGCAATATGGACAAACTATTTCAAAATCAAAACCTTCTTCTGCATATATGTCTTTTTCTATATTGTCTATTATGCCTTGCATTTTTGACATTTTTTCTTCTATTTCATTTTGTCTTTCTTCTAATTGTTCTATTTCTTCTTTTCTGTAATTTGCTATGTCATCTACTTTTTCTACGATTACATCTACAAAACTTGAAAGTCTTTTTTTGATGTATTCTAAATCTTCTTTATTTTTTATATTTTTTTCAATGTCATCTAAAAAACTTTTGTATTCGTTTTTTATACTTCCCATTCGTCAATCACCTTTCTTAAACTCTTTCCATGTATTCGCATGTTCTTGTGTCTATTTTTAATATATCACCGATATTTACGAATAATGGTACTTGGATTTCTAAACCTGTTTCTAGTTTTGCTGGTTTTCCTGATGTTGTTGTTGTATTTCCACTAAATCCTGGTTCAGTGTATGTAACTTCTAATTCTACAAATGTAGGTGGTTCTACTGCAAATGTATTTCCTTTATATGATAATATTGTAACTTCCATATTTTCTTTTAAGTATTTTAAACAATCCCCTAATTGGTCTTTGTTTAGTGGCATTTGGTCATATGTTTCATTATCCATAAAGTAATATAAATCTCCATCATTATATAAGTATTGCATTACTTTCTTTTCGATTTCTGCTGCTGGATATTTGTCTGATGGATTGAATGTTTTTTCTAATGTTGCTCCAGTAATAACATTTTTTAATTTTGTTCTTACAAATGCTGACCCCTTTCCTGGTTTAACATGTTGAAATTCTACTATTCTATATACATTTCCCTCCATTTCAAATGTTGTTCCATTTCTAAAATCTCCTGCTGAGTATACTGATGCCATATTTATTTCTCCTTTCAATTTTTATCTCTTTTTATTATTAACTTTAACTATTTTACTACATATTTCCAGAAAAATCAAGTATTATAAATCTATATCTTTACTTAAAAGTGAAGTTATATATTTAAAAATTTAAACTCTGCGCAGTTTGGTAAGATACATATTAATACAGATAAGCTAGATTAACTTATAAAAATTATGAAAATATAGCAAAGTAATTTATATGATAAGTCTTACCAGTAAAGAGCTTAAATTTTTAAATCATATAACTTCACTATAAATTCTTAAATTTTAAAATATATAACTTCACTATAAATGTTTAATATATATTTTTTTATATTATAATATAATTTTTCTCAGATTTAGTCAAACTTATACAACCAAATTTTGTAATTTGAACCGTATCCTCAATACGAACCCCAAACTTACCAGGAATATAAATCCCCGGTTCGTCAGTAACCACCATATTCTCTCTAAGTTGAGCATCAGAGCGATAACTAACATAAGGAGCCTCATGAATTTCCATACCAAGGCCATGACCCAAACTATGAATTAAGCTATGACCATTCAACTTAAAATCATTTTCAACCATTTTAGTTAGCAACCTAGTACTTGAGCCATCCTTCATCTCATCCAAAGTTTGAACTTGATTTTTCAAAACCAAATCATAAACAGGTTTTATCATCTCTGGCACACTACCAACAAAAAAAGTTCTTGTCATATCTGAACAATATCCATTTACCTTACAGCCCATATCTATTGTTATAATATCCTGCTCTTGTATTTTTCTATCAGTTGGCACTGCGTGTGGTTTTGATGTATTTTCTCCTGATGCAACAATTGTATCAAATGCTAAGCCGTCTGTTCTTCTTTTAAAATATTCTTCTATTTCTTCTGCAATTTGTTTTTCTGTCATTCCTGGTCTTATATATGACAAAATATAGCTAAAGCAATCGTCTGTTATCTCACAAGCTTTCTGTATATTGCTTATCTCTTCTTTGTCTTTTATCATTCTCTGCTTTTCTATTATATGCTCTGTTTCTACCAAATTATTAATTTTGTATTTTCTTATCAATTCCTTATATCCTGCATATGTTACATAGTTTTCTTCAAATCCAACATTTTCACAAAACATAAAGAAATTTTCGTAATCATCTTTTGAAACACTATTTATATCATTTACAATTATTTCGTCATAAAGTGTTAATGTGCTATGCACATGCTCTATATATCTTCCGTCTGTTATATATATATTCTCTTTTCTAGTAAGCAGCAAAACTCCTTCTGCTTCAATATTTGTTAGGTATTTAATATTTACTGGGTTTGAAATTATTAATCCTTGCAAGTCTAAGCTTGACATTGTGTTCCTTAGCCATTGTAATTTGGGATTCATTTAAACCATCCTCTCAATTTTTATTTATTCCATATTTTAAGCTTTGTACAATCCTAATGTAAATATTTGCATTAGGATTAGTTTTATTTGTTCAAAAGGCACATACATACTGATAAATGTTGCAATTACTATAAATGGTCCAAAAGGTATGTATTCATCTGTTTTCTTTATTTTTGATATTAATAAAAATATGCTAAGTATTGCACCTATTAAGAATGATACTAATGTGATTATTATGATATTTTGAAGTCCAAAGAATAATCCTAATGCTCCCATTAACTTAACATCACCAAATCCCATAGCTTCTTTTCCGTAAAATATTCCGCCAACTAGCGTTATTAATAAGAATATTCCGCCACCTGCTAGCATTCCAAGTAACATATTAATTGTTATTGCTACATTTGATAATCCATATAAAAATGCAAAAACTATTCCTACTTCAAATATTGTTAAATTAAGTCTATTTGGTATGATTTGTAGTTTATAGTCTATTACAAATGCTGATAATAGCATTGGTGTTAAAATTAAATATTTTATTAAGTCTAAATTTCCTACTATTGTATTATGTATTCCAAATTTATATACTAATGTGACATATATAACTGCTGTTATTAGCATTAAAATATAATTTGGTTTAAAACTCATTTTTCTTTCTGTAAAAAATTCTTTTGAAAATACTTTCTTGTAATCTGGTAGCCTTACATTTAGCCAAGCTACAAACTCTCCCATAAATAGTCCAACTATTGCCGCTACTACATAGTATGCAATATGCACATCATTAAAATACATCTCTTATTTCTCCTTTTTTCTACTGTGTCCATTGGGGACGTTTCCTTTTGGACATTTTGTCCATTTTGGGACACATCTTTGCTTTTTATTTAGTCAGCTTCCTTTTTATTAGATTTTCTATTGGTCTCTTCCATGCTGTGTACCAATAATCCTTTTCTTTTATTGGGTCTACCAGTATTGTAAACATTTTGCTTCTATTTCCACCAATAACATCTGTGAATATTTGGTCTCCCACTACTCCTATGTTTTCAGGGTTCTCTTTTAATTGTTTTTGTACTTTTTTAAATCCTGATTTTAGTGGTTTTTTTGCAAAGTTTGAATATGGTATTCCTAGTTTTTTTGATACTTTTTCTACTTTTTCTTTATTATTTGAGTTTGACAATATGTATAGTTTAGTTCCTTGTCCTTGTAGATTTTTTGCCCACATTTCAACATCTTTTGATAGATTTTGGTCATAGTCTATTAATGTGTTGTCAACATCTAATATCAATGCTTTTATGTTGTTTTTTTGCAAAAATTCTATTGTTATGTCTTCTACTTTTTCTAAGTATGCACTTGGTTTTATAAACATTTCTTCCTCCGTTTTGCCAATTTGTCAAAATGGGAATATTCCCTTAATTGACATTATATTTCTAAAATGTATGGTTCTTCACTTGTTCCTTTTCCGCCTGATACTTTTACTTCTGGTTTTAATGTAGATACTGTACGAATTCCCCAAGAATAGCTACGTGTGCTCATCGAAGCACTTGATACGACATAGCATATATTTCTATCATTTATTTCTCCTGTGTTCTCCCATATATTGTATACAATAAAGTATATTGCTGTTGTAGTTTTTTCTGGTTCCTGAACCCATACTCCACGTGATGCTAACCAGTAAGTTTGATTATTTTCTGCTTTTGATATTTCTAGCTTTTTCATCTGCTGATAATCTATTTCTCTATTAGTATCTTCGTCTTTTAATGTCCCATTATAATTACTCATATGTGGATATTTGCTTGGCGCCACATACATATTAGTATTTTCTGAATATGGATTATCTGGAACACTTCCTACACATCTTATACTACTTTCATACTTTGTATTTAAATATTTCTGTGCTTCATCATTCAATTTTTTTATTGCATTATTGTATGAGTTTTTTGTGGTAGTAGATACTGCGCTGTTATATGCCAAACTATTTGCAGCTGCTCCTGTTCCATTCCCTATTTCTACTTTTGCTGTTGTAGGATTTGGTGTTATAATTTGTATTCCGTAATTTTTGCCATTTACTGTGTTATAATTTTTGTCATATAATACAATATTTTTATCTGTTTTATCTATATATTTCACATAGTCTCCTGCTTTAACTTTTGTACTTGCCAATGTTGTAACTTTAGCAGATACTTCATCTGATTCTATATTTCCATTTACTAGTTTTATTTTATATTCTCCTATTTCATATAATGAAAAATATTCTTGGCGTCCAACTCTCCAATCATTTGTATTTGCTTTTTTGTAGTAAACATCCCATTTTTCTATATTGCCTTCATATTGAACATTTAATATATTCACTTCCCAAGATTGCCCAGCAACTGTTTCTTTTATTCCCACGTTAAATGTTGGTTTGTTGCTGCTTTCTTGCCCTTTATATTCTACATTATATAGGTTATTTGGCAATTGCTCTAAAACATATACCTTTTCGTTTTCATATCTTACGCCTTCTAAACTTATTACTTTTCTCTTTTCTAAATTTATAAATACTGATTGTTTTACACCTTCTATATGCAAGTTATTTACTAATTGTTCTTCTGTAAAGAATTTATAACCTGCTATACTTGCTGTATCATCACTATATCCATAATCTTTGACTATTTTTAGTCTTTCTATTAATTCATTATAATGAGCTGACCCTGTTTGTATGCTTTCTCCTTCTGTTTCGTCAAAGCTTTGCTTTTGGCTTCTTATCTTATCTACATTTGTTTGTAGTATTTTTAATTCTGTTGTAAATGCTGTTACATTTGATGATTTTACTACTTCAATTCCTGAATATGTTGCTACTGATGCTAATATAATTAATACTATTATTGTTATTACGAGTGATATTAATGTTATTCCTGATGTTCTTGTATTTTTCATTTTATACCCACCTTTTATCTCTTTTGTTCTACGTCAGATTTTATTTTGACATTTTTATTATACTATAAATTAAAAAAAAAGCAAGAATTTTCATTTAATTTATAAGTTACTATTCAAACAATTTAATTAAATGCTCTTGCTCAATATTTTATTTACAAAATCTGTGTTTTCCAATCGTCACAGTCATAGGTCTTGACCATATCCACTTATTCGTTGCAGTAGCTGGATTAAAATAGTATATAGCCCCATATGTTGGGTCCCAACCATTAAGTGCATCTTGTGCCGCTTTTTTAGCAGTACTATTTGGTGTCAAGTTTATTTGCCCGTCTGATACAACATCAAATGCACCTTTTTGATAAATTACACCTGATATTGAATTTGGAAATGAACTACTTCTTACCCTATTCATTACAACAGCTCCAACTGCTACTTGACCAGTATACGACTCTCCTCTTGCTTCTCCATAAATCAGCCTTGCAAGTAAATTCACATTGCTCGAATTGCTACTAGAACCACTTGAAGATGAGCCACTTGAACTGAAAATTCCCATTGCCTTTAATGTTGCTGGTCCTGCTATTCCGTCTTGTGTTAATCCATTTTTTCGTTGAAAATATTTTACCGCATTTAGTGTTTGCGTTCCATAAATTCCATCCACATTTCCGTTGTAGTATCCCCAACGTTTTAATTTTGTTTGTATTTGCCTTACTTCATCTCCTCTTGAGCCATATTTTGATAATGCTTCTACTGAGCTGTTTTCTGATACTGCTATAAATGTTAGCATTCCTATTCCTATTAAACTAATTACGAAAATTATAATTAGTCTTTTTTTGTTTTTTAACATAAAAATCACCTAATAATAAAAATTTTCTTTTTCCTATTTTTATCATTTTAGTGATTTTTTATACATCTTATTTTTCTTTCGATTGGGAGCGGTTCTTTTGGGCCTCAAAACTTTTTTGGCCTGTCCCAAAAAGTTTTAAGAACAATATCTACACAAAATTGCTTCCAATCCAACTTGTAAATCAATTAATCCATTTTTATAATTAAAATCTAAATCTCGTAAACTTTGTAAAATTCCGCTAAGTTCACTTTCCTTAAAATACTTAGCTTGTGTCTTATATTTATTTACTAAGAAAGTTTGATTAGGTTTTAAATTCAAGCTACTAATAACATCTTTATTGTATTTCACTGACAATTTTGTAAAATATAATTTTTTAAAATGATTATACAAAGTTATTAATATTTTTTGTATTGGTTCTTTTGCAAATATCAAATTTTGCAAAACTTCTAATGCTTTTGCAATTTCTTTTTTTCCAAGTGTGCCTGTTAAGTCAAATATTACACTTTCTAGCTTTTTTATAGTTAATTTATCAATATCTTCTCTTTTTATTGTTCCGTTTGTGCCTGCATATTCAATTAGTTTTCTGATTTCGTTTATTATGTCTTGCATATTTGTTCCGCAACATTCTATAAAATATCTTAAAGTTGCGTTGTCTATTTGTACTTTATATCCATTACAGATTGCCTTTATTCTTGCTTCTATTTGTATTGGTTTTTGAAATTCAAATTGACATACTGTTCCCAGTTTTTCTATTGTTGTATACAGTTCTTGTTTTTTGTCTGCTTCCTCTTCTACAAATACTAAAACTGTACTTTCATTTATAATTTTGATGTTTTCTTGAATGTAATTATTGATTTTTTCTTTTAGTTTTACTGTTTCTGCGTTTTTTCTTTTCCCTTCTTTTTTTAGTATTCCAGTATTACGAGCTATTATTAATTTTTTTTCGTATCCAAATGCAGGGGTTTCAATATTTGCTATCAGTTCACTTATATTGCTTTCATCTATTAATATGTAGTTTATTCCTTTTATTGTTTCTCCAAATAGTGATTTTATTTTTTTTAGTGTTGTTTCTAATAGAAATAATTCTTCTCCATATAGTAGATATAAACTTTTTAGATTTTGATTTTTTAGTTCTTTTTCTAAGTTTTCTATTGTTACCATTTTTCGCCCCCATATTTTTCATTTAAGCGTCCAGATTTTCCAGACGCTTGTTTCCTTTGAGATTTTCTCATTACATTCGAAAATTCAAATCGGCATAAGAAAAGGTAGCAAACTCACTTTTCTTATTTTTCTATTTTTTTAAGATAATTCTTATAATTTCTGATATACTCCAAGCTTGTGCTATTGTGCCCTTTGGTAGTTGCTCTCCCTCAGAGTCATACAATTCTGCAACACTTCCTATACAGCCTCTTTGGTCAATTTCTTTTTCAAATATTTTTTTAGTGTTTTGTATGAATTTTTCTAGTTTCTTTTCTAATTCTTGTTTTTCTTTTTTGTTTTTTGTTTCTTTTATGATATTTTTTAAACTGTTGTAATATAGCCCCAATAGCCAAGTCCAAGTAATTCCTTGGTGGTAACTAGAATCTCTTTTTTCTCCGTCGCCTTCATATATTGCAACATATTTTTCTTCATCACTTGCTAATGTTTTTAAACCATAATCATTTAATAGTTTACTTTCTACTACTTCTATTATGTTTTTTGCTACTTCTGATGTTGGTTTTACTACTGGATATGTCAAGCTTAATGCAAATAATTGATTTGGTCTTACTTTGCTGTCTCCCAAAACGTCTTCTAGACATTTTGTATATTCATTATAAAATTTATCATTAAATTCTGTTTTGCATCTTTGTGCTAGCTCTTCATATTTCTTTGTATTACTAGACTTTCCAAATTTCTTACTTAATTTTGCCATAATCATATTTGCGTTATACCACAAACTGTTTACTTCTACAACTTTGCCATTTCTAGGTGTTATTGCTACTCCATTATATTTAGCGTCCATCCAAGTATTTTGTGTTTCATCTGTTCCTGAAACTATTAATCCGTCAACGTCTAGATATATATTATTGTTATCAACATCAACTCCGTTTAACATAATTTTCAATTACATCTTCCATTGTTTTATACATTTGTGTTTTTACAAATTCATAATCTCCTGTGTAGTCGATGTATTTTTGAACTTGTTCAAATAATAATAATGACGCGTCTACACTGTTATAAAGTGGTCTGTTGTCATATCCAGAATAACCATTTGGAACTAGTCCGTATTTTACGTCTCTTATCATTGTTTTTAGGACTTCTTTTGCTATTTCAAATCTTTTTGTTACTAATAATAGTCCTTCAAAAGCAATTAAGCTATCTCTTCCCCAGTCTAGAAACCATGGATATCCTGCAATTATTGTATGTAATGAAAAGTTTGGGCGATATGCTATAAAGTTGTCTGATGCTATTAATAATTTTTTTATTAATTTCTCATCTTTTTTGTCGATTAATTCTGAATTGTCAAAAATTTCTTGCATTCTTTTTGTTTCTTTTTCAATTAAGTCTTTTACATCTATTTCTTCGATGTTTGCTTCTAATGAACATACAAATGATATCTCTTTTTCTGTTTTTGCAGGTATTTCTACTTCATATACTCCAGGAACTACGTGGTTTTCTTCTGCTGAAAATCCACGTTTTTCTTCTTCTATATAAAACATATTTCTAAAAGTATCATTTTGATGTTCTATGTAATTTCCTTCTGATATGTGCATATATATTGGTGTTTGAGAATTTCTATCTACTACAAGTTTTACTTTTCCTTTATAAATTTCTTGTCTTAATTCAAATTCATGGTTTTCATTTACTGTATGGAAATCTCTAAAATTTACAATTGGAGCTAAAGTTAATTTTGCTTTTGCTCCACCTGTTTTTACTTTGTAGTATACTCCCACAGTATTTTTTCCATAATCCATACAAATTGTTTTGGTTATTTGCGTTGTTCCTATTTTATATTTAAATGTTGGTACAATTTCTTTTTCAAATTCTTGTTGATATTCAAATCCTTTTGATATATATTCTTTTCCAACATTTGTATATAAATCGTATTTTCTTCCTCTAATTTCAACACTTTCATCTATTTTTGATAATATCAAAAATCTTCTTGCTGGTGGTGTTAGTGGTGCAACTAGTAGACCACTATATTTTCTTACATTTGCTCCTATTATAGTTGATGAACTATATCCACCTATTCCATTTGTAATTAACCATTCTTTGTTTAATCCATTTTCTAAATTTAATGTTTCTTTTGTAAATTTCATATTTTTTCCAACCTTTTTATTTTAAATTACTGTTTTTTAGTTTTTCTAACATTTGTGCTCTTACATCTTGGTTTGTTGTTTCTCTTTTTCTGTTTTTTCTCACTTCTTCTTTTGGCTTAGTCCTTGAAGTTTCTCTTTTTCTTGTTTTATTAGAACCATTCTTTCCTTTCGCTCTGCCTTCTGCTCTTGCTTTTGCTTTTTTATCAGCTTCTCTTATTGAGGCTATTCTGTCACTATATTTATCGCTAAATTTACTTTTTGTTTTCCATTGTTTTTCGTGTTTAGAACTTGTTCCCTTCTTTTTAGCTTTTTTAGCCATATCTTTTTTAATTTTGTTTATTCTTTTTTCTTCTCTTAATTTTGTATTTAACATCAAATATTGTGGGTCATTTTGTTTATCTTGATATTTTAGGTCATCACAAATTAATTCAATAATTGATGAGGCTACTAAACTTGGGTCATGTCTAATCATATCATCTTTTATCATTGATAAATTTCTTTGTAAAAATCTAATTCCTTTTACCTTTTCAATATCTTGTTCAACTATGTCTTGTCCTTGCATATTATATTTTTTAATAAACTCTGGAACAATTTCTCCTGTATCATAAATACAATAATCTACAACTCCATTTCCACAATGATCTATAATTGCATTCAAGTGGTCTGAAACACTGTAATTGTCTGTTTGACCTGGCTCTGTCATAATATTGCTTATATATACTTTTATTGCTGCACTTTCCTTAATTGCCTTTGTAACTCCACTTACTAACAAGTTTGGAATTACATTTGTGTATAAACTTCCTGGTCCTATTATAATACAATCAGCATTTTTTATAGTTTCTATTACCCCAGGCGCTGGTCTACAATTTGTTGGGTTTAATAAAATTCTATTTATTTTTGTTATTTTATCTGAAACAACTTCTGCTATCCTAGATTTTTCTTTTACTATGTATCCATTCTCAAGTTCTGCAACTATCCCCATTTCATCCAATGTTACAGGAATAACTTTTCCTATCATATTTATAACTTCATTACTTTTTATGATAGAATCTTCAAAATTTCCATTTATCCCTTTCATCGCTAAAAAGTAAATATCTGAGAAATTAAGACCTCTTAATTTTCCACTTCTAAATTCATAATTAAACAGTTTATCAATTTGACCATCTTTGCTAGCTAGTGAAATTATACTGTCTTTAACATCTCCTAGCGGCATAGTTTGTAGTTCTCTTCTTGAATTTGAAACCTCTTCTCCATAATCTGAAACTGTTACTATTGCTGTTAAATTATTAGTGTATTGTTTTAGACCTGAAAGAACTGTATTTAGCCCTGTTCCTCCACCTATTACAACAATATTAGGGCCTTTGTCATAAACTGTTTTGTTAAATATTAAAGATTTAACATTTACATTTTTCTTGTTTTCCATTCTTTCGTCTGTTGACTCAATTAGAACTTCTAATGTTCTTTTATTTAAGCAAATTAGCCCAATTATAATTGCAAGAAAACCAGCTACAAAAACTGCAACCACTTCTCCTACTTCTAAAAAAGAAATCTCTTTCATAACTAATATTTTTGCTAATCCATAACATGCAAGTAAAATTCCTACTAAAATAAGGAAAATCCATCTTTTCATTTTGGTGCTTGATTTAAACCATTGCATAAAACCTTTCATTTTTACCTAACTCCTTTTTTGCTTTCCCATGTCCCATTGGGGACGTTTCTTTTTGGACAAAATGTCCATTTAGGGACACATCTGTAATTTCTATTTTCCTATTATTTCTACTTCTAATTCTATTTTTTTGCCGAATTTTTCGTAGACTTTTTCTTGTACGTGTTTTACTAGTTTTATTACATCGTCTGATGTTGCATTTCCTTTGTTTATTACAAATCCTGCGTGTTTTGTTGATACTTCTGCATCTCCAACTGAATATCCTTTTAGTCCTGCCTCGTCTATTAATTTTGCTGTTATAAAGTCTGTTCCTCTTTTGAATGTGCTGCCTGCACTTGGGTATTCTATTGGTTGTTTTTCTTTTCTGAATGTTTTATATTCATCCATTTTCGCTTGTATTTCTTCTTTTTTTCTTTTTGTTAGTTCTAATTCTACTTCTGTTACGACGTATTTTTCGTCTTTTAACATACTTCTTCTGTATTCAAATTTCATTTCTTCGTTTGTGAATTCTTTTTGGTCACCATTATATGATATTGCTTTTACTTTTTTTACGATGTCTTTCATTTCTTTTCCATGTGCACCAGCGTTCATTCTTATTGCTCCGCCTATTGTTCCTGGTATTCCTGATATTTCTTCAAATCCTGATATTTCTTGCTTTAAGAATTCTCTTGCTATTTTTGCGTTTTTTTCTCCTGCTCCTACTGTTACTTTTATTTTATCTCCGTGTTCTTCTATTTCTAATTTTTCTATTTTTATTATTAATGTTATTCCTTCTATTCCTTTGTCTGATATCAATACATTGCTTCCATTTCCTAGTATTGTTAGTGGTATTTGCTTTTCTTGCGCTAATTTTAGTATTTCTTTTAGGTCTTCTGTATTGTCTATTTTTATTAGACATTCTGCTGGTCCGCCTATTTTAAAGCTTGTGTAGTTTTTCATTTCTTCGTTGTATTTGATTTTTTCTGAAGCTATTTTTAGGTTTGCTTCTTTTATTGTTTTTTCTATGTTCAAAAGGGTCACTCTCCTTTTTATTTTTAGTCTTCCTTATTCTACTATATTATTGGCTGAAAATCAAGTTGATAACAAAAAAATACTAGAGATTGCCGTCTCTAGTATTTTTCTGTTTTCATACAAGTGAAAATCTTTTATGTCTCTGTTTATATATATTTATTCATAATTGTACAATTGCAAAATATATTATATTAATATTCTAATTTAAGGAGCTTATTATTTATGGTTTTGAAGCAGAACTTTTATGTTGTTAAAATAAAAAGAAACTTTATAGCAATTATATTTCTTAGCTTTACACTTGGATTACTAATATTCTCTAGAACAAATCTTCCTGCTGTAAAATCTGGTTTAGCACTTTGGGCAAACTCTGTTGTCCCATCTTTGTTTCCTTTCTTTGTTGCAACAGAATTATTAATGCATACAAATATTATTCAACAATTAGGAATTTTACTAAATCGATTTATGAAACCAATTTTTAATGTACGTGGTGAAGGTGCTTTTGCATTTATTATGGGAATTATTAGTGGATATCCTGTTGGAGCTAAAATTGCAAGTAATTTTAGAAAAAATAATATTTGTAGTAAAGAAGAATGTGAAAGGCTTCTTAGTTTTACCAATAATTCTGGGCCTTTATTTATTATCGGCTCTGTTGGAATTTTGATGTTTAAAAATACAACTATTGGGATTTTGCTTTTTATTACTCACATTTTAGCTTGTATTACAGTTGGAGTTATTTTTAGATTTTGGAAGAAAAATAAAACTTCTTCAGATTTTAAAAACAGTTCTAGTTCTAAGCAAAAAAGCAATAATTTTGCGACTTTTTCTAACTTAGGTGAAGTGTTAGCTGAAAGTATTACAAGTAGTATTTCTACCATTTTGTTAATTGGTGGATTTGTTGTAATTTTTTCTAGCATTATATCTATTTTGAATGCCAGTGGACTTCTTGAACTTCTTTCTAATGTAATTGCTCCTGTTTTTAATGGTTTACGGTATTGATAATGTTTTTGCTTCTCCACTTATTAGTGGTTTTTTGGAAATTACAAATGGCATCAATTCTATTTCTTGCATAGCTTCTAAAAAACTTTCAATAAACATTATAATTTCCGCTTTTTTGCTTGGATTTGGTGGGATATCTGTTTTGTTGCAGGTTTGGAGTATTACTTCTAAAACAGATTTATCTATAAAGCCTTATCTTTATGGAAAGCTTTTGCAAGGTATATTTGCTGCTTTTTATACATATATTTTTATAAATGTTATACCATTTTTCAATTTTGATTTGTAAGAAAGGATTGTGTTTTATGGAACGTGATTTTAATAATTTTATGCCGCCTTTTATGGATTATGGAATGCCACCTAATTCTCCACAAGATGATATATTTAATCCTGTGGCTCAGTACGAACAGGCTTATTGCTATTATCGCTATTTGTGTATGCAAATGGATTATAAAATTAAGTGTAAAGAATATGAGAAAATGTGTGCGAATGATAACCGTTCTTCTTCTCTTGGTCGTGAAAGAAAGGTTGAGTAGTTTTTATTTTCCTGACCGGCTAGTTCATTGCTTTTGTTTAACTAAATTTATATAATTAGGCAAAAGGAGGCGTATTAAAATGTCAGAAAATATAAAAAAATTAACAAGGAATATAAGCATTGATTGGACTTTAATATTTACACTACTAGCTACATCTTTTGTAATTGCAGTTTCTTCACAAATATCAATTCCATTACCAAATGGAGTTCCTATGACTTTACAGACTTTTAGTGTTGCTTTAGCTGGTTTCTGCTTATATAAAAATAACAAAGGATTAAAATCAATTATTGCTTATTTGTTTTTAGGTTTATTTGGTTTGCCAGTTTTTGCTCAAGGTAAAGGCGGCTTTGCTAGTTTAATTGGTCTAACTGGTGGTTTTCTAATTGGTTTTATTTTCTTGGTTTATTTTTGTCAAAAGGCTAAATCTTGTAATTCTATGTGGACTAAAGTTTTTGTTGCTTTAGTTGGCTTGGTTTTATTACATATATTTGGCGTTTTGCAATATAGTATTTTGACTGGTATGAACTTTATGAATGCAGCTTTGCTTGTTTCTGTTCCATTTTTACTTAAAGATTGCTTGTCTGTTTTGTTGGCTTTATTGGTTTCCAGTACAGTTAAGAATATTTAATTTTTTAAAGCTTGAAGAACAATAAAAATTGTTTTTCAAGCTTTTTACATTATTTTATATTTTACTTTTCTACCTTATCATTAGTAACATTTCCATCACCATTAACCGGAATTGTATCACCCAAAAAAGTAGGCTTTGGCTTAAAGATACACTTTACAAAATCCTTATTTCTTGCCATAATTTCTCTTGCTTCTCTATAACCTGCACCAACATATTGTCTTTGGTCTGATGGCACACCATAAGCTTCCACACCTAATTGATTTGCTATATACAGAGCTCTATACAAATGATATTCTTGTGTTACTATAACGATTTTCTTAGCTTCAAAAATCTCTTTTGCCCTATATATACTTTCATAAGAAGAAAAACCTGCATGATCCATAAAAATATCTTCTGCTGGCACATCTTTTTCTATTGCAAAATTTTTCATTGTGTTTACTTCATCATAGTCTTCTTTTCCATGGTCACCACTCATTATTATTTTTGAAGATATGTTGTTTTTATATAATTCTATCGCTCTTAATAATCTATCTTCAAGCATTGGGCTTGGCTTGTCTCCCCATATTCCTGCACCTAATACGATTATACAGTCAATATCTTTTAATTTACTATAATTTTCATCTTTTATTATCTGTTTTTTTGTTGTTGCTTTCACCCATGTATTTATTGATATTACTATTATTGCTAAGATTACTAGTGTTATTATTATTGCTGTTATTATTTTTTTCATTTCTTCACCTTCTACTTTTTCTTTATTATTTAGGCTTATTTTATCATATAATGTTAAAAAAATAAAGCATGTAGATTAATTACATACTTTATTTTTTGCTTATTTGGAGAAATTTAAACTCCCATTATATTATAACCACTATCAGCATAAACAACCTGACCAGTAACAGCCTCAGCCATAGAACTTAGCAAAAATGTTGCAACATTACCAACTTGAACAGTTGTAACATTTCTATGTAAAGGCGCTTTTTTCTCCACCTCTGTCAAAATTGAACCAAAATCCTTAATTCCTTTCGCTGACAAAGTTTTAATTGGACCTGCTGATACTGCATTTACTCTTATGCCTTCTCTACCAAGATTTTCTGCCAAGTATCTAACACTTGACTCTAATGCTGCTTTTGCAATTCCCATTACATTATATCCTTCTAACACTTTTGTTGAACCATGATATGTTAATGTAAGTAAACTTGCATTTTCATTTAGCATATCTAATTCTTTTGCCATTCTTGCTGCTAACACAAATGAATATGCACTTACATCATTTGCGTGACTAAATCCTTCTTTACTTGTGTAAATAAAGTCATTGTGCAAGTCTTCTGTGTTTGCATGTGCTATTGCATGTACTATTCCGTCTATTTTTCCATTTTCCTCTTTTATTTTTGTAAATACTTCTTTTACCATTTCATCTTGTGATGCGTCATTTAATGCATATGTTTTTCTTCCTTCAAATTCACTTGTTAGTTCGTCTATTTTTGGCTTGTTGTCTTCTCCTACATATGTAAATATTAGTTTTGCTCCATTGTCATATGCTGATTTTGCTATCCCATATGCAATGCTCCATTTGTTTCTTATTCCCATTATTAATATTGTTTTATCTTTTAAAATCATCTTTTTACCTCCGTTTTTTTACATAATTTTGTTATTTAGCATATTTTTTTGTGCTATTTTATGTAATTTAATTTTCTAACTTTATATATTCTCCCATATTTCTAAATTTGCAATATCTTTCTTCTACAATTTGTTCCTTACTCTTCGAATTCATTTCAGAAATACTTGATTTAATTTCTTTTTTTAAGTTGCCCGCAATTTTTTCAAAAGCTCCTTCTCCTTCTGGTTCTTTTATAATCTTATCAATGATTTTTAAATCATATAAATCTTTTGCAGTTAACTTCATTTTCTCTGCCGCTTCTTTATATCTTGAAGAATCTTTCCACAAAATGCTACTGTAACCTTCTGGCGAAAGTATTGAATATATTGCATTTTCAAGCATTAAAACTTTATTCCCAACACCAAGTGCTAAAGCTCCTCCAGACGAACCTTCTCCTATTACAATTGCTATAATTGGAACTTCCAATTTTGCCATTTCAAACATTAATTTTGCAATTGCTTCTCCGTTGTCCCCTTTCTTCTGCACCTATTCCCGGATATGCTCCTTTTGTATCTATAAATGTAATTACTGGTCTGCCAAATTTTTCGGCTTGTTTCATAAATCTTATTGCTTTTCTGTAACTTTCAGGGTTTGGCATTCCAAAGTTTCTTTCTATATTTTCCTTTGTTGTTCTTCCTTTTTGCTCTGCAATTACCGTGAAATTTTGCTTGCCAATTTTAGCTAATCCACATACTATTGCCTTGTCATCTTTAAAGTTCCTATCTCCATGTAGCTCTATGAATTCATCAAATATTTTTTCTATATAATCAAGTGCTGTTTTTCTTTTTGGATCTCTTGCAATTTCAACTCTTTCCCAAGCTGTTATTTTTTGTGTTGATTTTGAATTCTTAGGCTTTTTTTCAGTGTTTGCCTGAATAGCTTGTTTTTCTGTATCTGCCATTATTTTTCGCCTCCTTTATGAAAGCTAATTAGTTTGGATAATGTGTCTTTTAAATCTTTTCTTTCAACTATTTTATCAATAAATCCATGTTCTAACAAAAACTCTGCTGTTTGGAAACCATCTGGCAATTGTTCTCCAATTGTCTGCTCTATAACTCTTTTTCCCGCAAAACCTATCATTGCTCCTGGTTCTGCTAAAACAATATCTCCTAAACTTGCAAATGATGCTGTTACACCACCATATGTTGGGTCTGTCAATACTGATATGTATAGCAATCCTGCTTGGTCCAGTTTTGTTAGTGCTGCTGTGGTTTTTGCCATTTGCATTAATGATATAATTCCTTCTTGCATTCTTGCTCCACCTGATGCTGCAAATATTATTAATGGTAGCCTTTTTTCTATTGCTTGTTCTACTGCATATGTTATTTTTTCGCCAACAACAACTCCCATACTTCCCATTAAAAATCCACTATCCATTATACATATAACAACATCTTCACCATTTATTTTACCTGTCCCAGCTGATACCGCCTCTTCAATCCCTGTCTTCTCTCTTAATGATTTTAGTTTCTTTGGGTAATCTTCTAATTCAAGTGGATTGCTTGTTTCTATGTTTATATCAAATTTTTTGTATGTATCTTTGTCTATTATTGATTCTAACCTTTTATTTATATGCATTCTGAAATAGTGCCCGCAATTTGGGCAAACACTTAAATTTTCTCTTAGTGTTTCTTTGTAGATTATTTCTTTGCATTTTTCACATTTTGCCCATTTTCCAACTGGTATGTCTATTCTTGTTTTTTTGTTCTTTTCTGGTAAATTCCTTTTTTTAATTTTATCAACAATCATTTTTTAACCCCTATATAATAATATAACTATTCATATGTCACTTTCACCTTGTAAAATTTCATACAATATTCCTTTATAAATAACGAAAGTTTTCTATAAAACTCGTGTCAAAATTTCCCCTAATAAAATCTGGATTTCTTATAATTTCAAATAAAAAATCTCTATTAGTCTCAACACCATCAATTACCAACTCCTCTAACGCCCTTTTCATCTTACTAACAGCCTCATTTCTATTTGTCCCAAAAACAATAATTTTGGCTATCATTGAGTCATAATTAGGCGGAATTGTGTAACCTTCATAAATGGCTGAATCAATCCTTATTCCATTACCACCTGGCAAATTAAGCCCTGTAATCTTACCTGGACATGGCATAAATTTCTTCTTAGGATTTTCCGCATTTATTCTACATTCAATTGAATGTCCTCTAAACTCTACATCTTTTTGTTTAATTTTTAGTTCTTCACCTGCTGCAATTTTTATCTGACTTTTTACAATATCAACTCCTGTACGCATTTCTGTAATTGGATGCTCAACCTGAATTCTAGTATTCATCTCCATAAAATAAAAATTCTTGTCACTATCAACTAAAAACTCAACAGTTCCACAACTTGAATAATTTGCAACTTTTGCCGCTTTAACAGCAGCCTCTCCCATTTTCTTTCTAAGTTTGTCATCAACAGCAGTCGAAGGAGTTTCCTCTATCATTTTTTGGTGATTTCTTTGAATTGAACAATCTCTTTCTCCTAAATGAATTACATTGCCATGTTCATCTGCTAAAATTTGAATTTCCACATGTCTAGGATTTTTAACAAATTTCTCTATATAAATCTCATCATCATTAAAAGAAATCTTTGCTTCTTGCTTTACAATATTAAAATTGGTCTCCAATTCCTGATTATTATTTGCAATTCTAATACCTTTTCCACCGCCTCCAGCAGCCGCTTTTAGCATAACAGGATATCCTATTTTGTTTGCAATTTTTAGTGCATCATCAACACTTTGCACACTTCCATCAGACCCAGGAATAACTGGAACACCTGCCTTTTTCATCATCTCCTTAGCATTTGACTTATTACCTAGCAAATCAATTACATCAGCCTTTGGGCCTATAAACTTAATATTACTCTCCTCACAAATCTTAGCAAACTGCGAATTCTCTGACAAAAAGCCAAAACCCGGATGTATGCTATCAGCCTTAGTTATGCAAGCCGCTTCAATAATATTCCTAATATTCAAATAACTCTTTGTAGAAATCGCAGGACCAATACAAACAGCCTCATCAGCAAGCTTAGTATGCAAAGCATCCCTATCAGCCTCTGAATAAACCGCAACTGTCTTAATATTCATTTCCTTGCAGGCTCTAATAATCCTTACCGCAATCTCTCCACGATTAGCAATCAAAATCTTATTCATTTAACTTCTCTCCTTTTAGAATATTGCCACTGGGGACGGACCTTTTTGGCAATTTTTTGCCATTAGGGACGGTCCTTCTTGGCAATTTTTTGCCAAAAAGGTCCGTCCCCAGTGGCAATATTTTATACTAGTGCAAATGTTAATTCTCCTTTTGCTGCTACTTTTCCGTCTACTGTTGCTATTGCTTGCCCTACACCAATTGGCCCTTTTCTCTTTATTATGCTTACTTCTAGTTTTAATATATCCCCTGGTACTACCATTTTCTTGAATTTCATTTTGTCTATTCCGCCAAATAGTGCGTTTTTACCTTTGTTTTCTTCCATTGATAGTATTGCTACTGCTCCTGTTTGTGCCAAACTTTCCGCTATCAATACTCCTGGCATTATTGGATTTCCTGGGAAGTGCCCTTTGAAGTACCATTCGTCTTCTCTTACTTTTTTGTATGCAACTGCACTTTCCCCTGGTGTATATTCTTCCACTTCATCTATCATCAAAAATGGATCTCGCTGTGGAATTATTTTTTCTATTTCTTCTTTTCCTAACATTGTCCTTGTCCTTTACAATATATTTAGATTTTTATTCAGGTTTTATCTATAAACCGTAATCCTGCCTAAGTCCGTTTTTACAGATTATATTTCTATTTCGAACAATGGTGTTCCGTATTCTACTGCTTTTCCGTCCTCTACAAGGATTTTTGATATTTTCCCCGCATATTCTGTTTCAATTTCGTTCATTAATTTCATTGCTTCTATTATGCAAAGTGTTTCTCCCACTTTTACTTCTTTACCAACTTCTACATAGCTTTCTGCTGTTGGTGCTGGTTTTGAGTAAAATGTTCCTACCATTGGTGATTTTACTATTTTGATGTTTTCTTTTTCTGTTGGTTGATTTTCTTGTGGCATTTGGTTATTTGTTTCGCTTGGTATTGTTTGTTTTACTACACTTTCTTGAGCTTGTGTTACTATTATTTTTTCTTCTTTTGCCATACTGATTTTTGTCCCGTCTGGAAAGTCTATACTTATAGATGATAATTTTGAATTTCCCATATCGTCTATTAATTGTTTAATTTTTTCGTATTCCATTTTTTGTTGTATGAGCTATTTAATAGTTTAAATACTCATATTCTCCTTTCTTACTTTTTTAAATCTTTCTTAATATGATACTTGCATTATGACCACCAAATCCTAGTGAATTTGACATCACTGTCTCTACTTTTGTATTTACAATTTCATTTGGTGTTATATCAAGGTCACATTCTTCATCTTTTTCCTTGTAATTTATAGTTGGTGGAATTATTTGGTCTTGTATTGCTTTTACGCAGAAAATTGCTTCTATTGCACCTGCTGCTCCTAATAAGTGACCTGTATTTCCTTTTGTTGAACTTATTTTTACTTTTTTGCTTGCTTCTTTAAATGCTTTTTTTATTGCCATAGTCTCTGTTGTATCGTTTAAATGTGTTGATGTCCCGTGGGCATTTATGTAATCAATTTCTTTTGGGTTTATTCCAGCGTCTTTTATTGCTCTTTCCATAGCTTTTGCTCCGCCAATTCCTTCTGGTTCAGGAGATGTTATGTGATATGCGTCTGTTGTTGCGCCAAATCCAATAACTTCTGCATAAATTTTTGCATTTCTTTTTTTCGCATGCTCATATTCTTCTAAAACAAGCATTGCAGCACCTTCGCCCATTACGAATCCATTTCTTTCTTTGTCAAATGGAATACTTGCCCTTGTTTTATCTTCTGAACTAGAAAGTGCTTTCATATTTTCAAAACCTGCAATTCCAAGTTCACATATAGCAGCCTCTGTACCACCTGCTATAATTGCATCTTCTCCACCACATTTAATAGTTTTATAAGCCTCGCCTATTGCGTGTGTAGATGACGCACAAGCTGTAACTATTGAAATTGACTCTCCTTTTAGTCCTAAATCAATTGATATATTTCCTGCTGGCATATTTGAAATAGCCATAGGAATGAACATTGGCGAAACTCTTCTATTTCCTTTTTCATTTAATATCTTTGCTTGTTCTTCAATTGTAATTAATCCACCAATCCCTGAACTTACAAAAATTCCAACTCTATCTAAATCTGTATTATCAGCTGAAATTCCGCTATCTTTCAAAGCTTCTCTTGCTCCAATAATTGCAAATTGAGAACATCTATCTAATCTTTTAGCCTGTTTTGCTTCAAAATGCTCCAACACATCATAATTCTTAACTTCACCTGCTAAACTAGTCTTGAAACCCGTTGTATCAAATAACGAAATTTTATCAATTCCACACTTTTTATTTTTAATTGCTTGCCAGTTTTCTTCAACTGTATTCCCTATTGGGCTAATCGCCCCTAAACCTGTTATAACAACTCTTCTTTCCATCTCTTTTTTCTCCTTCTAAACTTTTTGGGACAGGCCAAAAAAGTTTTATATTTACGTTCAAATTATTTTCTAAAACGAATTCAAAGTAGTATATTGTGCTTTTTTACTAGTTTAAGCAAGCTGAAGGTGTACATATGTACATCGAAGTTTGCTTAAACTAGCAAAAATGTGCAAGATGCTGCTTTCAATTCGTTTTATAGTAGTCCGCCATCAACACTAATAACTTGACCTGTAATATAAGAACTATCATCAGACGCCAAAAACTTAACAACATTAGCCACATCCTCAGCAGTCCCCATACGCCTAAGCGGAATATTTTTAGCAATCTCAGCCTTAACATCATCCTTCAAAGCAGAAGTCATATCAGTCTCTATAAAGCCTGGCGCAACTGCATTTACAAGAATATTTCTTGAAGCCACTTCCTTTGCCAAACTTTTTGTAAAGCCAATTATTCCTGCTTTGGATGCCGAATAATTTGTTTGCCCTGCATTTCCTGATATTCCTACAACTGAAGAAATATTTATAATTCTTCCGTTTCTTTTTTTCATCATATAAGGAACTACATTTTTTGTAACATTAAAAGTACCTGTCAAATTAACATTTATAACACTTTCAAAATCTTCCTTTTGCATTCTCAAAATAAGCATATCCTTTGTTATACCTGCATTATTCACCAAAACATCAATTACTCCAAACTCGTTTATTACTTCATCTACAAGTCTCTTTGTATCATCAAAATTTGATACATCTCCCTGAACTGCTAAGCATTTCACATTATTTTTTTCAATTTCTGCCTTTGCATTTGCTAATTCTTCGTTTTCTTTCCTGTAATTGATTGCAATATCGTACCCCTCTTTTGCAAGTTTTATTGCAATTTGTTTTCCTATTCCACGTGTTGCACCTGTTATCAAAGCTACTTTCCCCATAATTCACATTCCTTCCATTCATATTTAAAATTGTTTATATTCTAGCGTTATACAACTTTTGCTTTATGCAATGTTAATTTTTCAAAATTTCAATTGCATCTTCCAATGTTTTAACATCACATATGTTTAAAATTGTAATTTCTCTATCGCCTTTTTCTTTTTTCACAAATCCTGACAAAGTCTTACCTGGACCAATCTCAACAAAAGTATCTACTCCATTATTTAACATATTTTCTAATGTTTTTGAAAATCTAACTGGATTTACAATATGCTTTGCCAAAATTTCTGACATATTATCATTTGCTGAATATGGCTCTCCGTCTAGATTTTTTATTACTACTGAACTAAATGGCCTAAACTCAACTTTTTCCAACTCGGCATTCAAAGCTTCTGAACTTTTTTGTAATTTTTCAGTATGAAATGGCCCTGCCGTATTTAATATCCTTACCTTTTTCGCGCCCATTTCCTTTACTATCTTTTCAGCTTCCAATATTCCTTCTTCTTCACCAGAAATTACAATTTGCTCTTTTGTATTAAAATTTGCAGGAACTACAAATTTATCCTTCACTTGACTGCAAACCCCTAATACTTGTGCCTCACTTAATCCAAACACAGCTGCCATTTTCCAGTTACCTTTTGGTAACAAATTTTGCATATATTCTCCACGTTTTTGAATAAGTTTAATTGCATCTTGTGTTGATAACGCGCCACCACTCACTAATGCTGCATACTCACCTAAACTAAGTCCAGCAGACATTTCAGCTTTTATATTGTTCTTTTTTAAAATTTCCAATATAGCTAAACTCATTGTTAGAATTGCACTTTGAGTATATTTAGTTTCATTCAAGACTTCTTCTTCACCTTCAAAAGAGATTTTTGCAATGTCCACTCCTGTTATTTCTTGTGCTAAATCGTATACTTTTCTTGCTTCTTCATATTTTTCATAAATATCTTTTCCCATTCCAATTTTCTGAGTTCCTTGACCAGGAAACAAAAATCCAATTTTCATACTACTTTTCTCCTTTTGATGTTTTTTTGCTCTGTCCCCAGTGGCAATTTATTGCCAAAAAGGTCCGTCCCTGTTGGCAATTTTTCAAATTTATTGCAAAATTCTGCTATAAATTCATTTCTTTCAACTTCAATATCAAATTCTTTTTTTATTGATGTTGCAATATCTTTTATTTCTTCTGCAAATTTTTCTTGCATTGTGTTTAACCCTATTCCAATCACCAAGCATTTTATTTTTTCGCCAACTACTTTACTTTGTGTTAAAATACCACCAATTTTTTTCCCTTTGTAAACTATGTCATTTGGTTCTTTTATATTTAAGTTAATCCCATATTTTTCTCTAAAAATTTCTACGATGATATTTGCAATTTCAATAGTCAGTCCTTCTGTTTCTTGAACTGTGCAATCTGTTCTTATTAAAAATGAAAATGCTATGTTGTTTGGTTCGTCTGTATGCCAAACTCTTCCGTGTGTTCCTTGTCCTTTTGTTTGTTTATCTGCCATAATTAGTAATCCACTTGGTGCTCCTTGCTTATATTGTCGCCATATTTCGTTTTGGGTTGAATCTATTTCTTTATAGTAGATAGCTTTTCTTCCCAATTCTTTTGTTTTGAGCCCTTTCAGTTTTAATTCGTCTTTAAATTCCATCTACTTTTTGCCTACCTTCTATCTTTTCGAACTTTTCTTATTTTTTAATTGTTTATTAATTATGTCCAAATTTGCCTGTCTTTTTATCTTGTTTGTAGTTGTTTTTATTAGTGGCTCTTCTGTTAAAATAATTCCTCTTATTGCTTTATATTGTGGCATTGACCTATTTATTTCTTTGATTTTTTCTGATATTGCTTTTCTAATTTGTTCTTCTGTTTCTACTTTATATGCTTCAGTTATTCTTTTTTTATCTATAACAACTTTTACATTTATTTTGATGTCGTTTTTATCTTCTGACATTTGTTTTCCAAATATAAAAGATTCATTTACTCCTTCAATTCGGTTTACTAAGTTTTCTATTTCTTCTGGGAAGATATTTTTTCCATTTTTTAATACAATTACACTCTTTTTTCTTCCACAAATGAATATATATCCCTCTTCGTCTATTCTTGCTAAGTCTCCTGTTTTGAACCAGCCGCCTTCCATAACTTCTTTGGTAGCTTTCTCATTTTCAAAATAACCAAGCATTATACTAGGACCTTTTACTAAAAGCTCTCCTATGCCTTCACTGTTTTTATCTATTACTTTTGCTTGCACACTTGGAACTGCTTTTCCAATTGAGCCTATTTTATGGTGCTCTTTTGTTCCTATTCCTACTACTGGTGATGTTTCTGTTAGCCCATATCCTTGAACTAAGTTAAGTCCTAATAATCTGTATTTTTCTTCTATTGTTTTTTCTAAAGCTGCTGCTCCACTTATAAATAATTTGATTTTTCCACCTAACATTTCATGGATTTCTTTAAAGTGTTGTTTCCTTTCTTCTATTGGTAAATTTCTATATTTTTCTTCTTTTTCAAGTATTTCTGCTAGTTTTCCTTCTTTCTCAATTCTACTTCTTATAATTTTAAATATTCTTTCATAAATTGCTGGAACACATGCCATTACTGTTACTTGATATTCTTTTAAATTTTCTACAATATGTCTTATTCCGTCACAAAATACTGTTGTTGCTCCTTTGTATAATGAAAATAAAAATCCCACTGTACATTCAAAAACGTGATGTATTGGAAGTATTGAAAGTAATGTATCTTCTGAATTTACATCTAATATACTTCCTATATCCATTAAATTTGAGCATATATTTTTATGTGATAATGCAACTATTTTTGGTTCTGATGTTGTTCCTGATGTAAATAGCATTATGCTCATTTCTTTTGGATTTATTTTTGCATCAATAAATCTTCTGTCTCCATTTTCAATTAATCTATTTCCCACTTTTATTAGTTCTTTTTGTGAAAAAACTCCATTTGTGTTATGGTCTAAATCCATTGATATCAAGTGTTTTAAATTTCCTGTTTCACTACTTTTTATTTTTTCTAATGTTTTTACATATTTTTCTGAGCAGAATATTGCTTCTACTTCTGATTTTTTTATTAGATGTTTTAGTTCGTTTTCTGTTAATGATTTGTCTAATGGTACTACTATCCCTGTTCCACATACTATTGATAAATATGCAATTTCCCATTCATATCTATTTTCTCCAATTACTGCTATTCTTTTATCCTTTAATCCTAAATCTATTAATGCTGTTCCGCATAGCATCTACCATTTGTCTTACTTCTTTATGTGTTATTGTTTTATATTTTCCTTTTTCTTCTCTTATTTTATATGCTATTTTTTCTCCATATAGGTTGTTTGTTTTTTCTAACATATCTTTTAAGTCTGTAATTTTTAAAGTTTTATTTTCTTTTGCTTTCATAAATTACCACCTATCGTTTTTATTTTTTGTATGTTATATTTATACCACATTTTTTTCCAATTGTGATTAGACTGGCAGGTCAGTACAAAAAACACTCTGAATTTATTTTCTAAATTCAAAGTGTTTTTGTTTTAATATATTACACCTATTTTTCCCATTCCTGAATATTCCACTCCGTCTTTCACTAATATAAATTGATATTCTCTTTTTTCAAAATTTGATGGTAAATCTGTGATTGTTTCTCTCAGAAACTCACATACTCTATAACTGTTAATTATCATGTCCACTTGTGCTACTCCTTCAATCTCTTCAATCATATCTGTAATGTCCAATTTTTGTCCCCCATAAATAATATATGCTTGTTCAAAAGATGTAAACTTATTAGTTTCAACATCTCTTAATCCTACAGTCCAATACAACTGCAAACCTGCTATTTTTATCTCTCTTAAAGTTGCTAATTTTTTAGTTGATATCACAGCTGTTTCACTTATATATGGCTCAATATTTCCAACATAATATCGTGGCAGACTTTTATCTATATTTGTAACTTCTACTGATTTTTTATATGTTTTTCCTGTTATTAAATCTTTTACTGTAAATGTGTATGTTCCATTTTCTTTTGCTATATATGTATCTGATATCTCGTCTGCTGGATTTATTATTTCTATTAGTTTTACTTCTCCTGTTGCTTCATCATAAAATAAACCTCCGATTAAATTTAAAATTTCTTCACTTAATTTCTGTTCATTCATTCCATTCCATAAATCTTCTTCTGTTAATATTGTTCCATCTTGAGTATTCATAAATTGCAAAACTTCTTCAAATGTCGTAAAATTTGTTCCTTCTTGTTTGTTAGTGAATCTAATCGCTAATTGTTTATACAATTCTTTCTTATCCTGTTCACTCATATTTTCTACTTTTTGATAAAGACCTTGTGCTTCCTCTTCATTTGATATTGTCGTAATAAGTCCTTCAACTGATGTTACTCTTAAGAATACTGTACCCGTCTTCTCTGTATCTGGTGTTTTGCTTATATTTATTTTAACTCCATTTTCTGCCTCTATTTCCCATAAAAAGGTTTCATTTTCTTTTTCATCATAGTAATTAAGAACGTAGCTACTTCCTTCTTCATCTAAAGAAATTATATAAACATCGCTTTTTCCTGTTCCATTTCCTAAAGTCATTCTATTTCCTACTAACTTTTGAACATCTACTATCCCTGCTCCATCTATAACTTGTCTATCCTTTTCCAAATATTCTATAAATGTTTTCTTTGTTGCTTTTGGCGTTGCTGGCTCTGGCTCTATAGTGTCATAAGCAATTTTTAATGTTTCATTCATACTAGCAAGTCTCGTATTATTGGCTGTATTTATCTCTATTTGATACTCTCCATATGCTAATATTATTTGCTCCTTCACTGTTGCCTGTTCATTCTTTATTTTGCTACTACTTGCTTTTGTTAATATTCCATTATCTCCTGTTAGTGTTGCTATTGCTACTCCTGCAAGTATTAAAAGCACTATTATCGTTATTACTAGCGCTATTAATGTAATTCCTTTGTTGTTTCTTTCTTTTTTTGATTTTTCTTTTCTCATTTTTATCTTATCCTTTCTTTCGTTTGTTTTATTGTATTTTTTATCAGGAATTATGTCAATATCTATGTCTCTATTTTATTTTGATGTTGTTACAATTCAGCAAAAAAATAAACCCAGTTAGTAGGTTTTCATCTCCTTTAACTTGGTTTATATTTTTCAGTTATACCATTTTTAGTTTTTCTAACTTCTTTTGGTCTATTTTCACTATGTCCATTATGTCTTTATCACTCATTTGCTTTTGTAGCATTTCTTTTACTATTTGCGTTATTGTTTTGGATATTCCTAATCTTTCTCCTTTTTGAAATTGCATTTTCCTATCTTTTTTTATAACTTCTATTATCATTTCCTTATCACCTAACCTTTCTAATTTTCTTGTTATATTTTTAACTCTTTTTTCTCCCAAAGTTTCATTATATATGTATTTAATAACTCGTATTAAAATATCTCTATTTATCTTTTCTATTTTCTTTTGAGTTATTTCTTCTAAATTATTATACAATTCATCAGGATTTTTTGTTTTCTCAAGTGCCATCATCTTTAATATAAATAGCTTATCTTCTAGTAATTCTTGTTTTGTGTACTCATTACTGTCTAATATTACATAACTACCTAAATCCATATTGTCTAAGCCTTCTAGTTGCTCTTGGCAGTCTTTTATATGTTTTGCAACATTCCACCTTTCTGTTCCTGTGTATATTACAATTGGTATCACTAGTGGCAATTTTTCTTCTTTTTTCATTGTTTTCTTGTTCTTCATTGCCATTTCTATTATTGCTATTTGATATTTTAGTATTCTTTTTGGCATTGAATAATCAACCTTACTTTGATGCTCTATTAGAAAGAATATTTGTTGCCCTTTCTTTTTATATACTATGTCACATTCTTGGTTGCTAAATTTTGGGTCTATAAAACTACTGTTGTATATTTCTAAGTTTTTGGATTTTATTTTGTCTTTTAATTTCAAACATCTATTTATTAATTCAGCCACTTGTGTTTTATCTTCTAATATCATTCTAAATATTTTGTCATGTGGATTATTTACCTTTTTTTGCTCATTATATTCTTCTATTGTTCTACTCCTTTCCATTTTACTTTGTTTTTACTTTAAAGTCAACCTTTATTTTTCAGTAAAACAACACGTGTTTTTATATTTAGTCTTTCTATCTTTCTTTTTCTTCTGTTTTCTTGTTTTTTTGAAATTTTTAAGAATTAATCTTGAATTAAATATTCTAATTAAATATTTCAGCTTATAAAACTAAGCTTTTTCAAATTTTTATAAAATTTTTGATTTTAAAGAATTTATAAAAGTATATAAATTCTGTGCTAGCACTTTTGTACTATATCAGATTTTATATACTTTTTCAATATTTTTATTCAATTTTCTCCAACTTTTCATCGCAAAATTCGACAAATTTTGACAAATCCCATGCCAACAGGGACGGTTCTCTGTGGCAGATTTCTGCCAAAAAGGTCCGTCCCCAATGGCACCAAAAACATTATTTTTTCCAAAAGACTGCTCTTAATCCATATGGGCAACTCCAAGGAGCTCCTGATATCTCTCCTTCTTTTTTATCTATTATTATTTCTTGTAAACTGTTACACCTACTAAATGCATTTTCAGCTATTTTTTCTATGGTTGATGGTATTGTTATTTTTTGTAGATTTGTTGCCGCATCAAATGCACCTTCTGAAATTTCTTTTACATTTGTTGGAATTGTTAATTCTTTTAAATTTTTCCTATTATAAAATGCCAAATTCCCTATTACTTGCACTGAATTTGGTATATTATACGTTGCTAAGTCTTTAGTTATAGCTACCAAGCTTTTTCCATCTTTACTCAAAATTAATGTTCCATCTTCTGTTTTAAAATTTGGATTTCCATTGGATATTGTTACATTAATAGACATTCCATCAAATGAAACTGATCTTAAAGATAATACTTTATCTCCTAATTCTAGTTGTGAAATCCTAGTTCCAGCAAAAGAAAAATCATCTAGTGTTTCTAAATTTGCAGATAATGTAAGTTGAGATAAATTTCCCTCTCCCCAAAATGCATATAATTTTATTCTTGTTACAGTATCTGGTATTACAAATGCTTTTTGATTTTGTGTATATTTAATAAGCAATGTCATATCTTTATCATATAAATTTCCATTGTCGCTTTTAAAATATAAGTTTTCTTCTGCAACATTTATTTTAGTTATATTTCCGCTAAAAGATGTAATAATGTTTTTTACATTTTTAGAAATATTCAACACTGCTGTTCTTGAGTATCCGCTTAAAGCTCCATTTTCTATTGTCTCTACTGTTTCAGGTATATTTATTTCAGATGTATTTGATACAATATAATACAAATTTTTACCATCTCTTGACATTAGCGAACTATTAGAAAAAGTATAATTTTTATTATCAGGTGATATGTCTATGCTAGTTAATTTGTTTGTGTTTTGAAATGCACTTCCATATATAGTTGTTACTGTTGATGGTATAGTTACTTTTGTTAGATTAGCACAGCTTTCAAATGCACCATCACTTATAAATGTTATTCCTTCTGGTATTTCTAATTCTTTTAAAGCTCCACATGTGCTTAACATTCTATATGGTATTGTCTTTAATGATTTTGGAAAGTTAATTTCTACTAGTGCTGTACAGTTTCCAAAACAAGTGCTACCTATCTCTGACACACTATCTGCTATTTTTATTGTTTTTAATGCTGTACAATGTTGAAACGCATAAGCACCTATCTTTTCAACACCTTCCTCCATTACCACATTTTCAAGTGTTGGATTTCCTGAAAATGCATGGTCTCCTATCTCTTTTACTGTTCCTGGAATTACTATACTTCGTAAACCTTCTAAATCTCTAAATGCTCCATCACCTATTTTTGTTACATTTTGTGGGATTGTTATTGTTCCTGTTGCTTTGTCCATTAAATCTAAGTTTGTATTTGATGACATTAGTTCTCCGTCTATTATTATATATGGGCTTACTTTTATTCCTATTTCTTTTGCCCATTCTTTCTCTTGGTCATTTTGAGCAAAGTAAAATAATTCTCCTCTAATTACTTCAAAATTATCTACATATTTTTTGCTTGAGTTTTTTAAAACTGTATATATATTTCCTTCTTCTTGCACAGAGTCATATATTAATGCTTTTTTTCCTGCATATAGCGCGCCTTCTTGAAAGTTTCTGTCTTCTGAGAGCCTTTGCACTAAGTATAAATCGTATTCTTCTGCAACTGCTGATAATTCTGTTTTGAATTTTGCCTCTCCGAGCTTTCCCTATTATTCCATTGTCCCCTGTTAATGTTGCTATTGTTACTCCGTGCCAAGATTAATAAAATTATTATTGTTATTACTAACGATATTAATGTTATTCCTTTATTTTTCATCTTTTCCACACCTTTCTTTTGTTTATCCTATTGTATTTCTAGTGTTTGTTTTATGTCAATAGGTTGCTCTTTATCTTGTATTTATTGCATAAAAAAACATCCTGAATTCATTCCTAAATTCAAAATGTTTTATCTTATTCGCTCAAATCCCACTTTGGCACATATTCCTCTTCATGCTCGCCTAATTCTTGAATATAACCATTCTCTATTTCAAGTTCATCAATATAATCTTCTATTTCACTCCATTCATCTTTGGTTAATTTTCTATTTAAATCAGTCATTTCCTTTGCTTTATATGTTGGAAAATACTGAGCCATAATGCTTATATAAGTACTTTTGGGTAAATTTTCTCTTATCCACTTTAATACCTTTTTACTATTTTCTATATTATTTGGTAAAACCAAATGTCTTATAAGCACACCTTTCCTCATCATTCCACGTTCATCTAGTTTTGTTTCTCCAACCTGTCTTATCATTTCCTTTATTGCTTGTGTAGCAATTTCAAAATAATTGTCTATTTTAGAATATCTTTTTGCGAGCTCATTATTTGCATATTTTAAATCTGGCAAATAAATATCCACATATCCCTCTAACATTTTTAAGGTTTCAATATTCTCATATGAGTTTGTATTATAGACTATTGGAAGTTTTAACCCTCTTGCTCTTGCTATTTTTATTGCTTCTATTATTTGTGGCACATAACTTGTAGGTGTCACTAAATTGATATTTTCTACATCTTTTTCTTGTTGTTTTAAAAATATATCTGCTAGTTCTTCTATTGTTATTTCTTTGCCTTTTCCTAATTGACTAATTTCATAGTTTTGGCAGTATACACAATTTAAGTTACAATTAGAAAAAAACACAGTTCCTGAGCCTTTTTCTCCACTAATACATGGTTCTTCAAAATCATGTGTTGAGTATAGTGCTATTTTTACTGTATCTTTTGCTTTACATCTTCCTATTTGATTTTCGTTTCTATTTATTTTACATTTGTGTGGACATATTGTGCATTGTTCTAATTCTTTTAACATCTGTTTCTCCTATTTTTCTTCACATTTCTAAGTTTTGTTGGTTTCTATTATTGCCTTTATTTGTTTTCCACTTTTTGCACTATTAGTGTGTCTTTTTCACTTTTTAGATATATTTTTTTCTTGCTAAATCTGTCAATATTGGCTTTTACAATTTCTTGCATTTTGGTTTCACTATCATTTATTCCAACTCTACCTATTTCTTCATTATCAAGATTTTTTATTATTACACTTTGTTCTTCTGAATAGTTTTCTAAGTATTCTACAATTTCCACTTCATACCCTTCTTTTGTTTTTTTAATGTCATTTAATAAAAATGTATCGGAATCTTCATCTAGTCCCATTCCCGTTGTGTAATACATTTGAATTTCTTCATTATATTTTATTGTCTCGCTTCCCTCTTTTGGAAATGTCTTTGTAAACTCTTGCCCAAATATGTTCTTTGCGGTTTGTTCTATTTCTTCATATGTTATTTCGTAATTTTCTAAATTTTGATTTATTACTTCCCATACCCATATTTCTGGTGCTTGGTTAATATCTTCAAATACTGGCAATGCTTCGTTTGTTACTTCTTGCCACATATATATTTTTGATATATATTCTTCTATTTTTTCAATTTCTTGTATGTTTATATTATCTTTTGCTCCTACTGCTGTCTTTTTGTATATAATCATTCCTACAAATATTGTTGCTAAAATTGCTATTATTATAAACATTTTTTTCATTGTTTTCCTCCCATTTTAGCATTTCACTTTGACTGTTTTTTATTCTATCATAATAACTTTTTAGTTTCAATAGATTTTTTGGGACAGGCCAAAAAAGTTTCGTTCACAGACGTTTTGGGACAGTCCCAAAAAATTTTGTTTTAATTGACTTTATTTGAAAATGGTTGAATTAGTAACTGGTAAGTAAAAAGCCGCAAAATATTGACATTTTATGTAAAATGTGCTATAATTTGTTTTATGATTGGAGGATATTTTTATGAAAAACACTACTGAACAACGGATTCAGAAAGAAAGATTCCAAAGTGATTGCTTAACCTTTTGTGAAATTAATGGTATTCATCCATTATCTAAAGACGTTTTAGATAGATGTCTTAAAATGCCTGATGATGGAATAACTGCTACTAATAAGTTTGTCAGTTTAACAAATACGTTTTATCCTATTATTACAAGCAATTTTTTCGATTCTAACATTGAAGAAAAGCTTGGTCATTATGATACTAATAATGGCATTATCGTATTTGTTTACATTGATAGTAGTACCTATATCACAAAGGATTGGAGCGTTTTTAGCGCTTTAGGACAGGCTGGTTACAAACGTGGCAACTTACCTGTACCTCTGTCTAGTGATGAAGAAATTGATGATTCTAATCTTCGAAGGAAGTGGGAATCATTACCGAAAAGTTCTTCTTGATTGTTTTTCATTGTTGAAGAGATTTAACTAATTCTTTTCAATCTAGCAAAAAATCCAGCTTAACTGCTGGATTTTTTATATTATATTTGTTATTTCTTTTGAGCTGTTTTCATCATTATGCTGTTTCTTTTTCTTGCCCCTTTGGAGTTTGTCTTTTTTTCTTAACATTAACAACTTTAGGTTGTTTATTTTCATTAATAACAATTTCTGGTTCTTTGCTTTCTACCACTGTTTCTCTTGTAATAATACATTTTTCTATATTTGGATTAGATGGTATTTCAAACATTATATCTCTCATTATTTCTTCAATAATTGAGCGAAGTCCTCTAGCTCCAGTTTTTCTTTCAATTGCCTTGTCTACAATTGCCTCCAAAGCCTCTGGTTCAAATACTAATTCTACATCATCTATTTCAAATAATTTTTGATATTGTTTTACTAAAGAATTTTTTGGTTCTACTAAAATTTTAATTAATGCTTGTTTGTCAAGTTCTTTTAAAGTTGCTATTATTGGCAATCTTCCTATAAACTCTGGTATTAATCCAAATTTTAGTAAGTCTTGTGGTAGTAGTTCTTTAAATACTTCAAATTGTTCTAAATCTTTTTTAGTTTTTACTTGTTTTCCAAATCCTATTGCTTTTTCACCTGTTCTATCTTTTATTATGTTTTCTAAGCCTTCGAATGCTCCACCACATATTATTAAGATATTTTCAGTATTTATTTGTATTAGTTCTTGATTTGGATGTTTTCTTCCACCTTGTGGTGGTACTGATGCAATTGTTCCTTCTATAATTTTTAGTAAGGCTTGTTGCACACCTTCTCCACTAACATCTCTTGTTATTGATGGATTTTCAGATTTTCTTGTTATTTTATCAATCTCATCAATATATATAATTCCTTTTTCTGCTTTTTGTATATCTCCGTCTGCTGCTTGGATTAGTTTTAGTAAGATGTTTTCCACATCTTCCCCAACATAACCTGCTTCTGTTAGTGTTGTTGCATCTGCTATTGCAAATGGTACATTTAGTATTTTTGCTAAGGTTCTTGCAAGTAGTGTTTTTCCACAACCTGTTGGTCCTAATAGCAAGATATTACTTTTTTGTATTTCTATATCATCTTTATTAGCATTTTCTTCGTGTGCTATTCTTTTATAATGATTGTAAACAGCTACTGATAATGTTCTTTTTGCATCATCTTGGCCTATTACATAATCGTCTAATATTTGTTTTATTTCTTTTGGACTTGGTACATTATTTAGTTCGTTTAGTGTGTATCCTGCTTTTTCGTCTTCGTACATTTCTTGCTCTATTATGCTTGTACAAAGGTCTACACACTCGTCACATATATATACTCCTGGTCCTGCTACTATTTTTCTTACATTTTCTTGTGCTTTTCCACAAAATGAACATCTTATGCTTTTGGGAATATCATTTTTTGCCATTTAATTTTCTTCCTTTCTTATTTGTGACAAAATTGAAATTTGGCTAGGCAAACGATAATTAAATTTATGAGGCGTGCTCTTGCATGTTGATTAAATTTAATTTGAAGTTTAACAACGCCAAATCTCAATTCTGGTGCAAATAGTTATTTTCTTTTGTCCATAATCCCATCAATTAAACCATATTTTAGTGCTTCTTCAGCTGTCATATAATTATCTCTTTCAGTATCTTTCTGAATTGTCTCAACTGTTTGACCTGTTCTATCACTTAAAAACTTGTTTAATTTTTCTCTTGTTTTTACAAGATGGTCTGCATGTATTTTTATTTCAGTTGCTTGACCTGATAGTCCTCCACCACCAATTAATGGTTGGTGTATTAATATTTCTGCATTTGGTGTTGCAAATCTTTTACCTTTTTCTCCTGCTGCAAGTAAAGCTGCTCCCATACTTGCTGCCATTCCTATACATATTGTTGATACTGGACATGTTATATAATTCATTGTGTCTATAATTCCCATTCCATCTGTTATTGAACCACCTGGAGAATTGATATATAAGCTTATTTCTTTATCTGGGTCTTCTGATTCTAAAAATAGTAATTGTGCTATTATTAGGCTTGATGTTGTTGGATTTACATCTTCTCCTAAAAATATAATTCTATCTTTTAATAGTCTTGAGAATATATCGTATGATCTTTCTCCTTTACTTGTTTGTTCAACAACATATGGTACTAAACTGTTTTTTTCTAACATTGTTTTCCTCCTTGGTTTTGTTTTCAAATTATTTTATTTTTGCGTTTTTTACTAAGAAGTCAATTGCTTTTTCTGAAGCTATTCCTTGTTTTATGTAGTTTTTAACATTTTCATTTTTAAGGAATTCTTCGTCATTTTCTTTTCCGTAATTTTTTGCCATTTCTTTCATTTTTTCTTCTAATTCGCTGTCTGTTGCTTCAATTTTTTCTGCTTTGATTACTGCTTCTAATGCTAATCTTGATTTTATTCCTTCAATTGCTTGTGGTTCATATTCTTTTTTGATGTCTTCTTCTGTTTTACCCATCATTTGAAGGTATTGCTCTAATTTTAGACCTTGGTATGATAGACGTTGTTCGATGTCTTTTAACATATTTTCAACTTCTAGTTCTATCATCCCTGTTGGTATTTCTGCTTTTATGTCTTCGCATAGGGCTTTTATTACTGCATCTTGTGTTTCGTATTTTGCTCTTTCTTCATTTTGTTTTTCTTTTTTTGCTTTGATGTCTTCTTTTAATTCTTTTAATGTGTCAAATTCACTTACATCTTTTGCAAATTCGTCATCTAATTCTGGTAATTCTTTTTTCTTTATTTCGTGTACTTTTACTTTAAATGTTGCTTCTTTTCCAGCTAATTCCTTAGAGAAGTATTCTTCTGGGAATGTTACAACTATATCTTTTTCTTCGTCTATTTTCATTCCAATTACTTGGTCTTCAAATCCTGGTATAAATGTGTTGCTTCCTATTTCTAGGTCGTGACTTTCTGCTTTTCCACCTTCAAATGCAACTCCATCAACAAATCCTTCAAAATCTATTGTTGCTATATCTCCACTTTCAACTGCTCTATCATCTATTGATACTAGTCTTGAGTTATGTTCTTGCATATGTCCTAGTTCGTGTTCTATGTCTTCGTCTGTTACATTATACTCTATTTTTTTGATTTCTATACCTTTATATTTTCCAAGTTCTGCTTCTGGTTTTGTTTGCATTGTTGCTTCAAATATTAAATCTTTTCCTTTTTCTATTTGTTTTACATCAATATTTGGTCTAGATACTACTTCTATGTTGTTTTCTTTTACTGCTTCTTCTAGTGCTTCTTCTGCTACTTCGTTGAATGCATCTTCATAGAAGATTTCTTTTCCATAGTATTTTTCAACTATTTGCATTGGTGCTTTTCCTTTTCTAAATCCTGGGATGTTGAAATATTTTGCACTTTTAAAATATACTTTTTTTATTGCGGCATCAAATTTTTCAGCCTCTACTGTTATTTCTAATTTTACTTCATTTGCGTTTTTTGTTTTTTCTAATTTACTATTCATTGTTTTCAATCCTTTCTTTTATTCATATAGCTTACTTATTATACCACATTTTTCCTATTTTGCAAGGAATTTTTCATATTTTTGAAAAAATACTTGTTTTTTTTTATTTTTTGTGTTAAACTTAATAACAGTCAATTTATTTAGATTATTAGGAGGTGCAATTTAGATATGGCAAAATGTGAAATCTGTGAAAAAACAGCTAGTCATGGAAATAAACTTAGCATTACTCGTTCTCATATAAGTAAAAGATCACCACGTACTTGGAAACCAAACTTAAGAAGTGTTAAAGCTGAAATAGATGGTGAAGTTAAAAGAATTAATGTATGTGCTAAATGTCTAAGAGATGGAAAAGTAAAAAGAGCTTAATTAGAGCGAAAAAAAGTGGCAAAGCCACTTTTTCTTTTTTTTGCTATATAATATATTCGTAAACTCAAATTGTGAGAAGAAAATTTTATCTTCTATGTAATTTAATCTTTTATTCCAAAAATCAATTTTACAAATCCCCTTAAAAATTTGGGCACTTTTTTTACTACTATTGTCATATAAATCCCTCCCTTTCTTTAACATGCAAGCCACATAAATCCAACACAAACCACTGTAACTCCTATTATAAATAACCAGCCTGTTACTGGAAGTAATAAAACTAATAATATTCCTAATCCTAGACCTATTAAGCATACTGCAAGTGTCTTTTTTAATAGACATTTCATATTTTTATTACCTCCTATCTTTGTATATTATATTATGTTTTTTTCTTATTTGTTCCTTTTTATGTTTTCAAACTTTTTGGGACAGGCCAAAAAAGTTTTGCTCGCGGACGTTTTTGGCCTGTCCCAAAAAATCCAATATTTCTCAATTGACTAATTATCTTTTATTTTGTAAAATATTAATGAGGTGAAATAAATGAAAAAAAATGAAGCAAAAGAACTTGTAGAAATATTAAAAAACACATATCCTGATGCAACTTGCAGTTTAGACTTTAACACACCTTTTGAATTAGTAATTGCTGTTATGCTTTCTGCTCAATGTACTGATGAAAGGGTTAACAAAACCACTCCTGAACTATTCAATAGATGTAAGACTATTCAAGATTTTGCAGATATTGATATTAAAGAATTAGAAGATATTATTCATCCTTGTGGCTTTTATAAAAATAAAGCTAAAAATATAAAATTATGTGCTAAACAAGTTTTAGAGAATTTCGATGGCGTTGTACCACATACTATGGAAGAGTTGACTACTCTTGCTGGAGTTGGTAGAAAAAGTGCTAATGTTATTATGTTAGAGGTTTTTGGAATTGCACAAGGCATTGCAGTTGATACTCATGCTAAGAGAATTTCTAATTTAGTTGGTTTATCTAACAAGAAAGAACCTGAAAAAATTGAACAAGATTTACTTAAAATTTTTCCAAAAGATTACTTAAAAGATATTAATCATTTATTTGTATGGCATGGTAGAAATACTTGTGTAGCAAGGAAACCTAAATGTGATGTTTGTACAATTAGCCATTTATGCAAGCATTGTAAAAAATAAATTAATTATTTTATTGACTTTTATTCAATAAAGCGATATATTCATTTTATTAAAATAAAAATTTTAGGAGGTACTTTTATGTTAAAAAACAAATCAAAAATAATTGCTTTATTAACATTAATTGTTTTAGCATTTACAATAGGAATCGTAAATGCTGATAACGAAGAGCCAGTAGCAGTTTCTTCTGAGACATCAACATCTATTGAAAATCCTGATACAAATCAAGCTATAGATCCACATGCTACTGAGCCAATTTCTGAAGGAGGAGAAAACACTGAAGCCACACCTGCAGAAAATAATATGAAAAGTTCAGATGCTTATCTAATTGGTGATACAGTTACTGTAGATTATATTGTTGATGGAAATGCTTTCATTTTTGCAGATACAGTAATAATTGACTCTCAAATTGGCGGAAATCTTTTTGTTTGTGCAAAAGAAGTTACTATTAAAGAAAATGGATTTGTAGTTAATAGTTTATTTGGTTTTGCAGAAAAAATGACTATATCTGGTGTAGTTTGCGATTTATATGCAGCTGCTAAAGAAGTTAATGTCTCTGGTTACATTTATAGAGATATGAGAGTTGGAGCAGAAACATTAAACTTAAGCGGAATTGTTGGAAGAGATGCTTTTGTTGAGGCCAACAATATAAGCTTTACAAGCACTGATGAAGAAGGAAATGTTACTTCAAATGCTATGATAAGTAATAATTTCAATTACACTTCTGATGAAGAAATAGCTATTCCAGAAAATGTTGTTCGTGGTAAGGTAGAATTTAATAAATCTACACCTTACACTGACACAAAATCAATTAGTGACTATATTTTGAACTTAGGAACTTTTGTATGTACAGTTGTTGCTATTTGGCTACTAGCATTATGGCTAACACCAAAATTTGTTAAAAATCCTTACAACATATTATCTAAAAAGGTTTTATCTGCAATTGGATATGGAATTTTAACACCAATCGTTTTAATATTTGCATTTGTTGTACTACTTGTATTAGGTATTACAGCTGGAGTTTCATTAATAGCTCTAATGCTACTTGCTGCATTAATTGCTATTAGTTCAAGTAGTTTTGTAATTACTGCAAATGGTTTAGTTTGCTCTAAATTAAAAATAGAAAAGACAACTCAAAGCTTTGGTATGTTAATTGTATGTGCTGTTGCTTATTGGCTAATTGCTTTAATCCCAGTTGTTGGTACTTTATTTAGTTTAGTTGCTGGTATTATTGGTTTAGGAATTGTTGTTTATAACATTCTTCCTTTTAAAGCAAAAGATGATAAAGTTGAAGTTGTAGAAACTAAATCAAAAGAAGCAAAATAATTTATAGCATGTTAAAAGAGAATTCAATAGATTTTGAATTCTCTTTTTTGAAACTTTTTGGGACAGGCCAAAAAAGTTTCGCTCGCGGACATTTTTGGCCTGTCCCAAAAAATCCATTATTTTTTTAATTCTTTTATAATTACACTATAATCTTTCGCTGCCAGAATTGCAGTACCTGCAACTAAAATATTTGCCCCAGCCTCTTTTACCTTATCCACTGTATTTAGGTTAATTCCTCCATCTGCCTCAATATCAATATCTAAATTGTTCTCTTCCACATACTTTCTTAATTTCGAAATCTTTTGCACCATATCTGTTAATAATGTTTGACCGCCTTTTCCTGGCTCTACTGTCATAACTAAACACATATGAATATGTGGCAAAAATTCGTATACTTCTTCTATTTTTGTGTTTGGCTTTACAGAAATACCAACTTTGCAATTGTTTTCTTTTATATATTTTATCATTTCATATACTTCTTCTTTACTCTTGCAAGCTTCTAAATGAAAAGTTATAATGTTTGGCTCTACTGCCAAAAAATCGTCAATAGCTGTTTTAACGTCTTCTACCATTAAATGTACATCTAGTGGCAAGTTTGAAATTCTTCTTATATATGCTGCATATTCTAGCATTTTTTGATATGTGTCTTTTTCCACAAATTTTCCGTCCATAACATCAATGTGAAAATAATCTGTTTTTGCCGCTTCTAGCTCTAAAAAAGCACTACTTTCTTCTCCTTTTTTTAGTGAAAGTATTGATGTTGATACTTCAAAATCATTTACCATTTTTTTCTACTCTCCTTTTCTTTTAGTTCTTCATATATTTTGCAAAATCTCTTATATCGTTCTTCTGTTATATTTCCATTGCTAATTGCCTCTTTAATTCCACAGTTTTCTTCTTTTATATGTGTACATCCTACAAATTCACAATTTTCTATATTTTCTTTAAATTCTTTAAAATATTGGTCTAAATCTTTGCTTTCTATTTCAGAAATATCAAAAGTTGAAAATCCAGGTGTGTCTGCAATATATGTATTATTATCAATTTCATACAATTTTATTGCTGTTGTAGTGTTTTTTCCACGTTTATTTTTTTTGCTGATTTCTCCTTCTTGGGTTACATCTGTGTTAAAAATCGCATTAATCAATGTAGACTTTCCTACTCCTGAATTTCCTGAAAATGCGTTAATGTTGCCTGTTAGCGCTTGTTTTAATTCTTCTACACCTTTTTGACTTTTCGCTTCTGTTTCTATGACTGTATAGCCTACTTTTTCGTAAACTTCTTTTATGTGCATAAATTGCTTGTCTTTGTCCAAGTCTGTTTTGTTTAAAACTATTATTGCTTTTATTCCTAAAAATTCTGCAAATACAAGCTGTTTGTCAAGCATAAGTAAATCTGGTTTTGGGTCTTTGCTTGATACTACAAAAACAATTTGCGTGATATTTGCAAGTTTCGGTCTTTTTACATATACTTTTCTTTCTTCTATTTTGTTTATTACTGCTGTTTTCTTTTCTTCGTCTACAATTTCTATTTCTACTACATCGCCTACAACAGGGCTTATTTCTTCTTTTTTGAATTTGCCTCTTGCTGTCGCTTCATAAATTTGCTTTTTGGGCTCTTCTACCGCTATTTTGTATAGGTTTGATATGCTTTCTATTATAATTCCTTGCATTAATTCCTCCTTGTGTCCATTGGGGACACATCTTTTTCTTTCTTCTATTTACTATTATTATATAGCTCATCTGGGCATATATCTGCTCCATTATTCCACTCTATGGATAATCCTGATATCTTTACTGTTTCAAATTTATTGTCTTCTTTTAGTTCCTCAAATATTTTAAATTTAAAATATGGTTTAACATCAAAGATTTTCTTTTCATCATTATCAAATAGTATTTCTAATTCATAGTCTTTTAAAACTTTTACATCTATAGCTTTTGGTCTCATAAACTTTTACTCCAATCCCTTTATCTTTATTATTTCTCCGTCATTATTTAATGCATATTTTATCATTATTATCCCATTTTGTCAAAAGCAAAAGGAACGAAAAACTCGTTCCTTTTTAACAATTAATCATAACCAAAACTTTTTTGCCCTGTCCCAAAAAGTTTTATTCAAACGTACAAGATGTTGTAGTATTCAAATTAATTTCCTTTGTACCTTTCAAAATATCATCTACATAAACCTTTATAGTTACATTTCCTTTGGCACTAAAGCTTGCAGATATATTAGTTGAAGTCTTTTCCTTTGTCTCATTATAAATTGTATCATTTCCAACTACTATTTTAACTTTTCCTTTTTCTATAACTTCTTCGCCGTCTTCATCTTTAGTTGGAGTATAGTTTAATAATGACTTCAAGTTTACAGTTACTTTTCCTTGTTTCATTTCAGCCAATTTATTTACAGTAACAGTTACAGTTGTACCTTCATCAACAGTTTTGCCAGCTTCAATACTTTGTTTTAAAACTGTTCCATTATCTTTTGATGAATCTTCGTCATAAGCTATATTAACTTTTAATCCTAAAGCTTCAAGTGCTTTTTTAGCATCTGCTTCTGTCTTTCCAGCTACACTTATAACATTTACTTGTTTTATACCTGTTCCTGTACTTACATGAATTTTTACTGTATCTCCTGCAAAAGCCTCTGTATCAGGGTCTGTTTCTTGACTAATTACATAACCCTCTTCTACCTTTTTACTTGTTTCTTCTATTATTTCTACTTCTAGTTTAGCATCTTTTAAAGCTTGTTCTGCTTCTTCTTTTTCTAATCCTACAACCTTTGGCACTGTTGTTTTTTCTTGGCCTTTACTTACTATTACACTTATTGTGCTACCTTCTTTTACTGCTGGTAGGTTTGTTACGTCTTTTACATGATTTCCTATTTCTGTTTTTAAAGATATGATATGTCCTTCTGGTACATCTTTGTTATATTCTTCTTTTTCTACTTCGTATTTAAGTTTAGCTCCTTCTATTTTCATTTTAGCTTCTTCTTGTGATATTCCTATTATGTCAGGAACTTTTACTTCTGCTGGGTTTGTTAAGTTTAGAGCTAACATTGTTCCACCTAAACTTAATGCAAATAATAGTATTAATCCTATAAATACGCTTAGTTTCTTATGGTTCTTTATGAATGCTATAAATTTATTTTCTTTTTTGCCATCGTCTTTTTTTGCATTTCTATATTGATTTCTGTCTATCACTTGTGTTCTTGCTGTTGGGTCATATTCTACATCTTCTACAAATTCTCCATCTGGATCTTTTAATGCTTTTCTTAGGTCTTCTAGCATTTCAGACGCTGTTTGATATCTTAGTGTTGTGTCTTTTTGTAAGGCTTTCATTATTATTTTATTTACTGCTACTGGCACATTTGGATTTATTTCTATTGGTTCTTCTGGGTCTTCTTGCATATGTTTTAAAGCTACTGATACTGGTGTATCTGCGTCAAAAGGTACTCTTCCTGTTACCATTTCATACATTACTACTCCTAAAGAATACAAGTCAGATTTTGCGTCTGTAAATCCTCCCCTTGCATGCTCTGGTGAAAAGTAATGTACTGAGCCTATTGTTGTTCCAAATGCTGTTATTGTTGAGTTTGATACAGCTTTTGCTATTCCAAAGTCTGTTACTTTTGCTACTCCGTCTTCTGTTACTATTATGTTATGTGGCTTTATGTCTCTATGTACAATATTGTTTCTGTGTGCCATTTCTAATGCTGATGCTATTTGTATTGCCATATTTATTGACCATTTCCAAGGTAGTGGTCCTCTTTCTTTTAGTATGATTTCTTTTAGTGTTTTTCCTTGTATTAGTTCCATTACTATGTAATATAAGTTTCCGTCAACACCTACGTCATATATTGATACTATGTTTGCATGTGCTAGTCTTGCTGCTGATTGTGCTTCTGCTTCAAATCTTCTTATGAATTCTTCGTCTGTTGTGAATTCATCTCTTAGAATTTTTACTGCAACATTTCTTTTTAAGACTTTATCTATTGCTTTATATACGGTGGCCATTCCACCATTTCCTACTTTTTCGATTATCTCATATCGACTACCTAGTAGTTTTCCTTCTAAATTCATATCTTTTTCATTCCTTCCTTAACGGTTTATATGTTTTTTATGATTATAACTGTTATGTTGTCATAACCGCCATTGTCATTTGCTTTTTTTACTAATTCTTTTGGGGCTTGCTCTATATCTTTTTTTGCTTCGTTGAAAATTTCTTCTACTGATACTAAGTTTGTTAACCCGTCTGAATTCATTATTAATATATCGTCTTTTAAGAAACCTTTTACCATAACATCTGGTTCTACAAATGCATTACAACCGTAATGCTTTCATTAGCATATTTTTTTGTGGGTGGTGTTGTGCTTCTTCTTGTGTTATTGTTCCGTCTTTTACTAATTTTTGTACATAACTATGGTCTTGTGTTAACTTTCTCATAAATTCTTTTCTTATCCTGTATATTCTGCTGTCTCCTACATGACCTATAAATACTTTATTATTATATATTAAACAGATTTCTAATGTAGTACCCATTCCTTCTAATTCTTTGTTTTCTTTTGATTTTTCAAATACTACCATGTTTGCGTATTCCATACTACTTCCTATTAGCTGGATTATGCTGTCTCTGTCTTTTTCTATTTCTTTGAAGTTGTTTTCTATATAATTTTTGGCTGTTTGTATAGCTAATTTACTTGCTATTTCTCCACCATTATAACCTCCCATTCCGTCTGCTAGCATATATAATTGTACTTCTGATAAGGAGTCTGATATGTAAAAAGAATCTTGGTTTATTTCTCTTACTTTTCCTATGTCTGATTTTGCATAAGCTTTAATCATGTGTTCACCTCTTTTTTCTTTCTCTTTCTTTATACCACAACTTTCTATTTTTTGCAATATTTTCTAAATAAATTTGCTCCTATAAATAGATGTGTCCCAAAGTGGACAAAATGTCCAAAAGGAAACGTCCCCAATGGACATTTTCGCATTTTTGCTGTATAATAATAGCGATATGAAATTAGGAGATTTATTATGAACACATATTTAGACAAATTAGAATTTAATAAAATACTAGAAAACTTAGAAAAATACTGTATAACACTTCAAGGAAAGCACTTAGCACTTAGCCTTACACCTAGCAATGTTGCAAACACAGTACAAAGTTTATTAAGTGAAACTGAGGAAGCTGTTAATTTAGGTTATAGAAATTCTATACCTAGTTTTTATGAAATTAATTCAATTGATGTTGAACTAAAAAAACTTGAAAGTGGAATTTCTCTTTCATGTAAGGAACTTTTGAATTTAAACAAAATATTTAAAAATTCACATATACTAAAAGAATATTTTAATAAAGATTTTTTAGATTTAAACGATTATCCAATTTTATCAACATTATTTGAAAAACTTTATTTTAATAAGAGTATTATGGATAAGATAGAAGCTTGCATATTAGATGAAAATTTAATTGATGATAAGGCTTCTTCTACCTTGCAAAACATAAGAAAGAAAAAGAGAAATTTAGAATTAGATATTCGAGAAAAGTTGAATTCTATGGTTCACTCTTCTAGCTATTCTAAATACATTCAGGAAAATATAATTACTATTAGAAATGAGCGTTTTGTAATTCCTGTAAAAGAAGAGTATCGATCACAAATAAAAGGTTTTGTACACGATATTTCGAATGCTGGTTCTACTGTATTTATTGAGCCTATTGCAGTTTTTGAGATGAACAATGATTTAAGCAAATTGAAAATTGAAGAAGAAATTGAGATTGAAAAAATCTTGCAAGAACTTAGTTTTTTATTTGAGCCATATATTGAAGAATTGAAATCTTCTCTTGATTTAATTGGAAAATTAGATTTTATTTTTGCAAAAGCTAAGTATTCTAAGGAAATTAAAGGAATTACTCCAAAAATTAATAGTAAAAAAGAAATAAATTTAGTTAATGCAAGACATCCGTTAATAGCAAAAGAAAAAGCTGTGCCTATTTCAGTAAATTTAGGTTCTGATTTTTCTACACTTTTAATTACTGGTCCAAATACTGGTGGTAAAACTGTTACTTTAAAAACTGTTGGTTTGCTTTGTTCTATGGCTTGCAGTGGTCTTAATATTCCAGCAGATGAGAAGTCTAGTATTTATGTTTTTTCTAATATTTTTTCAGATATTGGAGATGACCAAAGTATTTCAGATTCTTTGAGTACTTTTTCTTCTCATATGATTAATCTTGTTGAAATATTGAAAAATGTAACTGAAAATTCTCTTGTGTTAGTTGATGAGCTTGGTTCTGGGACTGACCCAATTGAAGGTGCAAATCTTGCTATTGCTATTTTAGCTCATTTAAAGAATGTGGGAGCTTTAACTCTTGCTACTACTCATTATCAAGAATTGAAACAATATGCACTAGTTACTGATGGATTTGAAAATGCTTCTGTTGAGTTTGATGTTGCTACTTTGACTCCAACTTATAAATTATTGGTTGGAATTCCTGGTAAAAGTAATGCTTTTGAAATTAGCAAAAATCTTGGATTAGATGAAAGCATTATTAATAAGGCTAAGTCACTTATGACTTCTAATCAAGTTAATATTGAAGAATTGCTTAAAAATATTTATGATAATAAGGCTGAAGTTGAAAAAGAAAAAGCTGAAATTGATATTAAATTGGCAAACATAGCTAATTTGGAAAATAAGTTAGAAAATGATTATGAAACTTTAAAAAATAAGGAACAAGAATTGATTTCTAATGCAAAAATTAAGGCTAGAAATATTTTGCTAGATGCAAAAGAAGAAGCAAATGAAATTATAAAAGAAATGAATTCTCTTTCTTCTTCTGATAGAAAACTTGCTGATAATATGAGAAATAAGTTAAATGAAAAAATTAAATCTACTGGTAATATCTCAGATGTTTCAACTTCTGATAGCAAAAATAAGGTTTCAATTATTAAACCTGAAAATATTAGACTTAATATGGATGTATTTGTTAGGTCTTTTGGGCAAAATGGAATTATAGTTTCTAATGTTTCAAAATCTAATGAGGTTCAAGTTCAAATTGGTGCTATAAAAACAAGTGTTAAATTAAAAGATTTAGAATTACCTAAGACTACCTCTACACCTAAAAAACCAAAGGTTCAAACTTCTGGATATGGTGGACTTAATAAATCTAAAACTGTTAAGTCTGAAATTAATGTTATAGGTTTAAATGTTGAAGAAGCTTTATTTGTTGTAGACAAATTTTTGGATGATTGTAGTTTAGCTAAACTTCAAACTGCTCGCATTGTCCATGGTAAAGGTACTGGTAAATTAAAAAATGGTATTCATCAATTTTTGAAGACTAACTCTCATGTTGATTCTTACCGTTTGGGCACTTACGGTGAAGGTGAAACAGGTGTTACTGTTGTTACTTTGAAATAACATAATTAAAGGACATCAATTGATGTCCTTTTCAAGGTCTTGAATCTCCTTTACCAGCTGCTATGCTAGTTTCTTTTGAGCTTACCTTCTTCTCGGGCTATTGCACTCCAAACAATTCTTCTTTCTATTATTTCTTCAATCTTTTCGTCTGTCGCCTGCCCATCTTTTACTTTGATAGCAGTTTCAAACAATATGCGCTTTATGATGGCATCCATCAAACACTTTTGCACATACTCTTTGGTAACATTGTTTTCTTTCCCTTCGATTTTTGCAATCTCTTCTGGGATTTTTTCAAACAACTCTTTGATTCCCTCTTGTTTGAGAATCTTCTGGAGTTTTGCTCTACTTTTTGCACCAAATACCGACTGGTCAATTCCAATCCGTTTGATACTAGCAGTTACATTTAGCATCATGTTGTCTTTTTGTTCCATAAGTCCTCCTTTATTCAAGACTAATATCTTGTTATGTACATATTGTATCACATTATGTACATTAAGTCAAACACATTACAATTTATACATATTTTTCAATTGCAACAACTGTTCTTCCGCTTCTTGTAGTACCTGTGAACTCTTTTACAACAAACCTACCTTTACCACGAATTGTAATTATATCTCCCAATTTTATTTGTTTAGATAACTTAGTCTCATTTTGACCATTAACAAAAACTCTTTCTTGTGCAATTATCTGTGCCGCCTTACTCCTAGATGTCTTTGCTAAATCTGACACAATATTATCAAGTCTTAATGAAGGAACTATTATTTTTACTAATTCCATATTTACTTCTTTTTTTCTTAATCTTGTTATATCTTCTATTGTTATTTTGCTTTTTTCAAAACGTGTAAGAGATTGTAATTCATTTTTCAAAATCTCTGCAAACTCTTCTACAACAATAATATCTGCTCCTTCATTTTGTACTAAAATGTCTCCTACTTTTTCTCTTTTTAACCCTAGTTTTACAATTCCACCTAAATAATTTCTATGTGCATATTTTCCGTGGTCTTCTTCTGGTAGGTTTACTCTAATTATTTTCAACATTTTATTGTAATTTTTTTGTAGCATTTCTTCATTATATTTTTCTGGATATATTATTAAAATTTTTCTTTCGCTGTCTTCATATCCACCATATAATTGATAATTTTCTATTTTGTTTTTTCTTAAGAAATTTTGTACTAATGATATTTGGTACATATCTAAAAATTCTGTTTTCTCAATTTTCTCACGTGTTTTAGAAAATTCTATTTTGTCTAAAACTTGTGATAAGCACATTTTGTCTTCTTGCTTTTTGTAATCTTTTAATAACTCTTGTTTGTTCATATCTAGCCCTTTCCCCAAATTTTCTTTTGCCTTCTATTTTTCTCTTTAACGACTTTTATCAAATTTTCTATGTTTTTATACGTTTAGAACATAATTTGAATTTAATATATCTTTGACTATGTTTTGTACATCTTGTCCATATAATTTTTCTAGTTCGTCTACCGTTCCATGTTGTATAAAATTATCTGGATATGCATAGCTTTTAATCTCTATATTCTCTAAGTTTTCATCTACTATTAGTTCTTTTACAGCTGTTCCTAATCCATTAATTATTGTTCCATCTTCTATTGTTATTATTCTTTTTGTTTTTTCAATTGATGTTTTTATTGTTTCTTTATCTAATGGTTTCAAAAATCTTGCATTTATAACTTCTGCATCTATATCTTTTTCTTTTAACATATTTGAAACAGCTTGTGCTCTTTCCACTGTTTTTCCAATTGCTAAAATTGTTATGTCATTTCCTTGTTTTAAAATCTCCGCTTTTCCTAGTTCTATTTTTTCTTCTTGTTCTATCTTTTCTTTTCCTTCTCCACCTCTTGGATATCTTATAACAACTGGTTTATTCAAAGTTACTGCAAATTCTAGCATATCTTCTAGTTCTTTAAAATTCTTTGGCGCCATTATTGTTAGGTTTGGCACTAACCTAAAGAATGACATATCAAATTGACCTTGGTGTGTTTCACCGTCTGCTCCTACTATTCCTGCTCTATCTACACACATAACAACTGGCAAATTTTGAAGGGCAATATCATGAATTACTTGGTCATATGCTCTTTGATAAAATGATGAATAAATTGGAACTACTGGAATAACTCCGTCTTTTGCCATTCCTGCTGCTAGTCCTAATGCATGTTGTTCTGCAATACCTATATCAAAAAATCTATCTGGAAATTCTTTTTGAAATCTTCCTAATCCAGTTCCGTCTTTCATTGACGCAGTTATTGCAACTATTTTCTCATTATTTTTTGCCAACTCTACTAATTTATTTCCGAAAATCTTAGAATAGTCATCACCTTTGGCTTTCTTAGATTTACCTGTCTCTATGTCAAACGGACCTGTTGCATGGAATTTATCTGGATTTTCTTCTGCTATTTTATATCCTTTTCCTTTTTTAGTTAAAATATGTAATAACACTGGACCGTCTAGCTCTTTGCTTATTTTTAACATTCTTTCTAGTTCTTCTATATTATGTCCGTCTACTGGCCCTAAATATCTAAATCCGATATCTTCAAAAAACATCTTAGGTATTACTAGTTGCTTTATACTTCTTTTCATTCTTTGTACTATTTTTACAATTGGCTTTCCAATTACAGGTATTTTACTTATTATTTTCTTTCCTGAAACATTTGATTTTGTATATGCTCTTCTAGTTCTTAACTTGCTAAGTAGCATATTTATTCCACCAATATTCTTAGAAATACTCATTTCATTATCATTTAAAATTACTGTCAATTTCGCCTTGCTACAACCCGCATCATTTAGTGCTTCTAATGCCATTCCACCTGTTAGAGCTCCATCTCCAATTACAGCCAAAACATGGTTATTTTCTTTTTTGATGTCCCTTGCTCTTGCCATACCTAAAGCTGCTGAAATTGAAGTACTACTATGCCCCGTATTAAAGCAATCTGCCTCGTTTTCATTCGTTTTTGGGAAACCTGCTATTCCATTTAGTTTTCTTATATTTTTTAGTTCTTCTCTTCTTCCAGTTATAATTTTGTGTACATATGTCTGATGTCCTACGTCCCACACAACCTTATCTTTTGGCAGGTCGAATACTGTGTGTAATGCTATTGTTAGCTCTACCACTCCTAGATTTGATGCTAGGTGTCCACCATTTTCTGATACAACTTCTAATATATATTTTCTTATTTCTTCTGCTAATTTCTTTTGTTCTTCTATGTTTAGTTTTTTTACGTCTTGTGCTGAATTTATTTTTTCTAACATCCTTTATCACCTTTTTCTTGTTTTTAGCTTGTCCATTATTTTCTTTATATCTGATTGTGTTGGTGTAAATTTAATACCTTTTTTTAGCATATTCATTACTTTTTTAGCTTTCTTTTCTATTTCTATTGCAGAATGTTCACTTGTTACTACTAAATGATTATGAGCTATTGTATATTTTCTTTCTATGTAATTTTCAGTAATTGGGAACATGTCTTGTATTAAAAAAACACTTTCTTTTCCATTATCTAATTTCATAATATGTATAATATCACAAGATTTTCTGTTTTGTAACTTTTTGTTCATTATGTTCTTGTATTTATCTACTCTACTACTTAATGGTATCATCCAAAATAATCCTGTTTCTTCTTCCTTGAAACAGTAATAATGTGGCCTACTTGCTTCTTTATTACCTTTCAAATATGGGTCGTTCATATCTTGAAAAAATTCATCTTTAATTATATAAAATGCTCTTTCTCTCAACTTTAATACTTCCTTTATAAAATATTAATGGCTCTTCATCTTTTATTGGTGAAGAGCCATACTTTCAACCCAACCATTTATATACCGCATATTGGTCAGCGGAAAACTTTCAACCCGACCATTTATATACCACATATCGGTCAGTGGTAAACTTTCTATTTTAATATCAATAGTTGACTATTAATATTATTTATATTATATGCAATTATTAGAATAAAATTTAATTTTATTTTAACTAATTATATTTTAACATATATTTTTATAATTATCAATCGTTTTTTCTTAATTTTATCAATTTATAGTTATTGGATAATGGTTTATACATGTTGTATTAATCTTGTTCATATTTTTCAATATAATATTTTAAAATCTGCATATCTCTATAATTTATAAATTTTGAATGATATATATTTTCATACTCCGAAGCCTTCAAATTATTAGCACAATTTATTACTTTTTGTAGTGCATCTTCCTTTGTAAGCCATAATAACCTTCCACCTTCTGCCTTTTCTTTTTCTGTCAAATTTAGTGTTTCTGCTCTTTCTACAACCTTCGCTTTAAATACATAAGAAGTTTGCTGAAAATTATCATTAGATTTTAATTCTTTTGTAATTCCTAAAAATTCAATATTATCTATCTTACATCCTGTTTCTTCTAATACTTCTCTTTTAAAAGCTTCTTCTGGTGTTTCCCCTTCGTCTATTCCACCACCCGGTAGTTTGTATTCGTTCTTTTTAGCCTTATTGAATATTGCTATTAATCCATCTTCTCTTTCTATAATTCCCCTTGCTCCATATCTTACTCTTGGATTGTTAAATGGAATTGATTTAATCCCAAATATTTCATCTGTTATTTCTGCTATTATATTCACATTAGACCTCCCAATTTTTATATTTATGCTAATATAATATTACTTTTTTGTTATTTTTACAAGAATTTTTTCATCTTTTACTCCAATTTTAGCAGGAATACCTTTTTTTAAATTACCATCCAAAATCTCTTCAGCAAGTCTATCTTCAAGCACACTTTGAATAGTCCTACGTAGTGGCCTTGCACCAAAATTCTTATCAATTCCCTTGCTTGCAATCAATTCTTTTACTGCTGGGTCTAGCTCTATTTTTATCTTTTGAGCTTCTAGCCTATTAACCACTTCTTTTAGCATAATATCAATAATTTGATTTACCTCATTATCAGTTAATTTATGGAATACAATTATTTCATCAATACGATTAATAAATTCTGGACGTAGTTCACGTTTTAATGTTTCCATTACTTGTTTTTTTGTTTCTTCATATTCTTTTTTAGTATTTTCTTCTGCATTTCCTGTTTTGGTAAATCCTAATGTCTTCTTGTCTGTTATAAGCCTTGCGCCAATATTTGATGTCATTATTATTACTGTGTTTTTAAAGTTGACTGTTCTTCCATTTGAGTCTGTAAGTCTTCCGTCTTCTAGTATTTGTAGTAACATATTCATAACATCTGGGTGTGCTTTTTCTATTTCGTCAAATAAAATTACTGAATATGGCTTTCTTCTTATTTTTTCTGTTAGTTGTCCACCTTCATCAAATCCAACATATCCTGGAGGTGAGCCTATTAATTTTGATACTGAATGTGGTTCCATATATTCAGACATATCTACTCTTATCATTGAGTTTTCGTCTCCAAATAGTGTTTCTGCTAAAGCTTTTGATAGTTCTGTTTTTCCAACTCCTGTTGGTCCTAAAAATAAGAATGAACCTATTGGTCTGTTTGGGTCTTTTAGTCCAACTCTTCCTCTTCTTATTGCTTTTGCTACTGCTTCAACAGCCTCTTGTTGCCCTACTACTCTTTCATGTAAGCTTTTTTCTAAGTTTTTTAGCTTTTCATTTTCGTCTTCTGTTATTTTCTTTGCTGGTATTCCAGTCCAACTTGCAATTACTTCTGCTATATTTTCCTCTGTTATGTTTGTAATTGCTTTTGTATTTTTATTTTTCCATTTTTTAAGCTCTTTTTCGTAATTTTCTTTTAACTCTTTTTGCTTGTCACGTAGCTGTGCTGCCTTTTCAAATTTTTGTATTCTTACAGCTTCTTCTTTGTTTTTTGCTACTTCTTCTATTTCTTCTTCAAGTTTTCTTAATTTTTCTGGCTCTGTATATGATTTTAATTTTGCCTTTGATGCCGCTTCATCTATTAAATCTATTGCTTTGTCTGGCAAATATCTATCATTTATATATCTTATTGACATTTTAACAGCTGCCTCTATTGCCTCATCAGTTATTTTAACATTATGATGAGCCTCGTATTTGTCTCTAATTCCCTGCAAAATTTTTATTGTATCTTTGGTACTTGGCTCGTTTACTGTAACTGGGCTAAACCTTCTTTCTAATGCTGCATCTTTTTCAATGTACTTTCTATACTCATTCAAAGTTGTAGCACCTATTAGCTGAATTTCTCCTCTTGCAAGTAATGGCTTCAAAATATTTGCTGCATCAATTGCACCTTCTGCCGCACCTGCACCAACTATTGTGTGGATTTCGTCAATAAATAAAATTATATCTTTTGCTTTTTTTACTTCATTTAAAGCCTTTTTAATTCTCTCTTCAAAATCTCCCCTATACTTACTACCTGCAACCATTCCTGAAATATCCATAGTTACAACTCTTTTATCTTTTAATATCTCTGGAACATCACCTGCTACAATCTTTTGAGCCAAGCCTTCAACCGCTGCTGTCTTACCAACCCCCGGCTCTCCTATCAAACAAGGGTTATTTTTAGTTCTTCTAGATAATATTTGTATTACCCTTTCAATTTCTTCTTTTCTACCTATAATAGGGTCTAATTTACCTTCTTCTGCTTTTTTAGTTAAATCTTCACCGAATTGATTTAATGTTGGTGTGGAATTGAAACTTCCTTTTCCTTTGCTATTTGTTCCTTTATTTTCAGATTTCGTGGCATCTTCGCCTTCATTTATAACTTTCACTATTTCATTATATAACTTAGGAACATTCACATTTAGCTCTAGCAAAATCCTTGTAGCAATACTATCGCCTTCCTTTAATATGCCTATCAACAAATGCTCTGTCCCAATGTAGTTAAAACCAAGCTTTCTTGCTTCAATAAAAGAATTCTCAATAACCCTTTTAGTCCTTGGTGTAAACCCAAAAGTTCCATCTATTGGAGCTTCATTTCCTAACAACTCCACAATTTTGTCAATAATCATATCTGATGTAATCCCTTGATTTTCCAGAACCTTATATGCAATTCCACTACCTTCCTTAGAAAGCCCATATAAAACATGCTCTGTACCTATATAATTATGTCCCAACTCCATAGCCACATTACTAGCTATCTCAATAGCCTTCTTAGCCCTATTCGTAAATTTATAAGTCATAAAAATTCCTCCTTTTTAGAATATTGCCAATAGGGACGGACCTTTTTGGCATTTTTTTGCCATCAGGGACGGTCCTTTTTGGCAATTTTTTGCCATTAAGCTCCGTCCCCATTGGCAATAATTTGTTTAATTACTTCTGCTCTTTTTATTTTTAGCTCTTCTTTATCATATTTTTGCCCCAAATATTTTTGCAAATTTGATGGCTTACTATATAAATATAGTTTTTGTATTTTCAAATCTGTTAATTCGTTCAAAAGTCCTAAATCTACTCCCAACTTTACATTTGATAATAACTCTCTTGCTTCTTCATTTGATATTTGTTTGCAATTTGCCAAAATTCCATAGCTCCTATATATCAAATCGCTTAGTGCTACTTCGTCTTGTGCCAGTAGCTTTCGTGCTTGTCTTTCTTGTTCCATAACTGTTTGTACAATTACTTTTAAATTTCTTATTATTTCTTTTTCGCTTATTCCTAATGTTTGTTTATTAGAAATTTGATAGATGTCTCCTTTGCCTTTGTATACTTCTTTTATGTTTATTCCAAAATCTCCTATTGCTTCAAACACTTTTCTTGTATTTCTTGTTCTCTCTAATGCTGGCAAATGTACTTTTACAGACGCTTTAAGCCCTGTTCCTATATTACTTGGTGAACTTGTTAGATAGCCATATTTTTTACTTACTGCATATCCTAGTATCTCTCCTATTTTTTCATCTATTTCAATTGCCAAGTTTAACACATTCTCTAGGTCTAAACCTGCTCCATATACTTGTAATTCTAAGTGTTCTTCTCCACCTATCATTATACAAATATTTTCTTCGTCATTTATTAAAATACTTCCATATCTTTTTAATGCAAAATTTGAACTTATTAACTCTTTTTCCACTAAGCTCATTCTTGTAACTTCATCCATATCACTTAGTTTTAGGAATTTTAGTCCATATCCTATGTTATATAGATTTTCTTTTACTTTGTTTTCTAATCTTTCTATATCTTCTTGTTTTTTTAAATTAAATTTAAACTCACTTAAATTTCTTGAAAACTTGATTTTCGTGCTTTTTACTACATCTGAACTTTCATTTACATCTAAATACCAATTCATTTTTCAGTTCCTTTCTTATTTTTATCAGATTGCCAATGGGGACGGACCTTTTTGGCAATTTTTTGCCATTTAGGTCCGTCCCTAGTGGCAATTTTATTTTTCTAATTTCTTTATTTCGTCTCTTATTTTGGCGGCTTCTTCGTATTTTTCTTCTTCAATTGCTTTTTTTAATTCTTCTTTTAATTTTTCTATCTCAGATTTTTCTTTTGGTTTTTCTTTATTTTCCTTTTCGTTTTCTTCTGATACTACTATTTTGCTGTCTATTACTTTACCTATTCTTCCTACATGTGTGTCTGCTCCTTGTATTCTTTTTATTATTGGGTTTAGATGTTCTTCAAATACGCTATAACAGTTTTGACATCCTAGTCTTCCTGTTTTTACTATATCGTCAAAAGTGTATCCACATCTTTCACATGTTAGTGTTTTTACATCGTTTAAGAATGGCATAAATTCTTGATTTTCGAATTCTTCAAAAAATCCGCCGAAAAAGCTTGAAAAGTCTATTGGCATATTAAAGTCAATTTGGTTTATTCCTAATTTTTGACTACATTCTTCGCATAGGTTTAGTTCTTTTTTTCTTCCGTTTATGTTTTCTTGGTATCTTACGTTTGCTTCTCTTTTTCCACAGTTTTCACATAACATATTAGTTTCCTCCTATTCTAAATTTAATATCATATTTTTGAATATTCTTGCTCGTACTTGGTCTTTTATTTCTTTTGGTAGTTTTAACACGTTGTCACTTGTTGCAACTTTTAGAAGTTTTGCTTCTTTGCTTGTTATTAAATTGTATGATAAAAAGTCACTTATTAATATATCAACTTCATTTGATGTTAGTGTGTTTTGTATATTTTCTATAATGTGCATTATGTATTCTTCTTTGCTGCTGTTTACTTTTTTTATTGTGATGTGTCCTCCACCACCTCTTCTACTTTCCACATAATATCCTTGTGATGGTTTAAATCTTGTTGATATTACGTAGTTTATTTGTGATGGTACACAGTTGAATTGTTCTGCTAGTTCGTTTCTTTGTATTTCTATTGCTTCGTTTTCTTCATCAAATAAGTCTTTGATGAATTCTTCTATTAAGTCTGACATTCTCATTTTGGTTCATCTCCTTTTTTGTGGCTTTTTATTTGAAAGTTGTAACAAGTTCTTTATTTTGCTTTCTTCTATTCGCTGATTTGCTTTTTGTATTACATTTTTTGTTGACTTTGACTTTCTTTGACCTACATTATTATTATACTACCCTTGAAAAATTTTTCAAGAGCATTTTTTGACTTTCTTTGACCTTTGTTTTGCTTTTTTGTTTGTTTATCTTTCTTTTTCTTCGTTTTTCTCACTTTTTGTCATATTTTCTAACTTTTTTACTACGTCTTTTTGTTTTTCTGGTGCTACCCAAGCAAAGTATGTTGAGATAAATTCTCCGTATTTAGTTACGTCTTCCCCGTTTTCTTCTTTTCCTTCCATTTCATACCTCTTTACTTTTTATTTTATATTATAGTTATTCACATTTTTCTTGATTTTTATACTTTTCTTATTTTAATATATAAGCTTTAGAGTTGTAGAATTTTTGTTCTTGGTATATTGAAAAAGCTTTATAAATATGCTATAATAAACTTAGTTGGTAAATTTAAGGAGGATTTATTTTATGTGGTATATTTGGCTAATTATGGCAGGAATATTTTTAATAGCAGAAATTATAACAGTAGGCTTTTTAATTTTTTGGCTATCAATTGGTTCTTTATTTGCTATGATTACAAGCCTTTTTACAGATAACCTTGTTATTCAAACAGCAGTATTTGTAATATCATCTACAATACTAATTTTTGTAACAAAACCTTTTGTAAAAAAATTCGCTACAAATAAAAATCCTATCAAAACTAATGTATACTCTATTATAGGAAAAAATGGAATAGTAACACAAGACATCAATCCTATCGAAGCTGTTGGACAAATCAAAATTTCTGGTGAAGTTTGGTCTGCTATCAGTCAAGATAATCAAATTATTCCAAAAGACACTAAAATAAGGGTTCTAGAAATAAAGGGTGTAAAAGCAATTGTTGAACCAGTTTTAAATGACCAATAAATTTAATATATATAATAAAAGGAGGATTTATTATGTGGATTTTATTAGTATTACTTGTTATTATTTTAATAATAGCAGCAGCATCAATCAAAATCGTTAAACAATCTGAGGTTTATATCATTGAAAGATTAGGTAAGTTTTATAAAGTAGCAGACGCTGGACTTACAATTATTATTCCTTTCTTTGATCACGTTAGAAGTGTTGTTAGCTTAAAACAACAAACTATGGACGTTCCACCTCAAGGAGTTATTACTAAAGATAATGTTACAATTACAATAGACACTGTTGTTTTCTATCAAATAACAGACCCTGCAAAAGCAGTTTATGAAATTCAAAGTTTAAAGAAAGGTATTGAATACTTAGCAATTACAACAATTCGTGATATCATTGGTAAAATGGACTTAGATGAAACATTTAGTTCTAGAGATGGTATCAACAATAAATTAAGAGTTGTTTTAGATGAAGCTACTGATAGATGGGGTTGTAAAATTGATAGAGTGGAAATTAAGGATATTACTCCACCTGCTGATATCAGAGATGCAATGGAAAAAGAAATGAATGCAGAAAGAAATAAAAGAGCTATGATACTAGAATCTGAAGCTCAAAGACAATCTGCTATCACTATTGCAGAAGGTAAAAAACAAGCAGCTATCTTAGAAGCTGAAGCTGATAAAGAATCAAAAATTAGAAGGGCTGATGGTGAGGCACAAGCTATTAAGGCTGTTGCAGAAGCTAAGGCTAAAGAAATCAAAATGGTTTATGAGGCTATGAAAAATGCAGCTCCTGATGATAAGTTGGTTCAATTGAAATCTTTGGAGGCTTTGGAAGAAGTTGCTAAGGGTGAGGCTAATAAGGTGTTTATTCCTTTTGAGGCTACTAGTGCTTTAAGTAGCTTAGGTGCAATTAAAGAAGTTTTAAAAGATGATAAGAAGAAATAGACTTTTTGGGACAGTCCAAAAAAGTTTTGAATAAAAGACGGAGCAATTTGCTCCGCCTTTTATTCTTTCCATTTTATTGCTCTTAATCCATAAGTACATTTCCATGGTGCACCTGTTAGAGTTCCATCATTTTTCTTATCAATAATAATTTCTGCTAAATTATCTGCATTACCAAATGCACCACCATTAATAGATTGTATAGTAGATGGTATTTCTATCTTTTTGGTTTTTGCAAGATATAATATTGCATCTTCTATTTTTTTCACTTTTTTTGGTAATTTTACATTTTCTGCTACTATACACATTAATGAATTCATTTTTATTGTTTCTACTGTTTCTGGTATCTGAACATTTGCTAAAGATGGCTTTACCCAGTATAGTTCCTTTTCGTCTTTACTTAATAGATATTCATTATTAATAGATTTAAATTTTAAATTTTCACTAGATACTTCGATGTTTCTCACTTTTACATATGACTGTTGAAAAAATCTATTAACATTCTTTGGTAGAAGCAAATAATCAATTTCAGGAAAAATTCCCCAGCCATTTGTATCGTCTCCAGTATAGCTTTCTGCTAATGTAATACTTCTATATACACTACTATCTGTACAAAATGCTCCTCTTCGTATATTTTCGACGCCTTCTTTTATTATCACATCTCCTTTGTCAAATATTCTATATAACACCTTTCCATCATGACTATATAAATTGTTTTTATCATCTGTTATAAAATACTTATTGTTTGGATCTACTGTTATTTTTGATAATTTATTGTTTTCAAAAGTTAAGTCTCCTATTTGTTGAACATTAGCTGGTATATTAATTTCTGCTAGTAAACTACATGTTTTAAAAGCTCCTCCTTTTATAGATGTAACAGTATGTTCAATATTTATGCTTGTGCAACTAGCAATTGCCATTATTAGTGTCTGCATATTTTTATTATATAAAATACCACCTTTGAAAGTATAATAATCATTTTCAGAAGTATCAATTTCTTTTAGTGAGTAAATATTTAGTGCTGAATCTTCTATATTTTCTAGATTTTTAGGAAATTTGAGATTTACTATTGCTGTGTCAGTCAAAGAGCTACTTTGTAAATTTTTTAGTTCTTTTGATAATTCTATTTGCTTTAAGTTTGAACACCCATAAAATGTAAGTGCTTTTATTGTGGTTAGATTTTCTGGTAATTTTACATTATCTAATTTATAACAATATCTAAAACACTCGCTTCCTATATCAATTATGCTATCTGGTAATGTTATTGCTTGTAAGTTTGCACAATTATAAAAAGCTCTATCACATATCCTTTCTAGACCATTATTTATTTCAACTTTTTCTATGTCTTTATTATTCGAGAATGCATTTCTTGCAATTTCTTTTACTGTTCCTGGTATTACTATCGTTCGTAACCCTTCTAAATTTGAAAATGCTCCTTCTCCTATTTTTGTTACAGATTGTGGTATTATTATTGAACCTGTTGCTTCGTCCATTAGTACTAGATTATCTCCTGCTGACATTAGTTCTCCGTCTATTATTATATATGGACTTACTTTTATTCCTATTTCTTGTGCCCATTTTTTCTCTTTTTCATTTTGAGAAAAATAATATAATTCTCCTTTTATTACCTCAAAATTATCTACATATTTTTTGCTTGAATTTTTTAATACTGTATATATATTTCCTTCTTCTTGCACTGAGTCACATATTAGTGCATTTTTTCCTGCATATAATGCACCTTTTTCAAAACTTCTATCTTTTGATAGCCTTTCAGTTAAGTATAAATCATATTCTTCTGCTACTGATGATATTTCTGTTTTGAATTTTGCCTCTCCTGCTTTTCCTATTATCCCATTGTCCCCTGTTAATGTTGCTATTGTTACTCCGTGCTAGTATTAATAATACAATTATCGTTATTACTAGACTTATTAATGTTATTCCTTTTATTTTCTTGTCTCGCATTTCTCTTTCTCCTTTGTTTTTCTTAGTGTTATTTTATCATTCGCAAAAGAATTACGTCAACAAGTGATACAATAATGCAAAAATATTTTAGTTGACAAAAGGTGGACAAAACCGTATTTTGGTATATGTCCACCTCTATTATTTTTATTATTATACTTTCTTAAAAAGCAGTATTATCAACTATTTCATAGCTTCCTCTACTGCAACTGCAACTGCAACTGATGCTCCAACCATTGGGTTGTTACCCATACCGATTAATCCCATCATTTCAACATGTGCTGGAACTGATGAAGAACCTGCAAATTGTGCATCTGAGTGCATTCTTCCCATTGTATCTGTCATACCATAAGAAGCTGGACCAGCTGCCATATTATCTGGGTGTAGTGTTCTACCTGTTCCACCACCTGATGCAACTGAGAAGTATTTTTTATTTTCTGCTAATCTTTCTTTTTTATATGTTCCTGCTACTGGATGTTGGAATCTTGTTGGGTTTGTTGAGTTTCCTGTGATAGATACGTCAACATCTTCCATCCACATTATAGCAACACCTTCTCTAACGTCATTTGCTCCATAACATCTAACTTTTGCTCTTTCTCCGTCTGAGTATGGTATTTCTTCAACTACTTTTACTTTTCCTGTAAAGAAGTCAAAATCTGTTTTTACATATGTAAATCCATTTATTCTTGATATAACTTGTGCAGCATCTTTTCCAAGTCCGTTTAAGATAACTCTTAATGGTTCTTTTCTTACTTTGTTTGCTGATTTTGCTATACCGATAGCTCCTTCAGCTGCTGCAAAGCTTTCGTGTCCTGCTAAGAATGCAAAACATTTTGTATCTTCTGATAATAACATAGATGCTAGGTTTCCATGTCCTAATCCTACTTTTCTATCATCTGCAACAGAACCTGGGATACAGAATGCTTGTAATCCTTCTCCTATTGCTTTTGCTGCGTCTGCTGCTTTTACGCAACCTTTTTTTACAGCTATTGCTGCACCTAATGTATATGCCCAAGCTGCGTTTTCGAAACAGATTGGTTGAACTCCTTTTACTATTTCGTATGGGTTAAAACCTTTGTCTGTACAGATTTTTAGTGCTTCTTCAAAATCTTTTATTCCGTATTTTTCCATTACTGGTTTAATTTGATCTATTCTTCTTTCATAACTTTCAAATGTTACTGCCATTTTTTATTCCTCCTAATTTTAATTTTTATTGTAGATGTGTCCCAAAGTGGACAAAATGTCCAAAAGGAAACGTCCCCAAATGTCCTATTGTTTTCTTGGGTCAATCTTCTTAACAGCCTCATCAAATCTTCCATATGTTCCAGATGCTTTTTCAATAGCTTCTGTTGGTTCGATTCCTGCTTTAATGTTATCCATCATTTTTCCTAAATGAACATATTTATAACCAATAATTTGGTCATCTTTATCTAACCCAATTTCAACTATGTAACCTTCTGCAAGATTTAAATATCTAGGTCCTTTAAGAGTGCTAGAGTAAATTGTTCCAACTTGGCTTGTGTGACCTTTTCCTAAGTCTTCAAGTCCTGCTCCTACTGGTAAACCACCTTCTGAGAAAGCTGTTTGTGTTCTACCATATACTATTTGTAAGAATAATTCTCTCATAGCTGTATTTATAGCATCACATACTAAGTCTGTGTTTAGTGCTTCTAATATTGTCTTTCCTGTTAAAATTTCTCCTGCCATAGCAGCTGAATGTGTCATTCCTGAACATCCAATTGTTTCTATTAAAGCTTCTTGGATTATTCCGTCTTTTACGTTTAGTGTTAGTTTACATGCTCCTTGTTGAGGTGCACACCAACCTATACCATGTGTTAATCCTGATATGTCTTTTACATCTTTTGCTTTTACCCATTTTCCTTCTTCTGGAATTGGTGCTGGTCCGTGGTCTACTCCCTTACGAACTGTGCACATTTCTTCTAATTCTTTTGAATAAATCATTTTCCTTGCTCCTTTCAATTATTAAGTTTTTAGTTCTTTTATTTTTTCTTTTAGACTAAACTTAATTAGCCTAAATCTAATAACATAATTTATTGTGGACATTAAAAGTTCCACCTAGTTTATTCATTTTTTATTTGCAATGATTTTTAATTTTTGTCTGTTTTTCCCATTTCTAGCTGTTTCAGTTCTTCTTCTGATAATAATATTTGATTTTTCTTTTTTCTTTGTGGTTTCTTTTCTTCTTTTTGTATTGTTTCTATTTCATTATGTTGCTTTTCTGCATTTTTCATTGCTTCGTTTTCTTCTGTTGTGTTATATGCTACCATATTGCCAACATCTCTTATATATATTCTATCTTGATATGTATCTACTTTTTGTTGATTATTGTTTGCTTCAATTCCGAGCAATGTATCTGTTTAATATTTGTTTTTCTTTACTGCTAACTTGTTCTGGACCTATTTTTAAATATTGATATCTCCATATTATGTGTCTTTCGTAATTATCGAATTGACCGCTTAACAAATCATCATATTTGTATTCTACTTTAAAGTTTAGGTCTTCTATTGACATAGTCAGGTTAGACCACAATGGGTCTAAACCTGTTTCTCTAAATTCATTTCTTAGTTCTTTTATTTGGTCATATATGATTTTTACAAATTCGACATATTCGTTTTCGTCAAGATTAAATTTATTAGGTATTTCATATACATTCACTGGTTTCTTTTTTAGTATTCCTTTTGGAATATAATAGAAATATAGTTCACCAGTTTGCTCTCCATTTGCTTTGTCTATAACTGATGCATATAGATATAGTTGATTCCATTTTTCTGGAATCATATAAAAGATTTTCGTTTGTATATCTTCATATATTTTTCTTATTTTTTTTGTATGATGTAACATATTATTTTATTCCTTATCTAATAAACTTGTTCCTGTCATTTCTGCTGGTTGTTCTAAATTCATTAAATCAAGCATTGTTGGTGCTAAATCTGCTAGCTTTCCGCCTTCTTTTAGTTTTAGTTTTTCATTTGATGTTACTAAAATTAGTGGTACTGGATTTGTTGTATGAGCTGTGTGTGGTTCTCCTGTTTTGTAATCTATCATTTGCTCTGCATTTCCGTGGTCAGCAGTTATTAGCATATTTCCTTGTTTTTCTTCTACTAATGCTACTACTTTTCCTACACATTCGTCTACTGCCTCTACTGCTTTTATTGCAGCTGTTAGGCTTCCTGTGTGTCCTACCATATCTGTATTTGCATAATTTAAAATTATTGCATCATATTTGTCTGATTTTATTGCTTCTAATACTTTTTCTGTTACTTCATATGCGCTCATTTCTGGCTTTTGGTCATATGTTTCTACTTTTGGTGATGGTACTAGTATTCTGTCTTCTCCTTTATATTGTTTTTCTTCTCCACCATTAAAGAAGAATGTAACATGTGCATATTTTTCTGTTTCTGCTATTCTTAGTTGTGTATATCCTTTTTCACTTATATATTCTCCAAATGTATTTGCTAATGGCTCTTTTTTGAATGCAATGTGAACATTTGGCATTGTTTCATCATAGTTTGTAAAACATACAAAGTATAAGTTTAAATCTTTTTTAGTTTCAAATCCGTCAAAGTTTGGATCTACTAATGCTCTTGTTATTTCTCTTGCTCTGTCTGGTCTAAAGTTGAAGAATATTACAGAATCATTTTCTTCTATTTTTGCTATTGGTTCTTTTCCATTGCAAATTATTGTTGGTTCTATAAATTCGTCAAATACTTCTTTTTGGTATGAGTCTTCAATTGCTTTTATGCTACTTCCTGCTTTGTTTCCTTCTCCTTTTACTAGAGCATCATAACATTTTTTAACTCTTTCCCATCTCTTGTCTCTATCCATTGCATAAAATCTTCCTGAGATTGTTGCTATTTTTCCAACTTTTTTCTCTGCCATTTTTTCTTCTAATTTCATTACATAGCTTTCAGCTGATGCTGGTGGTGTGTCTCTTCCGTCTAAGAAACAGTGTACATATACATCTTCAAAGTCTCTTCTTTTTGCCATTTCTAATAGACCATATAAATGTCTGTTGTGGCTATGAACTCCACCGTCTGATACTAATCCTAGTATGTGTAGCTTTGAGTTATTTTTCTTGCAGTTTTCAATTGCTGCTATGAATTCTGGGTTTGTAAAAAAGTCTCCGTCTTCTATTGATTTTGTTATTCTTGTTAGTTCTTGGTATACTATTCTTCCTGCTCCTATATTTGTGTGTCCAACTTCTGAGTTTCCCATTTGTCCGTCTGGTAATCCTACTGCTAATCCACTTGTGTTTATATCTACTGTTTTGTATTTTTTCATTAGTTTATCTATATTAGGTGTTTTGGCTAACTTGATTGCATTTCCGTCTTTATTTTTGTTGTCTCCAAATCCGTCTAATATCATTAGCATTGTTAGTTTATCTTTCATTTTTTTACCATCCTTTTTTTACTACTTTTAATTTGGAAAAGAATAGTTATATTGCTAGGCAAATTTAATTTAAAATATCGAAGGTGTACGTTTGTACATCGAGTTTTTTAAATTAAATTTAACGACGCAAGATGACCATTATTTTTCAAATTTAATTATTTTGCTGAATTCGTCAGCCTTTAAACTTGCGCCCCCTACTAGGCCACCGTCTATATCTGACATTTCAAATAATTCTTTTGCGTTTGAGCTTTTTACGCTTCCGCCATATTGTATTATAACTCTTGAAGCTGTCTCTTGTCCATAGATTTCTTCTATTTTCTTTCTAATTTCTTTTACACTGTTGTTTGCGTCTTCACTTGTTGCTGTTTTTCCTGTTCCTATAGCCCAAATTGGCTCATAGGCAATTATTGTATTCTCAACTTGTTCATTTGTCAAGCCTTCTAATGCTAATTCTGTTTGTTTTGTTATTATTTGAGCTGTTTTCTGGGCTTCTCTTTCTTCTAATGTTTCACCTACACATACTATTGGTTTTAGTTCATTTGCAAATGCTGCTTTTATTTTTTTGTTTACTGTTTCATCTGTTTCGTTGAAATATTGTCTTCTTTCTGAATGCCCTATTATTACATATTCTACGTTTATTGATTTTAACATTTTTGCTGATACTTCTCCTGTGTATGCTCCATTTTCTTCAAAGTGCATATTTTGCGCTCCTATTTTGATGTTTGTTCCTTGTGCTGTTAGCAACGCATAAAATAGGTCTGTGTATGGTACACATAGTATTACTTCATTTTCTGTGTATTTTACCAATGGTGCTAGGTCTTCTATAAATTTTATTGCCTCGTTTGGAAGCATATTCATTTTCCAGTTTCCTGCGATTACTTTTTTTCTCATATTAATAATTCTCCTTTTCTATTTATTAACAAATTGTGTACAATATCGATTTTAGTTATTTAGAAGGCATTCAATACCTGGTAATTTTTTACCTTCTAAAAATTCTAATGATGCTCCACCACCTGTTGAAATATGTGTCATTTTGTCAGCTAGCCCTGCTTTTTTTACAGCTGCTGCTGAGTCTCCACCACCGATTATTGTTGTTGCATCCATTTCTGATAATAATTTTGCTATTGAATTTGTTCCAATTGCAAATTGTTCAAATTCTGATAGTCCTAGTGGTCCATTCCATACTACTGTTTTTGCTTTTTTGATCTCTTCTGAGAACATTGCTATTGATTTCTCTCCAATATCAAATCCTTCCCAGTCTGCTGGTATTTCTGTCCATGCTACTGTTTTACTTTCTGTATCTGGCTTAAATTCTTTTCCTACCTTTGTGTCTACTGGAAGCATTAATTTTACACCTTTTTCTTTAGCTTTTTCCATTAGTTCTTTTGCTAAATCTAATTTGTCTAATTCGCAAAGTGAATTTCCTACTTCATATCCTTGTGCTTTAAAGAATGTATATGCCATTCCACCACCTATTATTAATGTATCTACTTTTTCTAATAAGCTGTCTATTACTCCTATTTTGTCTGAGACCTTTGCTCCACCTAGTATTGCTACAAATGGTCTTTCAGGATTTGTTACTGCGTTTCCTAAAAATTTTAGTTCTTTTTCTATTAGTAGTCCTGATACTGCTGGTAGGTATTGTGCTACTCCTGCTGTTGATGCATGCGCTCTGTGTACTGCTCCAAATGCGTCACTTACATATATTTCTGCCATATTTGCTAGTTTTTTTGCAAATTCTGGGTCGTTGTCTGTTTCTTCTCTATGAAATCTTACGTTTTCTAATAACATTATTTGTCCTGGTTGTAGTCTTTCTGCTTTTTCGTTAGCGTCTTCTCCTATTACGTCTTTTGCCATTATTACTTCTGTTCCTAATAGTTTTGATAGTTCTTTTGCTACTGGTGCTAATGAGAATTCAGGTTTAAATTCTCCTTTTGGTCTTCCTAAGTGTGAGCATAGTATTATTGCACAGTTTTTCTCCATTAGGTATTTTATTGTTGGCATTGCTGCTACTATTCTTGTGTTATCTGTTATATTTTGATTTTCGTCCATTGGTACGTTGAAGTCACATCTTACTAGTACTTTTTTTCCTTCTAACTCAATGTCTTTTATTGTTTTTTTATTCATTTTGGTTTCCTCCCTGTTTCTTTTTTGTCTTAGTATTTGCTTGTTTTTGCTTTTTTATTAAGACATTCCTATTTTATCGCAAAAAAGAACACTTTTCAAGTGTTCTTTTTATATTTTTGTACTCTAATTATTGTTTTAATTATTCTTACTTAAATCGCATAACATTTGAAGTAAATAGTCTCCATTATTTTTATCTCTTTCGTCTCTTTCTAGGTTTCGTTTTCCAAAACATACAAAACCATTACTTTCATAAAATTCTTTTAGTTTTGGCTTATCTTCACATTCCAAATATACATATCTTCCACCTAATACATCTTGCGCTACTTTTATTTTGTTACAAGCTAGTTTCAGTAACATATCACCTGTAATCAATTTATTATATCCATTACTATAATTTTTTCCAATTTATCCTATTAAAGGTAGTGCTACACTATATGTCTTATATTCTTTGTCGTATTTTGCAAACTTTAGTATTCTCTTTTTCTTTGTAGCACTGAGGTTCATCTTTTTTATATTTATAGCCTTATTAGTGGTTGAAAAATATCCAACTATAACTTCTTTCCTTTTATATTGGCTCATAACTATAAATGTTTCTGCAATTCCTTGTTTAGAAAACTCAATTGCTTTTTCGTGTAAAAAATATTCAACATCTCTATTTAGTTCACATTTAAATTCTTTTAGTATCTTTTTCGTTTCGACTTCTCCTAAATTATTATAGATATTCTTTAGCTTTATTACTTTATATCCCATTATTATTTATGTTTAAATATTTCCTTTATTTTTTCACTATCTTCTATGTCTTCAACTAATCTATCGATTTTCACATTTTTTCTCTTCTTTCCTTCTGCATTTTCTAATGCTTCGATAAATGCTGTTGCTGACTTTTTATCTTTAATAACTATATTTTTTAAAAAACTTTTTGTTGCCATACTACATCATCTCCTATTATATTTTATGTAATATCTATAATAATTATAACAAATAATTATGTAGTTTTCAATCTTTTTTGTTTTCATAAATATTTTACCATAATTATAGTTGAAGTCAAGATACTTTTGAAAAATTTTTTATATTTATTTTAGAATTTAAAACGGTGTTTGTCTATTTCATAGTTATGGGTTATTTCTTCTTGTGTTAATGCTCTGTTGTACATTCTTATTGAATATATATTTCCTTTTGTATATGTATTATCATATCTTCCTATGTTAGTTTTGTTCATTTGGCTATACGTATCTACTATTTGTTCCTTTTCATTATCATATATGCTGTTAACATAAATTTTACTTAGGTTATTTTCATTAGTTGCTCCTACATGATATATGTGATTTAGCATTACATTTTTCTTGGAATGTAAATATTCGTGTGCTCCCCCCACATTGGCGGTTCTCCCATATGATGTATCAAATTGATTATTAGAATTAATATTGTTTAATTCTACTGTGTAACCATGCCATCTCACAAATACAATTGCTCTTCCATCGACTGAGTTAGTTGCCCTACCTGTTCTATTAAATACTATTTCAATTGTTTGGTCAGTTGGCTTCATAGTTGCACTATCATTAATAACTGCATAATCATCAATACCGTCTAATTTTAAGCAATTATCACTCCAACCACTTTCGGCATCACTTTGATTTATATTTGTTAATGTTGCGTCATTTCCGTTACCACTTAGATCTCTCCAAATGTTACTAGTATTACTGTGTTTACTATCTCCTTCTCCAATATTGTCTATTGCATCTAAATGTAGCACTAATCCATCTTCAATATAACCTTCCCAGCCCAAAATCTCATCATAATTAATTGTATATTTACCATCCTTTGATGTAAAGCTATCCTCGTTAATACTATCACTATACCCATTTGTTTCAATAATTCGTTTTAGTTCAGCTTTTGTTGGTTTCTTTCCTGTTTTTATTTTCTCGTTATACAAATCTGCTTCTATCTTTTCTATTATGCTTTCTCTTTCAACTTCAGCTGAACTTGACTCAGCTTCTTTTAATATTCCTTTTTTATCAGTTATAGAGCCTATTGTTACTCCTGCTAAAATCAACAATACTATAATTGTTATTGCTAATGATATTAGAGTTACACCTTTATTATTTTTCATTTGTATGCCTCCTTAAATTTTATTTATAATATTAAGCACTTTTATTTTATATGAAAAAAGAATACTTTTCAAGTATTCTTTTGATATTTTTTATTCTTCCCATTTTACAGCACGATTTCCTATTACAGCTCCCCAAGGTGCTCCTTCAATAGTTCCGCTTGCTTTTTTTATATTTATTTGTGTTAAATTGCTACAGCTTTCAAAACAACGAATTCCTATAGAATTTACACTGCTTGGAATATTTACAGTAGTCAATTGATCGCATCCACCGAAGGTACTACCTCCGTATTGATATTACTCCTTCTGGAATTGTTATTTCTTTAATGTTTTGATTATAAAAAGCTAAATTACCAATCTCAGTAATTCCACTTGGAATTGTATAATATTGAACTGATGGTAATACTGTTACTATTTTAGTTCTTCCTTTATTGTAAATTGTTGTTCCATCTGTTTCATAAAATTCATTAGCTTCATCTATTGTAAAATCTGTAATATTTCTGCTACTCCAAAATGTCATTGGATCTAAGGACCTCAGATTCTTCCCTATGTGTATACTCTTCAAATTCCATATCATTGCAAAGCCTTCATACCAAATCTCCGTCAAACTATTTGGCAATGTAACACTAGTAAGATTACTACATCCCATAAATGCTCTCTCAGCTATTATATTAACACCTTCTTCTATATTTACGTTTGTTCTTGTATTTAGATGTTTGTATAATACAGTCTTTTCTTTATTGTATATAACTTCACCTGTTGAACAATAATTAGGATTATTTTCATCTATTTCTACATGAGTAAGACTAGTTGTATAAAATTCTACACCAATTGATGTTACTGATGCTGGTATTTGCACTTTCTTTATGTTGTTATAGCCGTCAATCAATCCTCCTCCAAGACTTTTAACCTTATTAGGCACATTGAATGTATCTCCTTGTTGTAATACAGATGCTGATAAAAATATTATGTTTGTTTCATCTTTGTTAAGCAATACTCCTTCTTTGAATTTAAAATTTTCGTTTTCTATAATATTTATCGTATTTAAATTTTTGCAATTGAGAAATGTACTTGTTGCTATATTTTCTAAGCCTTTTGTTATTGTTACACTTTTTAAACTATTGCAGTTTCTCATTGCATATCCTCCAATTTTTTTCACTTTTTCTGGTATTACTATTTCTGTTATGCTACTACAATATGCAAAACTATGATATGGAATTTGCGTTAAGTTATTTGATAATACAACCTCACTTAATGATGTACAATTGTTAAATACTTCTTCTCCTATTTCTGTCACTGTATTTGGCATTTTTATTGTTTTCAATTTTCTGCATTCGAAAAAAGCAAATTCTCCTATTTTCTCAAGCCCTTCTTCTTTTCCTTTTATCATTCTTGTTTGGAATATCACTTCTTCTAATGTTGTATTTCCTCTAAATGCATTTCGACTAATCTCTTTAACTGTTGGTGGAATTACTAATGTTCTAACATCTACTTTTGCAAATGCTCCTTCTCCTATTTTTGTTACACTTTGTGGTATTATTATTGAGCCTGTTGTTTCATCTCTTAAGCCTACATTTATGTCATCTGATATTAATTCTCCGTCTACTATTTTATACGGACTTATTTTTATTCCTATTTCTTGTGCCCATTTTTTTGTTTGTTCATTTGGCGCAAAATAATATAATTCTCCTTTTATTACTTCAAAATTATCTACATATTTTTTACTTGAATTTTTTAACACTGTATATATGTTTCCTTCTTCTTGTACCGAATTATATATCAACGCATCTTTTCCTGCATATAATGCTCCTTCTTCAAAATTTCTGTCTTCTGAGAGTCTTTGCACTAAGTATAAATCGTATTCTTCTGCTACTGCTGATATTTCTGTCTTGAATTTTGCCTCTCCGTGCTTTTCCTATTATTCCATTGTCTCCTGTTAGCGTTGCTATTGTTACTCCGTGCTAATATTAGCAAAACTATTATTGTTATTACTAACGATATTAGTGTAATTCCTTTATTTCTCATCTTTTTCCACCCTTTCTTTTGTTTATCTTATTGTATTTTTTATTTCACATTATGTCAATATCTATCTCTCTGTCTTGTTTTATCGTTTGCTTTTTTTGAACATAATATTCATTATTCATATTTTATCTTTATTGACGTTTTGTGTCAATATTTAGAGTGTAAAAATAAACTCGAACTATTAAACTTTTTTGTCTAATAATTCGAGTCTCAAAAAACATTATTTTTTCCAAAATACTGCTCTTAATCCATATGGACAAGCCCATGGAGCTCCTGATATCTCTCCTTCTTTTTTATCTATTATTATTTCTTTTAAACTATTACATCTGCTAAATGCTCTGCTACCGATACTTTCTATTCCTGATTGTATCTCGACTTTTTGTAGATTTTGTGAATAATCAAAAGCCTCCCTTTCTATTATTTTTACACTTTCAGGTATTACTATCTTTTTTAAATTACCCCTAGCATAAAAAGCATTTTCACCTATAATCTCAACCGAACTTGGTATATTATATGTTGGTAAGTCTTTCGATACTGCAACTAATTTTTTTCCGTCTTTACTCAATATTATTGTTCCATCTTCTGTTTTAAAATTTGGATTTTCATTTGATATTGTTATATCTACTACATTACCATTAAACATATTCGTATAAATGTTCTTAACTTTTGCTGGTATATCTAACTTTTTTATAGATGTATTAACAAAAACAAATAATCCTAATTTTTCTAAATTTTCTGATAAAGTAAGATTAGTTAGTTTGGATTGCAACGTAAAAGCTTGATCTTTTATCTCTTTTACCGAATTTGGCATAACAAATGAAGTATCATTTTGAGTATATCTATATATAATAGTCATATCCTTATTATATAAATTCCCGTTATCACTTTTGAACCATTGATTATCTTCCTCTACATTGATTTTATATATATTACTATTGTTAAATAGGCTTTCGAAATTTCTTACATTTTTTGAAATATTCAATGTTGCTCTTATTGAATATTCACTTAAAGCTCCATGTTTTATTGACTCTACTGTTTCTGGTATATTTATTTCTGCTGTATTTGATATTACATAATATAGATTTTTTCCATCTTTTGACATTAGCATACTATTAGAAAAACTATATGTCTTATTATTGTCTGATATTTCTATATTAGTTAATTTTGTATCTCCTTGAAATGCTTTGCCATTAATACTTGTTACTGTTGATGGTATTGTTACTTTTGTTAGACTAGTACAGTATTCAAATGCCATATCATTTATATTTGTTATTCCTTCTGGTATTTCTAATTCCTTTAAAGCTCCACATGTGCTTAACATTCTATATGGTATTGTCTTTAATGATTTTGGAAAGTTAATTTCTACTAGTACTGTACAATTTAAAAAACAAGAATTACCTATCTCTGATACACTGTCTGCTATTTTTATTGTTTTTAATGCTGTACAACTTTGAAATGCAAAAGCACCTATTTTTTCAACACCTTCCTCTATTACTACATTTTCCAGCGTTGGATTTCCTGAAAAAGCATGTTCTCCTATCTCTTTTACTGTACTTGGAATTACTATACTTCGTAATCCTGTTACATCTCTAAATGCTCCTGCTCCTATCTTTGTTACATTTTGTGGAATTATTATTGTTCCTGTTGCTTTATCCATTAAATCTAAGTTTGTATTTGATGACATTAGTTCTCCGTCTATTATTATATATGGGCTTACTTTTATTCCTATTTCTTGTGCCCATTTTTTCTCTTGGTCATTTTGAGCAAAATAGAACAATTCCCCTTTTATTACTTCAAAATTATCCACATATTTTTTGTCTGAATTTTTTAAAACTGTGTATATATTTCCTTCTTCTTGCACAGAGTCATATATTAATGCATTTTTCCCTGCATATAGTGCTCCTTCTTCAAAATTTCTATCTTCTGAGAGCCTTTGCACTAAGTATAAATCGTATTCTTCTGCAACTGACGATAGTTCTGTTTTGAATTTTGCCTCTCCGTGCTTTTCCTATTATTCCATTGTCTCCTGTTAGCGTTGCTATTGTTACTCCGTGCTAATATTAGCAAAACTATTATTGTTATTACTAGTGATATTAACGTAATTCCTTTTTCTTGCTTGTTTTGCATTGCTATTTCCTCCTTTGTTTTCTTAAATATTATTTTATCGTTCACAAAGGAATTACGTCAACAAGTATCTCATTGATTCATATAGAAAAAATTAAACCAAGTTAATAGTTTTTTATTTCCTTTAACTTGGTTTATATTTTTTATATTTAGTTTTTCTAGTTCTTTTTCTTTAACTTTTCATCGCAAAATTCCAAACTTTTCGGCTTTGCAACTTTTCCAATTATCCTCTTGTTGCAATATAGCAAGCTAGGTCTACTAATTTGTTTGAGTATCCCCATTCATTATCATACCAAGCAACTAATTTTACAAATGTATCTGTTAATTGGATACCTGCTGTTGCGTCAAATATTGATGTGTGAGCATCATTTATAAAGTCTGAAGAAACTACTGGTTCATCTGTATATTCGATAATTCCTTTCATTTCATTTTCAGATGCTTTTTTGATTGCTGCACAAATTTCTTCCATTTTTGCTGGTTTTTCTAGGTTACATGTTAAGTCAACAACTGATACATCAACTGTTGGTACTCTGAATGACATACCTGTTAGTTTACCATTTAATGTTGGTATTACTTTTCCAACTGCTTTTGCTGCTCCTGTTGATGATGGTATGATGTTAGCTGCTGCTGCTCTTCCACCTCTCCAATCTTTTTTAGAAGCTCCGTCAACTGTTTTTTGTGTTGCTGTTGTAGCGTGTACTGTTGTCATTAATCCGTCTTTAATTCCAAAGTTGTCATTTACAACTTTTGCTAGTGGTGCTAGACAGTTTGTTGTACAAGATGCATTTGATACTATGTTCATGCTTGGGTCATATGTTTCGTTGTTTACTCCCATTACAAACATTGGAGCATCTTTTGATGGTGCACTTATTATTACTTTTTTTGCTCCTGCGTCTATGTGTGCTTGTGCTTTTTCTAATGTTGTGAATACTCCTGAACATTCTAATACGTATTCTACTCCAATTTCTCCCCATGGGATGTTATGTGGGTCCATTTCATTATATACTTTTATTTCTTTTCCATTTACTATTAGGTTTCCGTCTTTTTCTTCTACTGTTCCGTTGAATTTTCCGTGTACTGTATCATATTTTGTCATATATGCCATATAGTCTGCTGTAATGAATGGGTCATTTATTGCTACTACCTCTACTCCTTCCTTTGCAATTGCTGCTTGGAATGATAAGTTTCCAATTCTTCCAAATCCGTTAATTCCTACTTTTATTGACATAAAAATTCCTCCTTAATTTTTATTTTGCCCTTTTTAGGACATTCCTATTCTATAACAAAAAAAAAGACTTTTCAAGTCTTTTTCTAAACTTTTTTACCCTGCCACTGGGGACGGACCTTTTTGGCAATTTTTTGCCACTGGGGACGGTCCTTTTTGGCAAAAATTTTATCCATACAATTTTTCCAAAACAATAACAAACATTGCATGAGACCAGCCAAGCCCAATAACCCAATTAGGCTTCAAAGTACTATTATCAACCTGCTCACCCAAATAGAAATGTTTACCAGCAGTCTTAACAACAAAATCAAAAGTTTCCTTTGCAAGCTTCTTCTCACCAGCTTCTAGGTAATACAAAGTCATCCACAAATTGGCAATAGGCCAAGGATTACCATTCATATAGCCATCGCCCTCATACCTTTGATATCCACCAGTATAAGTTCTTATATTCAAATTTATTCTTTCAACTGTATTCTTAACTTTATTCTCTTTTGGCTTAAACACATTAAAAGGTGTTACAGCTCCTAGTAAGCTTATATCCATTCTTCTATCTTCTGTATTTCTAACATAAGATTTCTTTTCATCATCATATAGATTTTCTTCTATATATTTTTTTAGCTCTACCTGTATTTTCTCAATTTCTCTTTCATTTTTAGATACTTTTTCTTCTTTTAATCTGTTATTTTCAAATTCAGATACATTTTTTCCAAGAGCCCTATAAATAGCAAGCATCTTGTCAAAGGCTGAATAAATGCTAGCTAATGAATAAAAATGTACACCCTTGTCATTTTCTTCCCAAATATCATAACTTACTGGATATTTGTGTCCTTGCCTATTTATTGAGTTTTCGATTTCTTCTTGTACTTTGTCTTTGTCTCTTTCTTCTCTTCCGTCGATTTCTAACCAATCTTTTACATATTTTTTCAAAAAGCTTATTGCTTTTTCACACATTTGCAAATTGTCTTTTAAAAATTTTTCTGATTTAGTATATTGGTAATGCTCATATACTCCAAAAACTACACTTGCTGTTTCGTCAACTTGATATCCCCAACAAGGCGCAAGTTTTCCGTCTGTATAAAACCTTTGCTCCCACATTCCATTTTTACTTTGTGTCTTTTTGCAGAAACATTTATAAAATTTTTCTGTTTCTTTTTCCATTTTTAAAATGTCCATTGCTTTTGTTATAAATACTGCATCTCTTGGCCAGCAATAAGCATATCTTCCACATCTAGTAAAGTTTTCGTCAACTTCTGGTGATGCTATAATTCCACCTGTTTCAGTATTTGTTAGTAGTGGAAATAGTAATATACTTCTTTTATATATTTCAAAAATTCTTTCTTCGTAGCTGTTTTGTGGTTCTTTTAGGTTTAAACCATTATGTGCTCTTACATATTTTCTCCAATATGCTTTTGTATTAGTATATTCTTTGTGTAAATCTATTTTTGTAATTCTATCAACTTCATCTTCCATATCTGAAATGTTTTTATTTTCATCTATCAAAATACATATTTCTAGAACTTTCTTTTCTTGTGGTTTTATCACTCCTAAGTCATATGCAATGCTACTGTCCTTTGACATTCCAATATAGTCTTTATCCCAAATTTCGGCTCTTTTTATTGTTTCTTTGCTTCCATTTATTTGGTGTGCTACAATTTTTGCGCCTTTTGCAAATGTTGCTACATTAAAGTCATGTGCATATTGCATCATACCTTCATCAATTACTTTGCAACCAACTAAATTATTTTGATCTGATAGCAATTCTGAATGTATAAAAAATTTTGCATTTAAGTCTATTTTTCCATTGTTTAAAAATATATATCTTTTTACTAATACATTTTCTTTCAATAATACATAATCTGTTTGAAGCATATTCAAATTAAAGTATGTATTTGTTACTTCTGTGTTTAACACATTTGTATCTGTATCGTAATATTGTTTGTAGACATTGTTGATATCGTCATGTAAATATATTAGGTCTGAATTATTTATTTTTACTCCTGTATGAAAAAAGTTGATGTATTGCCTGTTATCTTTACTTGGGAAGTACATTCTTTGTAACTCCCCTTTTTCTGTAAATGTGGCTATCATATTTTTGTTTCCAATTATTGCTTCATTTAAATATTTGTTTTCCATTATTTTCTCCTTAGTTAAAGATGTGTCCCAAAGTGGACAAAATGTCCAAAAGGAAACGTCCCCAATGGACATTATCCTTCTATTATATTTAATATTTGTTTTTCTAGGTCCTTTATTCTTTCGTTTATCGCAAAAACTTCTCTATCAGATAAGTTTGTATCTTGAACGTCTTGTTTCACATAGTCTTCCATATCTTGAATTTCGTTTCTCAATTTTGATAGTCTTTGCATTATTTCTCTTCTTAATGAGTTAGCTGTTTCTCTTCTCTCGATTTTGCTAACTACTTCTACTTTGTCACTGTCTTTGTCTATTTCATAAGTTTCGCCCCATTGTGGTATTATTACTGGTATTTGTGCTTCTTCTTCGACTTTGGCTTTAAAGATGTCTTGTGATTCTTCTTCTCCATGTACTAAGAAGATTTTCTTTGGCTTGTTTATGAATGAATAGATAAAATTCATAAGTCCTTCTTGGTCTGCGTGTCCAGAGTAACCTTCGATGTATTCTATTCTTGCATTTACTGCTATTTCATCTCCGAAGATTTTTACTGTTTTTTCTCCGTTTACTATGTTATATCCTAATGTTCCTGGTGCTTGGTAACCAACAAATAATACTGTTGATTTTGGGTTCCATAGGTTGTGTTTTAGGTGATGTTTTATTCTTCCTACTTCACACATTCCGCTTGCTGATATTATAATGCTTGGTCTTTGGTCTTCATTTAGTGCTTTTGATTCGTCTGCTGTTCTTGTAAATTGCAATCCTGGGAATTCTAGTGGATTGTCTCCCTTCATCATTTCTTCTTGAACTTCTTCTTCAAATAAGTTCATATTCTCTCTAAATACTTCTGTTGCTGATATTGCAAGTGGGCTGTCTACATATACATTTGATTTCATTAATGTTTTGTATTTTCTTCTAAATTCTTCGTCATCTTTTGTCTCTTTTAGTTTGTTTATTTCATATAAAATTTCTTGTGTTCTTCCTACTGCAAATGATGGTATTACTACTGTTCCTCCATTGTCTAGTGTTTCTGATACTATGTTTAAAAATAATTCTGCTTTTTCTTCGTTTCTAAGGTGAAGTCTACTTCCATATGTTGATTCCATTACAACATAGTCTGCACTTTCTATCATTGTTGGAGAGTCTAATAATGGTATATCATTGTTTCCTAAGTCTCCTGTGAAAACTGTTTTTGTTTCTTTTCCATCTTCTTTTACCCATAGTTCTATAATGCTAGAACCTAACATATGTCCTGCATCATTAAATCTTACATGTATTTCTGGTGTTATTTCTATTATTTCGTCATATTGAACTGGCTCAAATATTTCCAATGATCTTGCTGCATCTTCTGCTGTATATAGTGGGTCTACTTCTTTTTGCCCTTTTCTTACTCTTTTTTTGTTTTTCCATTGATTTTCCATTTCTTGAATATGTCCACTATCTGGTAACATCAATGCACATAGGTCACAAGTCGCTTTGTGTGCATATATTTTGTTCTTGAACCCTTCGTTATATAGTTTTGGAATTCTTCCTGAGTGGTCTATGTGTGCATGTGTTAGTAGCATAAAGTCTATTTCTGCTGGATTGAATTGAAATTCTTCTCTATTTTGTTCTTCTAGTTCTGCTCTTCCTTGCCACATTCCACAGTCTACTAAGAATTTTTTCCCTGCCGCTTCTACTAAAAAGTTTGAACCTGTTACTGTTCTTGTTGCCCCTAAAAATGTAATTTTCATATTTTTATTTCTTCCTTTCATTAATAAAATGCTTTTACTTTTTTGTTTAGCCTAATATATAAATCTCTTTTGTTTATTTTATCTGGCTCTTGTATTTGAATTTTATCTTCAAAACTTTCCCCTTCAAAAATTTGTATAAAATAGTTTTCTTTTTCTTTTGTAAGCTTAACATATATTTCTTCTAAATTGATACTTCTTGTAGAAAAGATATGTTTTAATAATTCATAATCAACATCTTCCTGTTTCGAAAATTTTTCTATAATTTTCATATCATGCGATTTTTTTAACAAACTTCTCTCTAATGTTTCAATTGTCTCTCGCAATTCTTCTACTTCTCTAATTGATTTTTCGTAGCTATATGGCAACATTGTATAATATCTAAACTCGTAAATCATTTTTGTCATTTCTTGTTTTGTTTCCACCGTTTTCATTTTGTGCTCGAAACATTTCAAAAAGATTTTTTGCAATTGTAGTTTTAATTGTTCTATGTCTTTTTCTATGTCAACTGTTTCTAATACTTTTAATATTTCTTGCTTATTTTCCAAGTCTCTTTTATATTCTACGAATTTTTGTGGGTTCATTAATTCGTTTATTTTTTCTATTCTTTCTATCTTTTTTGTTCTTTCTTCTTCCATTAATTTTGATAATATCCTTATGCTAAATATTTTTTCTTCTAGTGGAAGTTTTTCATTTCTCTTGTCATATTCGCTTTGTAACATTTCTTTATTATTTATTGTTTCGTCTATATTTCTAATTTCTCTAGCAAGTTTTCTTTTTTCTCTTGTTAAACTTTCTAAAAAAATCTTGTTATCTTCTATTTCTTCTAATTTTTCTTCTATTTCTTTCTTAATATTTTTTATCTTTTTGCTTGCTTCTTTATCATATTTCACTTCTAATAAGACTGATATATCTTTTAATTTTTTTATAAATTCATTTGCATTTTCTTTTCCATAAGTTGTTTCTAGCTTATTTATAAATATTTCCATATAGTCTAAAACTGCCTCTTTATTTGTCAACCACTTATCCATAAAATTGTTGCCTAACAGAAGGACTAAATTTTGATAGATTAAGTTATGGTCTACACTTTCAATTTCTCTTGATATGGTTGTCCATGAATATCCATTAAAGTCCCTTAATGGCTCTACTGTGCTAATATTTTTTCCAACAGTTATTAAATCTGATAATGTCTTATTTATCAAAAAATATTTGTCTTTTATTATTTTATCTTTTTGACTTATTTTGCTTATACAATATAGAACTTTCCTTTCTATTGGATAGCAAAAAATTATTTTTCTGTTTTTTTCTACCCAAAAGCTTTTCCCTTTTAGTATTTCACTTTCTTTCGAATTTGGGTTTACTAGTTTTATTTCATTACAATTTTCTTTTATGTTTTTTATGAATGTTTCTATCATTTTTTCTTTTGTTTCTACATCTTGTTTTACTTGTCTATAGTCTTTGTATGAAGTTTCTAGTTTATATAAAATAGAAAGTAATATACTTTTTGTATCTTCGCTAAAATATTTTTTTTCTAACAATGCTTCTAGTTCATTGTTATAGTCTTTTTTTACAATTTTATCTAAAATATTTTCATTCTTCTTTAGCAAACTTTTTCTCCTTTACAAAATTATGCTTCTTGTTTATTTCCCATTTTTAGTTCTTGTAATTTTTCCAAAGTCATTAAAACTTCTCTTGGTTTACTTCCTTGATATCCGGAAATAACTCCTCTTTCTTCCATTTGGTCTACAATTCTTCCAGCTCTTGCATATCCAACTTTAAACCTTCTTTGGATAAATGATGTTGAGGCTTGTCCTGTTTCTACAACTGTTTGGATTGCATCCATTAGAAATGGGTCTGTATCGTCATCTAGCTCTGATTCTGCTGCTATTTCTTTGTCTGTTTTATTTGAATTTTCTATGCTTTCTAATATGTCTTCACTATATGTTGCTGTTCCATTAGATTTTATGAAATCTACTATTTTTTCTACTTCATCATCAGATACAAATGCTCCTTGTACTCTTGAAGGTTTTGGCGCTCCTGCTGGGAAGAATAACATATCTCCTTTTCCAAGCAATTTCTCTGCGCCAACACTGTCTAGTATTGTTCTAGAGTCTACTTGTGATGATACTGCAAATGCTATTCTTGAAGGTACATTTGCTTTTATTAATCCTGTAATTACATCTACTGAAGGTCTTTGTGTCGCAATTACTAAGTGCATTCCTGCTGCTCTTGCTTTTTGTGCTAAACGGCATATTGCGTCTTCAACATCATTTTTTGCAACCATCATAAGGTCTGCAAGCTCATCTATAATTATTACTATTTGTGGTAATTTCCCTGTTCCTTCTTCTGCGTCTTTTTCTATTGCTTTGTTATATCCTTTTAAATCACGAACGCCTTTGCTTGCAAATTTATTATACCTATCGTCCATTTCTTGAACAGCCCAAGCAAGTGCTCCTGCTGCTTTTCTAGGGTCTGTTACAACTGGAATTAATAAGTGTGGTATTCCATTATATACTGATAATTCAACTACTTTTGGGTCTACCATTACAAATTTTACTTCACTTGGTTTTGCGTTATAAATAATACTTGTAATTAGTGTATTTATACATACACTTTTTCCTGACCCTGTTGAACCTGCAATTAATACGTGTGGCATTTTTGATATATCTGCTAATTGCACATTTCCTGCTACGTCTTTTCCAAGTCCTACTGTTAATTTTGATTTGTTTTCTCTAAATTCATCACTATCTAATATTTCTCTAAAATGAACTACTTCTTTTTCTTTGTTTGGCACTTCTATTCCAACTGCTTGTTTTCCTGGAATTGGTGCTTCTATTCTTATTGTTTCTGCTGCTAAATTAAGTGCAATGTCATCAGCTAAATTAGCAATTTTACTTACTCTTACACCTTCTGCTGGTTTCAATTCATATCTAGTAATTGCTGGTCCTACTGAAACATTTTCTACTTTTGCAGATACTCCAAAACTATATAAAGTTTTTTGTAATCTTGTTGCTGTATCTGTTAGTGCTTTTGCTCCACCTTTTAAAGCTTTTTTGCTAGGTTTGCTTAACAATTCTACTGGTGGATATTCATAATGTTCATCTTCTACGGTTTGGCTGTGCTCTAATTGTAATACTGCTTTTTTCTTTTCTTCTTTTTGTTCTTCTACATCTTTAAATAAATTGCTATCTATTACATCTGGTTGTATTTGTTTTTTACTTTGTTTTGTTAATGGTTCTAAATTGTCATTTGAATGGTCATATTTCTTTAATCCTGGTTTTTCATCTATGTTATCCACAATTCTTCCGCCAAAGTTGATTTTTATTTGCTCTCCCATTTGCTGTTTTGCTTGCTCTGCCTTCATTTGTTTCATTTCTTCTTTTTGTCTTTTTCTTCTTTCTGCTCTAGTTTCTTTTTCTTCTTCAGCTAGTTCTTTTGCTAGTTCTGCTTTTCTTTCTAGTCTTTCTTCTTTTTTCTCTTCTAGCTTATCTAGTAACATATTAATCATTTCTGATAAGTTTATTCCAAATGTGAATACCAACAATATAACTGCAAGTCCAATGCATAATATTACTGCTCCAGCATTTCCTAGTAATTTTGTAAGTGGCGCTGCTCCAACTACTCCTATTGCTCCACCGCCTTTACTTTGTGAACCTAAGTAATATGCATCTTTTACTAGTTCTGTTATTTCTTTTGATGATTGTAGTTCTCCTGCTGAAAATTGAAACACACTAAATACTATTGACATACTTACAACTGCTATCCCATATTGTACTAGTTTTGGTACTATATCTTCTTTTCCGTCTACTGCCAATTTTATTGCTACTGCAAACATTCCAATAGGTAATATGTATTGCATTATACCAAACATTCCGCCTAGTATTTCGTTTAATTTTAAACCTATTACTCCAGATTTGTTGTAAATTAATACTGCCAAAAGTATGCTAAATACAATTAGACTTACTACTACTAAGTCTAATTTTGATTTTTGTTTTGTTCTTTTTTTATATCTTCTTTTTTTAGCCATTTTTTCTACATCCCTTCTAACTAAAAAGTCAGAGTTCAAAAGTCTGCTCTTTTCTGACTTCTGATATCTGACTTTTGTTTTTATTGTAATTCTTTTCTACTATTTTGGATTGTTTTTATTGTATCTTCTAGAGAGATTTGCATTAAGTTTAGCGCTTCTGTCATATTTTCTCCTAATTTGTTTAGTGTGCTATTTAGTACATTTTCTGTATTTGAAAGAATAGAGTCTGCATATTCTTTTGTTCCTTTTGAAATTTCTCTTGACATTTCGTTTGCTGTTTCTATTATTTCTGTTTTTTGGTCATATGCCTTTCTTGTAATTTCATGTTCATCTATCATAGCTATAATTCTGTTTTCTGCTTCTTTTACTATTCCGTCTGCTTCTTTTTGAGCCTCTACTAATATACGTTGTCTTTCTTCTTTTATCCATTTAGCTTGTTTTAGCTCATCTGGAAGTTTTATTCTTATTTCTTTTATTATATCTAACATTTCTTCTTTGTCTACTACACTTTTCGCAGAAAATGGTAAATTTCTACTGCTTTCTAATAAATCTTCTAAAGTTTCTAATAGTGTAAATAATTCCATCGGTTTTCCCTCTCCTATCTATCTTACTTTTCTGACAAAAATAAGATGTGCTCGACCATATTTTCTTTGGTTTGTTATCTCTATATTTAGTCTTTCAATTTGCTGTACAATTCTTTCTTCTTCGTCTGTTTCTATAATTACAATTGAGTCTTCGTCTATTAAATTTTTGTCTAGTATTATTTTAATTGCATTGTAAACAAAATCAGTTTTATATGGTGGGTCTATATATACTATATCTATTTTTTCATTTATTTTGTCGTTTAGCAATTTTTCAAAAGGTAATTGGTATAGTTCTACTTGTTCTTTTAAATGTGTCTTTTCTATGTTCTTTTTTATTATATTTATTGCGTCTTTTGACTTGTCACATAGTATCGCTTTTTTAGCACCTCTGCTTACAGCCTCTAACCCTATTGCACCACTTCCAGAAAATAAGTCTAAAAATATGCAGTTTGGGATATCTCTTTGTATGATGTTAAATAGCGATTCTTTTACTCTGTCTAATGTTGGTCTTGTATTATCGCCTTCTAATGTGTATAATTTTGTGCCTCTAGCTTTTCCTCCAATTATTCTCATAAATCACCTTTCTTAAGTTATTTACATTCTATTATTTTTTCTTGTAATGGTCAATAGTATTAATAGAAATGTAACATAGATTTAACAGTTCTGTAACATTTTATCTGTTTTGTAATATTTTTCTTTCTTTTTATTTATTTTTAGACGCAAAAAGACTATCTGTTTTAGATAGTCCTCTTTTGTAATATTTTTATTCTTTATTTACATCTTTTATTAATTCTAATTGTGATATTAGTAAAGATTCCATTTTTGCTTTATATACATCGAATTGTTTTCTTATGTCTTCTAATGTCTTTTTCTTTGCAATTATTTCATTATCTAAATCACTTGCTTCTTTTTGAGCTGTTCCTCTTGCTTCGTTTACTATTTGGTCTGCTTGTTGTTTTGCTGCATTTTTTACATCTTCTGCTGCTGTTTGTGCCATTACTAGTGTGTTTTGTAGAGTTCCTTCTATCATTTTATAGTGTTCTAAATCTTTTTCTAATTTGTCTACTTTTGTTTTTAGTTCAGCAACTTCTTTATAGTTTTGAGCATAGTCCTCAGTTAGCTCATCTAAAAAGTCATCTACTTCTTCTACACTATATCCATTCATCATTTGTTTAGAGAATTTTTTATTCTCAATATCTAATGGTGTTATCATTTTTTATTCCCCCTTATGGATATGTTTTTTAGTTTATTCCATTATTTTTTAGCCATGAAACAGAAAGTTTGCTTTTCATTTCTTCTCTTGCCATTTCATTTGTTATTTCGTAGTTTGATGGTGCTACTAAGAATATTGAGTTTGATACTTTTTGGATATATCCGTCTAATGCATATACTCCACCACTAATAAAATCAACAATTCTTCTTGCAACGTCTTTATTTACGTATTCTAAGTTGACTATTACTGATCTTTTTTCTTTTAGGAATGAGCATATTTCATCTGATTGCTCAAATGTTGTTGGTTGTGATATTACCATTTTTATTGCGTTTGCATTTGCTTGTGGCATACTTACAACTTTATTTTTTCTTCCAAATAGTTTTCTATCTTCCTCTTCTTCTACTTCATCTTCATAATCGTATATGTTTTCTTCATCGTATTCTTCAGGTTCTGCTGAATCCATTCCAAATAAATCCCATACTTTGTTCATTAAAGCTCCTGACATAAAAAAACCTCCTAATTACTTTCCTTTGTTTTTTGTTTTGGTTGCTTTTAGTATCTACTTTTTTTCCAATATTGTCAATATTTTTCACCAATGTTATTGAATTTTAATATTTTTGTAATATTTCTGTAATATTTCTATCGTATGAAGGAGTGTCCCCAGTGGCAAAAAATTGCCAAAAAGGTCCGTCCCCCTTGGCAATATTTCTTCAACTATATCTTTGGATTTGTTAAAATTTCGTCATAAAGTGTAATTTTCTTATAAGAAGTAATATCCTCACTTGAATATCCCAACTCTTTTAACTCTTCATTTGAATAAGGCTCAACAATCGAATAATTTTCTCCCTTTTCATCTACCTTTACAAGCAGTTCACTCAAATAACCAGCCCTATTTCTAACAACATAATTCAATCCATCTTTCTCAACAATTGCTTGATTTGGAACTTTCAGACCTGAGGCACTCCACCAAATTAAATCAACTGCTGTTTTTCTATAATTAATCAATTCCTCTATCTGTTCTGTAACTTTTAATATTATTACATTACTTCCATTTTCTTCGTTTTTAATCATTTCTATTTTTGCTGATATCTCTGTATTATTTGCTAACCTTAGTTTTATTTTATCTCCCTCTTCTGCATTTTTTGCCTCTTCAGAATTAGATATCACTGCTATATAACACACAAAGTTGTTTATTACTTTTCCACATTCTTCGCTTGTGGCAACTATTTTCCCAGTTTTTAAATCTAATTTTTCTAAATAGTCTTTTGTAAGTGTTTCAAAACTATTGGGTGTAAGTACATCTTCTAATCCATCTACTCTATATGAAACAACTCCACCCATTGGTGCTTTTACATATTCTGCTCCTGAGTTTAGTTGATTTTCATAGTTTTTTCTAGATTCTATTAGTTGATTTAAGTATGACCCTCTTGGGCTTGATTCTCCAGCTATTTTTGCTTTTTTTGCAACTAATTTGTCTATTTCTTTCTTGTATTCAGTAAGTTGATTTGCGTCTGTTATTTTACTGATATTTTCTATTTTTTCGTCAATCTGTTTTTCTAGTAGTTTCATATCAGATGTTAATACGCTGTTGTCATTTTTCATTACTTCTTGGATTTTAGTATCTAGTTCTGCTATTTTTTGTTTTAATGTTTCTTCATTTGCGCTGTAATATCTAAATACATTTTCGTTTACTCCTGCCTTTTCCCCTTCAGCAATTATTTGTTCCATTCCGTTTTTATAGTTTTCACCTTTTATTACTTTTTCTTCTCTTATCACATAGCCTATTGCAATTTCTTCTTGGTATAGTTTTCCTTCTTCCACTGTAAATACATTTGTTGGTTGTTTTATTAGGAGATAGATTGTATATATTAAATACATCAAAATTCCTATACCGACTACTATTGCGACTATTCCTTTTCTATTTAGTTTTTTTTCTTTTCTAATGTTTTTATTACTTTGTGCTACTTTTGTTTTATTAGGTGTTTTTTTCTGTTCCTTCAATTTAAACCCTCCAAAATAATTCTTATATTATTTTGTATTTCATCTTGTGCGTTTAGCCATATTGTTTGCTTATTTTTTCTGAACCATGTCAATTGTCTTTTAGCATATCTTCTAGTTTCCTGTTTTATTTTTTCTATCATTTCTTCTTTTGTTAATTCATTTTCTAAGTATTGAACAACTTCTTTATACCCTAGTCCTTGCATTGCTGTTGGAAATTTTTCATACTTGTTATAGACTTCTTTTACTTCTTCTATTAGCCCTTGTTCTATCATAATGTCTACCCTTTTGTCTATTCTTTCATATAATTTTTCTCTATCCCAATTTAATGCATAAACTTTATAGTCATATTCAACTTCTTTTTTTCTTGATTCTTTTTCTTGTTCTGTTTTGTTTTTTCCTGTTGCATGATATATCTCTAAAATTCTTAATATCCTTTTTTTATCATTTTTGCTTATTTTTTCTATTGCTTGTGGATCTATTTCTTTTGCTTTTTTGTAGAGTTCTTCTAGTCCCTTTTCTTCTACTTGCTTTTCTAAACTTTCCCTGTACTGCTCGTCAAATTCTATATTTGGATATTCTATTTCATAAATTAGACTATCTACATACAATCCTGTACCGCCTACAATTATTGGAGTTTTTCCTTTTTCTATAATTTCTTTTATAGCTTTTTTTGCATCTTTTTTATAATCAGCTACACTATACCTTTCGTCAGGCGATACAAAGTCTATTAGATAGTGCTTTATTCCTTGCATTTCTTCAACTGTTGGTTTTGCTGTTCCTATTGTCATATCTTTATAGATTTGCATTGAGTCACTTGAAATTATTTCTCCATTTATTTTTTTTGCAAGTTCTATTGATAGAGCTGTTTTTCCCGATGCTGTCGGTCCACATATTACAATTACTTTTTCTTTTTGCATTTTTCTCTTCCTTTATTTGTTTAATTGGTATATTCTTAATATTCCAGCTTGTGTGTTTTTCATATATCCACATTCAATCCACATACATATTATAAATATTATTGCTAAAATAGCCATTTTTCTTAAAAATTCTTTTTGTTCTATTTCTCCTTCATGAATTTTGTTCAATTGTTTCGAAATATATGGAAGTAATATCAACAAATTTAGCCCTGTAAATATCGCTGTTATTGCCATCCTTATTTCGTTTTCTCCCATTATTGACTGATAATCTATTCCATTTTTTGATATTGCAAACACTATTGTTGTAATTATATATGTTATTAGCATACCTATCACTATTACTACAATTTTCTTTGGCTTTTCAATTTCTCCTAGACTATTCCATGTCCATATTATTGCTAATCCATATATTATTATTGTTACTATAATTATAAATGCCATTGTGTTCTCCTTTGGTTTATGTTATATTTTATTTTCTTGCAAATTTTCTCTCGATGTCATATTTTGTCATTTTTATCGCTGTTGGTCTTCCATGTGGACAAGTAAATGGATTTGGCAATTGTAGTAGCTTGTCCATTAGACTTTCAACTTCTTGTGTTGTTAACGCCATATTAGCTTTAACAGCTGCTTTACAAGCTACTGTTGCTATAAATCTTTCTTCTTTTTCTTGCTTTGCTGTCCTTGCTACTGTGTTTATTTCATCTAATGTCTCTAAGAATAATTCCTTTGTGTCTAAGTCAACACATATTGTTGGTACTCCTGTTAGTTTTATTGTATTTTCTCCAAATTCTTCTAGACTAAATCCTGCTTGTTCAAACATTTTTATATTGTCTTTTGCTATGTTCATTTCTTTGTGTGATAGTGTTATTATATCCGGCAATAATAGCATTTGTGAGTCTTTTTCTTTTTCGCTATAATAATTCTTTTTTACTTTTTCGTACATTATTCTTTCATGAGCGGCATGCTGGTCTAATATGTACATTTCGTTGTTCATTTCTAATATTATATATGTTTTAAATACTATTCCTATAAATTTATATGTTGGTTTCTTAAATTCTTCTTGTGTTTCAAACATTGATATATTATCTTTTGCTATATCTGTTGCGCTTATTTTTTTGTCTTCTTCCTTTTCTTCTGCATGTTCTTCTGTTTTTGGTGCTGTTCCAAATAATTTTGCATACATTTCGTTGAATTCTTCTGAAAATAGTTCTGTTTTTATTTCAGGTTTTTGATCGATTTCTTTAGTTTCTACTGGTTGTGCATTTACTGCTACTGTTTCATATTTCTCGTCAACATCACTTAATTGTATTGTTGCTACATTTGGTTTTTGGTTATATACATCTTCAAGTATATTTGTTTTTATTTTGCTTTCTTCATCAGTATATTCTTCTATTTTCTTTTCTGCTTGTTTTCTAAAACCAAATAATCCATTTCCTGAACTTTGCTCTTCTTTTTTACTTTCTTTTAACATTCTTAGTCTCTCTTCAAAACTAATGGCATCTCTTTTTATAACATTTTCAGAAAGCTTTGGTGTTGTGTTTGCTTCTAATGGTTGTTTTTCAGTATTTGCAACCAATTCGCCTTTTAGTAATGTGTCTTTTATTGAATGGTATATTGCTTGGAATACTTTGTTTTCTTCTTGAAATCTAACTTCTAATTTTGCTGGGTGTACATTTACATCTACTTTTGCTGGGCTCATTTCTAGATTTAATACTACAAATCCAAATTTTCCAATTGGTATTAATCCTTTATATGCTTGCTCTGTTGCTGCTGTTAATGTTTTGTCTTTTATATATCTTTTATTTACAAAAAATAATTGGTTTGAGCGGTTTGACCTTGCTATTTCTGGTTTTCCAATTACTCCTGTAATTGTTATGTCTTCATATTTATATGAAAGTTCCATTATTCCATTTGCTACATCTTTTCCATATATGCTGTATATAACACTTTTTAAGTCTCCATTCCCATTTGTTTGTATTACTGTCTTTCCTGTATTGATTAGCCTTATTGCTATATTGGGATTTACTAATGCTATTCTTGTAATTGCATCTTCAATATATCCTGACTCTGTATAATCTTTTTTTAGAAATTTGTATCTAACTGGCGTATTAAAAAATAAATTTCTTACTGTTATTGTTGTTCCTGTTCTACAACCAGCTTCCTCTTTTTCTAATATATTTCCTGCTTCTACTACTACTTTGTAGCCTATTTCTTGTTCTTCTGTTTTTGATACCATTTCCACATTTGCTATTGCTGCTATACTTGCTAATGCTTCTCCTCTAAACCCCATAGATGTTACTGTATCTAGGTCTTCTGCTGACCTTATTTTGCTTGTTGCGTGTCTTTCAAATGCTATTTCTAAGTCATCTTGTGCTATTCCTTTTCCGTTGTCTGATACTTTTATGTATGATATTCCTCCGTTTTTTATTTCTACTGTTATATTTGTTGCTCCTGCATCTATTGAGTTTTCTACCATTTCTTTTATTACTGATGCAGGTCTTTCTATTACTTCTCCTGCTGCTATTTGATTTATTGTTAGTTCATCTAATAATACTATGTTTCCCATTTTTTGTTCCTCTTTCTAGTTCTTTGTCTTTGGTTTTTATTATATCATTATTTTTTGTTTTTTGTATAGGGTTTTGCTAAAAAAAATCGCTTTAGATTTTTAGAATTTATCTCTTTTCTCTAAAACGATTTTTTATATTCATAGAAAGTAACATTTATTATGCCATTTTTAGTTTTTGTAGTTCTCTTTCATCTATTTTTGTTATATCCATTATATCTTTATCGCTCATTTGCTTTTGTAACATTTCTTTTACCATTTGTTTTATCGCTTTTGCTATTCCTAATTTCTCTCCACGCTTTTCTCCAATCTTCTCTCCTTCAGCCCTTCCTTCTTGTCTTCCTTCTCTTTTTTCATCCTCTAGCCATTCAATAAAATATTTTTCAAATTTCATCTCTTTACTTCCTCCTTCTTCTTCTAATTTTTTAATATATTCTTTTCTTTCTTCTGGCATAATCTTTCTGATTTTGTTAGAATATTTAAGTATCTTTGTTATATATTCCTTTTCTTCTTTTGTTAAATCCTTTTTTAATATTTCAGTCATCGTTTCTTTTAGTTCTTCTTTCGAATTTATTTTTTCAAATAGTAATGCTTTTGACATTCCTGTGTCTTCTTTTACTAGATTTTCTTCTATTTCATTGTTTATATCAACGAAATTATATTCCGTATATTTAAATGTTTTTATCCTATAT